>Ga0154818_1019_pt26 | contig 8975 bp, 11 predicted proteins | sample Rifle2008BG16ft_FD_116122 | JGI IMG/M metagenome (GOLD analysis project Ga0154818, IMG submission 116122) | Chloroflexi bacterium RBG_16_54_11 | reverse complement strand
GAATATTGATGCTTATTGGAAAGAACGCGCTATCCCGAAGCATGACTTTCCACTCAGTTTTGACCTCTCCAGCCCACCCCTCCAGTTTCATGAAATGGCGCGCTCGATGAGTGTGCAAAGCCTCCGGGTTGAAAAGCCCTCCGAAATTGCTTCTGCAATCCACCAGGCATTGGTTCACCCTGGTCCGTTTCTCATTGACCTTGTTTTGGAGAGTGATACGCATCCGGAACGGGTGGGCGCTACTTGCGGTCAATAATTAGGCGATATAGAAAAAGAAAAATAACCAATAATTTAGGAAGGAAAGATGGATTATGTCTTTAATATCTATAAATGAGATCAAGGATTTTGTGGCTGCCTGGTACAAAGCGCTCGACCAGCACGTTTCAGCTGACGAATGCGCCAAGCTCGTAGCGGATGAAAATTTGGAGATGATCTTCCCGGAGAAGACCTTGCATGGCATCAATGATTTCCGTGCCTGGTATGCAGGCGGCACTTATTCTGATGGTACGAAAGCTCCCGGTGTGATTAACATCTTCTTCGATGAGAACCATAACGTTGCCAGCGTCGATGCGCAGGTCGATGGCGACCAGGCCACCCTAGAAGTAGTGGTAGCCTGGCAAGCCAGCTGGTTCGAGCCACCCGCGGCCAAAAGCAAGCGCACCTCGCTCGACGCTACTCAACGCTGGGTGGTGCGTGCTTCTAAAAAGAATGGCTATGGGCTCGAGGTGCTTAGTTATAACGCCATGGCTAAACCTTTCCAATACACCCCCGGCTTTGCTCGTTTATAAGCTCAGCTGGATTCGGCAGATGAAGGATTAGAAATGCTTTTGGAAACCTCAACCCCCGTGATCGTTGATTCGCCGGCCAGGCAATTGTATAAGCGGCAAATCGAATACCTGCTTGCCAAGGATGTCGACCGGCTCGTGGATGAAAATTATCAGGATGATGCAGTTCTAACATCCGCGAAATCGACGGTTCGCGGCAAACAAGCACTAAAAGGACATTTCCATAATTACCTGAAAGCGATGACCATCAAACAGGTAAAGTCAACCGATCTCTTCGTGGAGACTGAAGATACCGTCCTCTTTGAGGCAACTGTCGAAACCAATTACGGAATAGCGAAGGTGTATGACGCCTTTGTTTTGCGCGGTGGGAAAATAGCTTACCATTTTAGTGGCGTGAAATAACCCTGTGGCGTCAAAGGATCTCTATCAGGTACCCAAGGCAAGTGAAAGAACGAGTAGAAGATATTCAAGTAGAGGAAGTTTTTATGTCCAACAATCAAAATACTGCTACCGGTCGACGTTTTTTTGAAGAAATGCTTGGAAAGGCAAATTGGGGCCTGGCAAATGATATCCTGGCGCCTGATATTATCATGCACCATCCCAGTAGCCCCCAACCGGTCGTAGGCGCTGGAAATGTTGTCGGTTTTTTAGGTGCTTTCAGGGGGGGATTTCCAGACATGAACATGAAAGTCGAATTCACATTTGGCGAAGGAGAAATGGTGGCAGTCAGGTGGCTGATGAGCGGGACCCACACAGCCGCGTTGTTTGGGATCCCACCTAGTGGTAAAGCGGTCAACGTGGCAGGGATCAGCCTGCTGCGGTTTTCCGATGGCAAAGTTGTTGAAGATTGGGTTTCTGAAGATTCGTTAGGTTTGATGCAGCAGATCGGTGTAATTCCAATCCCGGGTTGAGATTTATATCCGGACGATACTTTATTGACGCAATTATTGTCTCTAAATATTGAAAGTGGAATCATTAAAAATCGATTCAAATATATCAAAATAAAGAGGGAGTCTAAAAAATGGACAACACACATCTGGTTCTTCGAATGTACGATTTGTTTAACACGGGTGACATGGCCACGATCAAAAGTGAGCTCTTCGATCCCAATATAACCTGGACAATGCCCGGGCATCACCCACTATCCGGACGAATGGAGGGCGTGGATTCAGTCATTGCATTTTTTGGTTCGTTGTTTAAGGCCGGGATCACGGTTGACAACGTGCATTTTGGCACCCTGGATGATGGCACAGTCATCGAGAAGCATTCAGGTCACGGCAAGGTTGGCGGTGAAGAATTTCTCTTCCCCACCTGCACTTCATATGGAATTAAAGATGGCAAGATCTCTGAGGTGCGCGTTCACACCGGTGACCAGCACAATGTCGACCGCTACATGTGGAGTGTCTTCAGGCTCAAGAATATCCCAGCTCGCCTGGCTGAATAAAGCGACACGCTAAGGAGATACTATGGCTACAGTCAAATCAAGTATAACCCCCCAACATGTGAAAGACGCCTATGCTGCCTTAGCTTCAGGTGATATTGAGCGGATCAAGCAGTATTGGGCAGAAGACATGGTCTGGCAAGTGCCAGGGCATAACCGCTTATCTGGATGGTATTCTGGCCGGGATGAATTCCTGGCTTTTATGGGTCAGGTCGGTCAACTTTCTGGCAACAGCTTCCATATGGATAGTATTGCCGGTCAGGTGATTGTCACAGGTGAATACTCCGCTGATCTAACCCGCAACCGTGGCAATCGTGCCAATCAAACAGATAAGACCATGGATATTGAAGTTGTGCACGTCTTGCGTTGGCGCGATGGCAAGGTGATCGCAGGCAAAGGTGCCATTTTTGGTGACGGCGCTACGGAATATGACCAGTTCTGGTCAAATTCACCAGTCGTAACACCGCCGAGTCACTAATACGATACAGGGATCATTCTCTACTTAGCTAGGCTGACGCTATTGTGCGTCGATGGAGGAAATCATGCCTATTATTACTATTCAAGCAATCAAAGGGGTCGTTTTAACCAGCCCGGAACAGAAACGTGAGCTGCTGCAAAAAATGACCGATACTTTCATCAGTGTGGTCGGTGAGGTGGCACGACCTTATACCTACTGCATCATTCAGGAAACGCCGCTCATGGAATGGTCGATTGCCGGTAAGCCGTTGCCTGATCTACCTTTCCTGTACGGTCCTGAGTATGCCGCCATGCACAAGAATGCGAATGAGATCATGCGTAAATTTGTCGAATCTCAATCCACCAATCCACCTGCCCAAGCCTCCGCTAAAGTTGCTGCAACTAATGGTGGTTCTCGAAAACATGCACATGAGGCTTGGAACGGGAGTTAATTTTTTTTCTAGTGTTGTTAAAAGTGATGGGCTACTGGTTAGCAGGAGATAAAAACATGTCTGAAAAATTTCGAATCGCAATTATTAAAGGTCCAAATACCGGTCTATATTTGGACCTGGCCAAGCCTGAAATTACGCTCGGTCGGGATATGGCCAATGACTTATCCATCAATGAAGATGGGCTATTACCTTTCCACGCAAAGTTGGTCAAAACCGTTACGGGTTATTACCTGGAAAACCTCGGCGCTGCCAATGATACAACTGTCAATGGTAATCGCCTGGTGGGAGCCAAGTTTTTACTCGAAGGAGATCAAATCGCAATTGGCAAGGGTGTGCTTATTGAGTTCGATAAAAACGGGAATTGCCCCGATGAGGCTGACGCCACACCTTCTGCTGAAAAAAGCACCGCCGACCATGCCGAAGAACATCGGGTGCTTTTCAGCCGTTGGTTTGAAGAGCTATGGAATAAGAAGAACTATGCTATTACTCGCCAGCTTGTCGATAATGAGTTTACCGCCCATGGCGCAGGCGGGCAGGATATCAAACAAGGTCCGGATGGCGTGGCGGGTATGGTCAAGATTTGGCATCAGGCTTTTCCAGACGGTCACATGACCATGGATGACATTATCACCGAAGGCGAATTTTCTACCATCCGAATGACCTTCCGTGGCACACATACGGGTGATTTCTACGGCGTTCCAGCCAGCAACAAGAAAGTGGAAGTGACCTCGATCGGCGTTGACAGGGTCGTTGACGGCAAGATCCGCGAAGGTTGGGGCGAGCTCAACATGCTGGGCATGATGCAGCAGATGGGTGCAATCCCCTCTCCACAGCAGAGTACACAGGAGTATGAGATCGAAACCTCCATCACACCTGAGCACGTCGGCGAGGCGTATGCTGCCCTGGCGTCCGGAGATATCGAGCGCATCAAGCAGTATTGGGCTGAGGATATGGTCTGGCAGGTTCCAGGACATAACGAGCTTTCGGGTTGGTATTACAACCGGGACGAGTTCCTGGCATTCATGGGGAAGGTGGGTGAGTATTCAGATCACAGCTTCCATATGGATATGATTGCCGGGCGTGTCTTGGTGACTGGTGATTATTCCGTCGACCTGACGCGTAACCGAGGATATCGTAAGGGTGACCAAGAAAAGACCATGGATATCGAGGTGGCGCATGTCTTACGTTGGCGCGATGGCAAGGTGATCGCAGGCAAAGGCGCTATCTTCGGCGATGGCAGTACTGAGTATGACCAGTTCTGGTCGCGCTCACCAGTCGTGACACCTCCCAGTCATTAGGTAGACAGCGGGAGTTAATTTAAACCAAAGTAAACCGGCGTAATCCTACGCCGGAGGAGGAAATTATGCCTATTATTACTATCCAGGCAATCGAAGGGGTCGTTTTGACCAGCCCGGAACAGAAACGTGAGCTGCTGCAAAAGATGACCGATACTTTCATCAGCGTGGTCGGTGAGGTGGCACGACCTTACACCTATTGCATTATTCAGGAAACACCGCTCATGGAATGGTCGATTGCCGGTCGACCGTTACCCGATTTGCCCTTCTTGTACGGTCCTGAATATGCTGCCATGCACAAGAATTCGAATGAGATCATGCGTAACTATGTCGCATCTCAAACCAACAATCCACCTGCCCGAAGCTCTAACGGAAATTTAATCGAGCGGAATAAACAAATCATGCGCCGGATGATCGATGAAGTCTGGAACCAGGGTAACCTGGCTACGGCAGATGAGCTGTTTGCCCCCGATCACACCAGCCCTAGTGCCCCTCAGCTTCCTCCCGGTCCGGAAGGTGTAAAGTTCCTGGCTAAGATGTTCCGCGAAGCCATGCCCGATTATCACATGGACATTGACTTGATGGTCGCCGATGAATCACAAGTGACTGCTCGCTTCACTCAGAGCGGCACACACACCGGCGGTGACTTATTGGGGATGAAAGCCTCGGGTCGTAAGGCGACCTGGACTGAGATCGGAGTTTTGAAAATAAAAGACGACAAAATCGTCCAAAGCTGGTACGAGGTCGACATGTTGAGCATGATCCAACAGTTGAATGGGACTAAGCAGTGAAGTACCCTACGATAAAAGAATAATGGATAAAAACTATGGATTCTATTAACCGAGCACTTCAAGCGGAGAAAATCTGGTCTGGTGAAACTAATCCAGGTCCAGATCATTCTGATAAGAACATTGAGCTAGTGAAACGATTCTTTGAAGAGGTATGGAATAAGGGCAACTTGAGTCTGGTGGATGAAGTTCTGGCACCAGACTATGAAGACTACAACCGGCCTCCTGGCACACCGCGTGGACTCAAGGGCTATAAAGCCAATGTAAATATGATTCGTTCTGCATTTCCAGATATACGGTTTACTCTGGACCAGGTTTTTGCTGAAAATGATCATGTGGCGATTCGCCTGACCGGACACGGTACTCACAAAGGCAACTTTATGGGCATCCCACCCACCGGGAAACAGGTTTCGTTTGGAGGCATGACATTCATTCGTATCCAGGATGGAAAAGTTGCAGAACGCTGGGGTATCTCTGACATCCCGGGGCTGATGCAGCAACTTGGTGGGAATGGTCGACCTCCATCAGCTATTCAGGTTAAAAGCCCTTACGATCACGTCAGCTTTATGGGACCGAAGGATAGCAAATCTACCACCAGGGTTTTAGGAGTCACAAATCTATGCAAGGCAACTAAGGACGATACGCGGGGAATCTACTCCTTATTTGTTTCGACGGTTCCACCAGGTGAAGGTGTTCCCATCCACACCCATTGGAAAGAAGATGAAGCCTATTATCTTCTTGAAGGAGAGTGGGAACTTTACGATGATACGAACAAGGAAACCATGACCCTTGGACCAGAGAATTATGTATATGTGCCCATGAGAACTAGTCATGGCTTTAAGAATGTCGGTGATAAACCAGGACGGTTGGTTTTAATTATTACCCCTGGAGGTTTGGAAGGATTTTTTGAAGGGATTGGGCAGGTATTTGACGATCCCGATAATCCACCCCCTGCACCATCCGGCCCACCAGATTTTGCCAGAGCAGCCCAAATCGCTGCGAAATATAACATCACATTTATTACACCAGAAGGATAAATCAGAATGTCCGATATTGCAAAGTCCCTCTACCGAACCTTTGTTGAAGAAGTGATCAACAAGGCTAAATACGACCTGATCCCGGAGATCTTTGCTGAGGATTACCTGGATCACAATGCACCTCCGGGCGCGCCTGTGGGAGGATACGATGCCATCCGGGCTGTTCCAATAATGTTTCGAGGCGCGTTTCCGGATGTGCATTTTGTTATCGAAGATATGATCAGCCAGGATGATTGGGTTGCCACGCGGGTCACTGGGAATGCTAGCCATCTCGGCAAGCCTTTTATGGGCATTGAACCGACCGGGCTCCGAGTCAGCTGGTCATCGATGGGCTTCTTTCGCGTCGCCAATGGTCGCATCGTCGAACACTACGGACAACCTGATCTGGGTTCGTTGCACGCTCAGCTAACCCGAAAAATCGAACCAGGCAGCCTCGATCATAATCGCTTTATTGTTTCCCGATATGTCTATGCCACCAATATCGGCGAGCTGGACCGCTTCGATGAATACGTTGATCCTGGTTTCGTGGATCACAACGCCCTGCCCGGCCAGCGACCTGGCGTCGACGGATTGAAAGACGCCTACCGGATGTTTTCTTCCGCTTTCTCTGACCTGTGGTACACCTTCGAAGACCTGGTGGCGGAGAACGACAAAGTGGTTGGGCGCGGTGTGATCGAGGGAAAACACACCGGGTCTTTCATGGGAGTTCCCCCCACCAACAAAGTGATTCGTTGGACCGGGACGCGCATATTCCGCATAGTCAACCAAAAAGTAACCGATGGTTGGATCGACCTGGATATGTTTGGCATGATGATGCAGATCGGGGCAATCCCCGTGCCAAGCGCTTCATAAAATTACCGCCGGTGGAGAAACGACCTGGGGTTGGCGGAAGGGCTGCATCCGGAGCGTGAGCGCACTGGCAGGATGCCAGGAAGATGGGTAATCAATACTTTAGGGTAACACCAAGGCGGGAAAGCCTTGTGGTTAAATCTTGGCGCAGTAGATGATCGCTGTACCACGAGCAGCCCATTAACTTGATAAGTAGGTGTGTAGATATGGATAATCATGAAACAATTCGAAAATATTACGAGTACGCCAATGCCGGAGAATGGAGTGCCTGGTGCGACCTTTTTACCGACGATTTGGTCATGGACGAGCAATTAGCCGGTCACATCGTTGGACTGGGCACGTTGCGCCCGATGATGGCAGGGATGGGTCAGGCATATGCTAAATTCCAGAATGTGCTCAAGGAAATGCTCGTCGAAGGGGATCGGGGTGCAGTCGTATCCCATATCTCCGCCCTGGCCGCTAAATATCCCGATCAGCCGATCGAAGCCGATGTGATGAATTTCTTCCGTTTCCGTGATGGGAAAATCGCTTATATGCGCAATGTCCACGATTCAAAGCCTTTTGCGCCATTCCTACGCCAAATCTCCGGAGATCAATCATGAGTGATTACGATTTTATCGTTGTTGGTGCCGGTTCTGCCGGGTCCGTGGTTGCCAACCGCCTCAGCGAGCAACCTGGTGCCAGGGTATTTGTCTTGGAAGCAGGTGGCACCGAGATTGGTCCAAACGTAGAGAATCCTTCCGTGTGGTTTATGTTGTTGGGCTCGGAGATTGATTGGGGTTATACCACGGTACCCCAAGCCGGTTTGAATGGTCGCCAAATTTATGAACCGCGGGGGAAAATCATTGGCGGTACCAGCCAACTGTATTTGATGATGCATATCCGCGGGCATTCTGAGGATTATAACTCCTGGGCTTATGCCGGTAACCCCGGATGGGCATACAAAGACGTCCTGCCCTATTTCAAGAAGATGGAAAACCAGGAAGATAAAACCAGCGAGCTGGTCGGTCAGGGAGGCCCCTTGAACCTCATCAATCCGAAAAACCACCAGCATCATCCACTATCCCCATTATTCATTGAGGCCTGTCGCGAGCTGGGTTTTCCCCCTACGGATGACTTTAACGGCCCACAGATGGCTGGGGTAGGCTGGCACCACGTTAACATCGGCAAGGACGGAAAACGGAATAGCGATGCAGTAGCCTATTTACTACCCGCTCAAAAAAGAGCTAACCTCACTTTGAGTGCCAACTCACAGGTCACCCGCCTTCTCTTCGAGGGAAAGCGCTGCGTGGGAGTGGAGTATGTGCAAAACGGAAAAGTAAACACCGTGCACGCCTCGCGTGAGGTCATTGTATGTTTAGGCGCTCTGGAGTCACCCCACCTGCTATTAAACTCTGGGATTGGCAGCGCCAGGCAGTTAAAAAAGTTCGATAAACCAGTCGTCGTTGACTTGCCGGGCGTCGGCGAGAATTTTCATAACCATGTCCTTACTGGGGCGATTATGGAAACCAAAGAGCCGGTCGCCCAGGGTCACCTGAATACATCCGAAGCAGGTCTTTTTTGCACGTCTGAACCTGGGTTAACCGTTCCGGATTTGCAATTCAACTTTGTCCATCTACCTTTTGATGTCATCGTCGGTCAAAGTAATCCCAACTCGGTTTCCTTAATTCCTGGTTTACAGCGTCCGTTTTCACGAGGCTGGGTACGCCTGGGAAGCCGCGACCCGCTGGATAAACCGCTGATAAATCCCAATTATCTATCTGAAGAAGCAGACGTGCGCCGGATGGTCCAGATGACCAGGATGTGTCGGGATATTTTTGGCACCCAGGCTTTTTCTAAAGCCTTCACCGGGCGCGAATTATTGCCCGGACC
>Ga0154818_1135_pt6 | contig 8997 bp, 2 predicted proteins | sample Rifle2008BG16ft_FD_116122 | JGI IMG/M metagenome (GOLD analysis project Ga0154818, IMG submission 116122) | Chloroflexi bacterium RBG_16_54_11 | reverse complement strand
AGGAGCTCGCCAACCGCCGCGTGGCGCTGTTCGCTCTGCTTTTCGCCGGCATAGCCTACTGGCCGAACGTCATCTCGCGCCTGGGGTTGCGCTTCCCGCTCTACCCGCTGTTCGTCGCCCCCGCCCTATATTACCTGTTCAAGGGGCTGCGTACTTCCAACCGTAACGATTTTATCCTGTCAGGCATCGCCCTGGGCATAGGTTTACACGGCTATACTCCCATCCGCATCCTGCCCTTCGTCATCCTGGTCGTCATGGGCGTATATTTATTGCACCCTCAGGCGCGCGGCAGGCGCTTGCAGGCAATTTCCGGACTGCTGGTGCTCGTCTTAATCTCGCTCATCATTTTCCTGCCCTTGCTACGCTTTGCGATCGAGTACCCAACGCTGTTCGACTTGCGGGCATTATCGCGCCTGGGGACCACAGAACGCCCCCTGCCCGGTCCTGCCCTGCTCATCTTCCTCAAGAACTTGTGGAACGCTTCGGTCATGTTCTTCTGGTCCGACGGGCAGATCTGGGTGCATTCGGTCACGGGCAGCCCGGCCCTGGATATCATCTCGGCCGCGTTGTACTTCCTGGGTGTGGTCCTACTATTGGTCCGCTATCTCACCCGCTGGGCATGGCAGCATCTGGCCCTGCTGTTACTGGTGCCCCTGTTGATGCTGCCCTCCATACTCTCGCTGGCTTTCCCCGACGAAAACCCGGCCCTGAACCGGTCGGCGGGTGCCATCGTGCCGGTCTTTATCATCATCGCCCTCTCCCTGGACGGGCTGGTGACCGCCGTGGAGAAGCGTGCCGGCTCCAAGACCGGACCTGCCCTTGCCTGGGGCATGGCAGCCTGTCTGGTTTTCTTCTCCGCCTTGGGTAACTACGACCTGGTGTTCAACCAATACCAGCGCGCCTACACCCTCTCCTCCTGGAATACCTCCGAGATGGGTCAGGCGATCTCTGATTTCGGCACGCTGTATGGGAGCCGCGAGACCGCCTACGTGGTGCCTTACCCCTACTGGGTGGACACGCGCCTGGTGGGCATGAATGCCGGGGACCCCACGCGTGACTATGCCATCCCACCCGACCAGATCCCCTCCACCCTGAACGACCCACGCCCCAAGCTGTTCATCGTCAACCCGGAGGACCAAACCAGCCTGGACCTGCTGCGCCAGTTTTTCCCTCCCGGTAATCTTGCGCTATACCCATCCGCGACCGGCAAGGATTTTTACATTTACACTGTCCCGGCTGCGGGACACCTGGCTGCGGGACACCCGGCTGCGGGACACCCGGCTGCGGGACACCCGGCTGCGGTACCGGATCCAGGTAGTATCTCCGCTGGAAATCCCGGGTTGGGGGGAACAACTTTGCCTTGATGCCACCCGGAAGCGCCAATGCTCCCGGGGATGGTTTCACCCGCCAGCCAATGAGCCGACCTTCATGAACGCCTTCCCGCCAACCTCCGCTCCCCAGCCTGCGCCCAGGAAGAAAATACGTTGGGTAACGCCGTTGATTTACGACGTCCTGCTGGCATACGTCCTGGTGACTGGGATATGTTTTCGTTACGTGGGCATCCGCTGGGGCGACTGGCAATACCTGCACCCCGACGAGCGCTTCCTGGTGTGGGTCGGCACGGATATCCAACCCATCAGCACCTCTCCCGAGAAGCTGGGTGACCCGCCCAGCACGGTCAATAACCCGTGGCGGGCGGGTGTCAGCTATACCTACCCCGATTGCCAGGAGTGGGGCGGCTATTTCGATGCCTCCTGCTCGCCGCTCAACCCGAATAACCGCGGCCACCCGTTTTACGTCTATGGCACCCTGCCCATGTTCGTCACCCGCTACCTGGTGCAGGGATGGTATGGTCATTCCGGTTTCAACGAGATGACCGTCATCGGGAGAGAGCTGTCTGCCCTGGTCGACATCTTTTCGGTTATCCTGGTTTATGCCATCGCCAGGCGCGTATTTGGTAAGCCGGTCGGTCTCCTGGCGGCTGCTTTTTCAGCTTTTACCGTGTTGAATATCCAGCAGTCTCACTTCTTCACCATGGATACCTTCGCCAGCTTTTTTACCCTGCTGGCGTTGTATTTCGCCGTCCGGATCAGCCTGGTGGCGCGCCATGCCGGGCATTCCCAGCAGGCGGCTGAGGTGGGCTCGAGCCCACCCACTGTTGAGCCGGATGAAGGCTTGGAACCTCCATCGATCACCTCACGCCTGTTGGAGCTCGTCCGGCACTTTTATTTTAGGCTCTCCATCGCCTTCGGCATCGCCCTGGGCTGCGCCGTGGCCTCCAAGCTGAATGCCGCCCCGGTCGCCTTCGTGCTGCCCGTGGCTTTTGGGCTGGCGGTCTGGAAACTACCGGCGCACGAGCGCTCGCGTTGGCTGGCGAATGCCATCCTATACCTCGGGTTGGCTGCGTTTTTCAGCCTGCTGGTCTTCCGCTTGCTCCAGCCGTATGCCTTCTTGGGACCCGGCTTCTTGGGGCTGCGCCCCAACCCGCAGTGGGTGTCCAACATCAAGGAGCAGCGCAACCAGGCCGCCGGCGACATCGACTTCCCACCCTCCCTGCAGTGGGCGCGCCGCCCAATCTGGTTCTCCGCCCAGAACATGGTCGCCTGGGGGCTGGGTATTCCTTTGGGCATCCTGGCATTCGCTGGTTTCCTATGGGCCGGCTGGCGCATGCTGAGAGGCGGTTGGCAGCAGCATGCCGTGTTGTGGTCCTGGGGGGCATTTTACTTCGTCTGGCAGACCATGCAGTTCAACCCCACCATGCGCTACCAGCTGCCCACCTACCCCATCCTGGCGATCTATGCCGCTTGGGCGGTGGTGATGCTGTGGGATTCCCGCAGGCGCGGGGTGAGCCAGGTGGATTCCGGGGCGGGCGCGCCGCGCACACCCAGCGCTAATTGGTCGCGCATTCTCTCCATCCTGGCCGGGGGGCTGGTGCTGGTTGCCACTTTCGGTTGGGCTCTGGCTTTCAGCCGGGTGTATGCCCGCCCCATCACGCGCGTGGCCGCCTCCGATTGGATTTACCAGAACGTCCCCGGTCCCATCAACCTGCCGATCCGGGTTGTGAATGGGATTTATAACCAGCCTCTCTCCATTCCCTACGGCAGCACGGTCCAGGACGGTTTCCCCTATCATATGACGTTCACCGCCAACGCCAGCGGCGCCCTAAGCCAGGTCACCCTTGCCCACGTGGCAAATGTAGGGGGAGGGCAACCCACTTCCTTGATCCTCTCCCTCTCCACTACGCCGGATGCTTCGGGTATCGTTGTGTCGACCGTCGCACCCGTTTCCCCGACCACCGCTGGCGCCTCAGCCACTGCCGGGCAGCTGCTCAAATTCGAGACTCCCGTGACGGTGACCGCCGGTCTGACCTATTACCTTACGCTCGCCCTCTCCGGTGGGAGCTATGCCCTGGATGCCTGCGGTCCGGTGGGTCTGGCACTGCAGACCGCCACCGAGCTGATAACCCAGACGCTTCCCGGGCCGGAGGCATGTGTGCTCAGCCCCGGCTCATCTTACCTGCTTGCGTTCACGCCCCAGGAAAGCGCATTGATCGAGGCGGTCAACCTGAGCCAGCTGGTTGTCCAGGCGCCGCCTACCGGTCCGCAGACGCTCAGCTTCACAATTGGTCCCACCGGCGATGAGCAGGTGGTGGCGACAGCCAGCCTGACTTCCGATTTCTCCCCGGGTGCGGATGGGCGGGGCGCCGGGTACACCCTGGAGCTCGATCGCCCGGTCACCCTGCAAAAGGGCAAAAATTACAGCCTCTCCCTGACCCTGGAGCTGGGCAATGGCGTGGTTCTCGTCCAGGGTTCGGCCGTGGCGAACGAGGGGGAGTGGGATGACGGCCTGCCGTTGCGGGTGGATAACTACGATGCCTTCGGGGGTATCTACGCTGCGGGCCTGAACTTCAACATGTACACCGACGACGGTCCCGACAAGCTGGAGCGCTTCATCAATATTTACGATCAAGCCGAGTACATCTTCATCAGTTCCAACCGCCAGTGGGGCTCGCTGCCGCGCCTCCCCGAGCGATTCCCGCTGTCCAGCCTGCACTACCGCCACCTGCTGGGCTGCCCTGACGAGCGCACCATCCAGTGGTGTTACAGCGTCGCCCGGCCGGGCATGTTCTCCGGCGATTTGGGGTTCGAGCTGGTCGAGGTGTTCCAATCCGACCCTAGCCTCGGCCCGTTCCACGCCAACGACCAATTCGCCGAGGAAGCCTTTACGGTTTACGACCATCCCAAGGTGCTCATCTTCCGCAAAACCGCCGACTACGACTCCCAACACTCCTACCAGGTCTTGAGCCGGGCTAATTTCTCCGAGATGGTGCGCATCACCCCCAAGAAAGCCGCCTACCATCCCGCCAACCTCAAGCTGCCTTCTGAGCGCCTGGCTGTCCAGACCTCCGGCGGCACCTGGTCTGAGCTGTTCAATCCGGAATCATGGCAGAACCACTTCCAGGTGCTGGGGGTCATCCTGTGGTACCTGGGCGTAGGTCTGCTAGGCCTGCTGGTCTATCCCCTGTTGCGGGTCGCCCTGCCGGGCCTGCTCGACCACGGCTATCCCCTTGCCCGCACCGCCGGGATGCTGCTGCTGGCCTACCTCACCTGGCTGGCTGGCTCGCTCGACGTCGCCTTCAGCCGCCCCACTATCAACCTGGTGCTGCTTGCGATTGCCGTGACAGGCGCCTGCCTGGCTTACCGCCAGCGGGATGAGCTGCGCCTCGAGTGGCGTTCCAGACGCACGTATTTCCTCATCATCGAAGGGTTGGCGCTGGCATTCTTCCTCATTTTCCTGTTCATCCGCCTGGGCAACCCCGACCTGTGGCATCCGTGGAAGGGTGGCGAGAAGCCGATGGACTTCTCCTACTTCAACGCCGTGCTGAAAAGCACCACGTTCCCGCCCTACGACCCGTGGTATGCGGGTGGCTTCATGAATTATTATTACTGGGGCTACGTCTTCGTGGGCGTGCCGGTCAAGTGGTTGGGCATCGTCCCGTCCTTTGCCTATAACCTCATCCTGCCCACCCTGTTCAGCCTGGTGGTCCTGGGTGCCTTTTCGCTTGGCTATAACCTCAGCCACCCGCACGACGGGAACGGCGAGGTGCAACCGGGCCAGGAGCTGCCAGCCGGTGGTTGGCCACCACCAGGCAAATCGCCGCCAGCTGCGTCCAGGCCCTACCTGGTTGGATTGGCCTCCGCCCTGGGGATGGCGGTGCTGGGCAATTTAGGCACGTTGCGCATGATCGCCAAAGGCTGGGAACAGCTGGGCGTCCCGGGCGGGCTGACGGACAGCACCGGCTTCTTCGCCCGCCTGGCGGGATTTTTCATCGGGCTTTACCAGGTGATCTTCCAGGACGCCAAGATGCCCTATTCTGTAGGTGATTGGTATTGGATCCCCAGCCGCGCCATCCCTGCCCCGGGTGACGTGGAGCCCATCACCGAGTTCCCCATCTTCACCTTCCTGTATGGAGATTTGCACGCCCACATGATCGCCCTGCCCATCGCCATGCTTGCCCTCACCTGGGTTGTCGCCGTACTCCTGGGGAAAGCGCGCTGGCGAAGCCTCGGGGCGGGTGTCTTGGGTCTCCTGGTGGGAGGGCTCGCCATCGGCGCCCTGTACCCCACCAACTTATCGGATATCTACACTTACCTGCCGCTGGGGATGGCAGCCTTCGGGTACGCCATTTTCCGCTATGTCGGCGTTGGCTGGCTCGCGTGGCTGCCCCGCGTTTCTTCCACGCTGAAGCGCCTCGCCCTGGCAGGTCTGGGGGCGATCGGCCTGGCAGCCGTCTCCTATGAGTTGTATCTGCCTTACCGTTTGTGGTACGCCCAGGGATATTCAACGGTCATCCCCTGGTTTGGCACCCACACCCCATTCTGGTCTTACCTCACTCACTGGGGGCTGTTCCTGTTCCTGATCGTCTCCTGGATGGTTTGGGAAACCCGCCAGTGGATGGCCGAAACACCCCTGGTCTCCCTGCGCAAGCTGGAGAAGTACCAAGGCTTGATCCTCCTGGCGGTGGGTGCGCTCTTCCTGGCATGCTTGCTGCTGAGCATCAAGATTCCCGGGGTCGAGAACATCAGCCTGCTCGCCAAAATCCCCCTCGGTCGGGGGGCTGCCCTGGCCTGGCTCATCCTACCGCTGGCTGCCTGGGTCGGTATTTTGCTCCTGCGCCCCGGGATGCCAGACCGTAAGCGCCTGGTGCTTTTCTGGGTGGGCACAGGGCTGCTCATCACTCTAGTGGTCGAGGTGGTGGTCGTGCAGGGGGATATCGGGCGCATGAACACCGTCTTCAAGTTCTACCTGCAGGTGTGGGTGCTGTTCGCCCTGAGCGCGGCGGCTGCCCTGGGCTGGCTGCTCGACCCGGTAAGGCGCTGGCTGCTGGGTTGGCGCGTTTCGTGGCGCGTGGCGTTTGGCTTCTTGATATTCTCCGCCTTCCTGTTCACCCTATACGGCAGTATGGCCAAGATCAAGGACCGTTTCATGGAAGCCGCCCCTCAAACCCTGGATGGCATGGCGTACATGCCCTACGCCACCTATTTCGAAAATTACCCCAACGTGACTGAGTCCACCCCGGTCGGGGAACGCGGCATCAACATGGACCTGGGCCAGGATTACCGCCTCATCCGCTGGATGCAGGCTAATATCCAGGGCTCGCCGGTCATCGTGGAGGCCATTTCGCGCAACCTGTATCGCTGGTACACGCGTAGCACCATCTACACGGGTCTTCCAGGCGTGGTCGGCTGGGAATGGCACCAGCAGCAACAACGCGCCGTCAATCCCGGCGAGTGGGTGACGAAGCGCGTGACCGACATCGACCAGTTCTATCTCACCGTGGATACCGACAGCACCAAGGCCTTTTTGAACCTGTATGGCGTGCGATATATCGTCCTGGGTCAGCTCGAGCAGGCTGCCTACCCCGGGCCAGGGCTGGATAAATTTGGAGCTTTCAATGGAATATTGTGGAACGAGGTGTACCGGGATGCGAATACCGTCCTGTACGAGGTGATCCGATGATCCAGGTGCTGGTGTGGTGGCTGATCTTACAGGGGCTGGGCTGGCTGGCTTTCCCTATCGCCATGCGGGTCTTCCGCTGGCTGCCCGACCGAGGGTATTCTTTTTCGAAGGCTCTGGGGCTGCTCCTGGTCAGTTTCAGCCTGTGGGTTGGAGCGAGCACGGGGTTGCTTGATAATAATACTGGCGGCATCCTCTTCTCCGTCTTGCTCCTGGCTGGCATTTCCGCCTGGATATACTTGCGTGGTCGAGGCACGCTCATCCCTGGTATGCTTGCCTTCCTGAACGAAAAGTGGAAGCTGGTGCTGACCGCGGAAGTACTGTTTGCCCTCGTCTTGGTCGGCTGGGCAGTGTTCCGCGCTTACGTCCCGTTCAAAATTGAAAATACGGGTGGCGAGAAGTTCATGGAGATCGCCTTCCAGAACGCCATCCTGCGCAGCCAGCATTTCCCGCCGCTCGACCCCTGGCTTTCGGGCTTCGCCATTTCCTATTACTACTTCGGCTACGTGATGATGGCGCTGATGGCGACCCTTTCCGGTGCGGCACCGGGTGTGGCGTTTGACCTGTACGATGCGCTGCTCTTCGCCCTGGCACTACTGGGCTCCTTCGGGGTGGTCTACAACCTGGTGGCATTCGCTCTCCAGGCCCGCCATAAAAACGGTGAATCGCCTGCTCCGACTGGTCCTGCCCTGGCAGCCGGGGTGCTGGGTGGGCTGTTGGTGACCGTGATGGGCAACCTGGAGGGCGTCTTGGAATCCCTGCATGCCAGGGGAGTGCTGCCGGAGAACTTCTGGAATTGGATCGATATCCCCGGTCTGGCCGGTGAGACCGTGACCGGGTCATGGTACCCCGGGGATATCTTCCTGTGGTGGTGGCGGGCTTCGCGCGTCCTGGCGGATAAACCTTTCCCGGGGCAGGATATTAAAATTACACAGCCTATAGACGAGTTTCCATTTTTTAGTTTTTTATTAGGCGATAACCATCCGCATGTATTAGCCCTTCCCTTCGTGCTCATGGCCATCGTGCTGGCGCTCAACCTGCTCCTGCGCCAACTGCAGGTGGAGCCTCTCTCAGCCTCTGTAGAGGGAACCACCGCCTCAACTACCCGGCGTCCGTGGTGGAACCCAGTCAGCTACGTCTTGGATAACGATTGGGTCCTGTTCCTATTTTCCGCCCTCATCCTTGGCGCCCTGGGCTTCCTGAACACCTGGGACTTGCCCATCTACCTGGGACTGGTCGTGCTTGCCTATGGCCTGGGCTCGATCTTGGTGAAAGCTCGCCTGGATTGGGTGATGCTCTTGCGTTGCGTCTCGCTCGGCTTGGGGCTGGGATTCCTCTCCGGCTTGCTTTACATTTTCTTTTACCTGAGTTTCAGCTCGCAGGCCGCCGGCATCCTGCCCTACGTCTTCCCGCCCACCCGCCTGCCGCAATACCTGGTTATGTTCGGCACTTTCATCTTCCTCATCGCCTGCTTCCTGCTGGTATACATGAGCAAACGGCGTGCGGCTAAGGGGGGCCTGTTCAAAACTGCTTTCAGCTGGTGGTGGCGCATCCTACTGATCTGCATCGGGCTTTACCTGCTCATCCTACTGCTGATCGCATTGGTGCTCCTGCTCCAGCGGTTGCTGCCGGGCAGCACCCTGGCAGCCACCATCCAGGCTAACCTGGGAGGCCTGAGCATCCAGGAAGCGTTTTCGGCCAGCCTAAGCGCGCGCTTGCGCGACCCCTGGCTGCTGCTGCTGGTATCTGCCCTCCTGGCATTGGTCGTGGCGAATGTGGGTAGCCTGGTGAAGCGGCCTTCTGATCCTGTCGTAGCGAGCCTGCCAAGCGAAGCGGGCCTGCCAAGCGAAGCGGGGCCGGTTGAGGCGCCCACTCTCCCCAGGCTCGGCAGCGACAGCTTCGTCCTGCTGCTCATCTTCACCGGGCTGGCGCTTTCGCTGGTGGTGGAATTCCTCTACCTGCGCGACGGCTTCGGCGTGC
>Ga0154818_1047_pt4 | contig 9059 bp, 12 predicted proteins | sample Rifle2008BG16ft_FD_116122 | JGI IMG/M metagenome (GOLD analysis project Ga0154818, IMG submission 116122) | Chloroflexi bacterium RBG_16_54_11 | reverse complement strand
TTTTTTGCTATTCTTCGAAATATTTGCAGCCCGGTTCCTTTTTTACTCAATTTTATCCCCCAAAAACCGGCTTTTCGACTGTGCTTCTAGGCGTTATATGTATAAATCGCGTCGGTTATACACCCAATACGCCACAACCACGCAAGCCAGGATGATGGCGGCAGAAAGGGCCAGGCAAGTGCCATCCAGCCTGCCGCTCTGGAATAATCTGAGAGGGTCAAAGTATTTGAAAGGCGTAAACCACTTGAGAAAATCCAGCCTTTCTTGCATCCCCGCAATGACGGAGAGGAAGTATGTCGTCAGGATGATGCCCACCGCGGTGGACGCAGACCATTTGTATTGCTTCATAGCGCAACCCAGCAACAAGCCGAGCGCCAGGAAGATCAGCTCGATCACCAACATGGCCCTCATTTGAAGCTCCAGGTAGCTATAAAAAGCCTGGTCGGGGTTGAACTGGCGCACCGCATAAAGCGATACTCCCCAAGTGACCAGCACCAGCAGGATGCAGTCCACCAGGGCAACCAGCGCCTTGGCGGTGACGACGCGGCTGCGAGATACAGGCAGGACGAGGGAAAATTCCACCGTTTTATCGCGCTCCTCCTTGGAAATCATGTCAGAACCCCACATGGCGGCGGCAATGGCTCCCATCAACGCAAAGTAGACAAACATGATCCCATAGAACCCACTCACGGTGGTGAGGTTAAAGCCGCGCATGTTGAAGGCATCCAGCATGGCAGGAGGGAAGGAATCCAATATTTTCAACATCTCAGGATTGCCGGCATAGGCGGTAAACTTTGCTGCCCCGACTACGATCAGCAGTCCAATAATAATGCTCCAAATAATCAGTGATTTGAGGTTGGCTCGAAACTCACGTTTAATGATGTTCATGGGGTACCTCCTTAAGACACCGCCGGGATGTCGCGCCGCAGGTACAGCCAATAGGCTGCCAGCAGCGAGACCAAAGTGACAGCCACATTCAGCAAAACGAGCGGTGTATCATACGCCGAATTCTGGACGATGAAAGCCGGGTCGAAATGTTTGAAGGGCGTGATAAGCTCCAGTTTGACCTCTCCGAATATTCCACTAAAGGCATTCACTATATAAGCGCCAAACGCCAGGCCGAGGGCGTACGGCGTCACACTGCGCACGCGCTTCACCAACAACGAAATGAACAACCCAAGGCTGAAGAAGAAAAGCTGGAAAATCACCGCGCTGGCAAACAATAGCAACAGGGTTGAAAGGTCATAGCTGTGATTGGCTCGAAAGATCAGGATGCAAATAATACTCCAGATCCATACCACCAGGTCAGTGATGACCAGGTTGGTGAGACCTGCCAGAAGCTTGCTATTCATCACCTGCTGCCGGCTGACCGGCTTGCTGAGCAGGAAGTCAGCCGTGAGCTCGGTCTCTTCAATCGAGACCAACCCAAAACCATAATTGGCAGCCTGAATAGCAAGGCAAAGCTGGACGAAGACGAAGATGAACCCATAATACCCAAGTATATTGGCAAGATCGATTTTGCCAATGCCGAAAGCGGCTAATAATTGAGGTGGGAATTTTGACCACATTTCATTCAGCAATGCTGCCTGCTCGGAAAATGATGGGAAGATGGAGAGGTAAAAAAGGATCAACAACGCCAAACTCACCGACCAGGTGAGCACCGATTTCAGGCGGGCGCGAAACTCGTGTTTATAAATAGTTGTGCTCATGTTCTCTACCTATTCGTAGTAGTGCATGAAGATTTCTTCCAGGGTCGGCTCTTCGATGGTCACATCGGTCACCTGGGTGGAGGTAATTTTACCCAATACCGTGTTGATATCACCCTTGAAGAAGAAGTGCAGCGTGCCGTCTTCAGACTGTAAGTTGGTCACTCCAGGCAGCTCGAAGGAAGCGGCATTCAACCCCTGGGCGGTCACGAATACCTTCTTGTAGTTATTCTTCTGCAGGGTGCGGATATCCGAGATTTCAGCGATGCGACCTTCGCGGATGATGCCCACCCGGGTGCACAGACGCTGCACTTCACCCAATATGTGCGAGGAGAAGAAAACAGTCACGCCGCGGGTATTCTCCTTTCGGATCAGGTCGAAGAACTTGCGCTGCATGAGTGGATCGAGCCCCGCGGTGGGCTCATCCAGGAAGAGCAGCTTGGGGCTGTGCAGTAAGCCCTGGACAATGCCGACTTTCTTCTTATTGCCATAAGACAAGTCACTGATGCGGCGGTTCTGCTCGAGTTCCATGTACTCAGACAGCTCACGGATACGTTCGTCACAGTCACAGTCGTAAAAGCTGGCGGAATACATGAGCAGATCTTTTACCTTCATCCCTTCGTAATAGTACACTTCCGAGGGCAGGTAGCCGATATCGCGGCGTATTTCAGGTCCATGGGTGACCACATCCTTGCCGAAGACTCGGGCGTTACCACTGGAGGGATAGATCAGAGAAAGGAGCAGGCGGATGGTGGTGGATTTGCCGGCTCCGTTCGGCCCGATAAAGCCGAATATCTCCCCTTCATCGACGTTAAAAGTTACGTCCACAATCCCGCGTGCTTTTCCGTAATACTTGGTCAGGTTTGAAACTTCGATGACACTCATTTTTTCACTCCTATGTTGAATTAGAGAATGGAAACCACTCTCTTAAAATACGTGTATCAAAAAGGGGCAACGAGCCTGTTTCAGCCCCCAGGATGCGCTCCACCGCTTCCTGGTGGGAGGCAGACAACGTCTCCAGGCGTCCGAATGCCTCAGGATCAGTCTCATGCTGAAGGATCAGCGGGACCAGGGCATCCCCAAAACTCTGCAGGATGGAAAAAACGATGCAACTGGTCTGGTCAGGAAACCCGGTGTGAAACACACCCTCCTTTACACCTTGGCATACGATGGTGGTGAGCAAAGGTGCGATTAGCGGCAGGACAGCCGACTCGGCTTTCAAACGCAGGATAGCATTCTTGTCGGTGTACCAGACGCGCACCAGGGTGAGCAGCACATCCTTGTGGTCTGTTTTCCAGCGTGAGGCCGCATCAAATAGGCGCTGTAATTTTTCCGGAGCGGGCAGGCGCTCGTCCTCGACGATGGGGACGAGCAGCTGAATGACCTGGTTCGCCATTCGCTCGATCAGCGCTTCCAAGAGGGCTTGCTTCGAGTCGAAATAATGGTAAAAGGCGCCTTTGGAAATGTGCAGCTCAGCCAGGATATCCTGGATCGACATCTGCTCATAGCCCTTGGAATACACCAGGCGTTGGGCTGCCTCCAGGATATCAGTCCGGCGCGTTTCATACTCTGCTTGTTTAACCTTGCGTGCCATATCGATTCTCTTTAATAAACCGGCGGTCGGTTTATTATTATAAACCTGCAAACGAGTTTTGTCAACATTATAGCCTTGTGGCTTATAGCCTTTTGGTTATAGTCTTGTGGCTGTTAGTGCAAAGTGGTAAAGTACCCTTTACCACTTTGCACTAACAATTGCATAACGATATGAAGATTATCCGCAGGTGACGAACATGAAAGGGTTGCACAAAGAACTGCACTTTGAGATAGAAATACAGGTCTCCGATGGGCGGGTATGGCAGATCCTGACCGATTTTGCCAGTTTTCCCCAGTGGAATCCTTCATCCGGTGGGTAAAAGGGGAAGCCAAGCTGGGAGCACGACTCGAAGTCCGTATCCAGCCACCCGGCGCGAGGGGTATGACTTTCAGACCCAGCGTGATCAAATGCGAGCCTAACCGAGAATTACGCTGGCTGGGTCACCTGCTCATACCCGGGCTTTTCGATGGCGAGCACATATTCACCATCGAGCCACTGGGAGCGAATCGGGTCCGCTTCATCCAAAGGGAAGAATTTACCGGTCTGCTCATTCCCTTGTTCGCAGGCGGACTTGACATCAATACACAACGCGGCTTCGAAGAAATGAACCGCGCATTAAAAGCAAGGGCGGAGCAAATATGAGAGAAAAAAATGCCTGAAGCTGCACCTCTCACCATCGTAAACGTCGGGTACTTGTCTACCAATTACTGGGTGATCAGCGCCGGCAGGCGTCGCTTGCTGGTAGACCTAGGCTACCCGGGCACGATGGGAAAGATGCGCGCCAGGCTCAAACAGATGGATATCCCGCTCACGGAGATGCGTTATGCGCTGGCAACTCATTACCACATCGACCATGCCGGGCTGGGCCAGGAGTTAAAAATGGCGGGCGTGCCTCTGTTGGTGATGGAGACCCAGGTGGCAGCCATCCCGCTGATGAATCAGTTCACCAAGCCCCATGACCATTACGTCGAGGTCACCCTGGAAGGAAACAAGGTCATCTCCTGCGCAGAGAGCCGGGAGGTGCTGGGGCGCATCGGCATACCGGGTGAGATCATCTCTACCCCGGGTCATTCCGACGACAGCGTATCGCTGCTGTTGGATGACGGTTCATCCTTCACCGGTGACCTGACGCCTATGATCGGTGCAGGGGGAGAAGCCGGTTTCACCGGTGACCTGACGCCACTGGAAGCCGCCTGGGGTGAGGCCGGTGAAGTGGTGAAAGCGAGCTGGCGGTTGCTTTGGGAGCTTGGGGCAAGGACGGTATACCCTGCTCATGGACCGGTGAGGGCAATAAGCGTGGATTAACTAGCCTGGTGTTTTGACCAAAATGGCAAATGTTCTTGGGGGCAACCAGACTAGGGCAAACCAATAAATTTCCACAATTGTAAATAAAAACAATTATCCATCTTGACATTATTACGTAATACTGTTATGATATACCAGTCCTTAAAAATGATGATTTTGAGTGATGGAGGGCGACAAAACAGTATGACCACAGAAGAGCTATTGATCCACGAGTTGGCTGAGCGTGCGGGTGTATCTGTACGAACTATCCGCTACTATATCGAAGAAGGTCTTTTGCCACAACCAAAATATGAAGGAAGGTATTCATACTACAAGACTGAATTCCTGGACCGCCTGGAGCTCATCCGCAGATTAAAGGATTCATACCTGCCACTGCGCGAAATACGCGAGATCATGAACTCACTGACGGACGAAGAAGTACATAAGAGATTAAACGAGCTTACATTACACAGCCCCAAATTCTCCACCCAGCCAAGGGCTCCCCACCCCAGCTCCAGTCCAGGCGCCAAGGCGCTCGAATACATCGACCACGTGATGGTTAACCAGAATAAATACAGAGCGAAGGGAACAAACGAAAAACCATTACCCGCTTATGACCAGAATTCACGCGCTGTATTCGGGCCGCAAATACAGCAACCGGAACAATTAACGGCGCCAGCAAATGCGGAAACCTGGCAACGAGTTTCACTTTCGCCTGGCGTTGAGCTGCACTTGCGCACACCACTGGAACCAGCAACAGAAGACCGGGTTCAACAAATAGTCAACTTTGCAAAAAGAATATTTCACCACAAATCCTATGGAGGAATCAAATGAAGGCTAAATTATTCGGTATTCAACTCAATGCAGATAAGAATTTTGTCTCGAGAGAGTCAAAGACCGGGCGCATTTTGGAAATTCGGGTACAGGCACCCGTCGCTTCCGAACAAAACAACAGACCTTCACTCAACCTGGCCATTGTACTGGACCGCAGCGGATCCATGCAAGGTATGAAGCTTGAGTACGTAAAACAGGCAGCCTGCCATGTATTAGACCAGTTAAACAAACGCGATCAGGTAGCATTGGTAGGATATGACGATACTATCCAGGTGATTGCTCACAATATAAAAGTCACCAACAGCAACCGTATTGAGCTCAAGCGCCTTATCGCCGGGATCGAAGCAGGAAATATGACCAACCTTTGTGACGGATGGCTGACAGGGTGCAGGGAGATTGCCTCGTCCGCCCAGGATGAAACGATCAATCGAGCTCTGTTGCTCACGGATGGATTGGCAAACGTCGGTATCACTGATTTGGAAGTCCTGGCGCGCCATGCCTTCGAGCTGTATAAAGATTCAATATCCAGCTCGACTTTTGGAGTTGGTGAGGGGTTTAACGAGCACCTGCTTGAAGCTATGGCAAACCAGGGTGGCGGAAATTTTTATTATATCTCCACACCTGAACGTATACCTGAAATTTTCTTGAAGGAGTTCAATAATCTGATCGGGATTACTTCCCGCAAGGTAGAGATCAAGCTTGATCTTCCACCTGCTATTGAATGGCAGGTACTAGGCGGATGGTCAGCCGTATTTAATGACGGTAAATTGCACATCTACGTAGGTGATATGCTGACCGGGAAATTGCAAGACGTCTACGTCAAGCTCCAAATCCCAGCAAATGACGGGTCAAATGAGTTGATTTTGGAAGCCAAAGCCTTTGGACAAGGGAAATCCGATGAGGTCTTTGAAGAACAGGCAAAGGTAGTATTTCAATCTGTTAACCAAAAAGAAGTCGAGGCTGCTGCGTTTAATAAAGAGGTAATGGAGCGCTTCAGCATTGTTGAGCTGGCAGACACTGCCACTGAAGCATTAAAGCTCGAGCGAGCAGGAGACAGGATCGAATCTAGCCAGCGTGTCCGCCAGAATCTGTTGAGAAACCGTGAGTACATCCCGCCACAGGCCGCCGCCACTTATGAGAGGTTGTCCAACAGGATGGAAACCGGCATGACCGAAAAGGATCGGAAACAGTCTCACTGGGACGTTTATAAAATAAAGCGAAAAAAGGAAAATGAAGAAGAAAATTAATTTCCTAAGATAGGTATGGACAGGCAGGAAATTCGATTGTAAAATGGGGAAGAACTCAATGGTGGACTTGCGTCGTAGCACGCTTTGAAACCTGGGGGTTGGTTGTGAAGCGCTCTTTGCGCAATAGCGTGAAGGGCGCTTTCGATTTTTACCATAGTCAGGACAGCTATAATATCCATCGAGGTCCCATGATCGAAACCGGAGAGAACACTACTTCCACGGGACGACCAACCTTCCTCGTTGGCACATCGGGTTGGACGTACGACCACTGGAAAGGGCGCTTCTACCCAGAAAACCTTCCGAAAAAGAGCTTGTTCGATTTTTACGCCAGCCGGTTCTCCAGCGTGGAAGTCAATGCCACCTTCTACCGGATCTTCAAGGATGAGACTTACCACAAGTGGAGAGAGCGCGCCCTGCAGGGTTTCGGTTACGTGCTCAAAGCGCCAAGGTTAATCACCCATCGCAAATACCTGGCCGATGTGGAAGAAGATATCAAGTCTTGTTACCGCTCCTGCACCCTACTCGGCGATAAATTCGACCTGATCCTGCTGCAGGTGGCGCCAAATATGCCGGTGGAAATCGAGCGCTTACGCAAGACGCTGCTGGCATTCCCCGATCCGGGCAAGGTGGCGGTGGAATTTCGGCGTGAGGAGCGGTATGACCCAGGCACCCTGAGCCTTCTGAACGAGCTGGGCGTTACCTTCTGCAATGTTGATTCGCCCAGGCAATCGCTCACCGACCACCTCACTTCTATCAAAGCATACCTGCGCCTGCACGGTCGAAAACACTGGTACTCTTATAATTATACGGATGATGAGCTGAGAGAGATCGCCAGTTTGGCTCAGGAGCTGGCAAGCCGAGGGGCGAACAAGGTTTACATTTTTTTAAATAATGACTATAACGCCAATGCACCCGCCAACGCAATTGCTCTGCAAGGAATGCTGGGTGGAGGCAAGCCAGGATGAGCGCTAAGATCTCGCTATGACAGACGATATTTTTTCCGGAAAGAAGTGAGCGGAGCGCTGTGGATATCCCTTGCAATGAAAAGAGATTACGAGTATGGATTATAAAAATGTCAGTATCTATGTGTGAGCGGGTGGTGTAAACGTCCAACCCAGTTGCTGTAGCAACCCGATTTGATCAAGTTCAGCTGTAAAACTCATGATCTTGCCATTAGAAACCGTGAAAACGTACATTCCACTCCCTATTACCGATTTACCTGTTGGCGGCACCGGTGTCTCTAAGCGCCCAAATGCAGGTAAACCGACCAAAGGGCCAGTATTGGTTCCGTGTATCGTCACACGAACAGCAACCTTGTCGCCTTCGGCCAAGATATCCTCAATTGTTAAATGGTTATCGGGAAAGCCCATCTTCATGGCTTTAATCTGGCCCTCAATTCCGCCTGCAAACATTGACCCCGGTATACACAAGTCCGCGATGGCGGCAGTATTTCCGGCATTCATTACTTCACCAATAAATCGCTGAACTAACGCCTTATTATCTTCAATAGTCATAGTAGCCTCCATAACGGTGTGCCTTTATTCTACCCTAGACTATTCCAACAGGTTGAAACAGTGGCAATTGCTACGCCCTTTCCTCCTTAGCTACGTCAATCAATCAGCGCACCAGGCACTACCATGGTGGCTGATTATCCAGCGCCGAATGTCGGCTGACGTATTTACCACCATTGAAATTATAGTGTATAAGGAAATTGAAATAACAATAAAAATTAAACGAAAGATTACAGTGTTTTTCTGATTCATATAATCCTCCTGGTATTAACGAACACCCTGTTTGAGAAATTCCAACCACTGTGATTAGAATGAATTATTTGATAGTTACGATTATTAAAATTTCGACCAATAAGGGTCGCACCAAACCTTTACAAATCAGTTTAGGACGAATATAATCTTTTTGGGAATATTAATGATGAGCGCGACCATCTGCACCTGTCTGAGGCGGGGAACTTAGCTGCCGCCTCGTCAATCTACAGCTCCTTAACCGTCAACTGACAAAGCGGCGCACAGCCACCCCGCGTTTAATAACTATATGGCTCGTCTGCCGCTTTCTATTTAACCTTTATATATATATATATAATTAAAACCACGATAAGCTGAGGTATCTAGAGATGAACCCTACCATACTTACACCATCGGAAACCCTGCGGGTGTACGATGATATTTTGCAAACCATTGGCAAAACACCCCTGGTGCGCCTGAAACGCCTGGGGGGCGACCTACCCTGCCCACTGTACGCCAAAGTCGAGTTCTTCAACCCGGGTGGCTCGGTGAAAGACCGCATTGCGGTCAATATCATCGAGGAGGCGGAGCGGAGCGGGCGGCTTAAGCCCGGCGGGACGGTCATCGAAGCCACGTCGGGCAACACCGGGCTGGG
>Ga0154818_1126_pt5 | contig 9692 bp, 15 predicted proteins | sample Rifle2008BG16ft_FD_116122 | JGI IMG/M metagenome (GOLD analysis project Ga0154818, IMG submission 116122) | Chloroflexi bacterium RBG_16_54_11 | reverse complement strand
GGGGGAGGGCGAAAGCTTCCATACAGAGTTTTTCGGCAGCCAATCGGTTTATCGCATCAGGATCGTGAGCGAACAGATCGCCCGGGCGTATGTCTCCCATCACGAAATTATCGAATACAACGCGCCGATCTTGACCCGGGAAGAACACGAAGCCCAGATGGATCGAGCCAGGGAGGTGATCTCGAATCTTCGGGATCAAGTGGATAGACTAAAGCGGGGATTGCCTGTGGGAGATAAGATGGAAGATCCCGAAGAGTACGAAAATGATGATGAAGATTATGACGACCAAGAGGATGATCTATGAACTTCATCCCTGAAACACCGAAAGAAGAACAGGAGGTTCCTTACTTCGATGATGTTACCGAAAAAGACGGCTGGCAGGGGATGGCGACGACCAAATCTATCGAGACCCTCCAGAATGAGATCACAAATGCTCTTTTTCGCCTGGGCGCTCACGTGCTCAGCTTTCAGCGTGGCAAATACCAGGGGAAAACCTCCAGGGACGGGTTCCGTGTGCATTACGTTTTGATGGCTGCTGATGGGCGAAACGTACCTGGGAGGATCGATATCGCTGCTCTGCCGGTAAAAACGAGTTATTCGCTCTCACGCACCGAGAAAAAGCGGCGAGATCAAGCACTGCGAATGGCTCTCTACATGCTGCGAACGGCAATGCAGGGAGCCTGGAATATGCAGCAGCTTAGCCCTGGGTTTAGTGCGCTCGTGCCGTTCATGCTGGGGCAAGGGACGGACAAGACGATCTCGGAGTTATGGAGCGAAAGTCCGATCATGAATAACCTGCTTCCACCAGGGGATGAGGAATTTATCGAAGGGGAGGCAAGGGAATTATGATCCACGCTCAAGCCGCCCAGATCGCCATCCAAATCCATGACGAGCTCGCCCAGTTCTGTGAGAAGATCTGCATCGCAGGCTCGGTGCGTCGTGGAAAGCCCGAGGTCCACGATATCGAGCTGGTCTGCTTACCGAAACGCGATCCTGAGCCTGGTATATTTCAATCCAAGTATTATCTTTTGGATTACTTAAATAATTTGGATTACTTAAATAATTCCGAAGGCTACCTGGCATGTGCTCGCAAGCTCAAAGGCCAGTCCAAATACCAGCAATGGCAGCTCCCCGAGATCAAGCTGGAGCTTTACATCGTCACACCACCCGCTCAATACGGAGTAATTCTCACTCTCAGAACTGGACCGGCCGAGCTCTCCCAGTTACTAGTTACCCAACGCAGGAAGGGAGGCTACCTGCCCAGTTATGCCAGGGTCCAGGATGGCGCCGTGTGGGTGGATGGCGAAGCGGTCGACATGCCCGACGAGGTCAATTTTTTCGAGTTTTGCGCTTTACCCTACCTACGACCCCCCGAGCGGGATGAGTTTCTGGTGCAGCGGCAAGAGAAGTGGCGATGAGTGAGCAACATATTTCAAAATAAAGCACGAAAATCGATGAGATTCGAGCTTAATTGGGAGCAATTATGGATACAAAAGTTCTTTCGTTTGAGAAAAGAATGTTGGAGGAAAGAATCGCTTTAGCGATCAACGAAATCCGAAACTCATTCCGTGATGCGACAGGGATCGATATTAAATCGATCGAAGTAAAATTCATGGAGTTAGAAATCGGAAATGGAGAAAAAAGACAAATTCTCGATAAGGTAACCAGTGAATTGGCGATCTAATGGCTTCATCCTGGCAGGAATTGACAGAATTATTATCTGCTGAAAGTCGTCAGCAGCTTGCCAGGGTGATGCTGGAGGCGTTGAAATCCAGCCAGTGGCAGCGCATCGATATTGAGATCAGGGACCACAGGATGCATGCCATCGACCTGACCAGGAGGATACATCCACCTAAAGTACCTGATCAGGAGAATACCCTCGAAAGTAAAAATGAAACGAATTTAACTAGCAAAATCTGATATTTTGTGATATTCTATACATAACGTCATGCACGATGCGATGAGCCGGGCGGTCCACGTTAGACCGCTCGGCTTTTTTATTTTAAGCCCAGGAAAAAGGAGAATGCGATCATGAAGAAAAATTCAGGCTTGCTCAAATCAATTATGTTGGTGCTCGGGATCATCATTTTACTGATGGTCCCTTTTTCTGTTGCCCAGGCAGCCAGCCCTCCGGCTGCATCAAGCTGGCCTGATTTTCCCGCCATCTGGGCACTCATCGAGCCAAGGCTCGTGGTGCTCCTGGTGCTGACGGTCTTCGATTTCCTGTTCGGCACGATCTTGGCCATAATTGCCAAAGAATTCAAATGGGATTATTTGCTTCATTACCTGAATTCTGACATCTTGCCAATATTAGCATGGATGGCAGTGGCATTTATCAGCACAATCCCGGCAGAATTCATTCCCCAGGGAGCTTTACCTATATTTGAAGTTGCTGTTTACACAACGGTCTTCCTTTCTATTGTAGCCTCGTTAATCGGACACTTCCAAAAGATTGGGGTGCTGAAGCGTGTCGGAGGGGTGACCAGCTTTGACGACCGGTTCCCGCGGTAAGTGGAGCTGGTCATGGGCGACAGTCCAGGTCGAGTAAGTAATCAGGTGCTCCAGGCTGGGATCCTGACCTTGGGAGCCCAGATCACGGATCTTAAGTCATTACTGGAAAGTTATGAGGAAAGGATTCGCTGCCTGGAAAGGGTCGGCGATAAAACCACTCCATTGATAGAAAAACGACTCGAAATACTGGAAAAGCTCACTGAGGCGCATGCCAAAGAGCTCGAAACACTTAAAACGCTGATCACCACCCAAGCCCAGTCCATCAACCAATTAGCCGACAGTTTTAAAAGCATGCAGAAAATCTGGAAATGGGCTCTCGGTGTATTCACTGCAGTAATGATCGCAGTGATCATCATGTTTGTGACAGGACAGGCGACGGTGATATTCAAATGAAGCCAAGCGGAAACAGGATGTCAATATGAGAACCATTGGAGCCGATTGTTCACATTGGTCTGGTGACATTGATTGGGCTCGGGATGTCCTTTGGTTACCGTTCGTATACTACAAGGCGACGGACGGCATGTACTGGATTGACACTCGCTTTGGGGATAACCACGACGGCTGCATGGAATATGGCATCCCAAATGCGCCCTATCATTGGTGGCAGGAGACGCAGGACCCGATTGTTCAGGCGGACCACTTCTGTGATACCCTGGAAGATTCGGGCGATGGTTATAAACGTATCATCATTAATGTTGAGCCGGTTGGGAATTGCAGCGCAAATAAACTCAAGCAGCTATTGGATAGGGTGGAGAATCGCCGGGGAATAAAGCCAGCGATCTACACCAGCGCCTATTATTGGTCAATGGTTTTACCGACCCCCGCCTGGGCATATCAGTACGATTTATTAGTCGCACATTATGCACGTCGAAATTATCCAATGCTTCCTGTGGGTTGGTCAACCTGGAAGATCTGGCAATTCACAGATTATTTCTACCTGCAGGGCACCGAAACCAAGGTCGATGGCAACTGGTTCAATGGAAGCATCGAACAGTGCCGGGATTGGTTCGGCAATTACCATCCGGTGACCCCTCCACCTCCGCCCCCTCCGGGATCGAGCCTACAGATGAAGGTTCTGATCGATGGGCTACGTGTACGGAAAGCTCCCAGTACAAGCGCCCAGATCATGGGACAGCTGAATACAGGCGATGTCATCGACGTTGCCGATATCGGGGGCGCTAACGCCTGGGCGCAGATCCAGGCTGGACCTTATGCCGGTTATTGGTCGGCAGTCAATTACTTGGGGCAGCGATATATGGAGGTGGTGTAGCGATGCCGCATGCTGCCCTCCGTCCATGTAGTTATCCTGGGTGCCCCAACCTGGTCAGATCGGGGAGGTGTGCGCGGCATCCATATCCGGATGCGCATGACCCAGAAAGTCAGAAGCTGTATAACTCAAGTCGGTGGAAGAGGATCAGAGCCAGGCAGTTGGCCAAGGAACCGTGGTGCAAGGAATGTCTGGAGCAGGGCGTTTATACCGTTGCCACAATCTGTGATCACATCATTCCTCATCGAGGAGATTCGGTAAAGTTCTACCGGGGACCGTTTCATTCGTTGTGCAAGACCTGCCACGATCGGAAGACGGCGCGGGAGGTGCTGAATGCATAAGGGTAGGGGAGTCAAAAAGTTTCAAATTGGGGAGCGAATAGCGGGCGGGGCTGGCAACACGAAAAAAAATCCCCGATCGAAACCATTAAATTATAGGGATTGATATGCCAACACCGCCCAAAACCTACGGAAACATCAAGAAGCACCTGACGAATACTGAGCGTGATGCTCGCCAGCAGGCGGAGGGTAGTTTGAAGAGGGCAAAGCGACCTCAGTTGAGATGCCCGAAGTGGCTGGATGAGGATGCCCGCAAGATCTTCGAGGAGACGAAGAAGCGGTTGAGAGGGCTTGAGCTGCTGGACAACGCCGACGTGGAGATGCTGGGGATTTATTGCGACGCCGTGGCGAAGTACCGGGAGGCCAGCGAGCGCCTGACCAGGGTTGATAAGGATGGATTGATCGTGGGGACTGATGATGATATCAAGGCATGCCAGAGCTGGGCCAGATTAGTAGCCTCCTACGCGGAGAAGCTGGGGCTGACACCTACGGCCCGGGCGAGACTGGCCAAGCGCAAGGCGGAAAAAGGCCCTCTGGATGAGATGGAGCAGCTGCTGGACGTTGTAACAGAGTTTGTGAACGATGAACATGACTAATGAGGATTTTTCGTGGTGGTCTTATTTTCATAATCCTGATCAGCCTGGTGGTTGGTATGTTCAGTGATGCGCGCGCCGATCGGGCGGTCAAGTTCTTCGAGAACCTGAAACACACCACTGGCAAGTTTGCTGGCAAGCCATTCATTTTACTTCCGTGGGAGAAACGGATCATCCGAGATATATATGGAACATTGAAGGCGGATGGTACACGCCAGATCGAGACCGTATATATCGAAGTCCCGAAAAAGAACGGGAAATCAGAAATGGCAGCAGGGGCAGCCTTATTTCATACCTTTGCCGATGGTGAGCAGCGTGGGGAGATCTACGGTTGCGCGGCGGACAAGGAACAAGCCAGCCTGGTATTCAATGTGGCAATGGGAATGATCGAATACAGCCCGGCGCTTACCAAACGCTCCAGGATACTGGAATCGACCAAGCGTATCAGGGATTTGAAGTCGAAGTCGGTCTATAAAGCCGAATCGGCAGAGGCGTACACCAAGCACGGGCTGAATCTATCGGCATGTATCTTTGATGAGCTGCATGCCCAGCCGAACCGTGACCTTTGGGACGTGATGACCTTTGGGTCGGGATCTGCACGCGAACAACCGATCTGGTTGATCATCACCACGGCTGGGGATGACCCCGATCGGGAAAGCATCGGTTGGGAAATCCATGAATATGCCCAAAAAGTGCTCACAGGTGAGATCGTCGACCCAACCTGGTACGTGGCTATCTTCAATTATGAGGGGGATGATATCTATAACGAGGAAAACTGGTACAAGGCCAATCCCTCCCTGGGGGTGACAGTCAAGATTGAAACATTGCGGCAGGAAGCAACCAAAGCCAGGATCAGTCCAGCAGCTGAGCGATTATTCAGGTGGTTGCGACTTAACCAATGGATCACTACCAAGCTGACAACCTGGCAGCCCCTGGAGCTATTCGATAAAACGGTAGGAAATTGGGAGCGGGCGGATCTGGCTGGAAAAGATTGTTATATCGGGTTGGACCTGTCGACGACCACCGACCTATCCTGCATGGCCGGAATATTTCCTCCACAAGGGGAACAGCGGGACTGGCGGATTATCTGGGACCCATTCATCCCGGCGGATAACATGCAGGAACGCATTCGCACCGACCATGTGAACTACGACAAATGGCTGGCCGGTAACTGGATTACGGCTACACCAGGGAACATCATAGACTATACCGAGATCCACAAGCGGATGCTCTTATGGAAGACGCTCTATAACGTGAAAGAGGTGGATGCGGACCGCACCTTTGCCACGATGCTTTTACAGGTGCTCGAGCAAGAGGGACTGACTTGCGTCGACGTGCCACAGACGTTCATCAGCCTGACGGATGCGCTGAACCAAACCGAGATATTGCTCAAAGGGCAGGAGCCCACGGATGAAATTAAAATCTCGGCCGGTAAACTACTGACTGGCAAGTTAACGCACGAGAATCATCCAGTGGCCAGGTGGTGTTTCGGCAATACAGCGATAGCCACAAATGGGCAGGGTTTTATTAAATATGTTAAAGAGCATAAGGGCAAGAGTGTGGTGAGGACCAAACGTATCGACTGCACGGCAGCCTGGCTCACCGGGATGGCTCGGGCGAGGTTTTACCAGGGCACGGTGGATATCAGCGCAGAGATTTTGAGTGACGATTGGGGCATGTGAGCATGAAACCGATAATCTGTGATTGCGGGCACTCGATAGAAGTCCATAACCTGTTCAATTGCACCTTCGCTTTCGAGAAGGAAAATGAATGCCGATGCCCTTTGGGTAAATCGACCGTGGAGGCGCGCTGGTGGGCCAGGTGCGGATACCAGCGGGCAATGAAGGCGGAGGCTGAGCGGGATGAAGCCAAACGCAGCCTGGAGACATTTCTAGCCTGGAGGAATGCAAACGATCCGTATGCCTGAGTTGATGTCGAATTACAAAGATCGATATATAGGGCGGCCGGCGGCGGTGCTGGGAGGCGGGCCGAGCCTACCGGATGATATGAAAAAGCTGCCGAACGGATGCGTATTGATCGCGGTCAACCATCATGCGCTGCTACTGTGCCAGCCGGAATTCATGGTATATAACGATCCCCCAGGCGTGAGCGGACCACTCGAAGAGGCGATCAGGACCGCACAGGTGATCAAGGTCAGCCCGGAGCCGACCAGCGATGTGAAGATTGACATGGAGGTATGGACGGGGTTTTACAGCTCGAACCTGGCGACCTGGCTCGCGTTGTGGCTGGGTTGTGACCCGGTGATCCTATGCGGAATGGATTGCTACCAGGGCGAGAAAAAGTATTTCCACGATTATGAGGACGGGCCACATCTCCATTATCCGTTAGCGCATCATATTTCACCGTGGGTCGAGGATGCTAAAAATCGACTTCCAGGGTGGGAACGGGTGAAGGTAATGAGCGGGCCGCTGGCGAATATCTTTGGTAAGTATGCCCTCCCGTTAGGGGAGGAGAAAAGACAATATGAAAAGGTTTTTGAGCAAATATCTGGATGATTTGTTATTGACCGCCGGATGTATGTGCGTGGTGATTGGGCTGGCGCAGTGGAACGCGGTGATCGCCTGGGTCGCGGGAGGCGTGATGCTGATGGGCTTTGGTTTGATGGTTGGAAAGGCAAAGGCAAAAGATGTTGATTGAAAAGTTATTGAGTACGGATAAGAAGATCAAGGATATGCCGAATAATCCCCGCCCGGACTACGAGCCGAGCTGGGGATACCGGACAGAATCTGGTGAGAGGGTGTCGGTAGAAGCATCCAAGGCGATCGCCACGGCTTACCGGGCGAAGAATATCATCTCGGACGACGTGGGGAAGATGCCTTTCCAGGAGTTTAGGCGGGAGAATGGGAAGATCGAGCAGATAGAGCCTGATCCGGTCACCCGTAATAATGCTTATCTCTTACAGATCAGCCCCAATCTATGGGATTGGACGCCCTTCCAGTTCAAGAAATCTATTATCGAATGGCAGTTATTTTATGGAAATGCCTATATTTGGGCGCCCATTGTTGGACCGCGGCAGTTCCTGATCCTGCCGGCTGACAAGACTGTGCCGGTGTTCGACCTGGATGGGAATTTATGGTACCAACACACCTTTTCGAACAGTAATGTGCCCCAATACATCCCGGCGGTGGAAATCCTACACTTGTTGATCAACCCGGATTCGACCGGTTTTGTGGGTCGAGGGGTAATCACCTATGCTCGAGAGACATTCGGCCGGCGGATTGCAGGCGGGAAGACGAAATCGATGTTTTATAAACAGGGCTATCTGCCGGCGGCATACGTGCAGATGGAGGGCGAGTTAAACGCCGAGGCACGGAAAAAGGTGCGTGGAGCTTATGAAGAGCAGATGAGCGGATCGGAAAATGCCTATCGCCTGGCGGTCTTCGACAAAAAGATCACCAAGTTCGAGGCAATCAATATGCAGCTCAAAGATGCCCAATTCGTCGAATCGATCGACGCCGATGACCGAGATATCTGCAACTTTTTTGGGCTATCCGAGCATATGCTGAACCGTGGCAAGGAAGCCTATAACTCCAACGAGCAGAAATATATAGAATACTTACAGGGGACGTTGAATAGCTATCTGGTGCCGATGGAACAAGGCGCCAGGATCAAATGGCTGAGCCGGAACCAACAGATCACCAATTATTTCAAGTTTATCCGTGAAGCGCTGCTCCAGATGGATGCGAAAACCCGCTCTGAAGTGGAAGAGAAGCAGATCCAGAACGGTATTCTGACACCCAACGAGGCGCTGGAGAAGGAAGACCGCAATGGATACCCGGAGGGGAACCGCCATTACATGATGAGCAACGTGATGGCGATTGAGAATACCCCATCCCAATCCTCCCCAATTACCCCTCACCCTACCCTCTCCCCTGAAGGGGAGAGGGATGAAGAAAAAGGAGGCGAAGATGCCTTATCCGAATGAGCATTCGTGCAGATTGAGAGACCCAGGTGATTTTCAGGATGACAGCTTCCGGAGGGAGACGCGGGAACATGAAGGAAAGGAATACAGCTGCATCATGGGAAAGCTGAAGGGAGATGACAGCATGACCGACCAGGCGTACCGCTATCCCAAGGAGACCTGGAGCGAGAGCGAAGCCCGTAAACACTGCCAGGACCATGATGGGATTTTGTTCGAACCGGCCTCGGAGGATGAGGGTTCCGCCTTGGCTGGAGAGGATACTTGCTGCGGGGCGGACGATCTATTGGAAGTATCGGCCAAAACCGACAGTTTGAAAAGGCATTCGGCGATCCTGCAAGCCTTTACCAAAAATCCGTGGGTAATCCTGCCGGAGAAGCTGGCAATACTGGAAGAGATCGTCATGCGCCACGTGAGGGGGGAGAAACTGAATGCCGAAGAGATCCAGGCAGCCATCCACGGCGCCAAGCGACCGGCGAACCGGAAAGATGGGAATATTGCCATCCTGCCATTATTCGGGGTGATTTTTCCCAGGGCGAACCTGATGACGCAGATGTCAGGGGCGACCAGCGCCGAGATCTTCGGGCAGGAATTCGACGATCTGATGAAAAATCCCGAAGTCAGCGCAATCATCATCGATGTAAACAGCCCAGGTGGGAATATCGAAGGCATCGAGGAAGACAGCCGCAAAATCTATGATGCACGCGGGAAGAAACCGGTCGTGGCGATCGCCAATCATATGATGGCCTCGGCGGCTTATTGGATCGGGACGGCGGCAGATGAAGTGGTGGTAACGCCATCCGGGTCGGTGGGATCCATTGGCGTATGGTCCTATCACGACGATGAGAGTGGCGCTTTGGCGCAAGCCGGCATCAAACGGACCCTGGTATTTGCAGGGAAATATAAAGTGGAGGGTAATCCGTGGGAGCCATTGACCGAGGAAGCCCGGGTCTCAATGCAGGCCGGTGTGGATGAAGGCTATGCATCGTTCACCCGGGATATTGCCAGGAACCGGGGGGTTAAAGTGGCGGATGTGCGCAACG
>Ga0154818_1099_pt5 | contig 9921 bp, 10 predicted proteins | sample Rifle2008BG16ft_FD_116122 | JGI IMG/M metagenome (GOLD analysis project Ga0154818, IMG submission 116122) | Chloroflexi bacterium RBG_16_54_11 | reverse complement strand
GCTACCAGCTGCGTGGAAGACACCGATTGCCGCTCCCCATTGCGGATGACCTGCGCCTCCGGTGCGGCTAACTTCTTCAATGCTGCCAGGGCCTGCTCAGCTCTGCGCTCCTGGACCACCCCCAGGGTGGCGTTCAAGATGACGATCGCCAGGATGGCGACCGCTTCCTCCCAATCGCCCAAGATAGCCGAGATGACCGCTGCCACGATCAGCATGATCACCACGAAGTTGTTGAACTGGTCGATCAGCATCTGCCAGAAAGTGACCCCCGCGGCTTCTGCCAATTGGTTAGGCCCATAGATTTCCAGCCGCCGGGCTGCCTCCGCCGAGGTCAGTCCCGTCTCCGGTGGCGTGGCGAGCTGGCGAATGATCTCCTCAGGCGTCATGGCATGCCAGTCTTTGTGAGGCTGGCTCTCGGATGCAAGGTTAGGTTTGTCTGTGCTCATCGAATCTCCAACGTTCGTTTTTCCCCAGCAGCTTGCCACAAGGCACACGAATTATAGCAGAGGATATGAAGGGTGATAAAATTTATAAACCCATCGCACGATCAAAACCTTAGGTTATCTAAGGCTTTCAACGACCTTACGATCACAGACCAAAGGAGCAACAGCATGGCGTATCAAACCCTAAGCGTACCCAAGACGGGCGAGAAGATCACCATCGATGGCGGAAAATTATCCGTGCCCGACCACCCCATCCTTCCATTCGTGGAGGGAGATGGCACCGGACCCGACATCTGGCGCGCGTCTCAACGCGTATTCGATGCTGCCGTTGGGGGCGCATACGGAGATCAGCGCAAAGTCGAATGGATGGAGGTTTTTGCCGGGGAGAAGGCATATAAAAATGTCGGTTCCTGGCTCCCGGATGACACCGTGCAGGCTTTCAAAGAGTTTCTGGTGGGGATCAAAGGTCCCCTCACCACCCCCATCGGAGGCGGCATCCGTTCACTGAATGTCGCCCTGCGTAAAGCCCTGGATTTATACGTCTGCCAGCGCCCGGTGCGTTATTTCAGCGGCGTTCCCTCACCCGTTAAGCACCCCGAAGATGTGGATATGGTCATTTTCCGCGAGAACACCGAGGATATCTACACCGGGATTGAGTTTGAATATGGCACACCAGGCAACCAGCAGTTCATGGAATTGTTGAAAGCCTCATTCCCGGCAGAATATGAGAAAATGCGCTTCCCCGAGACTTCCGGCATCGGGCTCAAGCCCGTCTCCAAAGAAGGCACCGTCCGCTTGGTGCGGGCTGCCATCCAATGGGCGCTCGACAACCAACGGCGCTCGGTCACCCTGGTGCATAAAGGCAATATCATGAAGTATACCGAGGGCGCCTTCCGCAATTGGGGTTACGAGCTCGCCCTGGCTGAATTTAGCTCTCAGGTTTACACCTGGGCGGAGTGGGAAGGGGTTAAAAATGAGCAAGGTGAGCAGGCTGCCAACCGCCAACAAGACAGCGCGTTAAAGGCGGGGAAACTGCTGGTGAAGGACGTAATCGCCGATATCGTCTTCCAGCAGACCATCACCCGGCCGCGCGAATTCGACGTGCTGGCGACGATGAATCTGAATGGCGACTACCTTTCCGACGCCCTGGCAGCCCAGGTGGGCGGGATCGGCATTGCCCCGGGTGGGAATATCAATTACACCACCGGTCATGCCGTGTTCGAAGCTACCCATGGCACCGCCCCCAAATATGCCAACAAGGATGTGGTCAACCCGGGGTCGGTCATCCTGTCCGGCGAGATGATGTTCCGCTACCTGGGCTGGAACGAGGCCGCAGACCTGATCGTCAAGGGCATGCAAGGCGCCATCGCCGCCAAAACCGTCACCTACGATTTTCACCGCCTGATGGATGGCGCTACTTTGCTGAAATGCTCCGAGTTTGGCGATGCCATCATCCGCCAGATGCAAGCCTAGCCAGGTCTGTGATCTCTACCCGGTGTGACATTCTGCCAGACCACTTGATGACCAAATACACCTGACAAGTTGGGTTATCTTTGTGAAAATATACGCAAATATACGCAATATTACGCAATATTTAGGGGCTTTAATTGCCCGTCCATGCTGCATGGACTTTGGGAAGGAGAAAACAGATAATGACGAGCCAGCAAGAGTTGGTTAATGCCCTGCAAGCCATCCCCTGGTTCCAGGTAATGACCGAGGATCATTTCTATAAGATATCCAGCATCGCTAGGATCTTTAAGTTCGAGCCAGGTCATGTCATCTTCCACGAGGGAGATAAAGAGGACTATCTCTACGTCGTCCTGGAAGGTCGGGTGGCGATCGAGATCACCGTGCCGGGGCGCGGTCGCATGCGCATCCTCACCGCCGACCCTATGGATGAAGTCGGCTGGTCGAGCGTGACCCCCGTGGTACGCCAGCGCACCGCCGGTGCGCGCGCCGTGTTGCCCTCCCGCCTGGTGGCATTCGATGCCGGCGAGCTGCGCAGGTTATGTGATGAAGACCACGACTTCGGATATTACGTCATGCGCCGCCTGGCAAACGTGGTGGCAGGGCGTTTGATGACCACCCGCTTGCAGCTGTTGGACATGTTCGCCAACCCGTCCGAACAGAACGAGGAATAGCATGGCCGAAGTCCAAACCACCGTTGGATCGGCAGTTGCCCTACCCAAGCCTGGCCTGGAGAAGCTGCTTGCCAACCTGCAGAAGATGGGTTACCAGGTGCTGGGTCCGCAAATCCAGGACGAGGCGGTCGTATACAAAGCGTTGAAAAGCGTCATAGACCTGCCGAAAGGGTACATCAGCCAACAGGATGCAGGATTTTATCGCCTGGTTTTCAGCGGGCACCGGCGCTACTTCGACCATACCCATGGGGCCCAATCCTGGAAGCAATTCTTCTTCCCCTCCTTCTCAGAGCTGGCGAGCCTGAAACGTGATGAAGCCGGACGTTGGCAGGTGGAAGAGAACGAAGTCGACCTGACCCCCCTGGCACTGTTCGGCGTCTCCCCCTGTGACCTGGCAGCCATCCAGGTGCAGGACCGCATATTCCTGCGCGAGGAATGGAAAGACCCCCTCTATTGGGCACGCCGTCAAAGCGCATTCATCCTGGCAGTCAATTGCCTGCACCCCAGTGGCACCTGTTTCTGCGCCTCCATGGGCACGGGTCCGAAAGCCAACCCAGGTTTTGACCTGTGCCTGACCGAGCTGGATGACATTTTCCTGGCGGAGATCGGCTCTGAAGCCGGGCGCCTGGTCATGGAAGGCATATCCGTGCTACCAACCAGTGCTTTTTTGCTCCAGGCAGCTCAAAAAGGGTTGGAAGATGCCAGCCTGAACATGGGGCGCAGCCTGCCGGATGAAAAGGAGCTGCCGGAATTGCTGCTCAGTAACCTGGAAGCCAAGCAATGGGACGACGTCGCCCAGCGCTGTATGAGCTGTACCAGCTGCACCCAGGTCTGCCCCACCTGCTTCTGTTGGGACGCCCACGACTCAATTTCCCTTTCCGGGCAGTCCGCCCGGCGCGAACGCGCCTGGGATTCGTGCTTCAACCCCGATTACAACTACATTGTGGGTGGAAATATGCGCCCCACCACCCGCTCACGCTACCGCCAGTGGCTGACGCATAAATTCGGCTCCTGGTATCCGCAGTTTGGCACTTCAGGCTGCGTTGGGTGCGGACGCTGCATCACGTGGTGCCCTGCCAAGATCGATGTGACGGCTGAGATCCAGGCCATCCGCGAGGAGGTGCAAGCATGATCCAGACCACCGGGAAACCGCATGCCATCCTGCAGTTTGCACCAATGCAACCCTTCATGGCTGAAATCACCGAGATCGTGCATGAAGCCCCCAACGTCTCGACCTACTGGCTGCGCTTCTTCGATAAGGGCTTGCAGGACGGGTTCCACTTCAAAGCCGGTCAATTCAACATGCTGCTCGTCCCGGGCCTCGGTGAAGCCGCCATATCGATCAGCTCGGATATGGAAGAGCTGGGTCGCATCGCCCATACCGTACGCATCGCCGGTAATGTCACTTCCGCCATCAGCCGCATGAGCGTGGGTGACGTCTTGGGGGTGCGGGGACCGTTTGGAAGCTGGTGGTGCTTTGAGGATTGCATCGGGAAAGACATCGTCATCGCTGCGGGTGGCATCGGGCTGCCGCCCCTCCGCCCCGTGCTCTACTACATCATGCACCATCGCCGTGAATTTGGCAGGGTGATCGTGCTTTACGGGGCCCGCACGCCCAATGACCTCCAATTCACGCGTGAATATAAAGCCTGGCAGGAGGCCGGGATCGAGATCGATGTGACGGTCGACCGCGGCGATGATACCTGGACCGGCAGGGTGGGCGTGGTGCCTATCCTGTTCTACAATACGCGCCTCGACCCGAAAAATACCGTTATTTTGACCTGCGGACCCGAGATCATGATCCGCTTCGTCATCTTCGAAGCCCTGGCCCGGCGCGTGCCACCCGAGCGCATCTTCGTCTCGCTCGAGCGCAACATGAAATGTGGCCTCGGTTCCTGCGGTCATTGCCAGATTGGCCCATATTTCGTATGTAAAGATGGCCCAATTTTCAGCTTCGACCAGCTGCAGCCATACGTCAATGTGGAGGAGTTGTAATGAACAAGCCTACCGTTGCAGTGTATAAATTCTCGTCCTGTGATGGCTGCCAGCTCACGCTATTGAACCTCGAGGATGAGCTGTTAGACCTGGTAGGTACTGTCGAGTTTGCCTATTTCCTGGAAGCCCGCCGCCGTATGCTGCCTGGTCCATATGACATCGCTCTGGTGGAGGGTTCTGTCACCACCCCGCGCGAGGCCGAGCACATCCAGGAGATCCGCCGCCAGTCGAAAATAATCGTGGGGCTCGGGACGTGCGCCACAGCTGGTGGCATCCAGGCACTGCGCAATTTCACCAGCGTGGCTGACCTCGCCCTGGCAGTCTACGAACACCCCGAATACTTGAGCACCCTGGCGAAATCCACTCCCTTTTCGGAGCACGTCAAAGTCGATTACGAGCTGCCGGGATGCCCACCCAACAAGTACCAGCTGCTGGAGGTGATCCGAACCCTGGTGCAGAATCGCAAGCCCATCCTGCCCACCCATAGCGTCTGCCTGGATTGCAAGCGCAGGGGCATCGCCTGCGTGATCGTGGCATATGGCATTCCGTGCCTGGGTCCGGCGACCCGCACGGGCTGCGGGGTGCTCTGCCCCGCCATGCAGCGGGGTTGTTATGGCTGCTTCGGTCCTGCCCAAGGCATGGACGTTAATTCCGTTGTCCGGAGCTTGCTTTTCGTGGAGCGCCATCCCGGGGAGGTGAAAGGCTTGTTTTCACACATCAGCAACTATGCACCCGCATTTCGCCAGGGCGCCGCCATGCTGGCAGCGCCATCCAATCCTCTACCAGGAGGTCAGAAATGAACCAGGACATTCATATCCCCGCCCTGGCGCGCGTGGAAGGCGAAGGGGCATTGACCATCCGGCTCAAGGATGGTGCAGTGGATGAGATACTGCTCAACATCTACGAGCCGCCCCGCTTCTTCGAGGGCTTCCTGCATGGGCGGTATTTCCAGGATGTGCCCGATTTCACCGCCCGCATCTGTGGGATTTGCCCGGTGGCTTACCAGATGAGCTCCGTGCAGGCACTGGAAGCCGCCATGCAGGTGACCATCACACCCGAGATCCGGCTGTTACGCCGGCTGTTCTACTGCGCCGAATACATCGAGAGCCACGCCCTGCACGTTTACCTGCTGCAAGCGCCGGATTTGGTGGGTCATGAAAGCGCCATCACCCTGGCTGCTGATGCGCCTGACCTGGTTAAAAGAGGATTACGGCTAAAGAAGATCGGTAACGAGCTGCTCAGGACGATTGGCGGGCGTTCCATTCACCCCGTCAACACCTGTGTGGGCGGGTTCTACCATTGGCCGGATGCAGGGGCGATTCACGACCTGGTGCCAGAGCTGGAATGGGCGCGCCAGGCCTCCATCGAAACGGTCCGCTGGGCTGCCGGCTTGAATTACCCGGATTTCGAGCAGGACTATGAATTCGTATCCCTCAACCGCATCGAAGAATACGCCATTTACGATGGTGATATCCTCTCGTCGAGCGGAAAGAGGATCACCCCCGCCGAATTTGAGAAACACTACCTCGAGACCCAGGTTGAACGGTCCAATGCCCTCCACAGCCACACGCTCGGGAATGGCACCTACTTCGTCGGTCCACTGGCACGCTTCAACCTTAACTACAAAAAATTACGCACCATGGCGCGCGAGTCGGCCAGGGAAATTGGGTTTAAACCCCCCGTCCATAACCCATACAAAGGACTGCTGGCCCGCGCCATCGAGCTGGTGCATACCACCGACCTGGCAATCGAGCTCGCCGGCAGTTACCAGCCACAAGGCGCCAGCCACGTGGAGTTCGACGTCATCCCTGGTGAGGGCTGTGGCGTATCCGAGGCGCCCCGGGGAGTGCTCTACCACCGCTACATTGTCGACGAGCAGGGCTTGATCCGCTTCGCCCGCATCACCCCGCCCACGGCTCAAAACTTCGCCCAGATGGAAGCCGACCTGTGGGCAATCGCTCCCACGGCCATCAAACTGCCCCAGGAAGAGGCTTCGCTGGCTTTCGAGCACCTGTTGCGCTCCTACGACCCGTGCATATCCTGTTCCGTGCACTTCCTGGAATTGCGCATCGAAAAAAGATGAATGAACCAGGTGGTGGGGGCAGCGCGATCAAGCTGATCGGCATCGGCCAGTCTTTGCGCGGCGATGATGGCGCAGGGTCGGCAGCCATCAGGCTGTGGCAGGAACGCTACGGGAAGGCCTCTGATCGACCAGGCCTGGAAGTGGCGCTTGCCGAGGCGCCGGGCATCGGCTTGCTCGACATGCTGGAGGGAGCGAGGTTCGCCATCCTGGTGGATGCAGTCCGCAGCGACGCCCGGCCCGGGACCATCCACCTCCTGTCTGCCGATCAGCTCGCCGCTTTCACCAGTGGGTCGGGGTCGGCGCACGGCTGGGGGGTAGCCGAAACACTGGCACTTGGGAAGCAGCTGATGCCAGGGGAGATGCCAGGAAAATTGTACCTGATTGGGATCGAAGCAGGCGACGTCTCATTAGGCGAATCGCTCAGTCCCGAGGTGGAACTGGCGCTCGCCGAGGCAGCCTGCCTGATCGAGCAGCTCATTAGCAAGGACTAGCGAAGCGGTCAGGAATCTTCCACTTCCCCGCGGATTTCCCCCAGGTAGCCTAATTCTGCCAAAGTCCCCAGCACCTTTTGAGCAGCCCCCGGCTTTATCGTCGTTATCGTAGGACCCAGGAGTTCCCCCAAGAAGCGATCAGCACGCGAGTTGCGCAACAATTGCATTACTTCTACCGAAGCGACCCTCAGGATGATCGACTTTTCCATCCTGGCTTCGCTTCCATTTTTATCCCAACGTTCCAAAGCCTTAACCAGGCTGGGTGGCACTGCCTTGGAGTGCTGGTTGAGCAGTGCCAGCAGTTGGCTTACGCTCAAGCCCTGTTTGCGGGCATGGGTGAGCGCGCCGGGGGTGAGCTGGTACTGGTACTCATCCGAGGTCTCCTTGCCCCATTCACAGAAGCGTGCCAGCTGGTAGCGGACCCGGCGTGGGGTCAGTCGCCTGGCAATTAACCGGGCATCCGAGCGGGCGATCACCGCTTCGTTTTCCACCGGCAACCCCCGGGGAGGTCTGCCCGCCAGCAAATCCTGCGCCCAGCAGGAAAGGCGGAATGCGCTCACTTGCTGGCTGCCCTCAGGTGAGGCCAGGTCTAGCACTCCCAGCCAGTACAGCGGCCCGGTGATCAGGAATCGGACCAGCCGCCCATCCACCTCATCCCAATGCTCGAAACCCCGCAAGAATTCCCCGCTCCTGGTATCGCGGATGAACCACGAATCGTAATCACCGGCCGGGCGTTGGAAATCAGGGTTGCGCCGTTTGAGGGCGTCAATGAATGAATCCAGGCTCCACCAGGTGCCAGGAGGGATGGTCGCCAGGTGACCCAGCATTCTCAGGCGCGTCGATAAAGGGTCATTCTTCCAATTGCCCTCCGGGCTTAGGTTGGGCAGCATGCGCAGCTCGTTGAACTGGGCGCTGTGCTTCCAGGAGCTAACCAGCTGCACCAATGCTTCTCCCCGCCTGGCTTCCAGGAACACGCGCGCCGGCTCGGGCACCGGCATGCCAGAGGTGTCCAACAGCCCAGAGGCCGCCAGGAGCGAGTTCAGGATCGCAGGGGTCAATTCCTCGCCGGCCTGGCCGGCGAACGGACCCGGCAGTGAGATGCCCAAGCGAAGCGCCGCCAGCAACGTGCAGGCGTGGTCCAAGATGTGGTCGCGCGCCGGGGCAACCTGCGCATATTCCGTAGCAAACGCCTGCCGCCCCAACCGCGCGGTTTCCTCCGGGGTGACCAGGTGGATGTGCTTCAACAGGTCATCGGGGATGTAGGCAAACTCCTCCGCTCCCGCCGGTGTGTCGAAGAAAGCCTTGGCGACCAGGCCTCGGTACCACAACGCCTCCACCGCCGATACAGGTTGCTTATACGGCATATCCCGGTCACGCTTTGCCACACCCATCTCCCGCAGCTCACCATGAAGGCGGGTGAAATGTGCCCATGCAAGCCTGCCTGAGTGCCGGGCAAGGTCGGTCAAGGCTTCTTTTTCTGCCTGCGAAAGCCCATTCAACAGCTCATTCACCCCAGGTGAGCTGAGCATCGCAGTCGTTACTCGGAGTAATGCCTCCTTGAAATCGTCTTCAGCCAGCTCGATCCCCCAAAATTCGGCTATGATGCGTAAATGCCCCAGGTCGCGACCTTGCAGGCTTTCAGCCAGATTGGGCAATATCCCCTTGCCTGTTCTACGTGATCACTTCCAATGCGCCCGGCACGATTTCTACAGTTACATTCTGCACGTCTGTCCCGAAACCGGAAATGACCTCCCCGTCGGCGTGGATGGTCACGGGCCTGTCAGACTGGATTTGCATCCGGTGCATCTGCCCCAATCTCACCTGTTTAAAGCGACCGTGTGTCCCTTTCATCACTTCGGGGACCAGCCGTAGCATCATCAAGCGCGATACCTGGCGCACGGAGGCGTAGTTCAAGGTCCCATCCGCGATGTCCGAACCCGGCGCGACCAAAAAACCGCCCCCCTCACGTGGTCCATTGCAAACGACCAGCATGATCGTCCGCTCATCCCAGGATTCTACATCGGTGGTAATGTGCATTAGCGGTGCGTCCAGGTTGAGGGCGATGGTTTGCAGCACTGCCACCAGGTACATCAGGAAGCCGCGTAAGTACGTGATGCGGTGCGAGCGAATGGTCACGGTGGCATCGAAACCGATTCCAAAGGTGTTGTCGAAGTATTCGCGCTTCCCCCGGCCGATATCGAAAACTCCGAAATCTACCCGCTTTGGCTGCCCAGTATAGATTTTTTTGAGCGCCTCGGCCGGGTTCATGGCGATCCCCAGGGAGTGGGCGAAGTCATTCCCCGAGCCCAGTGGAACGATGCCCAGGCGTGGCCTGGCACCAGCCGGCACCTGCATCAAGCCGTTGATCACCTCGTGGACGGTGCCATCGCCGCCTGCGGCGATGACCAGGCTAAATCCGGCTTCGGCGGCCTGCTGAGCCAGCTCGCTGGCATGGGTCGGATAGACCGTCCCGGACCAATCCGCCCCTCCAAATTCTTCCACCAGGGGTCGCAAGTCGGAGGCGATGCGCCAGGCTCGCCCCATGTCTGCATTCGGGTTGACGATGAGCTTTGTATTATGACCGGTCATGAGCCACTCCAGATAGAGGTTGGACCACTCGAGGGACCAAATCAGGGGATGGTATAACTTGACCGCAGGCTGTTCTGGGCGTCGTAAAGCGAGATGCTCTCGCCCTGACTCCAGATGGGTATGGTCAATCCCCAGAACAAATCCACGACGGTATTCTGCCCGCTGCGCGTGTTGAGGTT
>Ga0154818_1139_pt5 | contig 10115 bp, 10 predicted proteins | sample Rifle2008BG16ft_FD_116122 | JGI IMG/M metagenome (GOLD analysis project Ga0154818, IMG submission 116122) | Chloroflexi bacterium RBG_16_54_11 | reverse complement strand
CGACGTAATCCTGCCCATTGACCGTGATGATGATCTCGCCTTCCAGGCAGATGCCGATCTGCTCATGCGGGTGAATATGCTCGGGGGCGCTGGCGTTTGGTTCCCAACGCGTCCACAATACGGTCATATGCTCACCATTTGCCAAAAGCTTGGTGGTGACCCCGATGTGTTTTTCCAGGGGCCACTTTTCAATATCGTCCGGTTTGATGACGGGGTCCATGCTAGGTTCTCCTCAACATTGTCCACAATGTGGATATCTCTTCCACATTGTGTTAGATATAGAACACTGGGGTAAGGAGAAAGATCGTCCTTGCTCATTTTAGATCGTGATCAACGCTGGCTCACTCCGAGGGGGCTTGCAGGTATCCCTGATGACCAATTGGGTCGGCATGACCAGGTCTATGTGCTGGGTGCCGGGATCTTCGATCAGGCTGATCAAATGATCCACTGCAGTCTGGGAAATCTCAACAATGGGTTGATGAACGGTGGTCAATGGCGGTGTGATCATCGTCGCATAGGTGATGTCATCGAAACCCACCACGGAAATATCGTCGGGTACTTTAAGTCCCATCTGCCAGACTGCGCTGACGACGCCCATCGCCATATCATCGGTAGCGGCGAAAATAGCCGTCAGCTCCGGGTGTTTTTGGATTAAATGCTTCGTGCCATCATAGGCAAGGCGAAAAGCAGAATTCCTTCCTGCGTATACCCATTCATCGAATGGTTGAATGCCAGCCTCTTCCAGGGCTTGATGGTAACCTCGCCTGCGCTCATCCTCTTGATTAAGTCCCCATTGATTATTGATAAAACCAATGGAGCGATGTCCAAGCTTGACCAGATAATCGACAGCTTGTTTAGCTGCCTGCACATTGTCGATCTGGATAAACGAGGCGTTGGTTCGCCCGTTCTTCCTGTTGGGGTGGATTACCACGTAAGGGATATTCAATAGATGGAGCTGGCGGATCAGCTCGTCATCTTCTGCGACATTGGTATCCATGATGATCCCATCCACTTGCTTCCCCAGGAAGGCATCGGTGATTTTCCGGTCAATTCCCTTTCCAAGTGAAAAAAGCACCATGTTGTAACCATTCCGGTTGCTTTCTTCAAAACATTGTTCGATGAGCGTGCTCGTATAGGGGGTGTTGATCGGCCAACCGGTTACCAGTCCAATCGCCCGAGCTTTACCGCGCGACAAGTTGCGCGCCGCCAGGTTCGGCACATAATGGAGCTCCGAGATTGCCCGATTGACTTTCTCGTACGTTTCATTCGCCACGTTTGGCTCGTGGTTGATCACGCGCGAGACGGTCTTGAAGGATACTCCAGCTCGTTCAGCTACGTCTTTCAGGGTCACTCGTGGCATGTGTATTTATCCGAATTATCGAGGTGAAGAGTTTGACAGCGCTGTCATAAATATAGCATTAAATGACAGCGCTGTCAATAGGCAATTCATGGCTGATAACGCGCGTTGATCATCTGGCAAATTTGCAACAACTTGGAGGCCAGCTTTCCTTCGTTGCCATAAAACCTCACGCTCGGCACCGGGATGGATATGGCGACCAGGGTGTCTGTAGGCGCATAAACCACCGCGCCCACTGCACAAATCCCCTGGGTGTGTTCTTCGCGATCGTAGGCGATCCCCTCCTGGCGGACGGTTTCCAGCTCGCTCGAGAGTTGATCACGGGTGGATATCGTGTTGGGGGTGAACTTTTGCAGTCTATCGGGAATCACTCGCCTGAATTCGTCATACGTAAAAGTAGATAACAGGGCTTTCCCATTGGCGGTACAGTGCAAAGGAAACTCAAGCCCCACCCCAGAAACCGCGTGCAGGCGGTGAAGCTTGACGATCTGGTCCAGGAACAACACGTGGTCCTTGTCCAAGATCGCCAGGTCCACCGTCTCATCCAGGGTGAGGGAGAGTTCTTCCAGGTACGGGCGCAGCTCCCGCCTGACATCGGTGCGTACTGCCGCCCCGAGCGGGATCAGCTCAATGCCTAATTGGATCTTCCCATCCGGGGTTTGAGTCGTGAGCAAGCCTTCAGACTCGAGCGTGGAGACAATCCGGTAGACTGTTGTGCGCGCCAGGCCCACCTCTCGCGCCAGCTGGGAGAGCGTCAGCCCTCCGGAAATCCTGATGGCGCGCAGGATCGAAGCAGCGCGGTTGATGACCTGCACTTGTGTAAAATCACGGTCTTTGTGTGATTTAGGGCTCGCAAGGACGCTCATAAGTTATCCTCAGTTTGTTGACTTAACCTGCGTGGTCGTTTCCAACGATTGATCGAGTATACCACGATGTGGAATACATGTCCAGATTGTGAACATTATCACGCCAAATGATATGATATTTTTGATTGACAAATTAAACGATATAATTATAATACCACAATATGGACGTATGTTCCGCAATGTGGCTTGGTTTTTGGATATAATTGTTATATTAAAATCTATCTCGTTCCCGTTAATCGTAATAAAACTTCGTTTATATTTCAAATAAGAGAGGATGCCCCATGAAAAAGTTAAATGTAGGAATTATCGGCTGTGGTTTCATCGCCAACGGAAAGCACCTGCCCAGCCTGGCCAGGATGGAAGATGTCGAGGTGGTTGCTTTCTGCGACATCATCATCGAGAAAGCGCAAGCCGCGGCGAAAAAGTATGGCACACCAGATGCCCTCGTATGCGTGGATTACCGGGATGTGCTCGCCCGCCAGGATATCGATACGATTCACGTCTGTACGCCCAACAGCTCACATGCCGAGATCACCATTGCCTCCCTGAAGGCAGGCAAGCACGTCATGTGCGAAAAACCGATGGCCAAGACCGCAGCTGAAGCCAAAGCCATGCTGGACGCCTCGGTAGAAACAGGCAGGCTGCTCACGGTCGGTTACCAGAACCGCTTCAGGGAAGATTCGCTATTCATGAAGTCTCTCTGCGAGAGCGGCGACCTGGGTGATATCTACTTCGCCAAAGCCTTTGCCACCCGCCGGCGCGGCGTGCCTACCTGGGGCGTCTTCATGGATAAAGAGAAACAAGGGGGCGGTCCGCTCATCGACCTGGCGACGCACGCCCTTGATCTGACCCTGTGGATGATGAAGAACTACACACCTGTCACGGTCCTGGGTTCCACCTTCGATAAGATCGCCAGGATCGGCAGCCCGGCTAACATTATGGGGCCCTGGGACCCGGCAAAATATGAGGTTGAAGACAGCGCCTTCGGGCTGGTGAAATTCAAAAACGGCGCCACCGTCATGGTGGAAGCTTCCTGGGCGCTCAACATGATCGTCTCCAATGAAGCCATGACCCTGCTGTGCGGTACCAAGGCCGGCGCCGACATGTTCCCACCCACCGGTCCAATCGTCCGCACCGCAGATTTTCAATCGGCAGCTACCTATCACGTGCGGGTTAACGGTGAACGCAACGGCAAGCTATACATCCAGAATTACGCCATGGGAGCGTCTTTTATAGGCGACGGAGGCAAAGCCGAGGATTTCTCCGGAGGCACCAAGGAGATGCGCACTTGGATCGATGCCGTGCGCGGTGCAGGAGAATTAGTGGTAAAACCCGAACAAGCATACATGGTAACTTGCATCTTGGAAGCGATCTACAACTCAGCTGCCAGCGGCGACGTGGTTCACATGGGATAGCTAAAAACGAGTCTGCTATGAAGACCTTCCGTGTTGGAATCATTGGCTGTGGAGCGATTTTCTTCGCCTCCCATGCCTACCCTCTTCACCTTTTGAAAAACGTCGAAGTCAAGGCCGTCTGCGATATTAAACCGAACACCTTGGAGACGGCTGTTTCCCTATTCCACTGTGACGGGTATGGCGATTACGCAGAGCTGCTGAAACGTGAGGACATCGATGTCGTCCACATCCTGACCCCTCACTACCTGCATACACCCATGACGATCGCAGCTGCCGGGGCACGGAAACACGTATTGATTGAAAAGCCCATGTCGATCAGCATCGAGGAAGCTCACGCCATGCTCGCAGCAGCCAAACGCAATGGTATTACCCTGGGTGTGATCAGCCAGAACCGCTACAACGCCGCTTCAGTCGCCATCAAGGAAGCTCTGACCGATGGCAGCCTGGGCAGGATACTCGGGCAACGGATTACCATTCCCGGCACCAAGCCGGTCGAATATTACCAGAACAGCGATTGGCGCGGCACCTGGGACAAGGAGGGCGGTTCGTTAATTATCGATCAGGCTGTCCACATCATAGACCTGGCGCGCTGGTTCGTTGATGATGAAGTGTCCAGCGTGCAGGCAACCATTGCCAACCGCGACCACCCGGCGATCGAAACGGAAGACACCGCTGAAGGACTGATCATTTTCCGCAACGGGGTCAGGTTAGTGTTCCTCGCCACCAACAATTTTACTTATAATGCCCCAATGATCGTGGAGACCCAATGCGAGAAAGGCATCGCCCTGCTCGAGTTTGACCGAGCGGTGATCACGTACACGAACGGCAAGGAAGTGACCGTGGTCAATGATCCAACGGTGACCTTGGATGAAGCCGATTTCAAAGCGTTCACCGGACGTGACATCGGGCAAGTGGCTTTCCAGACGCTTAAGCAATGGGGGGTTGTGTTTGCCCCCATCCTGTGGAAGGCTACCCGAGGCACCTGGGGAGTGACGCACTTCAAGCAGATCGAAAACTTTTATGCCAGCCTGGAGGCAGGTATCCAGCCCGATGTCTCCGGAGACGAGGCCATCAAGACCCAGGCAGTGGTATGCGCTATTTATCAATCCGCCAGGGAAAGGCGCATGATCAACTTATAATGTAAACTCAGGCGAACGCAGATGCCCTCGCCTGAGCCTAGTAGGAGGAAAAATGAAACTTGGTGTATTAACTGTTCTATTTCATGACCGTCCTTTGGATGCAGCGCTGGATTACCTGGCGAAGATCGGCGTACAAGCCGTTGAGCTCGGCACCGGCGCATATCCGGGAAACGCCCATTGCGATCCGGATAAACTGCTCAAAGATCCTGCCGCGGTCAAGGCTTTCCGCCAGAACGTCGAAGACCGGGGGTTGATCATCAGCGCCTTATCCTGCCACGGAAATCCACTCCATCCAGATAAAGCCCTCGCTTCCGAATACGACCGTGTCTATCGAAACACAGTCCGCCTGGCCTCACAAATGGAGGTTCCAGTGGTGAACCTCTTTTCGGGGTGCCCGGGTGACTTCGAGAATGCAAAATATCCCAACTGGGTGACGTGCGCCTGGCCTCCGGACTATATGGAAATCCTGCGCTGGCAATGGGAGGAGAAAGTCATTCCCTACTGGCAAGAAGCCGGTGCTTTTGCGCAGCAGGCAGGGGTTAAATTAGCGTTTGAGATGCATCCGGGTTTCGTCGTGTATAACCCCGAGACCTTGCTGCGCCTGCGCCAGGCCGTGGGTCCCGTGATCGGCGCCAACTATGACCCCAGCCATCTCTTCTGGCAGGGTATCGATCCGGTGGCTTCGATCCATTCCCTGGGTGCAGCTATTCACCACGTGCATGCCAAAGATACCTACATGGACCAGCGGAATATCGCCGTCAATGGCGTCCTGGATACCAAACCCTATAGTAAGCTGCCGCAACGCTCCTGGACCTTTCGAACGGTCGGGTACGGTCACGACCAGTTCGCCTGGCGTGCGCTCGTCAGCGCCCTGCGCCTGGTCGACTATGATTACGTGCTCTCGATCGAGCATGAAGATCCACTCGCTTCGGTTGAGGAGGGGCTGAACAAAGCCGTCAGCTTCTTGAAAGACGTCCTGCTCGCCGAGCAGCCAGCGGCGATGTGGTGGGCGTAAAAATGAACACCCTGGCTGGTGATATTGGTGGCACCAAGACCATCCTGGCAATTTTTTCAAGCGAGATGAGACCACGCCTGCCGCTCTTCGAAAAGACTTACCCAAGCTCACACTACACGACCTTTGAAACCATGGTGCGGGAATTCCTGGATGAAGCCAGGGTTCAGGTTGAGCGCGCTTGCTTTGGCGTCGCTGGTCCGGTCGTTGCCGGGTACGCCCGCATCACCAACCTCACCTGGGTGGTGGATGCAGACGGTCTCAAATCAGCCTTCGATTTATCCGCCGTTTCACTGCTAAATGACATGCAGTCGATTGCCTATGCCATACCGGTCTTGGAAAAAGAAGACGTTTTCACGTTGAACGCCGGTAAGGCAGTTCAGGGAGGCAGCATTGCCCTATTGGCGCCCGGCACCGGTCTTGGTGAAGGATTTCTAACCTACAACAATGGGGTTTATTGCGCCCATCCCTCGGAAGGCAGCCATGTGTCATTTTCGCCGGTGGATCCATTGCAGATTGGCTTGTTAAAGTACCTCAACGATCAAGGTATCTACCACGTTAGTTTTGAACGCGTGTGCTCAGGTGGCTTAGGTGTACCCATCCTGTACGCTTACTTGAAGAAGACCGGATTGGAAGAACCCGCCTGGCTAACCAAGCAACTATCCTGCTGCGAAGATCCCACGCCGGTCATTTTCATGGCCGCGCATGACACAGCCCGTCCATGTAAGCTTGCCAGCGCTACACTCGACTTGTTCCTTACCATCCTTGGAGCCGAAGCCGGCAACCTGGCCCTTAAAGTACTCTCTACTGGCGGCATTTATCTGGGAGGGGGCATCTCCCCGCGCATCCTTGACGATCTGAAGAAACCCGTATTCATGGAAGCCCTGCGCAGCAAAGGACGTTTCCGCCAGTTGTTGATAGATATGCCGGTGCATGTGATTTTGAACTCAAAGGCTGGACTGTTGGGTGCAGCTACGTTTGGCTTTAATTTTGGTAGCTCCTAGGAAGCGCGACCGTCTAAAACCGCACAAGACCAGGAACTCCCTTACCCTGATCTTCTTTGTCATGCTGATGGACGTCATGGGGATCACCATGCTGTCTCCTGTAGCGCCCCAGATCGTCTTGCGCTACAGCAGTGAAGCGGTCGTGGTGACTTTGATCACCATCGTCTATGCCTGCGGTCAGTTCATCGCCTCCCCGCTGATTGGCAAGTTGGGAGATCGTTACGGTCGGCGCCCGGTGCTGCTGGTGAGCGTATTGGGACAATCCCTGGGATACCTGATATTCGGGTTGGGGGGCTCACTTTGGATATTATTACTGGGGCGCCTGATCGGAGGGATTACCGCCGGCAATTTAGCCACCGCAGGGGCATATATTGCCGATGTGTCCAAGCCCGAAGAACGCTCCAAGAATTTCACCCTGATCGGCACGGCCTGGAGCCTGGGCCTGATCCTCGGACCCGCCTTGGGAGGTCTATTTGGTCAGATAAGTCTCGAAACCCCGGCTTTTGTTGCTGCTGCGGTTGCTTTCGTTAATGTCTTGTTGAGTTTTTTCCTGTTGCCCGAATCGTTGCCGCTGGAGAAACGCCACAGTTTAGCCTTGAGCCTGCGGGATTTCAACCCGGTCATAGCCATCTCCGACATGGCGCGCAAGCCGGGATTAGGAAAACTATTATTGGTAAATGCGCTCTTCAGCTTTGCTTTCAACGGTATTGCCAGCACTTCAGCCCTGTTTGTCATCCAGAAATTTTTTGCGGTAACCTGGCAGATAAGCTTACTGATGATCCTGGCCGGTGTCTCCGTGGCTGCATCGAATACTTTTATAGTCCCCCGTGTCATCCCCCGCGTAGGAGAAAGGATTTCCGGTACCCTCAGCCTGGTGGGGTTGGCTATTTTTTATTCAGCCATCTTCTTCGCCCCATTTTTCTGGCTGGTATATCCATTAAACATGCTGGTAAGCATGATGAATTCATTTATCTTCCCGGTATTAACCACCCTGAGTGCTAACCGGGTCGACCCACAGGAAATGGGAACCTTGATGGGGGTAACATCGGCAGTAGGAAGCCTGATGAATGTCTTCGGCCCATTATGGGCCGGTGTGGTGTATGATAACGTAATGCTCGGAGCACCCTATTGGATGGGCGCCCTGATCGTGGTGTTAGCCGCCTGGATACTGAGCCAAACCAGGCCTCAGTAACAAGGTCCCTACTCCGCTTCTACGCTATCGTCATGAACCGGGTTCTGCGCCCCTCCAGTGGGAACGGATAATATGCCACCCGTGTGGTCTGGCTTAAGAACACTTTGTGTACTCCTGGGTTCAGTCCTCCGGGATGGTTAACGGAAATCGTTGCTTGTTGCCCGAATTCCCACTTGGTGCTGGTAACTGTTTCCATTTCCTTCAACGTGAACGTCTCATCAGCAACGGTGAAATGGATTTTTTCGATTGCCACCGGCTCATCATCTACTACAAGTTCGATCTTATCCACCATCGATAGAGGCACACCGCGGTAATAAGCAATGCGAGTTTTCAGTTGATATCCAATTATTTCCCCGTTTTTAATCACATTCTCAAATCCGTCATCCGAAATCACATAGGGTTCGAACATAGCTCACGCTCCTTATTGCCGGATAAGACTACGCAACATCTTTTGATGGCGGGTTAATTGATCCACGCCCTGCACTTCCACCCCGCTGGGAACAAAGCGGTTGCCCTCGTATTCGCTACATATAAACCCGTTATAATGGTTCGCTTTCAGCAGGTCAATGATCTGGACGTATGGGATTGAAAACTCGTTATTTTCGTCGGTCATCTCGTAGAACTTTCCGTGGATGTTTTTGACGTATCTTAAGAAGGGGGGCATGATCTCTAGGGGGTTGTTCTCGAAGTGTGTCACATATTCCCAATACTCTTCATCGATGGGAGACCGCATATACTCTTCGAGTTTTGACTTGTCTGCCTGGCTTCTCAAATCTGTACCACTTAAAAAAACACGGTCAACAAAGTCCAACAGAGCAGGCGCAGCACCTTCATGCCGGTAGTATTCCCGGATGACGCGCGGATATTTGCGACAGAACAGTCCCATATCAAAAACAAGCCCGATGTATGGTGAGTCTGCTTTGGTCATTAGCTCGATATATTCCTGTGTATATGGAGCATCGATCCCGTGACCGGCATGGATCTCAAGCGCCATTTGCATATCGTGCTTCCCAGCGAAATCCAGGCATGGCAAAATAATGTTACTGGGTGTCATCGAGACCAGCCTGACAATCTTGAAACCCATTTTATGGGCGTGGGTGATCTCGGCTTGTAAAGCTGCAATCCCTTCCTTGGTGGTAAGCCTGCGGTTCTTATAGAGAGTCGTGTTGATGAAGATGTCGTCACAAACTGGCGTCAGCCGGTATTTATCAAGCCAGCTCAGCCATTCCAGGTAGAAGCTTTCCTCGGGGAAAGGACTGTTGTGGATCATCTGGTCGCCAAGCAGCTCCACCCATTCAGCGCCCATCTTTTGCAGCTCCGCCAGGCAACCTTTCAGGGTTAGTTTCCCCCAAGCATATTCATCCTGCAATGAATACAAAGTAACACCAAGTTTGATGCGTGGTTGACCGCTCATCTGTTATTTCTCCTTCACATTGATTTGGACTTGGATGTGCCAACAATATTGATCTTTAACAGCATGTTATCGGAAGGATGCCTGTGTCGGCACGACCGGTGATCAGCCCGACTCCCGAACGACGACCTTGCATACTAAGGGGATATTAGGCGTACCTGTGGGGGTCTGTCCCCGGATCATCTGGTCGAAATAAGTGCTAATTTCATGTGCCGGAGAAGTTGCCCCGAGGTTGACCGAAGTAAGCCGTGGGCGAAGCATTTCACACAGCGGTAGATCATCACATCCAACAAGAGCAATATCACCCGGGATATTCAATCCCACATCTTGTAAGGCGCTCATCAGTAACATGCCGTATTCATCGTTGTACGTGAAGGCTGCACTAGGCCACGGGCCTGCTTTCCATTCGGCAGCTAGCTTGCCGGCCTGCCTGGTATCATAATCCAGTTCGATTCTTTCGATCCGCATACCTGCTTTTTCCCCAGCTCTTACTAACCCTTCCAGCCGTTGTAATCCCAGGCGAAGGATTCGCGGGTCGCGTGGCACGATCACCCCAACGGATTGGTGGCCTTTCCCAGCCAGGTACTGTCCTACACAATCGCCGACCGAGGTGAAATCGATGGATACCGAAGGAATAGGTGTGGATGGGGCAGCCCCATAAGCCAGGATTGCCCGTACGCCATTGCGTGACAGGACGTCAATATCCGCTTTCGTAAGCT
>Ga0154818_1086_pt6 | contig 10123 bp, 8 predicted proteins | sample Rifle2008BG16ft_FD_116122 | JGI IMG/M metagenome (GOLD analysis project Ga0154818, IMG submission 116122) | Chloroflexi bacterium RBG_16_54_11 | reverse complement strand
GGAATGTGGGAAGAAGCTACTAAAGGCGATATAGAAATCTTGAAAGGGCGCAGCGACCCTGTTAAAACTTAGATAAGACTGGAGCTGCGCCCTTACTGGTGAATTTATTTGGGACTTCTCTCTCCTACTCTTTATTGAATTGGTTCCAGACAAACCGACTTTACCAGATATGATAATGAACCTCATCACCTGCCGATTCCCGGGCTGGCTATGGTAAGGTTGTAAGTGACGTCCTGTTCCAATTCCCAATTCCAGTCGGGGAGATAGAAGTGAGCGTAGAAATGGATTTGATGCTCCCCGGGGGACAATGGAGCTAACATCACATAATATCCATCTGAAAAACCGATTTCATGATAGCCTTCGTAGCAGGTTCCAGGTGTGCCACAACCCTGATCGAAAGGATTGTCTACAGCCCCAGTGAAGGAAAACGGTGGGGTCGGAAAACGGTAATCAAATAGATTTTGCAAAGACACGCCGTCGACGGTTACGGAGAGCTCATCGATGTAATCTGTCACCCAGGCGCATAAAGCACGGATATCCTCGAAAGTAGCCCCATCTTCTGGAACAGCACAAACCCAATTCATCAAGGGGAAAAAGAGAGCTTTGCCTACCGGCACGACGCACTCATCCCTGACGGTTACACCATTTGCCTGTCCCATCAGGAAAAATACCGGCCCCGATTGACCTGTAGCGCACCTTTCGCCAGTGGGATCTGTTAACGGGCTGGTATCGGCTGGGAAGCCGAAGGTGTATTTCCACCATTCCGCGTTCCATTCATTCAATGATTTTCCATATGGATGGGAACCTGGAGGAAAGACTTTTGGGTTGGCATTGGCTGCTAACACAGGTTGCGAGATGAGAGCGAGTATGGTCAATATGATTCCAACCTTGATTAAATTGTGTTTACATAACTTAATTCCTTTCGTTGATAAGCCTTTCATTTTAGCCTCCTTTGGCTGATGGTTATAGATCCCCTATAAAGCGGGGATTGGATATCCTTATTTTACAGGTTGTATCTTGCCTGTGGTGTACTTTTCGGATACAATTTCACATATTTTTTATCGTTGCCGGATAAATGCAATCGACTGAAAATAACAATTCCTTTGGATATTGGATTCATCAACGCCGCAAAGCATTAGATCTTACTCAGGCAGAGCTTGCCGACCTGGTTGCCTGCACCCTGTCCACTGTTAAAAAAATAGAGCTTGACGAACGTCGTCCTTCCACCTTGATGGCAGAACGGCTGGCAGACAGTTTACAGATCCCACCCTCAGAACGAGAGATTTTTATAAAGGTAGCCCGACAGATATATTCTCCTTTCCGGCTAGATATACCCATCAGGCCGGATTCAGGCAATTACCCAGGCAGTAAAAAGACAAATATCCCTCTTCCAGCAACCCGGATGATTGGGCGGGCACAGCAAATAAAGGAGATATCCCATTTCTTGCAGCTGCCTGATGTTCGCATGCTCACCCTCACCGGACCAGGTGGGGTGGGGAAAACACGCCTAGGATGTCATATTGCCAGTGAAGTACTGGTTGAATATCAGGATGGTTGCTGGCTTGTGGAGCTCGCCCCGATTTCCGATCCAGCCTTGGTAACTCAGCAGGTTATCTCGGTCCTGGGAATCCATGTTTCGCCAGGCAAATCGGCCGTAGTGTCTATTGCTGGCTATTTACGAAATAAACATATCCTGCTTTTGCTAGACAATTGCGAACGTTTGATTGAATCCTGCTCTAATCTGGCACACATTCTCCTATCATCTTGTGAAGGATTGGTAATCGTGTGTACCAGCCGTGAGGCTCTGAATATTCCCGAAGAGTTCATCTGGCTTGTGCCACCTCTAGACGTTCCGGACTCGGAATCTCCCCTCAACCTTGAGAATGTTTCACAGGTCGCATCGGTCCGCTTGTTTATGGATAGAGCTGGTCATGTATCGCCAAACTTCAAGCTTACAGGACAAAACTATATCGCAGTTGCAAAAATTTGCAGCCGTCTCGATGGATTGCCTCTCGCTATTGAGCTGGCTGCAGCCCGTATCCATTCACTATCCCCAGATCAGATTTACGCCAAGCTGGACTGTGCTATCCAATTTCTTGAGGGCAGCTATCGTACTGCTGATTCGCGCCAGCAAACCATGCGAGGAGCAATTGAATGGAGCTTTAACTCATTAACTACACCAGAGCGTGTTTTATTGAGGCGATTGTCTGTGTTTGCAGGCAGCTGGACCTTATCCTCTGCAGAGGATATCTGCTCCAACCCGTCTGGTGTAGAGGATGGAGAAGCTAATCATGCTTCAGCTACCCTCGAGCATGACGACGTTCTAAACTTGCTAATCAAGGTGGTTAACAAGTCAAATGTTATGACGATAAATAGGCGCGGGCAGGATCAGCGGTTTTCCTTATCGGAGATAATTCGGCAATATGCTTACGAAAAACTTGTTGAGGCAGGAGAAGTGGTTCCTCTCCGCCATAAATACTTGGATTACTACGTGAAATGGGTTGAGCAGGTCAGCCCCGAGCTCCGTGGGGAACATCAGCTGGTATGGCAGAAAACACTTGACCTGGAACTGGTGAATTTACGCCAGGCGCTCTCATGGGGTTTGGAGTTTGACCCTGTCCCTGGACTGCGCCTGTGTTGTGCACTGGGACGTTATTGGCGGGTTCGCAATCTTGTAGTCGAAGGTGAAAATTGGTTGACCAGGTTGCTGGATGCTCCTCAAAACCAGTCCCCAACCATTATCAAAGCACGCGCTTTAGGAATCTTAAGCTCCCTTGGCATCTTCTCTGCTCCAACTCCCGAGGTATGGGCGCGAGAAAGTTTGGCAATCTCGGAAACCTTGCGGGAGGAATCCACCCGCGCATATGCTCTTTGGATCCTCGGTACGATCGAATATCTTAGATACGAGCATTTGGATCAAGGTCGTTTGTATCTTAATGCAAGCTATGAAGCATATCGTTCCATGGGCGATAGCTGGGGAATGGCGCAGGTTTTATATCAGCTGGCGAACTTGGTGATTTCCCAGGGAGATGCTGTCAGGCAGCGCCACTATCTGGAACACAGCCTGGCGCTATATCGGGATTCTGGAGACCTTCGCGGGGCTGCTGGTGCGCTTGACAACCTGGCGAGTGTTCTCGCCGATACCGAGGCTGATTTAATTACCGCTCAAGGTATGGTTGAGGAAGCTTTGGATGTTTATCGCCAGCTGGAATCCACTGAGAGCAAGCATAATGCATTGTTCGTGTATGCCTACATTTTAGCCTGGCGAGGTGAATATCAGCATGCACGCGAGGTGATGCTTGAACGGTTGGAGATTGTACGCCAATCCAGGATACCGGTCAATATTGTGCTTGCCGAGGTGCTTTTAGCAGGTTTGGACCGGTTATCAGGGAGGGAAGACCAGGCTTTGAAAACCTTGGAGGAAAGTCTGAGAGCATTAAACGCGATCGATCCTCAGTGTGTTCCAAACTGGTATTCACTCAAGACGATGAACGAGCTGGCCTATATAATCGCCAGGAAAGGTGATACGAAGCGCGCCAGGGACCTTGTTCAGAAGGCATTCGAAATAAGCACAACACTTGAACGAATGACTATATTGCATTGCCGGGGTATGATTGAATTGATTGAGAAAAATGGCAGGCTGGCACTTGAGGATTTTATGCAATCCCTTAGGTTGTGCCAGTCTACTGGTAACAAACTGACAGCCATCCTTGCCATGGAAGGAATCGCTGGTGCGCTATGCAAGCTTTCTAAACCTAAAATGTCAGCTCGGTTATTAAGCGCATCGAGCGCTTTCCGCCTTGGGATTAGTGCACCTGTATCTCCCTGGGACCAACCGGACCATCTTAGGTTGATGGAGACCCTTCAGCATGATCTGGGAGAATCTGGCTTTGCCTCTGCCTGGAATATTGGACAGGCATTGGCATTTGACCGAGCAGTTGATGAGGCGTTGGCTGTTGAGGTGGATGCGATATTACTGTGAACGACACTCAGTTTATGATTCTTGAGCCTTTACTTTCTCCACTTCACCTTCATAATCCAGCACCGGCCTCTGGAAGCGCGCATTCGGCACCTCCAGGTTATAGTCGCGGATGCGCTTGTTGAGCGTAGCCAGCCTGTCTTTGAAAAGGGTCAGGGCGCGCTCCCATTCACCATGGGCAAAAGCGCCCGGCTCAGAGACGGAGATGGATGCCTGCCGCCACCCCCAGGCGAGCTTCAAATCCTTGCGAGCAGACTCGAAATCGTGTTCTATCGCGCGCATGGTCTCGATCCATGGCAGGGAGTAGCCTCCATCCTTGAGCATGTGGTACGCTATCTCCCATTCGGGGTCGGCGTGCGGGTTATCATCGTTAAGATGGAGGGGTTTGCCCTTGCCTGGCAAGTCGTCAAACTTGCCCTCCGCCATGGCTTTGCGTAAGTGGTCTTCGATATTGGGCATGGGAGCACCTCAATAGCGGCGTTTCAGCTCCGCCACCGGCAGGATGACCAGGCCTTCGGCGTCGTCGCCCAGGGCGGTGATCTGGTCGGGGTGGTTGGCGGCCTGCCAGGCGGTGTAGGCAGCCACCAGGGCATCCAATTCACCCGGATCGTACAAGTCGTCGGCAGGCCAGGCGCCTTCCAGCAGGCTTTTGGCCGTGATGCCCTTGATCGAGTCCAGCGGGTCGGGCAGATTGAGCTTGTGCTGGCAGAGGGCGAGCTGGCGCTGCACCCGCCCCTCCAGGCTGTGCTTGGGCAGCGGCACCCGGCCGAGCAGCGTCGAATAGCTGGCGTGTGGGTAAACTTCCAGCCATTGCAGGGCATGCCCACGCGCAGGGAAGGCATGGTAGCCCATTTTTTCCAGGCGCTGGTAGAGCGTGAAGCCCATTTTCATCCAGTTGGGGCAGGCCTTCTCATCCCTGGGGGTCTTGTAGCAGCTGATGCCGTGCTGCCTTAATAAATATTCCGCCACGCGGAAGTCCAGGTAGCGACCGGGGCGGGGCGGCGGGGCGAGCGTGTCGCGGATTTGGGGTTTGTTCATCAACGCCTGGCTGGGCCGGCGCGGGGCGCACACGGCGGCGATAGCCTGCGATTGCCCCGCCAGGAACGCCAGCACCTCGTCCAGACCGGCGTGACCGAGGGCGGTGAGGCGGAGCTGGTTATCCAGGGCGGCATAGGCGAAGGGCTTGCGCCCGGCGGTGGGGTCGATGCCGATGTAGCTCGAGTCGGTGAAGAACATGGATTAATTATACGCGATACATGCGTTAAAACGTGTGAACGTTTGAACGTTTACACAATGCTGGTTATCCGAATAAGATTTACCGAAAATACAATCGAAACTTGCTTACACAGACAAGAGATGGATTACTGGAAATTATCGAGATCCATGGTAGTCAATCTTTCATTGAGTCTGGTCATAGTAATCATAGAAATCATATCAATCATAGTTCAGCCATTGACTTGAACTATGATTTTAATGATTGTAATGATCGACTATGATTTCAATACCGTACGCATGATGAATACGGATTTTTATCTGTAGGGGCGACCCACCCTTTCATAATCGAGATCATGTATGGTTTTGACAATAAGGGAAGTGAGGTGATCGATATCATTGACGGGTCGCCCCTACAATTGGTGAGGTAAATCACGATAGAAGCTACAACTCCTGTTTGCCAAATCATCTGAGCGCCTTTTAACGTTTGAACGTGATAACGTTCCAACATTTGAACGTCTTTTAATTCCTCGTGTTGTACTTTACCCACTTTAGGGTTACTTTTACTGTTACACAGGAGGAAATAGGATGAACGACAGATTTAGTTACAGTTTAGAACACAAAGTCTGCCTGCGCAGACCGGAGAGACATCGCGACCGAAATATTATTTCGAAAACGCCAGGCTGAGCTCGATTTCTCCGGGCGTTAGCGTCCCCGGGGGTGAGTCGCGTACGATAAGCTGGCACCGGGCGGGATTTAACACGATTTGAATAGTCGTGGATTGGATAATCTTGTAATTAAAGTTCTGTGCACCTTCACAACTGAGATAGACATCAAAGGATCCTTTGATCAGGTTGGCGGTTAGATCGTAAATACCCGTATTGTTGATGGTGAACATATAGTCGGAGCCTTCGTGTTTATTCCTGATGGTAAAAGGCGTGGTTCCTATCGTCCAGAATTCGTATTTATCTTTCGGGTTTACTTAATATATATAGTGATTTCCCACAGTGATGTCCTGCTTCCATGGAACCCAAGATTCGCTATTAGGGTTACAGTTTACGGCGTAATTCTTGGTATCGATCCAGATCTTACCACCAGCCGTGTCGCTCGGGTCGCAAACTAGGTGGACGTTTGCAACTACAGAGAGACCCATTGCATAGGGCGTGGTATTCGTCCACGGGGTAATCTCTCCAGACCCAGACACGATCAAGGTTGGAGCAACTTCACCGGGTGACTGAGAAGGCTGCGAAGTGGGAGGAGGGGGTGGGGGAACAGTCGGCAGGACGCTTACGGTGCTTGTTGCTGCGGGCTCGGTATCGGGTTGAGCCAGTATACCGGCTTGTTGGGTTAATTGAACTGATTGCGTATTAACCTGGTCGCTCAGGGCCTGGTTGGTGGCTTCCAATTGAGAGATATTGGCAGTATAGCAACCGGTTAAAAATAAAGAAAAGCAAAAAATAAATATCAAATGGCGATTCTTTATCATTTTCTTCCTCTTTCTGGCGGAATAATTTCTGCGACTTTCGGTTATTATGGTCTGAATTTTACGTGGTCTCGTTATATCAGGTGGTAAATAGGGAGTTACGTGCCAGTGGGACTTTTTTATGCGTGTGTATAATTTACTCCTGTTGGCAGATACGCGCAAGAGTAAAATATTAATATTAATAAATCGGATAAGTTTTGCAAAATATTTTGCATTAATTCCCTATAAAAACCTCCAAGGCGTCTTTGGAAATCGGGGATCGCAACATCGGAGTTCACGACGTCCACCTGCGCAGACTGCGTTATTAAATATCTCAAAGCTTCAGAAGCAGCTCCGCGAATCGTCCGTAGGGGCGACCCACCCTTCGGTAGACGTGATCATTGTCAGCGTTGAACCGAAATAAAGTGGTTTGAAAGATAGTTTTGATGGGTCGCCCCTACAATAGGTGGGGCAAATCACGGTAGAAGAGAAAATATTGACCAGGATCACCGATACCGGCTACAAGAACATTAGAGCCTGATTACCTGATTGCCTAATTACCCGATTGCCTAATTACCTAAGTACCTGATTACTTGAGCGCCTTTTAACGTTTAAATGTCTTTTAATTCCTCGTGTTATACTTTATCCACTTTAAGGTTACTTTTACTGTTACACAGGAGGAAATAGGATGAACGACGGATTCAGACTTACTTATGCGACCATGTTCGACCCACCCGAAGAGCTACACACCCGCTTCGAGCAGGCGCTCGTGGAGGTGAAAAACGACCTGGGGAAGGAACATGGCATGCTCATCGGCGGCGCGGAGCGCTATTCCCCCGAGAAGTTCGAGGACCGCTCGCCCGCAGACACCGACGTGGTGCTGGGCATCTTCCAGAAGGGCGGCGAGCAGGACGCAATGGACGCCCTGGCAGCAGCCCGTAAAGCCTTCCCCGCCTGGAGCCAGGCACACTGGCAGGAGCGGGTGAGGCTGCTGCGCAAGGCGGCCGACCTGATCACCGAGCGCATCTTCTACATCTCCGGGGCGCTGGCGATGGAAGTGGGTAAGAACCGCATGGAGTCACTGGGTGACGTGGCGGAGACGGCCGACCTGATCCGTTACTACTGCGACGAGATGGAGAGCAATAAAGGTTACCTCGTCGAGATGGGGCGCGACCCGCTGGTGGGTTACACCGCCACGAATATCTCCACCATGCAGCCCTACGGGGTGTGGCTGGTGATCAGCCCGTTCAACTTCCCGGCCTCGCTCACAGGAGGCCCGGTGGGGGCGGCGCTGGTGGCAGGCAACACGGTGGTGATGAAGCCCGCCACCGATACGCCCTGGGTGGTGCGCCTCATCGCCGAATGCCTGCGGGATGCGGGGCTTCCGGAGGGCAGCTTCAACTTCGTCACCGGACCCGGCAGCACTCTTGGGCAGGCGCTGATCACTTGCGCCGACGTGGATGGCGCCACCTTCACCGGCTCCATCAACGTGGGCATGGGCATCTTCCGCGATTTCTCCAACTGCTCTTACATCCGCCCGATCATCCTGGAGCTGGGCGGCAAGAACCCGGTTATCGTCTCGAGGCACGCTGATCTGGACAGGGCGACGGTGGGCATCGTGCGCAGCGCGTTTGGCTTGCAGGGGCAGAAGTGCTCGGCTGCCTCGCGTGTGTACATCGAAGAGCCGGTGTACGAAGAGCTCACTTCACGGCTGGTGGCAGCGGTGAGCAAGCTCAAGATTGGTGACCCGACCGAGCGCGACGTGTACCTGGGACCGGTGATCAACCGCAACTCGTATCGTGATTTCCAGAACTACACCGAGGAGCTTTCACAGGTTGGGCGCTTTCTCACCGGCGGCAAGGTGCTCACCGAGGCGATGTACGGCAAGGGATACTTCTGCCAGCCGACCCTGGTGGCAGACGTGCCCTTCGACCACCACCTGTGGAAGGACGAGATGTTCGTGCCCATCACCACCGTGGGGCGGGTGAAGGACCTGGACGAGGCCATGCAGCAAGCCAATGCGGTCAATTATGGCCTGACCTCTGGCTTCTACGGCGCCGAGGACGAGGTCGAGTGGTTCTTCGCTCACACCCAGGCGGGCGTGAATTACGCCAATCGCCCCCAGGGCGCCACCACGGGCGCCTGGCCGGGCTTCCAACCCTTTGGAGGCTGGAAAGGCTCTGGCTCGACCGGCAAGAACGGAGGCGGGCACTACTACCTGCCTCAGTACATGCACGAGCAGATACGCACGGTGATTCGGTGAGCTATCGCAATAAAGTGTTATTGCGGGATACCACTTGTTTTTGGTAGTGAGTCATAAGCCAATCCAATGGTTTTTACTGGATACTCTTCTTGCCACGTGGCAATCTTCTCATCATTCAATGACCCTAGTAATGATCTATCGAGACCAATTATCTTTAAATAAATTACGATGATAAAGGACAAACAATATTTTATTTACATAATTACTAACAAATATAATAATGTACTCTACACTGGAGTCACCAATAACCTGCTTCGAAGGGTCACCGAACACAAGTTAGGCAAGGGTGGCAGTTTCACGAAGAAATATAAACTATATAAATTGGTTTATTATGAATGTGGTGACGATATCGAGCTTGCGATCCAACGTGAGAAGGAGATAAAAGGTGGCTCAAGAAAGAAAAAAGTTGAATTAGTCAACAGTATTAATCCGGATTGGGAAGATTTATTTGAAAAGTATTTTGGCTGACATTCAAGCGAGGATTTATGAGGAGATTGCTTCGACCTGCTGCATAGAACGCAGAACGCAGGTCTCGCAATGACACTTATTCTGTCATTGCGAGCGAGTGTTCTGTGCGAGCGTGGCAATCTCCTCATTGAAAGTATTAATTGACAGAATGTAATACCCTTGCTTATCCACTATAGGGTGAGCAAGGGGTGAGGATGGAATGCAGTCTGGGATAAGTAAGCTAGGCAGGTTTTTCTTCTTTATTGGCTTGATCCTGCTGGTGGTATTTTTCGCCGTGGACCAGGCGCAACACCCCGCATATGGCTATTTCTGTGGCGGGGCAGTCGTGCTTATCCTGGGAGTGTTATTAATGCGCCGCGGTTCTCCGCCACCTGCCGAATCCTTGCGCTTCCGCACACTGCGGCGCTGGAGGGAGCAGCAGAAGGAAAGGAAAGCCGAGAGGGATAAGAAACCTCTTGAACATTGATCTCTCATCGAAGGAGGCTCCAAAACCATATGTCGAAAGTAATCCCGTTGGATGAGGCAGTACGCCAGCTCGTCAGGGATGGCGACCTGGTGTACGCGGCCGGGTTCACCCACCTGATCCCGTTTGCTGCCGGGCACGAGATCATCCGCCAGAAGAAGCACGAGCTGACCCTGGCGCGCGCCACGCCGGATTTAGTCTACGACCAGATGGTGGCGGCGGGTTGCGCCCGTAAGGTGATCTTTTCGTACATGGGCAACCCGGGTGTGGGCAGCT
>Ga0154818_1128_pt4 | contig 10170 bp, 7 predicted proteins | sample Rifle2008BG16ft_FD_116122 | JGI IMG/M metagenome (GOLD analysis project Ga0154818, IMG submission 116122) | Chloroflexi bacterium RBG_16_54_11 | reverse complement strand
CAGGTGTTCGGTAGCCAATCTGCCGCCGGCGTAGTTATCGATCGAGAGCGACGGGATACCCTTCCGGGAGGCCATGGTCAGAAAGACCATCGGCGCGGCGATGTTGCTCAGCCCCTCATCCAGCCAATCCCGGTTGTTTCCCACTTCCTGCACTGCCCATAAAATCCCGTCCACGTGCCTGCCCAATAGAGACCGTAGGATTGGCTGGACGTCTTCCACCGAGAATCGTGGCAGCTCCTTGAGCAGCAGGGCGTAACCCAGCTCCTCCGCCTTGGTGGTGATCCCATTCAGGGTGCGGTTAGGTCCAATATACTTGAGACCCGCCGTCACCACGCCCAGGGTGAAACTCCTGCGCTGGATCAGGCTGCGCGCCAGCTCGCTGGGCCGGTAATCCAATTGCGCGATGATCTCCAGGATGCGCTTCCTCGTATCGGGCGCCACATCCGGGCGACCGTTGATCACCCGCGAGACGGTCTGGGTGGATACACCCGCTTGTTGTGCCACGTCCTTTATCGTAATTCTGTGGTTTTGTGGTATCATATTGTTATCGTTCCCGTTATCGTTCACATCGGGCATATCTTAGCAAGTTTTATATGTTTTGTCAATATGCATACAAATTACCTGGTTCATTAACCTGTTGGAGCTGTAACATGGATCAACCATCACCGGACCAAAAATTATATTTCGGCGCTGCCTTTTATCCGGAACATTGGCCTGTAGAGCGTTGGGACGAGGATATCCGTCTGATGCAGGAAGCAGGCGTTAATGTGGTCCGCATGGCCGAGTTTGCCTGGTCAAGCATGCAGCCTACCGCCGGGGAATTCAACTTTTCCTGGCTGGAGCTTGCGGTTGAAAAATTGGCTGCGTCCGGGATCGCCTCCGTCCTGGGCACGCCTACCGCTGCCCCACCAGCCTGGCTGGTTGCCCAACACCCCGACCTGCTGGCAGTGACCGAAACCGGCCAGCCCGTACAGTTTGGCAACCGTTGCCACTACTGTATCTATTCCCCCGATTTGCACTCCGCTTCCACGCGCATCGTGCAGGCAATGGCGGAGCGTTTTGGCTCGAATCCGAATGTCATCGGCTGGCAGGTCGATAATGAGTTCAACCGCATCTGCTATTGTGACCGCTGCCGCCGTCTCTTTCACCAGTTCCTGGCAGATAAATATTCTTCATTGGACGAGCTCAACCGGCGCTGGACCACAGCTTACTGGAGCCAGACCTATTCAGCTTGGGAGCAAATTCCGTTGCCCATCGGCCCGCATCACCCTTCCCTGATGCTCGAGTTCAAGCATTTCATCACTGCCAGTTACCGCAAGTTTCAACGCCTCCAATTGGAAGCCATGCGCCCGCATTTGCGAACGGGTGCCTGGACGACGCATAATTTCATGGGTTGGTTTGCGGGCTACGATCACTATGCGATGGCTGCCGACCTTAACCGGGCTTCCTGGGATTGGTACGTTGGCTCGGGGCACCACGACTTTTTGGCTTCAGGCGCCATGCATGACCTGGTGCGTGGCTTCAAAAGGAGGGAATTCTGGCTGATCGAGACCCAGCCCGGCAACGTGAACTGGCATCCTGTCAACAACTCGCTCGACAAGCGTGAGGCACTCGCTATGGCCTGGCACGCCATTGCCCACGGCGCCGGAGGCATCCTCTACTGGCAATGGCGCTCCGCCCTTGGTGGTCAGGAGCAGTACCATGGCACCCTGATCGACCAATCCGGACAACCCCGTCCATTTTATGAAGATACCCAACTGCTCGGAAGGCAGATCGGAGCCGTTTCGGGCCTGCTCGCCGGGTCCAGGACCAATGCCAGGGTCGCCCTGTTGAATTCCTACGATAGCCGCTGGTCCATCGAATTTCAACGCCACCATGCTGATTTTGATTACGTCGCCCATCTCAACCATTACTACCGTGCCCTGGGGGTCAACAATATCAATATCGATATAATCTCAGCCGATGAAACCCTGGAGGGTTATAAGCTGGTCATTGCCCCGGCGTTGCTCATCCTAAACGATAATCGCCTAGCCAATTTAACCGACTTTGTTAAAAAAGGTGGCCACCTGGTCCTGACCATTCGCACGGGGATGAAAGACGAGTGCAACGCCCTTCTACCTTGCCGCCAGCCCGGCCCCCTGGCTGAGCTTTCCGGCGTGGAGGTTGAGGATTATTACGCCCTGGATAAGCCGGTCCCGATCAATGGGAAGTGGCTGAACGGCGCCTCGAAACTCTGGGCGGAAAGGCTCAGGCTGCTCGACTCGCAAAACGCGATTCCCATCTCTTTCTATGGCAAGTCCAACGGATGGCTGGATGGTCAGGTTGCCCTGGTCGCCCATCCCTTCGGCAAGGGGATGGTCTACACCGTGGGAGCATACCTGGACGAGGCTGCCCAGCAGGTTTTCATCGACCACGTCCTGCAGATGGCTGGCATCCGGGTCACCAAGACCGAGAAGGACGTCGAGGCTATCACGCGCCTCGGCTTGGGGGGCAGGTCGGTCCTGATAGTGATCAACCATGCCGCCGAAGAGCGCAATTTTACCCTTCCCTGGCCTGCGCATGAGCACCTCACCGGTCAGTCCGTTCAAAACAGCCTGGCACTTTCGCCCTATCAGGTCGCCATCCTGACCCAAGCCGAATAGCTGGAGAATCCCCTCTCCTATTCGATTGGGTATTCTTTTCTGCCCATTGCATCATCAATTTTCACCCGAATTCCCGGTATAATCCAGCCATTCATCACTGATTCCCAATATTTGCAATATCCGGAGAGTAATATGGCAAAACTTACGTCGCAAGAGATCGTCGAGCTGAGTAAGGAATACACATTTTTCTCCTGGTCCGTGCAGGGTCAGGTGAACCCCATCCCGGTCGGCAAAGCCCAGGGTATTTATTTTTGGGATACCGACGGGCGGCGTTATATTGATTTTTCCTCCCAGCTGATGAATACCAACATCGGTCACCAGCATCCCAAGGTGGTTAAAGCCATTCAAGACCAGGCCGCCGAATTGTGTTTTGTCCATCCCGGCAATACCACCGAAGCGCGTGCCTTGCTCGGGAAGAAGTTAGCCGAAGTGACCCCCGGAAATTTGAAAAAGACCTTCTTCGCCCTGGGCGGTGCCGAAGCCAATGAGAACGCCATCAAGATGGCGCGTTTTTACACCGGGCGCAATAAAATACTGGCCCGCTATCGCTCGTACCATGGCGCTACCCACGGCTCTGTGACTTTGACGGGCGATTATCGTCGCCTGGCGGTTGAGCCGAGCATGCCGGGTGTGGTTCATTTCCTCGACCCGTTCTGCTATCGTTGCCCGTTCGGTCAGAAGATAGAGACCTGCCATCGGGAATGCATCACCCACCTGGAGGAAGTTATCCGCTACGAAGGGCCCGACAAGATCGCCGCCGTCATCATGGAAGGCGTGGTTGGCTCGAACGGGATAATCGTCCCGCCGGATGACTATTGGCCTCGCGTGCGCCAGATTTGCGATCGATACGGCATCCTGCTCATCTCCGACGAAGTCATGAGCGGCTGGGGGCGCACCGGCAAGTGGTTCGCCGTGGATAACTGGGGCGTAACGCCCGATATGATCACCACCGCCAAGGGCATCACCAGCGGCTACGTCCCGCTCGGTGCGGTGATCGTCTCCGAGGAGATCGCCCGGTTCTTCGATGACAAGTACCTCTACGCCGGTCTCACTTATAACGGGCATGCCCTGGCCTGCGCTGCCGCCCTTGCCACCATCCAGGTTTATGAGGACGAAGGCCTGATCGAAAATGCGGCGAGGTTAGGGAATTACCTGGGTGAATGCCTCCAAGATATCAAATCCCGCCATGTTTCTGTCGGCGATGCGCGTTATATCGGTCTTTTCTCAGCCCTGGAATTGGTGGCGAACCGCCGGACGAAGGAATCGTTCGCCCCTCCCGTGATGGCGCAAGTTAACCAGGAATTACGCCGGAACGGTCTGTTCACATTCATCATGGCGAATAACATGGGCAGCCTCATCTTTGTCGTGCCACCCCTGTGCATCACGAAAGAGCAATTGGATGAAGGGCTGGCGATCGTCGAGAAAGCTTTGGATATCACCGATAGTCAAGCGCAGCTTAATTGATCATAAACTTCAGGAGTGGTACATGGAAATCTTGAATTACATCAACGGTGATTGGGTCAAGCCCGAGGCGACGGAATTCGTGGATGTCATAAACCCCGCCACCGGGGCAGTCATCGCCCACACCCCCCTGTGCGGGATAGACGCTGTCGAGGCGGCTGCACAGGCCGGGCAGCAGGCATTTCCTGCCTGGCGCAGCACCCCGGCGCAGGAACGCATCCAGTACCTCTTCAGGTTGCGTGACCTGCTCCAAGCCAACAAGGATGAGATTGCCCGCCACATCACCAATGAGAGTGGAAAGACTTTCGAAGAAGCCCGGGCTGAGATCGTGCGTATGGTAGAGAATGTGGAGGTCGCCTGCGGCATCCCCATGCTGGCAAAGGGTGAGGTCAGTGAGGATATCGCCCCCGGCATCGATGAGATCATGCTGCGCCAGCCGGTAGGCGTGTGCGCCACGGTTTCACCCTTCAACTTTCCCGGCATGGTCCCGTTTTGGTTCCTGCCCTACGCGGTCGCCTTGGGGAATCCGTTTATCGTCAAGCCGTCCGAAAGGGTCTCCACCACAATGCAGCTCATCTTCCGGCTCATCGAACAGGCTGGCTTCCCGAAGGGCGTGCTCAACATGGTCAACGGCGCCAAGGAAGCCGTGGATGGTATCCTCGACCATCCTTCCATTCGCGCCATCACCTTCGTCGGCTCGACCAGCGTGGCGCGCTACATCTACCGGCGCGGCGCCGAGAACGGCAAGCGCGTCCAGGCGCAGGGTGGCGCCAAGAACCCCGTCGTGGTCATGCCAGACGCCGACATGGACATGGCGGTGAAGATCATTGCCGATTCGGCCTTCGGTTGCGCCGGTCAGCGCTGCCTGGCGGTTTCGTGGGCGGTGACGGTGGCTGAAGCCCGGGACCAATTCTATGAATCCATCTGCGACGCCGCCGCCAGCCGCAAAGTTGGCTACGGGCTCGATGATGGCGTCCAGATGGGTCCGGTCATCAGCCGTCAAAGTCGCGCCCGCATCGAGCAGTTGATCGGCTTGGGCGCTTCCGAAGGCGCCTCGGTCCCCGTGGATGGGCGTGGGACGGTCGTCAAAGGTTATGAAGGCGGTTCGTTCGTCCGCCCCACCATCCTGGCAGATATGCAGCCTGGCAGTCAGGTCTGGAAAACCGAGATCTTTGGACCTGTGCTCGGCTTGATGCACGTCAACACGTTCGAGGAAGCGATTGCGCTCGCCAACAGCGGTATATATGGTAACCAGGCCAGCCTGTTCACCGCCAGCGGCTCCCTGGCGCGAAAGTTCCGCTACGAAGTGGATGCCGGCAATATCGGCATAAACATCGGCGTGGCTGCCCCCATGGCTTTCTTCCCCTTCAGTGGCTGGAAGGAATCCTTCTTCGGCGATATGCACGGCCAGGGCATGGATGCCATCGAGTTCTTCTCCCAGAAGAAAGTTGTCATCGAGCGTTGGCCCAAGGGATGGAGTCGCAAGTTCTAATTCATCAATCGCTATACTGCCAAAATGGTTGACCTGCCCGAGCTGATGCTCTTCAAGGATGGCAGAACGGTTCGAATGACGTTCTCTACCGTAGCATATTTCTAAGACTAAGCATGAGATCGGTAATTTCCATCTGAAAGACATACAGCAATACAACCACAACGATAACGATAAGAGCGAGCACCGCTACAGACTTCTGTCGACCGGCAGCCTTTTGGACCCGCCGCCAGCGCAGGATCACCCGCCTGGCAGCAGGTTCGTCACCCGGCACCGCGTACTGCACCATTCGACCTTTAACCTTTGGGTGGATGGAGCAGCGTCTCTGGGCGTTCAGCTCCACCGCGGCTTTGCAGCGCCGGCAATAGCCAATTGCCTTAGCTTCCTTCGATTCCAGCAGGGCAGTGATCTCTTTGGAAATGTTGTAGTATCTGTGCTCCAGCTTCTGCATGACCGCCAGCTTTCCTGCCAGCACATCGGCGGGTATGACGAATTGCACCTCAGCTCCCTTGACCTTCGGATGTGACGGGCAGCGCTGATCGGGATTCAGCTCCACCACCGCCTTGCAACGCCTGCAAAACCCCACCGCTTTCACGTTGCCGGAAGCCAGCATCGCCTTGATCTTCCCAGAACGCATACCCGACGAAAACACATCCGCATCCGCCCCCGTGATGGCTGAAATCCACTCCCCTTCACCCTTATAGGAATTCGGCGATGTTGCCAGCGTCAGGTGGTCGCGCGCAGCCTCGTCTGTAAGCCCCAATTTTTCATAGACTTTCGCCCTTTGTTTGATGAGATTCCCCTGTTCTTTTTCACTCGCCAGATCCATGGCGTGGTTCAAGTCGTCCAGCGCTTGCCAGGCATTAAGGTTCAGGTGCCGTTCGGCGCGATTCTGGTACTTGACGTACGCAGGGGTCACCCGCAGGAGGCGGACAAACGCCATGATGAAGGACAGGATGCCACCCCCAACCAGGGCGCCAGGGTTGCACAATACGAAATTTGGCGCTGTGCCGGGGTCTTGGATGTTGAACCGGTAGAACAGGTAAAGTAAAATGGCTGCACCTGCCAGGAAGCCGATAAACAACGCCACCCGTTCGGCGAAGCTCTCTGCGGGCAAGAGGTTTGCGTCGCAATTTTGGCAACGCCAGGCTGTCGACAGATTCACCGATTTGCACCTGGGGCAATGGATGTGTGCCTTCCGGACTATCGTTTCCTGGTCGATGCGTGCCTGGGCGGATGCTGCTCGAGCCGGAACAGGTGCGACGACAGCCGGGTTCTCCTTCTGCAATGAAGTGCTGGTAGGCATCGCCGGATCGGAAATGGCGGAGGCGATGATTTTCAGCGGCTTAGATGCATCCTCCACTGCTTGCTCACCAGAGGTGTCAGGTCGTTCCAGGCTTGTGTCAAATGGCGGTGTGACGGCTAAAGATTGTGCCTGGGCTTCGAAGCGTGGGCACGGTTGGTCGCTTTCGCCGCTAAAGGCGCCCAACAGGGGGCGCGGGAATGATGGGGTGATGTATGCCCTGCACCTGTGGATCTCTTCCACAAAGTTCAGGCAGCCCGGGCATTGCGCCGGTCGGAATGGGACGCGTTGCGCAGTTTGAACGGTCATCGAATTCTCCTCATGGTGATCGATATCGCCTTATCGGCATGGAGTTTTACGTGCTATAGGATTGGCTTACCTGGGTGGAGCATGATTAATCATAGTATATTATTAATATTCACGCCGCGCTCAAACGACCAGGATGGAAGGTGTTGGAATGCCTTCCACCACCGTCACCGGCCAGCCGGGCATCTCGGTCAGGATTTCGTTCCCTGTCTTTCCCACCAGGATGGTGTCTTCCGATTTAACACCCGTGATGGAGGGGTTCCAGGCGTATACCTGCCCGGCTGAGACGACGTCGGGTGATCCTGGCACTGCCAGGTATTCACGCGGCTCGTATCCCGCCGCCCCGCCTTGATGGTGCAGCTTCCACTCGCCTGGGTAGCCAGACGTGGCATAGCTGGATACCGCTTTTTCAAAAATATCTCCCAGCCTCTCGCCCGGCCTGGTTGACTTGATGAAAGTGGCATCCACCTGCATGCACGCTGCCGCTTTGCGCCTGAGCTCGTCCGGCAATGCACCAAAATGGACCAGGCGCGTCAGCGAGCACACCAGTCCGTCTCGCCTGCCGCACAGCACCAGCATGGCATACCGCGCGAGCTTTTTACCCGTTGGCAGGGGGTGTCGGTAAAGCCGGATACGCTCATCGGTGGCGATCAGGTTGGTGATGGCCTGCACTCCCAGCCTCTCCGCCTCTGCCACCAGCCTGGCGCCAATCTCGTGCTCCGTCTCCCCTGGTCTCACTGCCAGCGTAGCCGTGTGCATGGCTTGCGCGCGACGTTTCCCCAGCTCCCTGAAGCGCGTCCCTTCTTCTGGGCTGAGGCTTGCACGCGCCCGCGCAATTTCTACCGATAGGTTGACCGCCCCCGGGTAAGGACCATCCGAGCCGAGTTGCATGCCCCGGCTCAGCTGGGTGACTGGCAGTTGGCTCTCGAACCAGGGGGTGACCACGAACTCCCAACCCTGGGCTGCCATTTTTTCTTCATTTTCGAGGCGGGGTGCCTCGATGTTGCTGGTGATCAGGTACTTCCGTTCCCGCGTGATTAACAGACATGCCAGCCCATTGGTGGAAGACCTGATAATGGAAGAGGAAGCCCCGCAGGTTGCCCAGGCAAAGGAGCCCACCGTCTGGAGGTATAGTGCTCCCAAATTGTGCTCAGCCATCCAAGCCCGGATGGTTTCCAATTTGCGCCCGTGTTCACCCACCATTTACCTCCTGGATATCACGACCATTATACTCATCCTTCGGAAATACGCTGGTTTATTATCCTCCGTATGCGCGTCTCATTGGACCGTAAGCTCCCAACCAATCGGAATAGGTTACAATGGGACAATATTATGAGAATAAATACGGTGAAAATTATCGGTAATTACTCACCTCCTGAGAGTACCAGGATTGGACTGCTCCTGGGTTTGATGACCATCCTTTTCATCGCCGGCTGCAGCCGATCTCCCGTCGCAGGGATAATACAACCTTCTCGCTCCGTCTCCACCCGCACACCCGTGCCACGCGTGCCGGTCATCTCCCCCTCGCCCACTCGCACGCCGCTGCCCAGCCCCACGGCTTCACCCACTTCAACTGCCACGCGCACCCCCACGCCCACCCTGCACCCGATGAATATCCTCGCCGCCCGGCAAACGGCTTACCCCGGCAGCGCTATCACGGTTGAAGAGACGCTCGAGCCCGGCGCCAATTACTCTCGCTACATTGCCTGGTATGCATCCCAGGGATTAAAAATCTACGGCTTTCTCACCATCCCGGATGGAGAAATGCCCGCCACCGGTTGGCCTGCCATCGTGTTCAACCACGGCTATATCCCTCCCCGTGAATACCGCACCACCGAGCGCTACATCGCCTATGTGGACCGCCTGGCGCGCAGCGGCTACATCGTTTTCCGCATCGATTATCGCGGGCACGACCGTTCGGAGGGTGAAGCTTCCGGCGCCTATGGCGATCCGGGTTATACGACCGATGTTTTGAACGCCGTATCATCGCTGCAGGCCTTTCCCCAGGCGGATCCCAATCGGATCGGCATGTGGGGTCATTCCATGGGAGGCTTCCTGACCCTGCGGGCGATGGTCATCTCGACCCAACTCCGCGCCGGCGTGGTCTGGTCGGGGGTGGTCGGCTCGTACCCCGATATGGTCTGCTGCTGGCGGCGTCCTACACCCGGGGTGCCCACCCGCACACCCAACCCCAACTTCCGCTCCGGATGGCGCACGCGCTGGCAAGAAGCGTACGGCACACCGGATGATAATCCCGACTTCTGGCTTGGCATCTCCGCCAACAACTACCTCTCCGACCTCTCCGGTTCCATTCAGCTTCACCACGGCACAGCCGACAGCGAGGTGCCGATCGCTTTCTCCCAAAAATTATATGAACAAACCCTTCAGGCGGGCAAGCTGGTGGAATATTACGAATACCCGGGCGACAACCACAACCTGTCGAATTATTTCAACCTGGCCATGAATCGGACTATAGAGTTTTTTGACCAATATTTGAAAGGTCAGCCATGAATCTGTGAAAAATGTGCTGCACCGGTCCTTAATGACCTGATGCAAACACACCCCGAGTATTGTTATTCGGGGTGTGTTTGATTCTACATATATTTTTTACCTAGTGGAATACGATATTCCCACCGCCCAGGGGTGTCGTCGCTGGGGCAAATTCTGCCTCACCGGGCTGACTGTCGTAAACCACGGCTCCACTTGCCAGCTCCCACACCTGGATACGGAAGGTATCATTTCCGTCTCCAGCAGTCAGCATGAAGCCATAGCCGCCCACACCATTGAATGTGCCCGTGCCCCGTATCCATGCCGACTCTCCATCCACCACCAGCCAATCGAACCCTGTGGCAGTGAAATATAACCCAGCGCTCTCGATGCGGAAGTCAAGGGAAACAACCGGGAGAGAGTTATTCTTGACGTATTTGGCATCAAAGGTGAATTCAGCTTTACCACTCATCAGCGGGTCT
>Ga0154818_1126_pt1 | contig 10225 bp, 10 predicted proteins | sample Rifle2008BG16ft_FD_116122 | JGI IMG/M metagenome (GOLD analysis project Ga0154818, IMG submission 116122) | Chloroflexi bacterium RBG_16_54_11 | reverse complement strand
AAAAATACGGCATCGATACCACGGATTATAAGACCGGCGCAGTCGAGATCCAGCGGAATATCCGCCTGATCGAATCGGGGTTCAAAGCGAGCGCGGCAGCAATGGGGGATTGGAACCAGACTGCGGGCGGGCTCGAGCTGCGCATGAAGGCTTTGAACAGTCTAATTGAGCTGCAACAGGTGAAAGTAGAAAATACGCGTAAGGAATACGAGCGCATGAAAGCTGAAAAGGGGGAAAACTCCAGAGCCGCCCTGGAGCTGGGAATCAAGGTGAATAAGGAGACCGAAAGCCTTAATAAGCTGCAGCAGGAGATAAAGCAGACCGAAGGCAGCCTGAAGACCTTGAAGACCACTTCCGGAGGGGTGAGGGGGGCGTTCCATGATTTGGGATCCAAGGTAAGCCAATTAGGCTCGCAGGTGCCGGCGCTGGGGACGGCATTCAGCCTGCTGAGCAACCCGTTATCGTTGACGATCGGATTATTGGGTGGAGTAGCAGCCGCAACCAATAAATCCATTCGGGAGCTGGTGGCTTATAACAAAGAAGTACGAAACAATATGTTACTGACCGGTCTCTCAGCGGAGGAGACCAGCCGGTTGATCCAGGTAGCCGACGATTGGCAGATCGATATCGGCCAGGCGACTTCAGCGATGGAAAAAATGAATAAGAATGGTTATACACCCTCCATCGAGAACCTGGCGAAAATTGCAGACGAGTACGTCAATGCGGCGGATAAGACACTCTTCATCGAGGCAGCCACCAAAAAATATGGCAAGACCTTCAGCGATTTGATACCCTTCTTGTCCAAAGGCGGGGATGTATTAAAAGCAAATGCGGCATCGATCGATAAGAACCTGCTGGCCACGGATGAGAGTATCCGCATGTCACGGGATTGGGAGAAGGCGGCTGATGATTTCAATGATGCCATCCAAGAGGGTTCTTATATACTGGCGAAGACATTCCTGCCCGCGGTAACCAGAGCGACGCGTGGCATCGTTGAGTTGGCAAATGCGACGATGGATAATTTCGATGCGCATGCTCTATTGCTCCAGTTATATAAGAATGGATTGATAACACAAGAAGAAGAACTCGAAGCGATGCGGAAGTTGAGATTTGGTCAGATTGATGCCAAAGATGTGGCTGCGCTTTATTACGAGGAAATTAAAAAATTAAATCAAATTTTATCTTATAACCTCCAGATCGAGCGGGAGGAGGCGATCAGGCGGGGGAAGCTGAACGTAATCACTGAAGATCTGTTGGAAACCACGGAAGATTATACGTACCTGGTGGGAGGAGAATATGCCAGGGCGCAGCTCGGGGCGGCAGAAGCGGCGTGGAGACATAATAAGAAACTGGAGAATCTGACACTAGCGCTGGATGCCCAAAAGCGCTCGATGGAGAATATCAATAATTATATCGAGGGAACTCTCGGACCCAGAGAAGAGGAATTCAATCAATCTCAGGCTGAGTTGGCAGGAAACATAACTACCGTTCGAACTGAGATAGATACCCTTATTGCCCAGGGTTATGACCCGATGGGTGAGAAGGTGATGGATCTCAAGGGGAAATATGCAGAGCTGAAAACGCAGTATGGGGAGAACGCCAAAGAGCATGAAGAGGATACCAAGCGCATCATCCTCGGTATCGTGGCACAACAAATGGCGATGCTGGGAATTACTGACGTGACCGCATACGCGCTGGTGGCACAAAACTGGGGATTGATCGATGAAGCCACATTAGAGGCAACGCGCAATACGGCGAAGGCGGTAAACTGGCTAAAAGACCATCCGGGAGATTATAACGGATTTATAAAAATGTTGAATGGCGTTGTTGAGGGCGTGGGAGGTATTACGGAAGAGACCGGCAATGCGGCTTTGAAAATCGATGAATTGATTTCAAAGGCAGAAGATGCCAGCGGAACTTATCCGATCATTTTCGATGTGAGTACTACCGGAGAACCAATCCCTGTTATTCCAGTAAATCCAAAACAAGGTGAACCTATTCCGTTTGGACAACATGGGTTAAATATGGTAGTTCCTTCAGGATATCCCAATGATTCGTATCAAATCCGGGCTTCATCGGGCGAGCAGGTGATCATCATCCCGCCAGGGGAACAATTCAGAGGCAGCCTGGCGGCGATCCAGGGGATGCTGGCGGGGGCGAGCAGAGGGTTCGGTTCAGGTGGAATGCAAGCAGCTGGAGGTGGAGGGGTGGCAAGCAGCGTGACGAATAAAGTAGAGGTGACGGTAAAGATCGAAGGCGGCACCGGGCTGGAGCGGGAATCGGCGCGGCAGGGCACCGTGGAAGCGCTGCGGGCGATTGGAGTGCCGCTATGAGCTTGAAGCTGGTGAAGTTTGGGACGTATGCGGGAACGATGACGACGCTGCCAATTTTGGAGCGGACGCACGAACAGGGGTCCGGAGCGTCGAGGATAGTGATGGTGGATATCCCCGATGGGCAGTCGGACCTGCTGGGGAACGAAAAGGCCAGGCGGGCGCCGTTTTCGATCACGCATAACTGTATCCTACATGACACCACGCCGGTCGGCTTGCAGGCCCAGCTGGATGCCTGGCGGGCGCTCCGTGGAAAGCGGGATAAGCTGTAGATGGAGGAGACCTCCGGTGCGTTGCGCTGGGCGTGGGCGAGGTTGGACAGCGTCAGCGGCCAGAACAGCCAGCGCACGCCGCTGTATATTCCGATGGCGATCACGTTCCTGGTCATCAGCCAGGTATGGAATGGGGAGGAGCATGGGTGGTATTTCGACGACGGACATTATTTTGATGAGGGGCTTTATTTCAATGCCGGATTGAGCTATGTCCTTTCGAGCAACCCGATGACCATCACCGTACCCAACAGCGGCAATGTGGATGTGGAAAACCCGTCGATCACCATCACAGCCAAGAGCTCCAATATTACCGCCCTGACGCTCAAGAGGATCGTAGGGGGCGTGACCCAAGAACATCTTGAATATACAGGAACGATTTTGGTGGATGATGACCTGGTGATCGATTGCGGGTCTTATTCTGTGGAAAACGATGGCGTGGGAGACAGCGCACATTTCTCCCGGGGCGCAGATCACAAATACGACGGTTGGATGAAGCTCGAACCGGGGAATAACCCAATCCAGATCACCCGCACGGGCGGCGGGTTTGATAGCATCGCTGATTTCAATTTTAATGATGCGCATGCATAAGGAGAGATCATGACAGCAAATTATCACACTGATATTGCGACGGGGGCAGCGGCGAATGCATCGATAGTCAATTCACCGCTTGGGCAGCTGGATCAGGCCATCACCGACCTGCACGGAGGGGCCGCAGTGGAGGACGATACGCTGAAAGAGTGGACGGAGGGGGAGGACTACGAGCTGACGGCGATCAACCGGGACAGCGACGGGGTGATCACCACGGCTACGGTGAAATGGCCGGATGGATCCGGAGGCACATTCACGACCACGTCTAAAAACTCAACCTGGCTGGCGATCGACGCGTACACCATATCACATACGGTGAGCGGAAAGACGGTGACGCAGGCGGCGGTGACACGGAATTCGAGCGGAGACGTGACGGTGAAGCCGGCTCTGACGGTGGCGTAAAAGAAGCTTTTAGTAATTAGCTATTAGTTTTTAGCTGAAGAAAGGACAAATAAAACATGGGCGTATTCGATACGGCGAGTAAAAAGATACACAACCTGCTGGAAATCACGACCAAAGGGCAGAAGGTAAAATCCGGCAGTTTGCCGGTGACGCTGGCGAGCGACGAGGACATATTGGGGCGGCTGCCGGCATCCCTGGGTCAAAAGGCGATGGCGGCCAGCCTGGCGGTGGTGGTGGCTAGCGACCAGACGACTCTGAAGGTCGACACGGTGGATGCACAAACCGTGCTAAATACCGGTCAGTACCTATCGGTAAATAAATTTGCTTATACCGATGTTGGCTCGACAGCTTCCTCTTACGTGGCAGGTGACTTGATAGGTGTAAAGCTGACTATCGCAGCGGGGACACCGGCCTCAGGCGGATCGGGGAGACTGAAAAGTATCGTCATGGTGGATAAGGCGAATGCCAGTCCGGAAGTGTTGCTGATCATCTTCGATGCAGATCCGAGTGGGACAACCTTCACCGATGCAGATACTCTTGCCGTAGTGACCGCAGACCAGCCAAAGGTGGTGGCGATCGTGAAGATATCATCGAGCGATTGGTTTGCCACCACACCAGAGATGGCATGCAAGCTGGTGGATATCCCGATGAGGGCGGTAGGGACGAGAAATCTGTTTGCAGCGATTGTGTCAGTAGGAACCTACACGCCAGGTTTAGCGGATATGCTTTCGCTGACGCTTGGCTTCCATTATGATAATGGATAGGGGACGGAATGAATAAAATCGGGTTGATATTGTTTATAGGTTTGATGCTGCTCGGGTCCGTATTACCTACGAGTGGCAGGCAGGATTTCATTAGCGATTGGATACAGCTGGCTCCAGAAATCAACACGACGGTGCCGTTCAAGCTGCCATCCAGACCGGTGGAAGTGCACCTGTGGACCCCGGTATATCTGGAAAGCAAGTCAATCCCCGATCGAAATGAATGGGTGCAGCCGGCGGAGAACCTGGGATATGTGAACATCGTTTATATCAGCGATCGGGAGATCGTGATCGCTAATAACTCAGCCCTCCCGGTGTGGGTGCAGGTTTATGCGAGGTAATTAATGCGCTTCTGGATCGACATCGAAGATAGCTCGGGGAACAGGCTCGGAGAGGGACCGGTCTATGATGCCCAATACTTCGAGGCGACCACCCGCATCTCCAAGGCCGGGACGGTGAAGACATATATGCCCGGGTCAAATCCACGCGGAGCTCTCATCGTCAAAAAGCGGATCATGAGGGCAAAGACGATGGTTCAGGAGGAAGAAAGCGAACTGGGGGCAGGCGCCATCGATCATATCGTGCGGTTGCAGAACCCTGACCGGGGTGTATTATTGGAAGTCTCAGGAGATGACCTGCTGCGGGAGCTGGTCAACCGGCACGTGGGAGACCTTACGATCGAGGACCTCGGCAATCCCGACGATGACGGACCGACGGTGGTCATGGCATTGGCGCCGTCGGGCTGGAGCCTGAATATCACAGAGGGCTACGCCAATAGCTACAAGGCGGTGTATCACGAATACGATGGCGAGACGGTGTTGGAGGCGCTGATCAACTTATCGAAGCTTACCGGCGAGCAGTTCAGGCTGGGCAGTGGGCGAACGGTCATTTGGATGCGGAAGCTGGGCAGCGCCAAGCTCACCCATAGCGGGATCACGGGGACATTAACCCTTGGTGAAACGGTGACCGGTGCGACCTCCGGGGCGAGCGGGACGCTGCGGGAAGCCACCGGCGGAGCTGGAGCCGGGTATCTTTATGTTGAGGATATGACGGGATCGTTCCTGGCAAGCGAGACCGTATCGGGCGCCAGCGGGTCGGTAACGGTGGGAACGGCTTATAACCCATCATCCGGAATCATGGCGCTGCAGGGGATCAGCCCACTGAACCTGGAAAGCGAGACTTCCAAATGCATCATCACCTCCCTCCGGGAGATCGAAGATTCATACGAAGCGCTGATCGGGAGGGTTTACGCCATCGGCTCGGGGACCGGGGATGCCAAGCTGACCCTGCAGGGCGCCACGGCCACACCGCCGAGCGGCTATGCGCTGGGTAGCGACGCCAAGGGATATTACCTGGAGCATACGGCGACCTGGTCAGGCTATGGTATCGAACGCAGGAGGCTTTTCAAGGATGCGCAGGACGCCGACGAACTGTACGAGTATGTCTTCGAATATTTGACCCGGGCAAAGGATAGTCATAAAGCCTACGCGGTGGAGGTGGTCAAACTCGACGCAGCGATTCCGGTGGGTAAGACCATCCACGTGGTCTACCAGCGCTGGATCGAGGACCTCGAGAGCGGAGAACGTTATCGCGCTCTCGATATCGACACGGACCTGTATGTGCTGGAAGCAGTGAACCAGATCGAGGCGAGCGGATTCAGGTCTGCCAGCCTGGTGGTGGCAACGGTAGATGAATTACCATCGCCGGAGGGCGATGCATCGGCGCTGCGGAACGTGGCACAACAGCACCAGCAGATATCGACGCATCGGCAGCCCTCGGAAGTGGATGCGCATGATCATGACGAATATCAGCTCATTGCTGAGAAGGGACAGCCGAGCGGATATCCGGGGCTTGGGACGAATGCGCTCGTACCTACAAACCAACTAGGCACAGGGATCGCGGATGCAACCACTATACTCCGTGGCGACCAGACCTGGAGCACGGTCGTCATCCCCGACATACATACACATATCGGTGAGATCCTGAGCGCCCAATGCAACGGCTCGAAGACCAATTTCTCGACCGCCCAGGTATTCAAATCTGATTCGACGCTTGTTTTCTTGAATGGTCTTTTGCAAGAACTGGATTTGGATTACACCGAGGATGTAGACTTCGAAGGAATCACATTTATAACTGCCCCGCTGACCGGGGATAGTCTGGTAGTGACCTACAGGGTAGAGGTGGAGGAGATAGTGGTAGATCTCTCCGGGCCTTATGATCCGAGCTATGGCACACGGAATATTCTCATCCTCATGGAGAATCATGATCATACCACTGCGTCGGATGGCGCCTATACTCCTGCGGAGGTAGTGGCTTTATACGATGGCGCATTATTCAACGCATTATTGATCAGCGATCATGACCTGGTCACATCGCAGCCGGCAGGGATCGATGTGCCGATCCAGGGTAGCGAATTATCTGCGAGCACCGGGCACATGGTGAGCATCAATACCGATTACCTGCGCGGTGGGGTGACTGACCGCCAGACGATCATCAATGGAGTGGTGGCCGATGGAGGTGAGGTGGAACTTGCCCACCCACTCTGGGCGGTTGGATATACCTACGAACAGATGGCGATCCTATCGGATTGGCTGGGGATGGAAATACATAACGCTTATTGTGTGGGAGGAGTGGCCGGATATAACCCACGCTCCTTCCCTGGTTTTGCCGTCGGGCGGTGGGATGCGCTATTATCCGTAGTTCGTCAGGATATTTGGGCGTTCTCGGTCGATGATTTTCACGGGATTACTTATAAAGCCGGATATAACATCGGGCGGATCATCGTTTTTGTGTCTTCGTCCAGCTTGGCGAACATCATGGATTCATTGGTCAAGGGGTGTTTTGTGGCCGATGTATCCAATTTTGGATTGACGCCAGGATATCCTGTGATCACCGCTAATGACATTTCGCTTACCTGCACCGGAGCCACGAAACTCCGTTTTATCGGAAAAACAGGCTTATTACAGGAAACAATCGGTAATTCGGCTACCTATACACCTACAGGGCTCGAAGCTTATGTGCGCATCGAGGCAGTAGGCAGCTATACCGAAGCATTTGGTGCGGCGCTTGATATGGCCAACCGCTGGGGAACACAAGGTGGTAGTTGGTCGGTGAGCTCAGGCGTCCTGCACCAGGCGACCGACACCGGAGGTCCTCACCGATTGATTTTAAAACGGCATATTCTCGGAGATATCGAGATCACCTGCGAGATGAAGGGGGTTTCAGCATCCGGCGGAGACAAGCGCTTTGGAATAATGTATAACTTCTTGGATGTAGATAACACCTATTACGTAGAGATCCAGACGGCCGGAACAGATAGGGGTCTCAATTTCTGGAAGATTATCGGAGGCACGGCCACATTGCTTGAGCACTACGCCTTTGATGCCCTTGATAATACCTGGTCTACCGTGAAATTATTATATTCTATGAGTGATGGTCGGACACGAGCCAAGGTTTATGAGACTGGCAGTGCAGAGCCGGAGATTTGGCATCTGGACATGGTCGATATCGACCTGCAGGTAGGCGGTGCGCTCGGATTACGGTCCGGATATGCTGCAGATTTTGATAATCTCTACATCAATGGTTTTAAGACCTATTACCAACCGATAAAGGTGCAGGTTTCGGGAGGCGGTGGAGGAGGCACCACGCCCTTCGAGGATACCTGCCAGCCCACGACGCAGACCGCAGGAAGTTACAGCTATGCCGAGCAGCGTTTGGTCCCCAATATGGATTTGACTATAACGCAGGTCAAGATCCGCATTGCATCGCCCGGGACTTACACGATGGTGGTCAAGGATAACGATGAAAATGTTCTGGATACGGTCGGCCTTTCTGGAAATGATGAGTGGGTGACGGTAACTCTGAATAACTCAATTCCGATGACCCAGGGAGCGACGTATAAAATTCGATTTACCATATCAACTGGAACCGCGGTTTGGAAACGCACATCTGACCTGTATTATGGCACCCATTGGCATGCGGTGAATTGCCTGTTTGGACCTAATCCATATAACTATACTTTGGGATTAGGTCTCATCGGTACGGCATAGGAGATTCGATGACCAGGATCCGTAAGGAACAGATCACGAGCGGGGCAGCGGGGGATGGGCAGGTGCTCACCGCCGATGGAGCGGGAAATGTTGCTTTCGAGGCAATCCCTGCTCAAATTGATGCCAACGCCATCCATGATAACGTTGCCAGTGAAATATCAGCTATCACAGAGAAGGCCACTCCTGTCGGTGCCGATCTGGTCATCATAGAAGATAGTGCCGCCAGTTATGTCAAGAAAAAGGCACAGATTGGCAATTTGCCCGGAGGGGGTGGAGCTGGAGCCTTTACTGATTTATCCGATGTTCCCCCCGATTACACCTCTGATGGAGGCAAGCTCGTGCGTGTGAAGACCACCGAGGATGGACTTGAATTCATCTCACCGCCCTCCGGATCCGGTGATGTGGTTGGTCCAAGCAGTGCGGTGAATGGGAACCTGGCGGTTTTCGATGGGACCACGGGCAAGGTCATCAAGGATGGAGGCGCGCCGGGGGGCGGTTCCACCGACGTGCTCATGGTGCAGGTATTTAGCTAGGAGGCAGCATGGCAACGTATTCGAAAGTACTACTTAGCGGTTGCACCAATGGCAAGGCGATCAAAGTTGCGCAAACGGCGACACCAGGGGATACGATCCATACGGCAGTATCCGGGACGACAAATCTGGATGAGATTTGGCTCTATGCGGTCAATAGTTCTTCTGCTGCGGTGAAGCTCACGATCGAATGGGGTGAGGCGACCGCGCCGGATGGGAATATAGAAGTGACCATTCCTGCCGAAGCGGGGCTAATGCTCGTCATTCCTGGATTACTTTTACAGAACAGCCTGGTGGTGAAGGCGTTCGCCGGTACCACCAATGTGATTTTGATCCACGGCTTTGTGAACAGGATTACGGCATGAGAACTGGGACGGCTTATCGACGGGAAACTGGCCCGATAGCGGTCAGCCCGAAATACAGGTTGATTAAAGACCCTACCCAGGTAACCTATGGTCAGGATTATAACCGCAATACTACCGGGACTTTCAACCGGCATTCTGGCGGGATAATCCTATCTACTCACTTTGTGTTAAAGCAAATCCTATGGGATGTATTGGCCACCGGTACGTATGACGTGTTATTCGTGAGTGACCTGACCAACTCTCCCACAGTGCTATATACCGTTGGCAGTGCTCTATCCCTGACTGGTGCGCAGGAAAATACAATCACATGCTCTCCGGAGATCTTGCTGCGCCCTGGGTATCATTTTTTGAGCCTACTTAAGAGTGGTGGGGCAGTACAATTCTACGACCACACCGGCGTGTTCCTATATGTCAATACCTACCTAAGCCTATATAACACATCTTACAATGGAGGATCATCTGGAAACTATTCGTTACCGATCAAGTTTGTGGGCTATCTCGTCGAAGCCTGGGGCGCGGTGAATTATATGCCGGCAATAGTGTGATATTTGGCGAGTTGTAGTGCCCTCTGTTAGAAAATATGTGCTAAAATGGGATAGAAATGCGTTGAAATTTCAGCAGAGAGCCTTGAGACATGAGTAAAAACAAGCGATCAAGTGATGGAACGATCTACCAGCTGCCGAGCGGGCACTGGCGGGCGCAGGTGTGCATAGAACGCAAGCGGCTTTCGATCACAAAGAAGACTCGGGGAGAAGCCAGGGAATGGGTGCGGGAGATGCAAGAGAAGATATCGCTGGGGATGACTTATGAAGCATCGCAGACCAGGCTTTTACAGTTCATGGAAAACTGGTTAAGGGTCAAACGTTACTCCATCCGCCCGGCGACAGACCGGCAATATAGCGATGCAGTGCGGATCTACATCCTGCCC
>Ga0154818_1135_pt2 | contig 10548 bp, 5 predicted proteins | sample Rifle2008BG16ft_FD_116122 | JGI IMG/M metagenome (GOLD analysis project Ga0154818, IMG submission 116122) | Chloroflexi bacterium RBG_16_54_11 | reverse complement strand
AGACCCGCCCCTACGGTATTTAACGTTTAAACCTTCCAACGTTCCAACGTTTAAACGTTTAATGTCGGCGGTATAATACCTTGGATTACCCATGCGCGCTCATCGCCTCAACCTCGGGCATACCCTTTACTGGCTGGCTTTCCTGTTGGCTTTGTTCCTACGACTCTTTAAGCTTGGTGCAGGGCCCCTGAGCGATGCCGAAGCCAACCTGGCGCTGCAAGCCCTGGGCCTGACGCATGGCGGTGGGACGAGCCTGGGTGCGCAGCCTGCCTACCTCGTCCTGACCAGCCAGCTCTTCTCCATCTTCGGCGATACCAATTTCCTCGCCCGCCTGTACCCCGCCCTGGCGGGGGGGCTGCTGGTCTGGCTGCCCTTCCTTTTACGGCGTTGGACGGTAACCTCCCCCTGGTTGCAGCGCCTCGGGCTGGTGATGGCTTTCGGATTGGCCCTCGACCCTGGGCTGGTATCGCTCTCCCGACAGGTCGGCAGCCCCATGCCCGCTCTTGCCTTCAGCCTGCTCTCGCTGGCCAGCTTCTACAACCGGCGCCTGGTCTGGACGGGCATCTTCGCCGGCCTGGCGCTGCTCTCCGGCCCGGCTTTCCCGCATGGCCTGCTCGTACTGGGGATAAGCCTGGGTTTTTATCGCCTGTTGGGGCAGGATGATACGCCGCCTGTGCCGGGCGAAGACCCCGCCGGGTTGGCTGCGGCGCCCCTGACCTCCAAATCGATCAGTATCATTCTTTCCGCCTTCGCCGCCACCCTGCTCGTCGCCGGGGTGCTGTTCCTGCGGCTGCCCGAAGGCGTGAGCGTCCTGGCAGGTACCATCCCCGCTTACCTGGACTCTTGGGTGAAACCCTCCGGGATCCCACTCCTCCGCCTGCCCGGGAGCCTCTTGGTTTACCAACCCCTCGCCCTGGTCTTCGCGTTGGTCGCCATGCTGCGCGCCTTGTTTGGGCATTGGGATGACCCATCTCTGCGCCGGGTGCTGGTAGGTCTCGGTATTTGGGCCGGGGTGGCGCTGCTCGTGCCGCTGCTTTATGCCGGTCGCCAGGTCGGCGATTTGGCCTGGGCGTTGGTCCCGCTTTGGGCACTTGCCGCAGCCGAGATCAGCCGCGCCTTAGCCTTCGAGCAAGATAGACTCACCCATCTGGTGGCTGCTGCTTTAGGGCTGCTCCTGTTCGTTCTTTCCGTGGTGGGCTGGTTCAATTTACTCTCCATCGGTCGTTACCAGGTTAACGAAGTGGTCTATTGGGCCATCATTATCGGGGCATTGCTCCTGGGCTTTATCGCCGTGTTATTGGTGGCAGCCACGTGGTCATCCGCGGCTGCCGGGTTGGGCGTGGTTTGGGCTGTTTGCGTGGTGCTGGGGCTGGGATTGATCTCCAACACCTGGGGCATGTCGCTCGTGCGCCAGAACAGCGCCCAGGATTTGTGGTCCCCTCCCGCCGCCACCGGTCAGGCTGGCCAGCTCGATGTCACCCTGTCTGACCTGTCCAGCTGGAACACGGGCCTCAAAGACCAGCTGGAGATCGTTTCGCTGGTCGATTCGCCCGCGCTCCGCTGGGCGCTGCGACATTATCCCAATGCCCGCTTCGAAGCGCTCCTCTCTCCCGCTGTCTCCCCGCCGGTCGTCATCACCCTCAAAGGGTCCGAGCCTCCCCTCCTGGCAGAGAAGTACCGCGGGCAGGATTTTGTCTGGTGGCTTTACCCGGGCTGGCGTGGCGTTTTCCCGCCGGACATCATTAATTGGCTGGCGTTTCACCAGGCGCCGCTGGCCCAAGAACAGGTCATCCTGTGGGCCCGGGCGGATATCTTCCCGGGTGGCGCATCCGGCGCAGCCGGGGATACGGCTCCATAGAGCACATTGAATATCCAGGCGTGGGCGTGAAGATTGCCAATATCATTGCCATCGATGGTCCAGCTGCTTCGGGGAAATCCACCCTGGGGCAAAAGCTGGCGCAGGCTTTGGGCTACCTGTACTTCGATACGGGCGTGATGTACCGCGCCGTTACCTGGCTGGCATTGCAGCAGGGGCTGGATATCGCTGATGAGCCCGCCATCACACGCCTGGCGGAGGATACCCAGATCGACGTCCGTTCCCCCTCCCTCCCGGACGGGCGTGCCTATGATGTGCGGGTCGATTCGCAGGATATCACCTGGGAGATTCGCCGCCCTGAAGTGGAGGCGCATGTCTCTCCCGTATCTGCCTATGCCGGGGTGCGTAAAGCCCTTTCTGCCCAGCAGCGCCGCATCGGTTTGCGCGGCAACGTGGTCATGGTCGGGCGGGATATCGGCACGGTCGTGCTGCCCAACGCCGACTTGAAGATCTACCTGGACGCGTCTGTGGAAGAACGTGCCCGGCGCCGGTACAGGGAATTATTGCAGCGTGGCGAGCCTGCCGATTATGAAATTATCCTCAAGGCCATGCGTCAGCGCGACCAGATCGATTCCAACCGCAAAGTTGCCCCCCTGCGCCCCGCCGACGATGCCCACGTCCTGTGCTCGGACGAGCTGGATGCAGAGCAGGTGTTCGACCAGGCTTTGGTGCTGGTGTTTGCGTGATGAAAACCTACCAGGCTCCCCTGCAAAATCGTACCTTCCGCTGGGCCTTCCGCCCCCTCTTCAGGCTGGCATTTCACATCCTGGGTGGGGTGGAGCTTATCGGGCGCCAGAATGTCCCTCCCCGGGGTCCGTATATCATCACCATGAACCACGTCTCCCTGTATGATCCGCCTTTCCTGCTCTCGTTTTGGCCCGTTGCGCCTGAAGCCGCCGGCGCCGTCGATATCTGGGGCAAACCCGGGCAGGGCCTGCTCGTGCGTATGTACGGTGGAATCCCGGTCCATCGTGGCGAATATGACCGCCAGGTGTTGGAGACGATGATCGCCGTTTTACGAGCGGGCAAGCCGTTGCTCCTGGCACCTGAGGGGGGGCGCTCGCACGTCGCCGGCATGCGCCGCGCCTTCCCGGGCGTGGCTTATCTCGTGGATAAGACGGCTGTGCCCGTAGTCCCGGTGGGCATTGTCGGCACGACCGATGACTATATCCAGCGGGCGGTCCATTTGCAGCGCCCCCGGGTGGAGATGCGCATCGGGGCGCCCGTGGCATTGCCGGCGGTGGTCGGTGCAGGCGCCGCCCGCCGGGCCGCCCTGCAAGCCAATGCCGACCGCATCATGGCGGCCATCGCTGCCCTCCTGCCCGCGGAATATCGCGGCATCTATGAAAGCGCAGTTGGCTAGGCATGACCGGTAACAGGCGCTCATCCTCCATCTGGTCCTCCCGGGGTTACGATCACGCCCGCTACGAATCACGTCGCCGGATCTTGCGCTTTTTGATCCGCACCATCGGCTTCACCCTGCTGGCTAAGCTTGACCACGTGGAAGGGGTCGAGAAGGTGCCTGCCCGGGGTCCCGCCATCCTGATGATCAACCACATCAATTTCATCGATCCCTTCGTCGTCATGCACGTTTTACCGCGCAACATCGTCCCCATGGCGAAGATCGAGGTCTATTCCTACCCCGTGGTGGGTATATTCCCGCGCCTTTACGGGGTCATCCCCGTCCAACGCGAGGAGACCGACCGGCGCGCCATCCAGGGCGCCTTGGACGTGTTGAAGGCTGGTGAGATCATCCTCGTGGCTCCCGAAGCCCATCGTGGTCCACAACTCCGCCAGGGCAAGGAAGGCGTTGCCTACCTGGCTACCCGGGCTGATGCGCCCATCGTGCCGGTGGCGATTGACGGCACGATCGGCTTCCCCACTTTCCGCTTATTGCCTCGCTGGCGTGAGCCGGGTGCCAGCGTCCGGTTTGGCGACCCATTCCGTTTCAAGAGCCCCGGAGGTGAGCGCGCCGGCGGGGAAATGCTGCGCTTGATGACCGACGAAGCCATGTACATCCTGGCTGCCATGCTGCCGGAAGGCCGCCGCGGTTTCTATTCAGACCCGTCACGCGCCACGCGCCGCACGATCGTACCTGCCTGACCTTTCAATTTGGAAAAGCCTCAAAAATGCCCCTTTAGGTTTGCATAGGGCATTCTACATACATGCTATAATCGATTCAGTTAAACCGGCTATGTCCTCCAATATATATGGTCATTGACTTCACACTGCTTGGCAACCCCGTTTCTATCGAGCGACCACAAGAATTGATTGGATTGGTGGGTTGGCTCGTATTTTTAGGCAGTGTGCTCTTATTGTTATTCCGCTGGAGAAAGATCAATAAACACCTTGGGCGCATTCATTGGGGGATATTGCTCGGGTTGTCGGTCCTTTTGCTCCTATCGAACCTGTTCTTCGTCGTCCGGCTCCCCGCATTAGCGTCCTTCTTCGCTGCAGGGGTGCCTATCCCGACAGAGAAGCAAGCCATCGCCCTTTTTGCTGCCACGCCCTGGGTGTTGGCTGCCGGCTTGTTGGGTGTGTTGCCTGCCGCAATCTTGGGTTTCCTTTCCGGGGCGATGCTGGCCCTCTTCACCACGCATAGCCCGTTCACTGCCCTCGAATTTTCCCTGCTGGGGCTTCTCCTGAGCGTGGCTTTCCACCAACGCTACCGCACCTGGGTCTTTCGGCTCCTGCGCCACCCCATCCTGTCCACCGCCCTGTTTGCATGCATCTACCCGGTGCTGTTCATCCTGGATACTGCCCTTGCCACCCCGGGAAGCCTGGCTAACCGCCTTGACGTCGCCATTACGCAGGTCCAATTCGCCATCGTGGCGGTCGGGGCACAGCTCCTGGTCGCTGGCGTGCTCTCCGAGGCTGTTTCCATCGTCTTCCCCCGTTTGTGGGGCTTCACCACACCCCTGGAGCCCTCCCCGGTCGAACGCCGCTTGCAGAGCCGCTTCCTCTCCAGCCTGGCGCCCCTGGCAGTGGTGCTGGTGGTCGGGTTGATGGCCGGCGCCTGGTTTGTCGCCGGGAAGGCTGCCAGCGACATGCTGAACGACCGCCTGGAGAGTACCGCCAAAATGGCTGCCAACGGTGTGCCCTCCTTTCTCGAGATGGGCCAAAACCTGATCCAGATCCTCGCCAAGGACCCCACCTGGACGCGCGGGTCTCTCTCTGAGAAGAACATCCTGCTGGGCGACAGCCTGCGCACCATTCCCTACTTCAGCGAATTCTACCTGTTGGACGCCAAGGGCAAACCCATCACCGGCTACCCGGTGGTTGATTTCTTTGCCGCCGCGCCCACTTCAGAAGAATACATGGGCATCACCCTGGCTTTGAATGGGTTGCCCATCCAGATGTACACCCTTCCACCAAACCAGGGTGGGGTGGCGGCGCGCCTGTCATTTCAGGCCGCCGTGTACGACTCGTCGGGCAGGCGCACCGGCGTGCTGGTCGGTCGGACCGACCTTGCCACCAACCCCTTCTCCGAGGCCATCATCATCTCCTTGAACAGCCTGTCCAGCACCCATGGCGACGGGATGCTGATCGATGACAGCGGCACCATCCTGTACAGCTCCTCCAACGACTGGGTGATGCAGGCTTATAACGGCCAGGCTTCGCTGGAGGGCATTTCCTTCAGCGACATTGCCCCCGACGGCACGCGCAGCCTGATGTATTACCAGCCCGTCTGGGGGCGACCGTGGGCCGTGATCGTGTCGGTGCCTGCCCAAGAGTCGCAGCAGCTGGCGCTGCAGATCGCCGCGCCTCTGCTTATCATGATCGTCACCCTGTTCCTGATCGCCGCCCTGGTGCTGCGCTTCTCACTCCGCACCGTGACGGCCTCCTTGCAGAACCTGGCGCTGGAGACTAACCGTATCTCCAGCGGTCAGCTCGATACCCCGCTGCCGACCAACGGCAACGACGAGGTCGGGCAGCTGCGCCACGCCTTCGAGAACATGCGCTCGAGCCTCAAGGCGCGCCTGGATGAGCTCAACCGCCTGCTGCAGGTCAGCCGCGGTGTGGCCTCCAGCCTCGAGTTCGAAGAATCGGTCAAACCCATCCTGGAGGCTGCCCTGAGCACCGGCGCCAGCGCCGTGCGCGTGGTCCTTTCGCCCGAAGCCCTGCCCGAGATGAAAGGCGGCGCCACGCCGGTCACCCGCTTCGGGTATGGCAAGAACAACGAGCAGCTTGCCTACCTTGACGAGCAGGTGCTGCCCATGACGCGCCAGAAGGAGCGCGTGACGCTCAACAACCTGGGCCGGGTGCGCCTGCTCACCTTCCCCCCCAATGCGCCCCGCCCCGAAGCCCTGCTCGCCTTGCCCCTGCACCACGAGAACATGTTTTACGGCGCCCTCTGGCTGGCTTACGACACTCCCCACCAGTTCGGCGAAGACGAGGCGCGCTTCCTCACCACCATCGCCGGGCAAGCTGCCCTGGCTTGCGCCAACTCGCAGCTCTTCGCCAATGCCGAGATCGGTCGCCAAAGGCTGGCAGCCATCCTCAGCTCGACCCCCGACCCCATGCTGGTGACGGATTACCAGGGTCGCTTGCTGCTCGCCAACCCGGCTGCCTGGCAGGTGTTGGGGCTTCCGGGTGAGGCCGTCAACGGTAAATCCATAGACTCGATCATCCAGCAGCCCGTCCTGCTCCAGCTGCTCAAGGTGGTCTCGCAGGAGAAGCAATCTGCCGAGGTGGAGCTGGTGGATGGCAAGGTCTATCTTGCTACCGCCTCGTCCGTCATCGTGGAGGGCCAGCCCGTCGGTCGCATCTGCATCCTGCGTGACGTCACCCGCTTCAAGGAGCTCGACACGCTCAAGACCGAGTTCGTCGCCACGGTCAGCCACGACCTGCGCCTGCCCCTTACCACCATGCGCGGTTATGCCACCATGCTCGAGATGGTCGGCGAGCTCAACGAGCAGCAAGCCGGTTACGTGCGCAAGATCCTCACCAGCGTGGACGGCATGACCCAGCTGGTCACCAGCCTGCTCGACCTGGGGCGGATCGACGCCGGGGTCGGCCTGCAGCCCGAGATGGTGCCCGTTCAGGAGGTGGTGGAGCGCGTCATCGGCGCCCTACAGCTCCAGGCATCCCAAAAGCAGGTGGTCATCTCCGCAGACGTCTCGCCCCACGCCATCCCCCTGGTGGAAGCCGACTACGCCCTGCTGCAGCAAGCCCTGCACAACCTGGTGGAGAATGCCGTCCTCTACACCGAGCCACGCGGCCAGGTGACCGTGAAGGTGGAGCCCGATAACGACCAGATGGTCTTCTCGGTCTTCGATACCGGCATCGGCATCGCCCCGGTCGACCTGCCGCGCATCTTCGAGAGGTTCTACCGCGGCGGGCAGAAGGAAGCCAAGAAGCACCAGGGGACGGGCCTGGGGTTGGCGATCGTTAAATCGATCGCCGAGCGCCACAAGGGCCGCGTATGGGTGGAGAGCCAGCTCGGCAAGGGCAGCGCCTTCCACATGGCCATCCCCTTCCGCCAAAACAAGGGGGAAAGGCCGGGGAACATGTCATAATCCATTCCGCCTCCATTTCCTAATCATTCTCTTATCTAAACCTCTTGACCAAACCCTATCATTTTAGGTATAATTCAAGTTTGCATGAATCGAGGTTATGACAATCACCGCCTGGCGCTTGAGAAGAATCCAACTCAAGCGCGGGCTTTTGTGTTCGTTTTTCCAGGAGGCTTGAGTGGAAACTAAAGGTTTGACTGCACTTCGTATCAGCCTGGCATCCCCAGAAACCATCCGCAGCTGGTCGTACGGTGAAGTATTGAAACCCGAGACCATCAACTACCGGCGCCTGCGCCCCGAAAAAGACGGGCTGTTCTGTGAAGCCATTTTTGGACCGACGCGTGATTGGCAATGCTACTGTGGCAAGTATAAGAATATCCGCTATAAGGGCATCATCTGTGACAAATGCGGCGTGGAGGTGACCCGTTCGTCCGTGCGCCGCGAGCGCATGGGGCACATCGAGCTTTCCGCTCCCGTGGCGCACGTCTGGTATACCCGGCGCATCCCCTCCTATTTGGGGCTCTTGCTGGATATCTCGCGCCGCAACCTCGACCGTGTGCTCTATTTCGCCCAATACGTCGTCACCTACGTAGACGAAGACGCCCGCCAGAAAGCCCTCAAGCGCCTGGACGACAACATCATCGCCGCCGAGCGTGAGTACGCCGCCCAGATCAACTCCAAGATCGCCGAGACCAAAGCAGCCCGCGACCGTGCCCTGGCTGAGAAGGAACAGGAGCGCCAACAGATCAACAAGCGCTACGACGAATCGGCCGAGCTCGACCCCATCATCCAGGAGGGGCAGCGCCTCGAAACCCAGATCACCGACAAGCAGGGCAAGGTCGTCCGCACCGCCATTACCTTCCAGGGCGACGTGGTGGTGGTGGAAGCCGGCGAGAAAGTGAGCTCTCAGCACCTGGTGAAGCTCCAAAAGGTGGTCAAGGAGTGCCTGGAAGACCTGGAGCGCCAGCTCAAAGAACAGAAGCAACGCGAGCTCGAGCACCTCAAGCTGGACATCGATCGCATCCGCGCCGAAGCCGACATGACCATGGAAGGTCTGCGTAACGAGCTCGAAGAACAGTCCGGCACGGTGCGCGATGAGAACGAAGGCCTGCGCGACGAGCTGGTGGACCTGCGCCCGCTCACCTTTATGGGTGAGACCCGCTACCGCGAGCTGAAGGCCCGCTGGGGGCAGGTGTTCCGCGCCGATATGGGCGCCGAAGCCTTCTACGACATCCTGCGCCGCCTCGACCTGAACAAGCTGGCGGAGGAGCTGTGGAAGGAAGTGCGCACCTCCAAGAGCAAGCAGAAGCGCAAGAAAGCCACCAAGCGCCTCAAGGTGGTGGAGGCTTTCAGGCGTTCCGGCAACCGTCCCGAGTGGATGGTGCTCACTGTGCTGCCCGTCATCCCGCCCGACCTGCGCCCCATGGTGCAGCTCGATGGCGGTCGTTTTGCCACCTCCGACCTGAACGACCTGTACCGGCGTGTGATCAACCGCAACAACCGCCTCAAGCGCCTGCTCGAGCTGGGCGCGCCCGACGTCATCGTGCGCAACGAGAAGCGCATGCTCCAGGAAGCCGTCGACTCTCTCATCGACAACTCGCAGCGCGGCAAGGCGCTTTCGCGCCGCGGCCGGCGTGAGCTCAAATCGCTGAGCGACATGCTCAAGGGCAAGAAGGGGCGCTTCCGCCGGAACCTCTTGGGCAAACGCGTCGACTATTCGGGCCGCAGCGTGATCGTGGTCGGACCCCAGTTAAAACTTTACCAGTGCGGTTTGCCCAAGGGCATGGCCCTCGAGCTTTACCGACCGTTCGTTATTTCGCGCCTGGTTTCGCACAACTACGCCGCCAACGTCAAGGGCGCCAAGCGCTTCATCGAGCGCAACCGCCCCGAGGTGTGGGAAGTGCTCGAAGAGGTCATCAAGGAACGCCCGGTGATGCTCAACCGTGCCCCCACCCTGCACCGCCTGGGCATCCAGGCATTCGAGCCCATCCTCATCGAGGGCTCCGCCATCCAATTGCACCCCCTCGTGACCACCGCCTTCAACGCCGACTTCGACGGCGATCAGATGGCAGTGCACGTGCCGTTATCCCAAAAAGCGGTCCAGGAAGCGCGCGAATTGATGCTTTCCTCCCGCAATTTGCTCAAGCCAGCCGATGGAGAGCCCATCATCAGCCCCTCCAAGGATATGGTGCTGGGCGTATATTACCTCACCACCAACGACACCTCCCGCAAGCACCTGGGCGATGGGCGCAACTTCGCCGACATCGACGAGGTGGAGCTGGCATACAGCCTGGACCAGGTCGAGGTCCACTCGGAGATCCAGGTGGTTGTGAACACCTGGTACGACGAGAACGGCGACCGCCTGCCCCTGGCTGAGAGCCGCCTGTTGAAGACCACCGTCGGGCGGGTGATCTTCAACCGCATCCTGCCTGGCGAGATCCAGTTCATCAACTGGAAGCTGGATAAGGGCGAGCTGAAGGACCTGATCGCCGAACTGTACGAAGTGGGCGGCGAGGGGCAGACCCCCGAAGTAGCCGACCGCATCAAGGAGATCGGCTTCGCCTATGCCACCCGCTCGGGTTACAGCATTGCCGTTTCCGACATCGCCGTGCCCGAAGCCAAGCAGGAGATCATCAACCAGTCGCTCAAGGAAGTTGAGCTGGTGCAGCGCGACTTCCGCCGCGGCCTGCTCACCGAGCAGGAGCAGAACGAGCGCGTCATCGGCATCTGGCAGCGCACCACCAACGACGTCGCCGATGCCGTCAAGAAGAACATGGACCCGCACGGCAACCTTGCCACCATGGCAAACTCGGGCGCTACGAAAGGCGGCTTCGGACCCATCTCGCAGCTGGCCGGCATGCGTGGACTGATGGCTGACCCAAGCGGTCGCATCATCTCGCACCCCATCCGCTCGAACTTCCGTGAGGGGCTGAACGCTCTGGAGTACTTCATCTCCACCCACGGCGCCCGCAAGGGTCTGGCCGATACCGCCCTGCGTACCGCCGACGCCGGTTACCTCACCCGCCGCCTGGTGGACGTGGCGCAAGACGTGATCATCAACGAGCTGGACTGCGGCACACAAACAGGCGTGCCCATCCGCAAGAAGGACGACGTGGCAGGGCAAGCGATGGGCACCCGGCTGTTCGGGCGCGTGAT
>Ga0154818_1027_pt12 | contig 10694 bp, 11 predicted proteins | sample Rifle2008BG16ft_FD_116122 | JGI IMG/M metagenome (GOLD analysis project Ga0154818, IMG submission 116122) | Chloroflexi bacterium RBG_16_54_11 | reverse complement strand
TAGACGAAGCGGATCACCTCGTCTCGCCGGCGGGAGCACAGGTCGGTGTCGATGTCCGGTGGGGTCGCCCGGGCCGGGTTGAGGAAACGCTCGAAATATAGATTTAAGCGCATTGGGTCCGGGGAGGTGATCCCCAGGCAATGCGCCACCAGCGATGAAGCTGCCGAGCCGCGTGAAGAGAATGGGATGCCTTCTTGCCGGGCAAAATTGAGGATTTCCTCCACGATCAGGAACAGCGACGTATATCCGTACTCGCCGATCACCGCCAATTCGCGCTTCAGGCGGGTTTCCAGCTCCGGTGTGATACGACCGTACAGTTTGATTGCCCCCGCTTCAGCTTTCTGACGTAATAAATCCTGGCTCGATATTCCCTCAGGTGTGGGGATTTCCGGGAAGTGCAGCTCACCCAGGGGCAGCACCAACTGGCAACGCTCGGCAATCTCTTGCGTCGCCTCGAGCGCAGCCGGGTAATTGGGCAAGCGCTCTTCCATCTCCTGTCGGGTCAGGAATCCCGCCTGGGGAGGCGCCGCTTCCCTCAAGTCGAGCTCATTAAGCGGACGGATCAAGCGGATAGCGGTCGTCACTCGCTGCAGGTGCGCTTGTTCGGGTCTCAGGTAATGGATGTCGTGCGTAGCGACGGTGGGGATATGCATGCGGTGAGCCAATGTGGTCAGTTCCAGGCATACCTCAGGGTCTTCAGGCGCGTGATTCTGCAGCTCAACGTATAAACGACCTGGGAATAGCTCGCCCAGGTGCGAAATCCAGCTTTCCGCCAAGGCGCGCTGCCTGGAGGTGACCAACCCTGCCAGCGTTCCGCCTCGCCCACCGGTCAGGCAGATCAATCCGCCTGTCTCGGTCGCCAGCCGGTCGAATGGAAGTGTTTCGTTATCTCCCGCCAGCAGGCTGCTGATCCGGCACAGGCTGCGCCACCCTTGCTTATCCATGGCGATTAATATCAATATCCCCGCTCTGCTGGTCCCCATATCCCCCGTTACCCCGGTCTGCACCTCCATCCCCAGGATGGGTCGTATCCCAGCTTGCTGGCAGGCATCGTGGAACTCGATCGCACCGCTCAGGATGTGACGGTCGGTCAACCCGAGGGCGGGCATCCCACCCTCAGCTGCCGCCTTTGCCAGCTCTTGGGGCGAGGCTAAACCGCGCAGGAATGAATAATAGGAATGCGAACGCAGGTGGACGAATTCCATGCCCGGATTGTAATCTCCCTTCGGATTGATGGAAAGGAAATTCAGAGCTTAGGTCGGATTTGGCGGGCGCGCAACAGGTTTTTAGCGGATCGTTGCCAGGTCTTTTAACAGCTGCTCTTTCTCTTCCGGGTCGGCCAGGGCGGCTGCCACCTGGTGCGCCTGGATGAGGTGTTTTTCCATCCCCTCCTGGTTACCCGCCACCAATTCAGCCCGCGCCAGTGCTTCGTAGGCATACCCTTGATAAAACGGTAAAACGCCAGCCTCCTCGGAGGCAGCCAGGCATAGCTGTCCATATTGCCTGGCATTCTCTGCCTGCCGGAGCAGGGCGAACACCCTGGAAACCTGCCAGTAACCGACCGATAGGTTGGTGGGAGTGCAATCATCCCTTTGGGTCCAATGCCATAATGACGCCAGGCTTAGCCGGAGCATTGCTTCATCTTCTTTAGCCGTGCGTACGGGTTTATCGATGTAATCCCACGTCCGGTTGAAACACTCCGCCGAGAAGTATTTATGTGCTGTCACGATATCGAAATCTTCTTTTTTCACCATATTTCCCTGATCCTGTTGAACGATATCTCCTGGTTCGGTTATATTGTGGATATTAGCGATACAAATTGGATTATATCGTTTGCGATGGATATTGATATAAGTGTTTGATTAGGCTGGCTGGTTGATCCACTCGACGGCGATGCCTTGGTGTATGGATGAAATCCGGCATCCAGAACCACATTCGCGCTCCGTGTTGGTCCGCTCCACCGAGCATCCGTTCTATCTATCCACTTTTGGCAAGAAACTTTTCAGCATCTTTCAAGAAATTATTTCCCCACTCAATCAACTCAGCTACTGTTGAGTTAGATATTTCTTTCTCGATCCCATAGTCGCCAATTTGGCGTGCCATAAAGCCATCTCTTAAATGTTTGTGATGTTCTGGTTTGAGTAACCTTGTCTGGGCAAACTCTTTACCATAAGCGGCTATGACGGCCGAATGACTGGAAAAAGCCAGACCTTTTGTAAATAGTAAAGCTTCAGCTATGTAGAACATTGCATAATATGCTCGAGAAGCAGCTATATCATCAAAACCCTTCTGCAAAAGTAATTCCGCTGCAGCAAGGTTCTGACCAGCTTTTTGGAGATAGAATTCTTGCTGACCCATTATCTACCTACCGGTACAGCTTCTCGGTGAATATTGAGTAGGAATGGTGTGTTGATCCGGTCAAATTGCCCTTTAGACACGAAAACAAGAGAAACGACCACATCGTTTTCCAGTGATAACTTCCAAGCAAACTCGGATGTCAGGTTGAGCATCTGCCCGTATTCGAAATCTTCTCTGAGGACAACGAGGATATCGATATCAGAATCCGGTCGCGCATCGCCGCGTGCGTGTGAGCCGTATAAGTAAACAGCCTCAAGCTGATCTCCCAACAAGTCTGCCAACCCGGTTCGCAGCGAGCTAAGGATAGCTTCTAATTTCTCAGAAGTCAGTGGAGATTCAAACATTTGCTCAAAATTCTCCTTACCTGATTATAACAAGCTTGGGTGGTCCTGCAAACAATAGATCATCGCATTTCCCAAGCGCAGCTTGACGTATAGCTCAATAAATAATCAGGCGGCCCGGTGGTTATGATAAGCCTTAATTGCCAAGCCGGCGGTCACGCTGTTGAAGACGGCGGATGCCTTTACCCGCTCATTCCCAAAAATCCTGGCCAGCATTTCAGAGAAGACCGGGATGTTGGACGACCCACCCGTCTTGACCACCACATCGATCTGCCCCGGCTCCAGGCCTGAGGCTGCTACCGTATCCATCAATGCTTGCTCGATCTGCTCGCGCTGCTCCCGGATGTCTTTTTCGAACTGCGCCCGTGTGTACAGCTCCCAGATATCCAGGTCCTTCTCCTTCATCCTGGCAACGGTCGCACCCTCGCTGGATAACTTGATCTTTGTCGCTTCTACCATATTGTAGAATGAAAATGCCAGGTCATTAAAGATCAGTGATTCGAGAGCCTTCAACCTGACCGGCGCGATCCGGTTCTGGATGGCACGGGTCAATTCGCCGCGGGCGAGCGGGGTGGATAGTTCCGGCAGCGCCGACCAATCGGGGATGGTATGGATCAATTTGAGGATTTCCGGCTCGTGTTGGATGACCCCCTTGCCAAAATGCGGTAACATGCGCTGGGTGATGATGGCGCGGTCGAAATCACTCCCGGCGATGCCGATGCCTCCGCTGGCGAACACCTTGCGCCGGTGCGGGTCGCCCAGGCGCATGACGGTCAGGTCGAGCGTGCCGCCTCCAAAGTCAAATACCAGGGCGTTTACAGGTTTATCGAGCGATAATTCGTAATATAGCGCTGCCGCCACCGGCTCGAATTCGAAATCAACCTGTGCAAAACCGGCTTCCAGGGCAGCCTGGTGGAGCGTGTTTTGGGCTTTCTCGTCCAGGCGGGGGTCCGTTGAGAATTTCACCGGACGCCCCAGCGTGGCGCTTCCGATTTCTTCCTGCAGCACGGCTTCGGCGCGTCCTTTCAGCGCCTTCAGGTAGACCGAGATAATGTCGCTCAGGCTGTAGTAGCGGTCGAACACCTGCGTCCCGCTGTATTTTTCCGAACGCAAGGCGGTCTTGATGAACTGCAGCAGTCTGCCCGGTTGTAATTCATCCACGTAAACGTAAATATCCCGCACGTAGTGCATGTCGGCGCCATGGTAGTCGATCTCACCAGCCCATTTCTTGACAAAACGTCGTTGGCGGTTGATGTTTTGCTTGTAGTACAGCTCGACCGCCTCCTGCCCGATGAAATAGCGGTGATCGCTGGTGATATATAGGATTGTTTGAACCACCTCGGGCACGATGTTTTTTGCATCGATGGGCAAGACGTGAACTCGGTCACCCCGGTAAATGGCTACACCCGAATTCGAGGTTCCAAAATCAATCCCAACCCGCAGGCTCATGGTGTCCTTGACCTCTCAGGTAAATCAACAGGCGCTTATCGCGCCTGCTCCGGCATCTGAAAGGTGGCGAAGCTCAAGATCTCGCCGGTAGGTTGGGCGTGGAAAACAGAGCCGGTCGCCTGGAGCTCACCGAGCTGGTGAATGGTGAGCTTGCCATCGCCATGCAGGCAGACACCCCAATCTGCCTCGCCTACCGGCGCAGCCCCCACGATGCGTGTGCCGCCCGCGCGTCTCTCCTTTGACAATAATGCCTGACCTTTGGTTTTAAACGAGCTCGCCGCCTCCAGCCAGCCTGCCTCTCGATGCACCGCCTTGCCATTTTGCGTGACGAACAGGATGGATGGTTTGCATCCCATGACGAAGGCTGCCACGATGTGGTCGGTGATTCCCAGGCGCAGCACCTCTTCGATGGCGCTCGGCAGCCGCTCGGCTGGCATGCTGAAGATATAGCCTTCCAGGCTGACCATGACAAACAGGTCATTTTTTAATGCAAATGCCAGCCCACAGGTCTTGTCAGCCCGGATTTTCACCCCACTTCCAATATATCCCTCCGCCAGGTGAGAGGCAAAGAACGTCGATTTCATCTTCTTCACGTACCCACGCCGGCTCGCCTGGATGCACTGCTCGTAGAGTGACATTTTTGCAATGGGTGCGATGGCGGCCAGCTCTTCCTTGACGCGTGGCTCCTCGAGAAATGCATCCCCCCAATCGAGGTCACCTGCGCTGCAGGGGGGTAAGTGGCTCACCGGGTGCGTCACCACCCGCCCCGAATCGAAGATGAACAGCAGCTCTTCTTGTGAGGTGGTCGCCAGGACTGCAGGCTGATTCCCGCCTTGAGCCAGCTCGCCCGTGAGGCGTGCTATTTCTATGTTTGCAGGTAATTCCGCCGGCTCGAGTTCCACCCGCAACACCTGCCCCAGCGGGTTGTACAGCAGCAGGTCGATTTTCTCAGCGAGTGGGGCGGGTTTTGTCACCTCCACCGGCAGGATGGCCTCTCCACCTAGCTGGCGTTTCAGCAGCTCGAGCTGGTATTCCAGGCTGGCGATGCGGTTTTCATATTCCTCCACCTTTCGCCCGCTCAGCAGCTCGATATTTTGCGCCGCCAGCTCCTCCTCTCTCGCAGCCAGCTCGCTCAACCGGTTGGCGAGATAGCGGATGATCAATGCCGACGATGCCGGTCTTTCTTCAGCTTCGCGTATCCATTCTTCGATCTTTTGTGGGGCGATCAAGGCGACCTCCTTTAGATTTAAAATCACACTGCCCGGAACAGGAATATTACCAGATTTTTCCGCCCTGGATGGTTGAGAACCTTGATAAAATCTATTCGTGGACATTGAAAAGTTAGCTGAAAAGACGATTGAAGCATTAGCCGTCACCCAGGGTCAGGTAATATCCATTTGGGCAAGCACGCATTCGCTTGATTTTATCGAGGCGCTTGGTTACCGCATCCGGGCACGGGGTGCTTTCTGGAATGTACGGCTTATCATCGAACCGTTACTGCGGCGAATCGGAAAGGATGTCGCCCAGGAGTATCTGGCCCTTGTACCTGCGCATGAGCTGCGCTGGTTAATGGATATTACCGCCATCATCGAGGTTCGTGACCACGCCGGGCATATCCCGGGCGTTGAGATTGCACGCCGCAGGGCGATGGCCGCCGAATGGCTCGCGTTGATTGATGAAGCCAACCGTATCGGATGCCGTCGCTTCACAGTCATTAATCCCACCCAGGCTCTCGCCGATGCTTATAGCATCCCATTGCTGCTGTTGCAGCAAAGGTATTGGCGTGCCGTGAACATCGATGATACTGCCCTCGATGAGTTACAGGCGCAGGTTGCAAACAGTCTGGTAAATGTCGACCAGGTTCATATCACCACCCCGCTGGGTACGGACCTTTACCTGAGCATCACCGGTAGACCGGTCCACCAGGACAAGGATGGTTTGCCTTTCGGCGAAGTCTACGTGGCGCCCTTGGAAGAGTCGGCACTCGGGGTGGCAGTGATTGACAGGGCATTCATCCGTGGCAAACAGGTGGAGCAGCTCAGGTTGACCTTCGAGAATGGCAGGGTGACGCATATTGACGCACCGGATGCCCCATCGGTTCGCCTGCTTGTTGAGTTACTGGACGCTTCGTCCGGCGACAAAGATCGGATTGCCGAGTTGGGTATTGGCTTGAACCCGGGTATCAGGGAGCTGACCGGTGATATCATGCTGGATGAGAAGCTCTGTGGAAGTGTGCACATTGCCATCGGCATGAACGACCGCTTTGGGGGGCAGAATCACTCCAATCTCCACCTCGACCTGGTAATGTCGCAACCAACGCTCTGGCTGGATGGTGAGCTTATGCGCTTACCAGTCTGATTAATCCGAAAATAAATTATCCAAGATTTTTAAAAATTTGGATATTTGTATACGATGTTATTTTCAAATTCTAATGTGAGGATGGATGATACTATTCCTCCGGGATGGTAAACTATATAATAACCATTAGTCATAATACATTAGAAAGTTCCATAACTTCTGAGGAGGTCGTTCAAAATGAAAGGTAACGAGCAAGTCCTGGCTGCATTAAATAACCTTCTATCCGATGAGCTGACTGCCATCAACCAGTACATGGTCCATTCTGAGATGTGCGACAACTGGCGCATCGCCGAGCTGCACAAAAAAATCGAAGAGCGGGCCATCACCGAGATGAAGCACGCTGAAAAACTGATCGGCCGCATCCTTTTCCTGGAGGGCATACCCATCGTCAGCAACCTGAAGAAAATCACCATCGGGGCTGACGTCGAGGCCCAGTTCCACAACGACCTGGCGCTCGAGCATGATGCTGTGAAAGCCTACAACGAAGGCATCCGCCTGGCTTACGACCTGGCGGATAATGGCAGCCGCGAGTTACTCGATTCCATCCTCACCGATGAAGAAGAGCACGTAGATTGGCTGGAAGCTCAATTAGATCAGATCAAGATGATGGGCACCCAGGCTTACCTGGTCGAGCAGGTCGATTAGGCGTCTCAAATCTTCAATCGTCTGCCTGGTCGCAGCCGAAAACCGTTTTCCAGGCTTTCACATTGTGTTGCAGCACTCGGACTTCCAACCGGGGCTGCCTCTGCGCTAATTTCCATTAAAATCACACGGAGGATGCAATGAGCAAGACAACCGAGGATTTACAAGCCGCTTTTGCCGGTGAATCACAAGCTAACCGTAAATACCTGGCCTTCGCCAAAAAGGCGGATGGCGATGGCTTACCCCAGGTAGCCAAATTATTCCGGGCTGCCGCGGCTGCCGAGACTGTGCACGCCCATAGCCATTTCCGCGCCCTGGATGGCGTCGGTTCCACCCGCGATAACCTGGAGACTGCCATCGCCGGTGAGAATTATGAGTGGGTCAGCATGTACCCGGAATTTATCAAGGATGCAGAAGCCGAGTCGATGAAACGCGCCCTAGCCTCCTTCAAGTGGGCTTATGAGGCAGAGAAGGTGCACGAGCAGCTGTATCGCCAGGCACTGGCCTCCCTCGATACCCAACAACCCACGCAGGAAGTGGACTACTATGTTTGCCCAATCTGCGGATACACACACGAAGGACCCCTGCAGGGTCTATGCCCCATCTGCAAGACGCCCGCCGATAAATTCGAGCGGGTGCTTTAACCCCCATCTATATAGCCGCCAGCGAAGGTGGAGGGAATCGATGTTGTAGCTGCCATTGCTGATGGCGGATATTATCATTCTATTTGGTGATGCGTAACCTGCGAAGCAGGTTTACTATGAGTAGCCATCGGATTCCATCCGATGGCGGGTAGGCGATTAATGTAACTATCCGATGGCGGGTAGGTGATTAATGTAACTTTCCGATGGTGGAGGAGGCGATTAGAGTAACTTTTCGGGATATGGTTGCAGTGGAAGCGCATTGTGACTGCACATTCTACTTTTCGACCGGTGTCAGCGTCATCGTACAACCGTGGTTGTTCAGCTCGGTCACCCGCTTGAGGTTATATAACTGCCTGGCGTATGCCGAGCCGATATTTCTACAGTCGACCCGGCAAATGCGTTCTGTCCCCGAGGTCTGTAAAACCTTGCAATGATGAACCACGCAGGTGACTTGCGAACTGCTGCAGTTGGTCAATTCCACTGGCGTCATCCACTGCATTTCGTAGAGCAATGCTTTCGATAAAACCGTGTGCATCCTGAGCATGCGCAGTAGCAACAGGCGGGACGTGTTCTTCTGTTGTTTGTATAACCGCAGCAGCAGACGTTTGTATTCTAATACGTCATCCCTCGGCAGCTCATCCGCCAGGGTATTGTGGCTGCAATGAGCGATCCATAGCCAGTTGCTGTAGGCCTGGACGTACTTGTCCTGGTCGCTATCGGCCTCGCGGATCGGCCCGATGGCTGCCTGCCAGATGGAGCGCAGGTTGTGCATCTCGCCGAATCCCAGGTGATCCTCTACGAATGGCAGCACGTTCTTTTGGTACAGGCTTACCATCTCGAAGGCATGCAAGAATTTTTCCCTCTCGGGCATGGGTTTCAGGTCAACCATCTGGCTCCCTCGGTCGAGCGTTTCCGGTATCTTAATATTACAGAATTTTACCCTAATTGTCAATCTTTCTTGAACTAACTTCTAATTGCTAATTTCTAACTTCTCCCTTATTGGTATAATTTTCCCAGTGGAGGCGAGATGATCGACCGAAAGATTCGAGTTTTGATTGCCAAGCCCGGGTTGGACGGGCATGACCGGGGCGCCAAGGTAGTGGCACGCGCCCTGCGGGATGCCGGCATGGAGGTCATTTATACCGGTCTCCGCCAAACCCCAGAGATGATTGCCGAAGCCGCACTGCAGGAGGACGTGGATGCCGTGGGGCTTTCCATCCTCTCCGGGGCGCACATGGCGTTGGTGCCGCGCGTCCTCGAGCTTCTCAAGGCAAACGGGCAGGAGCGTGTGAGGGTCTTCCTGGGCGGTATCGTCCCCGATGAAGACGTGCCCATCCTGCTCGAGCTGGGCGTGATCGGCATCTACGGTCCCGGCACCCTTAGCGATACATATATCAACGATATCCGCAAAGCCGTCCAGGCTGCCGCCGCCTGACATCCATCGGGATTGCTGACATGGATTTTGTCCAGGGTGTTTTGGCAGGAGACAAGCTGGCTCTGGCGCGGGCGCTCACCCAGGTGGAGAACGGCACCCCCGAGGGGAGATCGGCGCTCAGCAGCCTCTTCGCCCACACCGGCAAGGCCCACCTGGTGGGAATCACCGGCGCCTCGGGCACGGGCAAATCGTCCCTGGTGAATCAGCTGGCACGCTATTACCGCAACCCCGACCCTGGCGGGTCACCTTGCCGGGTAGCGGTGGTGGCGGTGGACCCTACCAGCCCATTCACCGGTGGCGCCATCCTCGGTGACCGCATCCGCATGCGCGATCTGGCCGGCGACCCCGGCGTTTTCATCCGCTCGATGGCCACGCGCGGCTCGCTGGGCGGGATCGCCGCTACCACAGCTGCCCTGGCCCAGGTGTTGGATGCCGCCGGGTTCGAGCTCATCCTGATCGAAACGGTGGGCGCCGGTCAGTCGGAGGTCGATATTGCCCGCCTGGCGCACACCACAGTGGTAGTCGAAGCCCCGGGTTTTGGCGATGACATACAGGCGATTAAAGCCGGCATCCTGGAGATAGCCGACGTGATCGTGGTTAACAAAGCCGACCTGCCGGGCGTAGAGAACACCGAGCGCGCTCTACGCAGCTCGCTGGACCTGGCACACCCCGCGCCGCGTCGCAACCTGCACCACGGGCGGGTGGAGCTGGTCCACATGTCGGATGATCCCGCAGCAGAATCGGCATCCATCTGGGCGCCACCCATCCTGCGGACGGTGGCGATCGAAGGCAAGGGCATCTCCGAGCTCGCTAAAGCGATCGATTCGCACCGCGCGCACCTGCATGAGACGGGTGGCTGGGAGCAGCGTGAGCGCTGGCGCTTGCAATCCGAGCTCGACCTGCTGCTCACCGATTGCCTGGTGGCAGGTTTCCGTTCCCGCCTGCCCTCCGGGATATACGAGCAGGCGCTGGCAGGTGTGCTCGAGCGGCGCATATCGCCCCTCCAGGCGGTCGAGCAGCTGATGGATCGCACCGGCTGATTGGTTAGAGGAGGCAACGTGATCATTGGCGAGAGAGTACGCATCAGGGGCGTCGAACGTGAAGATATCCCCACCTTCGTGAAGTGGATCAACGACCCCGAGGTGTTGCAGGGCATCCTGGTCCACCACCCCGTCTCGCGCGCCTGGGAGGAGGGCTGGTTCGAGAACATGCTCAAGCGCCCCACGGATGAGCAGGTGATGGGGATAGAGGTGAAGCTGCCCGCTTCCGAGGCGGGTGCAGAGAGCTGGAAATTAGTGGGCAGCCTGGCTTTCGATAGTATCGACTGGCGCAACCGGGCTGCCGAGTTCGGCATCATAATCGGCGATAAAGCCTACTGGGACCGTGGCTATGGCACCGAGGCGGTGAGGCTGTTGGTGAAACATGGCTTCCACACCCTCAACCTGAACCGAATTACCCTGCACGTCT
>Ga0154818_1109_pt22 | contig 10757 bp, 5 predicted proteins | sample Rifle2008BG16ft_FD_116122 | JGI IMG/M metagenome (GOLD analysis project Ga0154818, IMG submission 116122) | Chloroflexi bacterium RBG_16_54_11 | reverse complement strand
TTATGGCTCAATACCTGGCATCCAAAGGACGCCGGCTGACCTCTGCCAACACGGGCAGCATGGGTGGATTGGTGGCACTGAGCCGAGAGGAGTGCCACCTGGCGGGATCGCACCTGCTTGACCCGGAGAGTGGTGAATATAATATCAGGTATATCCAGGATATATTGCCCGAGATCAGAGTAAAACTCATCGTATTGGTCGAGCGCCAGCAGGGATTGATCGTAGCCAAAGGTAATCCCAAATCGATTGGGTCATTAAATGACTTAATCAGGAACGACATTACTTATATCAACCGCCAAAGTGGGGCCGGGACGAGAGTGCTGTTAGATTTTCATTTGAAGCAATTGAAAATCTCCACCGATGCTATCAAGGGGTATCAGAACGAAGAATATACCCACCTGGCAGTGGCGGCAGCGGTCGCTTCGGGGCGGGCAGATTGCGGGCTGGGGATTGCAGCTGCTGCCCAAGCATTGATCCTCGACTTCGTCCCGCTTTACCAGGAACGTTATGACCTGGTGATACCGCAAGGATATTATGAAAGTGAGCTCTTGATTCCACTGCTAGACCTATTACTCGATCGTGAATTCCGGGATACGGTAGCGCAGATGCCTGGATATAACGTGGATCAAATGGGAAAAGTGATCTTGTAAAAAAAAACCTATGCGTAGTAACCAAATCGTTCGTGGGAAAAATCAGACCGGTGAACTTAGATTTCTACTATCTGTTACTTTAAATAAAAAATCCAGTCTCAGGAGTTGTATATGCCAATCTCAAGTGGAATTCCAGCACCCGATTTCTCATTACCTGACGAAACTGGCGCCATACGGACCTTGTCGGAGTTGCGTGGGCAACCGGTGATCTTATATTTTTATCCCAAAGACGACACACTGGGCTGCACTACAGAAGCATGTAATTTCCGTGATGATTACAGCCTATACGCCGATGCTGGTGTAAACATAATTGGAGTGAGCCCTGATTCACCAAAATCACACGCCAAGTTCAAGGCAAAATACCACCTGCCGTTCCCCCTGCTGGCCGATCCCGAGCACAAGGTGTGCGAGCTGTACCAGGTCTGGGGTCTAAAAAAGATGATCGGGCGAGAATACATGGGGGTATTTCGCACGACTTATTTGATAGGTAAAGATGGATATATCATCAAAGTATATGAAAATGTAAAACCTGCAGAGCATAGCGGGGAGATAATCAATGACTTAAAATTGAATCAATAATGGAAATTACAGTCTTCGGGTTTTCAAAAGATAAAAAATTTAAATGGAGTTAGAACTTGCTCAACATCTCAAAAGACGAAATGGTGGGCGGGAGGAATTAAATCTCTTTAAATTAGGGAGAAATAAACGGGAAGTGAGATTCCATAAATATGAAAGGCTGCCCGTAGTATAAGGGCAGCCAAAGGTGGAGATGGCGGGAATCGAACCCGCGTCCGAAAGAATAGATCCACGGATATCTACGAGCGTAGTCGGTTGTGTTATTCGCCAGCCGGCGTACAGGCGACAAAACGCTCGGCTGACTAACCGCCGAAGCCCGAGAGCTCCTCTTTCACACAGATAGCGGTGTCGTGTGTGGCACTCCGACCTTTTGACGCCCACTCTACCTCCGGTCGGAGGTCGGGGTAGGTGGACGTGAACCTACAAGAGGCTCATGACTGATCTTCTAGCGCTTATGCAGCGAGAGGAAGAGCAGCATAGGAAGTGCGATTGGCACTTGTGTTTTGCACTGATTTAGCGAGGTCGGCGCCTCTCGGCTCGCAATCCGGGTTCAGCCTCTCCCGTCGAAGCCTGTCATCCCCGGTGTATAGAATTACACTATAGAATTATACCTGGAATCAAGAATGGAGAGAGACTATTTGTATTTGAATGGCGCTAGATTAATATTAAAATGTGATAATAATTGATAGAATATCCTTGAAATAAATTAAAAATTGCCGTTTGATTGTGATATACTTAGGGCTAATTAATGGCGCATTCAGGCGATATTAATATTGGACGGTAAATATTAATACGCATTCAGAATAAGATTGCTTGAAGGGCTTTGGTGTTGGAAAGTTAACCGATGTTGAGTCGTTACCAAAGGCATTCTATAAATCAAGCATTAATTCTCTATGATGGATTATGGATAAAAAGTTGACGGGGGAAAGGTATAGCCATTTCCAAGAAGGAGGTGTGGTCGAATAACGTCCCCGTGAAAATTTATACACTTTTGAATTTGGTACCCAACAACTACTAACTCACAGAATACTCACAGTGGAGGATGAAATGAAGTTGAAGTGGTTTTTAAATACAGCAGCAATAACTTTGTTGATCGTTATTGCTTTACTTGGCCTGGCGAGCCGCGATTCTGTCGTTGCCGCGCAAGATGAGGCCAGCAAAATCGAAGTAGCATTACTCGATAAGTTCACGGCTGAAGGCAGCGCCGATTACATCGTGCGTTTCACAGACCAGGCTGACCTTTCGGCTGCCAATGGAATGGGTTGGGATGCCCGGGGTGAATATGTAGTAAATACCCTGACCGAGGCCGCGACTAACAGCCAGGTGAATGCCAAAGCCATCCTGGATGCAGCTGGATTAAGATATCAAACCTTTATCGCCGGCAATGACCTGTACGTATGGAATGGCACCCTGGCGGACGCCAATGCCCTGGCAGCACTCCCGGAGGTGTCTTTCATCCGGGCGACACGGACTTTTTACATCGATCCAGTACCAGATAGCGCAACCAAGGCGAGCATCAAATGGGCTGGTGACCTGCTGGCGAACAAGGCACTGACAACTGTTGGAGCTTCTCCGGACGCATTAGCCTGGGGTATCTCCTACACCAAGGCTGACCAATTCTGGACGGCTTTCACTGTCCGAGGTGATGGAATGGTGGTAGCCAATATAGATACCGGCGTGCAATGGAACCACCCGGCGTTGGACCAAGCATTCAAATGCGGAGCTGACCCATCGGATCCGGCTTGCTGGAGAGATCCATCCAACATCTGCGGTGGCAGTGCATGCGATAACAATGGTCATGGTACGCATACCATGGGCACCATGGTTGGCGATGATGACCCAGCACTAACATGGCAGGCAGGCATGGCGCCCAATGCCCAGTGGATCGCCTGCAAGGGTTGCGAGACCAACTCCTGTTCAGATTTTGCGTTGAACACCTGTGCAGATTGGATCCTGCAACCGGATAACGATCCGGCTAACCGACCGAATGTAGTGAACAACTCGTGGGGCGGCGGCGGCGGCGACCCGTGGTACCAGGCAAAAGTACAAGCCTGGGTGGCTGCGGGAACCTTCCCAGCCTTCTCAGCCGGTAACGCCGGATCAGGCTGCAACACACTGGGCTCACCGGGCGACTACCAGGAATCATTCGCCAGCGCGGCGATCGATTCGGCAGGCAACATTGCCGGTTTTTCGAGCCGTGGACCGTCCGCTTTCGGTCATGACCCGTATACCAAACCGAACATCGCCTCACCTGGTGTTAGTGTCTGCTCGTCTGTCCCAACCAATAGCTGGAGCTGTTCTTTTAGTGGCACATCTATGGCGAGCCCGCACTCGGCTGGGGCAGTGGCACTGCTCTGGTCGTGCAACCCGGCTCTGGTAGGGCAGATCAGCACGACCATTGAAGCACTACAAAATAACGCCGGTGTAACTCCGGCTGGCAACTGCGGCGCTCCACCGGATGGAGAAGGTAACTATACCTTCGGGTACGGATACCTGGACGTGCTCACCGCAGGCGTTGCGGTGTGCGGTGGTATACAAACTGGAACGCTGCAGGGTCACGTGCTCGACCAGGATAACGCTCCAGTCGCGGGAGCCTCCGTCTCAGCCGCTCCTGGATTGGAAGCGAACAGTATCGACGCAATAACTGATCCCAATGGTTTCTATACCATGGACCTCGTGGTTGGCACGTGGGACGTAACTGCCTCCAAGACCAACTACACCTCACAAACAGCCCTTGGCATCGTGATCACAGAAGGGGTTACTGTCACCCAGGATTTCCAAATATCCTTCCTGGGCTCATGGACTGCCGGTACCGATACGACACCATGCTTCGATTGGTACCGCTATGACGGTGAGTTCTATGCACCTACAGGATTAATCTACTTCCTGGGTGGCCGTTCTGATTCCACCACCACCGTAGGAACAATCTTCTCTTACGATCCGGTTACTGGAGCTTGTGCGGACACCGGTGCAGACATGCCGAACCCGATCTCGAACTACACCGCCAACCTGGTAAATAACGGGACAGATAATCTGCTCTGTGTGTTCGGCGGACGTGCCGCATCCGGTTCATCAACACTGGACGTGCAGTGCTATAACCCGATTACCAATTCGGCTAGCGTAGTCACCCAGTTACCTGCCGGGTATACCGGTTACACACCCGGAGCGCAAGTGGTGGTAGATAACATGGTTTACATCTTTGGTGGTTTTAATCCATCTGTAGGCATGCTCGCACGAACAGATAGATATGACCCGGTAGCAAATAACTTTACGCAGTTAGGTGACTTAGCCTTGGCTCGCTCATACATTATAGCGACTGAAGTAGATGGCATAATTTATGCCTTCGGTGGAGATACGTGGGATGGCGCAGCCTTGATTGCTCAGACCATATCGGAAAAGATGGATCCGGCGGCTGAAGTTTGGGACGATGCAGGCCTGGCAGACTTGCCGATGGCAGGTGATGAGGGACAAGCCTTTGGCTTCGACACCGGAACTCCCTACGAATTCGCCAATCAGATCGTTATCGCGACACTATCTCAGTGGTCAGGGAACTCGAACGAGGTGGTGCTGTATGACGTGGCAAGCAACACTTATGATGTAACGTTCCCGAACACGATCGAACCGCGGCGCAACCATGCGGGTGTATTCGTACCCCTCGACACTGCAGATATCACCGATGGATTACCCGGAATGTGGGTCTTCGGTGGTTGGCTGGCGGGTGATGCACCACCGTTCGCCGGGACAGAATACTTCCCAATGGAAACGCTGGTGCCCGCGATACCCGATATCGTAGTCACAGCGCCACCCTTGAATCTGTCATTGGAACCAGGCGATACAGGTACCATTACATTCACAATCGGTAATGTTGGAACCGGCGATCTGGATTGGAGCCTGGCAGACGATGTAGCCTGGTTGGATGCACTGCCTGCATCAGGCACAATCGTACCGGGTGACCCGGCTACGGAGGTAACCGTCACCTTCGATGCGACCGGTCTGAATCCGGGTATGTTTACAGGAACGCTCACGATCACGAGTAATGATCCTGACACACCCACTTACCTGCTCGCGGTTACATTGACCGTTGAGAACTACGAATCCTTCCTAACCCTTGTTGCTAAGTAATTAGCATCTGGTTATACAAGCAGGCGCCCCGGTGGGATTTCACCGGGGTGTTTTATTTCTCTCATCGATTGTTGACAAAATGCATCAAATAAGCCTAAAAAATAACCAAAAATATATCTTATTATGATATACTTGTCGTAGGATTGTAAACAAACCCTGTTTCAGAAGGGTGTGATCGTCTACAAAATATCGGTAATTTACAGGTGATCTGACTTGAGTGCAACTCGTTCCCATAACTACCAAAAAAGCAGTTTTAATCAAAATCAGAAACACGCGGATTTGGGTTTGAAATGTTTGGTATATGGTTTTAAATAAACGTGGTGCGGATGAATGGTGGGAATTTCTAAATATTATACATTTATATCTCCATCCCCGATCATAAAGACTGACAATTGCAATCATCGAAACCAAGGGGGCGCAGTTAACTGAGAAAGGAGGCAGCTCTTCAGGTGAATGATTCCTTGATGCCAACAATCAACCTCGAAATTGATGGACAAACGATTGAAAAGGAGATAGAAAATGAAAAATCTTAAAATAACCCGTACATTGATCAGGATGCTTATCATCGCAGGGATATTGACGGTGATGGTCGGTGGATCTACCGGCAGCATGCGAGCGCTTGCGTTTGCCACCCAACCCCAAGCCGGATCGCCTCGACCAGAACAACCCTTGGCGCCGGTCATCTCGATCGACCCGGCCGCCATCAACAGCACACAAACGACTGAATTAGTTACGGTTCCCATGACGATCACAAATTCAGGCGATGCAGACCTGGATTGGGTGTTATCTGATGCCTTCACCGAGATCCCCTGGTCTGATAACTTCGACAGCTACGCTACTGGGAGCTCGATGCATGGACAGGGAGGCTGGAAAGGCTGGGATAATAATCCATTGGCCGAAGCGTTCACTACAGACGTCCAGGCGCGCAGTGCTCCAAATTCGGTTGAAATCGTCGATGATTCGGACCTGGTCCACGAGTACTCGGGGTATACCACCGGGTCCTGGACTTACACTGCCTGGCAATATATCCCTTCGGCGTTCACAGGAGAAACCTACTTTATCCTACTCAACACGTATAATGATCTTGGACCGTATAACTGGTCGGTGCAGGTGGATTTCAATGGCGATACCAGCCAGGTAGTGAACACCGGTATTTCAGGTGGATCACTGGCGATGGTAAGGGATCAGTGGGTCGAGATCAGGGTGGAGATCGACCTGACCGCGGATACAACTTCCTTCTACTATAACGACCAGCTGCTCTACTCAGGCACGTGGACCGAGGAAGTATCAGGGGGAGGGGTGAAGAACATCGCCGCGGTTGACTTATGGGGGAACTTCTCCGCTCAAGTATATTATGACGATATTTCATTGGGTCATTTGGTCGATATCCCCTGGTTGAGCACAAATCCAACCAGTGGAACGACAGGACCCGGAGCAGACAGCCCGGTGGATGTGTTCCTGGACGCGACGACGTTATCCTTGGGGGTATATACAGCAACGTTGTATGCTTCCAGCAATGACCCGGTGACTCCCATCGTCTCCGTACCGGTAACCATGACGGTGTTGGCCGAAGCAGACCTGGGTATCACCAAGAGCGACTCGGCTGACCCGGTGTTTACGGGCGAGCTGATCACTTACACGCTCACAGTCGGCAATACAGGACCGGATGACGTCGTTGATGTAACAGTGGTTGATACGTTACCTGCCGGAGTGATTTTCGGTTCAGCATCGCCTGGATGCGCTGAGGTAGGCGGTGTGGTAACTTGTGACATCGATTTGCTTGAAGCTGGTTCAACGACCACGCTCAATATTTACGTCACTGCGCCCCTCGTGCCTGGAAGCATCACCAATACGGCGACGGTGAACGCCGATGTCATCGATCCAAATCCAACCAACAATAGTGATGCAGAGGATACGATGGTGCAGTCCAGCGTAATATATAGTTTTCTGCCGATCATTTTCAAATAAGGAAATATCATGTTACACGAACGCATGGGATGAATGGCGGATACAGCTCGATCAACTCCCTCCGCTCCTGCCAGGCACAATACCGGAGGAGCGAGGCGGCTGCCGGTTGTGTTTACATGGTTGGTCGAGACGGATAAGCGGGCCGTAGAAAAGTAAAGTAAAGGCCGCCCTCAATAATAGCGGCAACGATTGCGAAACACCCTGGTGGTCAAACGCCGGGGTGTTTTTATCATTATCGAAAGCCCAAAATATGACATTAATCGGACAATCCCCTGAACTATGGCAATGTGGAGAGGAATGTGGCTGTGTTATACTGCTCGAGATCCAACGAGCGAGTATAGGAGGATAACCGATGAAAGACTTCATTGCCATCTCGGATTTCCCTGCAACGGAGATCCAAAGCATGCTGGACCTGGCAGAAAAGCTAAAGAAAGAGCATTTCGAAAAAGGGAATACTCCCCTGCTCGAAGGGAAAGTGCTGGCGATGATCTTTCAAAAACCCAGCCTGAGGACGCGCGTCTCTTTTGATATGGCGATGCGCCACCTGGGTGGAGATGCCTTATATCTTACACCCGGAGAGATTGGGTTGGGGAAACGCGAGTCGATTGCCGACGTGGCGCGGGTGCTCTCGGGTTACGTGGATGCCATCATGGCGCGGGTGTTCGAACACGCACACGTGTTGGAGCTGGCAAAGTGGGCTTCCGCCCCAGTGATCAATGGGTTGAGTGATTACAACCACCCATGCCAGGGCATGGCGGACGCGCTGACGATACAAGAGAAGTTTGGCGGGCTGAGGGGCTTGAACATCAGCTTTGTTGGGGATGGAAATAACGTTGCGGTGTCGTTGATGCATGTGAGCGCATTGTTGGGCGCTAATTTCAGCATCGCCAGCCCGGAAGGGTACGAAATCAAGTCCCAGGCAGTCGAGATTGGGAAAAAGCTGGCGGGTAAAACCAGCAGCCAGATCACAATCTTGCGCGACCCGCACCAGGCAGTTAAGGGTGCACACGTCATCTACACAGATACATGGACCAGCATGGGACAGGAAGAAGAGACCAGGATTCGTGAGCAGGTGTTCCCACCTTACCAGGTTAACCAGGCGCTGGTGAGCGAGGCGGACAAGGACGTCATCGTGATGCACTGTCTACCCGCCCATAGAGGGCAGGAGATCACCGATGAGGTGGCGGATGGACCGCATTCAGCTCTATTCCCACAGGCTCACAACCGGTTGCACGCACAGAAAGCCATCCTGGTGCGTTTGTTCGGAATGGGATAAGGATTTATGGATCAAAATGAATTCATTGACATCGAAGAAAAGTATGGGGCGCACAATTACCATCCACTAGACGTAGTTCTATCGCGCGGTGAGGGGGTATGGGTCTACGACATCAACGGGAAGCGCTACCTGGATTGCCTGAGCGCATATTCCGCCCTTAACCAGGGGCACGTGCATCCCAAGATTTTTAAAGCATTAATAGAACAAGCTGAGGAATTGACATTAACTTCGCGGGCATTTCGCAACGACCAATTGCCCTTGTTCTTCAAGGAATTATCGGAGTTGAGCGGCTACGATATGGCACTTCCGATGAATTCGGGAGCGGAAGCAGTCGAAACGGCGATCAAGCTGGCGCGTAAATGGGCTTACAGGGTAAAAGGCGTGCCGCGCCACCAGGCGGAAATCATTACCTGTGAAAATAATTTCCACGGACGGACGGTTACCATCATCTCGAATTCTACGGAACCGCTGTACAAGGACGATTTTGGTCCTTTCACACCGGGATTTGTAACCGTCCGATATGGCGATGCAGATGCAATCCGAAAGGCGATCACACCTCACACAGCCGCGATCATGCTGGAACCGATCCAAGGGGAAGCCGGTGTGATCATCCCGCCAGCGGGATACCTGAAGGAAGTTGGCGAAATATGCACGAAGAACAACGTCCTATTTATTGTAGATGAAATACAGACGGGATTGGGTCGGACGGGGAAAATGTTTGCCTGTGATCACGAGGAGGTCAGACCGGATGTGATGATCATCGGAAAGGCGTTATCCGGAGGATTTTACCCGGTGTCGGCGGTGGTGGCAGACAGAGAACTGCTGGGCTTATTCCAGGCCGGAGAGCATGGCTCTACGTTCGGTGGCAACCCTTTGGGAATGGCCGTGGCACGCGCCGCGATGCGGGTCTTGGTGGAGGAAAAATTGGTGGAAAACTCTGCCACGGTGGGTGAATACTTCATGGAACAGCTGGTTGAGATAACCAGCCCTCATATTAAGGAAGTGCGTGGGAAGGGATTATTAATCGGGGTGGAATTACGCCCACAAGCAGGTGGGGCACGCAGGTTCTGCGAAGCACTCGCCAGGCAGGGTGTGCTGGCGAAGGAGACGCACGAAAACGTCATCCGATTCGCGCCGCCGCTTATCATCGACCAGTCAACCGTGGATTGGGCTCTCCCACGAATCAGAGCGGTACTCCAAATGAAATAGAAAATATAGCTGCGGTCTTTTGTGATCAATGGAAGACAGATGTCTTGTTGGAGGAGAATGAAATGAATATTTGCGTACCCAAGGAAAGACGTACATTCGAGTTCAGGGTTGGGTTGACGCCTGGGGCAGTGCAGATGCTGACGAAGGCAGGTCATACCTGCTACGTGGAACACAACGCCGGGGTGGGGGCAGGATTTAACGACCAGGAATACGAACAATCGGGAGCGCGGATCGTTTACACCCCGCACGAAGTATTTGGCAGGGCCGATTTACTCTGCAAAGTTGCCCGCCCAACCTACGAGGAATTGGAATGGTTAAGAACGGAAATCACCATCATGGGATTGTTGCACCTGTTCTCGTCCAGGCAGGATAAGATCGATATCATGCAGGAGAAAAAGATCACCACCATCTCGTACGAGCAAATCCAATTACCGGATGGCACCCAACCGGTGCGAAAGCCACTCAGCCAAATCGGTGGGCGGCTGGCAGCGCAAATTGGTGCTCACCTGCTCCAAAATGACGCCGGAGGGAAGGGGATTCTACTGGGTGGGATGGGGGGAGTGCCGCCGGCAGAGGCGGTAATCATTGGGGCTGGGGTGACCGGCACAGCCGCGACGCGCTCTTTCTTGGGCGTGGGAGCGCACGTGACGGTATTGGATATCAACCTGGATGCCCTGCAAGCTATCCACGAGAGGTTCCCGGGGGTGGCGACCATGGTATCCAACCCACACAACCTGGCACGGGCAACTTCTTACGCAGATATCGTTGCGGCGTGTATCCTGATCCCTGGGGAACGCCCACCCATCGTGGTCACGCGGGAAATGATCCGGGGGATGAGACCGCGTTCGCTGATCATGGACATCAGTATCGATGAGGGCGGCTGCGTGGAAACTTCTCGCCCGACCACCCACGAGCACCCGACTTTTATCGAGGAGGGAATCATCCATTATTGCGTC
>Ga0154818_1099_pt2 | contig 11100 bp, 15 predicted proteins | sample Rifle2008BG16ft_FD_116122 | JGI IMG/M metagenome (GOLD analysis project Ga0154818, IMG submission 116122) | Chloroflexi bacterium RBG_16_54_11 | reverse complement strand
TGGGAAAACGATGAAACGCCAGAGAATGGTATCCATATGATCTCTCAGCATGTCACGCGGTGATTCATTCGTCAGACCACGATGAACAGCTTCACCCCTTTGTGCGTGTGGGAACGGTGCGGCTCGGCGTTATCCGGCCCAGGCAGGTCAGCAGCGCCGCCCCACACTTGATGCCGCGGATGAACAGGTCCAGCTCCAGGTTTTCATTGGGCGCATGGTTGGCTTCATCGTAATTCGCATAAGGAACAGTGAAAGCAGGGATGCCGAGTATTTTCGTGAACACATAGTCCGGTAGGCTGCCTCCCATGGCGGGGTAGAGCAGTGGCTCCTGCCCTGTGGCAGCCAGGAGAGCCTCCATTAAGGGCTCAACGAAAGGCGAATCGAGCGGGGTCTTGGATGGCTCCATGCCTCCCTGGCGAATGAGCTCTACTTCTGGGGCATGTACCCTGACGTGAGCCTCCACTTTCGAAAAGATCTCTTCGGAAGTCTGCCTCTCTACCAAGCGGATATCGCACTTGGCGAAGGCTGTGTGAGGCAGCACAGTCTTGGATTCAGGTCCCCCATAGCCTCCGTGGAGACCGTTGATGGTCAGCGTGGGCCACAAAGCCAGCCGTTCAAAATACGGGCGGTCATACGGTGCGTCGAAACGGGTAAGCCCGAGGTCGACCCGGGCAGCTGCCTCGTCTACCGACAGGCGAGCAAGCGCCAGGCGCTCCAGCTCCGTGGGAGGCTCGACGTTGTCATAGAACCCATCAATCGTAATTTCACCCTGCTCGTTTTTCATCGTGCCCAGCAGGTGCACAAGGGTCCACAAAGGATTGGGCGCCACCCCGCCGTAGTTCCCAGAGTGCAGGTCCCGGTTTGCCCCTTTCGCTCGGAGCTCGAACCCGATCACCCCGCGCACGCCGCACTCGATCTTCGGACGGCGGCTCTCGCGCAGAGGTCCATCTGAAGTGATGACCAGGTCAGCTTTGAGCAGGTCACGCTGGGCCTGGATAAAGCCGGCAAGATGGGGGCTGCCCATCTCCTCCTCGCCTTCCAACAGCAGGATGACGTTGCATGGCAGCTTACCATGAACGGATAACGTTGATTCCACTGCCAGGATCTGTGCGAAGTGCTGTCCCTTGTTATCTCCGACCCCACGCGCGTACAGGCGACCATCCCGGATGGTCGGTTCAAAAGGGGGTGAGATCCATTCCTCGAGCGGGTCAGGCGGTTGCACGTCGTAGTGGCCGTAAAGTAAGACGGTCGGGGCAGCGGGCTGGTCGAACCTGCGTCCCAGCACCAATGGCCAGCCAGGTGTGGGCATGAGACTGGCTTCAAAGCCAAGCCGGGTCAGCCACTTTACCAGATAATCGGCTACTTTATCCATCCCCACCCCATGCGCGCTGATGCTCGGTTGGCGCAGGTACTCGCATAGCCGGTCGATAAATGCTCGTCGATTGTGGTCGATATAATTGAAAATGGCTTCCATGCCAGCCAGTATATACGGATTTTCTTTCTCAGGCAAGTGAGCATGAAAGAAAGACGAATTCACCTCCATCCTTCTTGCTCCAGCCTTCATCCGGCGCTATAATCTCTCAATATGTCGACACTTTTTCCTGATACCCACCCTAAAGCAGAAACCGTGCTGATTTACCTGCTGATCCAGGCACCACCATGGCGCAAGATGGAGATGGTGGACCAGCTCAACCAAACTGTGAAGTTGTTGTTGATGGCCGGCTTGCGGGAGCGTTATCCCGGTGAGGATGAAGCACTGTTACGAAGGCGGTTAGCCAGCCTGTTGTTGGGGGATGAGCTAGCGCGCAAAGTTTATGGGCCGCTTCCAGGGGAGGCCTGATCGTGCTACGGATATGCAGGTAATCGATCCTTTCAAAGAAATGGATTGAGGTTTTTATTGTTCCTGCCTCTTTCAGGCGTTATAATCACTTCTTACAGAAAGGTAGCCAGTATGTTGCAACAGGTAACCGTTAAAACTGATGATCGGAAAACATTGAAGCCGCTGCTCAAATCGGCTATTGAGAATGAGATGAAAATGGTACGGTTAGGGCTCGAACACACCCGCGCCCGGTTGGAGGACTTCGAGAAAAAGTATCAGCTATCCTCGGAGGAGTTTGAGCATCGTTTACAATCATCTGAAAGTGCCGAAACTGTGGATTTTAGCGAGTGGCGTATGGAAATCGGGATGCTCAAGCTGCTAGAACGCCAATATAAAGCTCTGGAAGATGCCGAGCTTGATTGAGGATTACGTACAATCGCTGTTGTCCTTGGCTGCGGACTCGCCTATCGTCAGCGCCTCCAATATTCAATTGGACAAGCGCACCAATCGCTCCGGCCTCATTCGGGGCGATATATTTTTTCTGGATCTGCCTTGCTGAGATTCTCGACGAAATCGAGAATAATTTTACTCTGAAGAAATAAGACTATGGACCTCTTCACCCACGCCCACGAACAACGCATGCGCACCGAAGCCCCCCTGGCAGCGCGTATGCGGCCGCGCACCCTGGAGGAATTCGCCGGGCAGGAGGATATCCTCGGACCTGGCAAGCTCCTGCGGCGCGCCATCGAGGCCGACCGCCTCTTTTCCTCCATCATCCTGTGGGGTCCGCCCGGCTCCGGCAAGACCACCCTGGCGATGGTCATCGCCAACCTGACCAAGTCACACTTCGACACTTTGTCTGCCGTGCTAGCCGGCAAGGCGGAGCTCAGGGAGGTGTTGGACGCCGCCACCGAGCGCCGCAAGCTTTACCAAATGAAGACCATCCTGTTCGTGGATGAAGTCCATCGGTGGAACAAGGCTCAGCAGGATGCCCTGCTTCCGCACGTTGAAAACGGTGCCGTCACCTTCATCGGCGCCACCACCGAGAACCCCTACTTCGAGGTCATCGGCGCCCTGGTATCACGCTCGCGCGTCTTCCAATTACGCCCGCTGGCTGACCGGGATGTGCAGCAGCTCCTGGAGCGCGCCATCTCCGACCCCGAACGCGGCTATGGTCAGCGCAAGATCAGCATCGATAACGATGCTCTCGAGCATATCATCCACGTCGCCGGGGGTGATGCCCGCAATGCACTGAACGCCCTGGAGCTGGCGGTCGAATCAACCCCTCCTGATAAGGAAGGCGTCATCCACATCACCCTGGTAGTCGCCCAGGATTCCATCCAGCGCCGGGCGGTCCTGTACGATAAGGATGGCGACGCCCACTACGATACCATCTCCGCCTTCATCAAGTCGGTGCGTGGTTCCGACCCCGATGCCGCCCTTTACTGGCTGGCGAAGATGCTCTACGCTGGTGAAGACCCGCGCTTCATCCTGCGCCGGCTGATCATCCTGGCAGGGGAGGACATCGGGCTGGGTGACCCGATGGGATTGGTAGTCGCCAGCTCCGCCGCTCAGGCATTCGACTACATCGGCTTGCCGGAAGGGGTCTACCCAATCGTGGAAGCCACGCTCTACCTGGCGACCGCGCCCAAGTCTAACACCGCCACCTCCTACTTTAAGGCATTCCAGCTGATCGAGGAGGAGGGCACCGGAGACGTGCCCCAGCACCTGCAGGATAGCAACCGGGATGCCGTGGCGCTGGGTCATGGCGCCGGGTACCAATATCCGCACGAATCCTCCGACCATTTCTTGCCCCAGCAGTACCTGCCGCGACCCTTGCTTGGCACTTACTTCTACTCGCCCTCCAACCAGGGTTACGAGGCCGATGTTGCCGGGCGCCTCGAACGCTGGCGCCTCGCCCAACGCAAAGCCCTGGGGATCACCAGGACTGAAGAAATCCCCGAGCTGACCCAGGAGACCATCCTGGAGATCAAGCGCAAGCACAAACCCACCTAGAGATTGCCTTATGCCCACATTTCTCCTCATCCGCCATGGCGAGACGGACTACAACAAGAAAATGCACCTCCCCGGGCGCTTGCCTGGAGTGCACCTGAACCAAAGGGGCCGGCAGCAGGCCCAGCTGGTGGCGGAAAAGTTGGCACCCTTGCCGATTAAAGCCATCTATGCCAGCCCCCTGGAAAGGACCCTGGAGACCGCCGAGCCGCTTGCCAACGCCCTGAAACTGGAGGTTATCCCCACGCCGGGCTTGCTGGAGACGGATCCTGGCGAATGGCAGGGGCAGTCGGTGAGGAAACTGCGCCGTTTGAAGGTCTGGCGCCCCCTGCAGCAGAGCCCTTCTCTTTTCCGCTTCCCCGGCGGCGAGTCGATCGTCGAGTGCCAAAATCGCATGGTCGCGACCATCGAATCGCTGCGCCAGAGGCATGCTCCCGAGGACCTGGTGGCATGTTTCAGCCACAGCGACCCGCTTAAACAGCTGGTGGCATTCTACCTGGGGATGCCCCTGGATTCCTTCCAGCGTTTATCCGTCAGCCCGTCCTCGATCACGGTCTTGCATGTCTCCGAGAGCGGCGCTCAGGTGATCATGCTTAATTACAGCCTCGACTTAGCCTGGGACGTCATGTTCCGCTCACCCAAGAAAGCGGTGAAACAGTCTCTCGCAGGCAGCCGCCGATCGCCATGACTGTAATAATATTGGTATACTTCAACCATGACGCCCATTGACATCGATCTCCGTCCCGTAGACCATATCTCGACCGACGCGCTGGGAAAGCCGGGTAACCGCATCTTTTACCTCCAGGGCTGGCAAGGCGAGCGCACCATTACCCTGATCATCGAAAAAATCCAGCTCCAAACCCTGGCGGTCGGGATCGAGCAATTCCTGGCCGAGGTACAGGAGAAGATATCCACCTTGAAGGAAGCTTCGGCAGAGTACGAGGAGGAGCTGATGCATATCCACCCGCCATTGGATCCTTTGTTCCGGGTGGGCGAGTTTGGGCTCGGGTACGATTCCGAAAGTGACCTGATGGTGCTGGTGGCGCGTGAGCTGTTACCCGAGGGCACGCCTGAAGAAGAAGGCGGTGTCGTGCGTTTCTGGTGCACGCGTGACCAATTAAGGGCTTTGGCGCGTTGGGGGATCGAAGTCGCATCGCGCGGGCGTCCGCTTTGTCCCCAATGCGGTGAGCCGATGGACCCCGAAGGACACTTTTGTCCCAAGAAGAATGGGCATAAATCGTAATTCGCCGTCGTTGAATCAACATCATTCCAGTTTTAACCACTCGAAGTTGATGGACGAGATGCTAACATGCCACAGCTAGAGAAATCTGCGGTCATCGACGCTCTTCAACATGGTCAGGTTACCATCAAAGGGGAGTTCATGTGGGGCTCCAATTACACGTTCCTGGCCGAAGTGATCTGTGGTGAGGCGCCGTTCCTCAGCGTGTACAAGCCCAGCCGCGGCGAACGCCCGCTGTGGGATTTCCCCGCTGAAAGCCTGGCCCGCCGCGAAGCTGCCGCTTATCACGTCAGCGAGGCCCTGGGATGGGAGCTCGTCCCACCTACGGTGTACCGCCAGGAGGCGCCCATTGGCCCCGGGTCATTACAGCTTTTCATCGAGCACAATCCCGAGGTGCATTACTTCAACCTGAGCAAGGCTGACCGCCAATCTTTGCGCCCGGTGGTGATGTTCGACCTGCTGGTCAATAATGCGGATCGTAAAGGCAGCCACCTCCTGTTCGATAAGAATCACCACCTGTGGCTGATCGATCACGGTATTTGTTTCCATGCGGAAGATAAGCTGCGTACGGTCATCTGGGATTTTGTCGGCCAATCGATCCCGGCAAACCTGTTGAATGATTTGGGTAAGTTCTGCCAGGCGCTTATCCACGGCAGCAGCCTCGACAATGAACTGAGGAAACTGCTCAACCGGGAAGAGGTCGATGCCCTGTCGGCCCGCGCCGAACACCTGGTATCTGTTATGCGCTTCCCCGAACCGGAACCCGACGAGCGCTCATTTCCATGGCCTCTGCTTTAGTAGAATGGGACGTTATAAAATCGCCCTGCTCGGATTTGGCAACGTTGGACGGGCTTTTTTGCGCCTGCTGCAACGTAAAAAAGACCAGCTGATAGAAGATCACCAGCTGGAGTTCACCATCACCGGTATCGCCACCGCCCGGCATGGCATGGCAGTAAACCAGCAGGGCCTCGACGGGGAGGGGGCATTGTCGATTATCACCTCTGGAGGCAGCCTGGATACGCTCTCCACGTTACCCCTCAAATCCGACCCTTTCGAGTTCATCCGCAGTTGCGGGGCGGATGTGCTATTCGAAAACACCCCCGTCAATTATGCCACCGGGCAGCCCGCCGTGAGCCTCTTGCGGCTGGCCCTGCAATGCGGCATGCACGCCATAACCGCCAACAAGGGACCCGTGGTGCACGCCTACCAGGAGCTGACCGACCTGGCGGGGAAACAAGGGCGAAAATTCTATTTCGAGTCGGCTGTCATGGATGGCGCGCCCATCTTCTCTTTATTCCGCCAGGCGCTGCCGTCTGCCTATCTTCATGGCTTCAACGGCATCCTGAACTCTACCACCAATTTGATCCTGACTCGCATGGAGGATGGCGATAGCTTCGAGGCAACCGTCGCCTATGCGCAGTCGATCGGCATCGCCGAGACCGACCCCTCCGGCGATTTGGACGGTTGGGATGCAGCCGTCAAAGTGGCCGCCCTGGTCACCGTGCTGATGGGCATCCCCCTCAAACCAGCGCAGGTCGAGCGTCATGGCATCCGGGACCTCACCCAGGAGGATATTCTCGAGGCAAAACGGGATGGCAAGCGCTGGAAGCTGGTCTGCAGCGCCAGGCGTACGGGAGGGGCGGTCGCGGCGCGGGTTGCCCCCGAGATGGTCGCTGCCGATTCACCCCTTTACGGGGTCAACGGCACTTCCAGCATCGTTACCTTCGAGACCGACGTGCTGCCGCAGATCTCCATCGTCGAAGGGAACCCGGGGCCTGAAACCACGGCCTACGGGCTGCTAGCAGATTTCATCAACGCCACCCGCTAGGATACATTGGCAGTATTATTAAATCAAGGAGGAATGATGTTCTACGGTATCTATACACCAAACTTCGGCGCTGAGACCACCCCAAGCCTGCTGGCAGAGCTGGCGGCCGAAGCCGAAGAGGCTGGCTGGGATGGATTCTTCATCTGGGACCACATCGTATATAGTCGCAAGCAACTGCTACCCCTCTACGACCCCTGGGTAACTCTGGCAGGCATCGCCATGCGCACCGAGCGCTTGCGCTTCGGCACCACGGTCACCCCCATCGCCCGCCGGCGCCCGTGGAAGCTGGCCCGCGAGACGGTCACGCTGAACCACCTCTCCAGGGGCAGGTTGACTCTCGGCGTTGGCTTGGGCGACCCGGACGAAGACGACTACGGCACCTTTGGTGAGCCCATAGATCGTAAAGTACGCGCCGCTATGCTTGATGAAGGGCTGGAAATCCTGGATGGGTTGTGGAGTGGCAAACCTTTCGGGTACAAGGGGGATTATTACCAGATGAAGAAATGCGCCTTCCTGCCCGCACCCATCCAAACACCACGCATCCCCATCTGGGTAGGAGGAATCTGGCCTCACAAACGTCCATTCCGCCGGGCTGCGCGTTGGGATGGGGCACTCCCAATCAATTCGGGCGGTCCGTACACCCCACCTCCCGATACACTTCGAGAGATAAGGGCGTACATAGCACAACACCGCCAGAGCGAGGCGCCTTTTGACCTGGTCATCATGGGTACGACCCCCGGAGACGACCCCAAGGCTGCCCGTAAAAAGATGGCGGGGTATGCTGGCACCGGTCTCACCTGGTGGCTGGAGACCCTATACCGCTGGCGTAACTCGATCGAAGCCATGCGCCGGCGCGTCCGCCAGGGACCACCCCGGTTGGATATGTAAGGGCGAATGGCTTCCAGGCAAGGAGGTAGTAACATGGCTATTGGTCGTTTCTACGCCGGCATCGGCGCGGTAATATGGTCCCCCAGGGATCGGAAATACCTGGTCCTGCGCCGCTCAGAGCAGAAGGATTACGCCCCCGGAGCATGGGAATGCGTCACCGGGCGGGTGGACCAGGGGGAGGGGTTCGAGGATACCCTGCACCGGGAGGCGCAGGAAGAGCTGGGCGTCGACGTGCAGGTGGAGCACATCCTGGGCACCACTCACTTCTACCGGGGAGCTCCCAACCCTGAAAACGAGCTGGTCGGCGTCATCTACCTCTGCTCGCTGGCAGACCCATCTTCGATCCGCATCAGCGCGGAACATTTCGAGTTCCGCTGGCTTTCTGCTGACCAGGCGATCGAATTATTGACCAGCGCGGACACTTCCACACAATGGGCACGGAGGGTGATCCAACGGGCGGAAGCCATCCGACCGCTGCTCACGAGAGAGCTGGTTGAATATCAGGAAAAGTCCGGCTTTGAGTTGGGCTGACGTTCAAACGTTAGAACATTTGAACGTTTAATCGTTTCAAGGTATCAGCAGCACTTTCCCCTTGGTACTGCCCGCCTCCAGGTACTGGTGAGCGGCAGCCGCTTCATGCAGAGGGAAAGTCCGGTCTATGCGTAGTTTAAATTTCCCGCCCAAAAACCAATCAAATAAATCGCCCGAACGCCACAAAAGTTCATCCCGGGAGAGCGTGTAATGACCAAGGGTTGGCCGGGTGACGAATAGCGAGCCTTTATACTGCAACGTTTGGGGGTCGAATGGTTCCACCGGCCCGCTCGATTGGCCAAAAAGCACCATCATCCCACGCGGGCGCAGGCAGCTGAGACCTTTCATGAAGGTGGTCTTACCAACCGAGTCGTAGACCACGTCGACGCCCTTGCCACCCGTCAGGTGTTTCGTCTCGGTTTCAAAATCTGCCTGGCTATACAGGACGACTTCATCGGCGCCTGCTGAGTGCGCCAGGACCGCCTTCTCCTCCGTTGAAACGGTGGCAATCACCCGCGCCCCGCGCATCTTGGCGATTTGCAGCAGCAGTTGCCCCACGCCACCGGCCCCGGCGTGTACCAGGGCCGTATCACCCTCTTTCAGAGGGAAGGTGGTGAGCGCCAGGTAATGCGCCGTCATGCCCTGCACCAGCAAGGCAGCCCCCTGCTCCAGCGTAATCCCTTCCGGTAAATGCACCAGCTTGCCGGCCTGGGCGATGGCGTAGTGCGCATACGCGCCCGAGCCGGCCGCGGTCGCCACACGGTCGCCGATGTGAAAGTCATCGGCGTCTTCACCCAGGGCATCCACCACCCCGGCAAACTCGCCGCCTGGGATCAGCGGCAGCGTGACGGCGTACCAGCCCCGGCGTTGGTACGTTTCGACGAAATTAACGCCGGCAGCCATCACTTTCACGCGTACTTCGCCGGCTTTGGGTTCAGGCAGCGGGACGATTTCATACACCAGCTTTTCCGGACCGCCATATTCATGAACGCGAATTGCTTGCATGTGTGACACTCCTGGTTTTTTTTAGGCGACAGTTAATGGGGCGCCATGATGACGGGTTGAACGAGCTTATTAATTTTTAACCCGTATTTGCATCTTACCCCTCCACCACTCTATAACACGGATGCAACCGGATAGTTATTATCGGCACGAAATTACCTCCACGATATATCCAGAGTATAATACTCCAATAATATTGACCCATATCCTTCACAGGAGGGCTAGATGGATACGCTCAATATGGAACATCTCACCTTACCCACCAATGGGATCCGCCTGCACGTGGTTCAAGCTGGTTCTCGCTACGGGTCCCCGGTCATCTTATTGCACGGTTTCCCGGAGTTTTGGTATGGCTGGAGGAAGCAGATCAAGCTCCTGGCTGAGGCCGGGTTGCGCGTGTGGGTGCCCGACCAGCGTGGCTATAACCTGAGTGACAAGCCCTTGGGTATCGCCGCCTACAATATCGAAGAGCTGGCCCGCGACGTGATCGGATTGATCGATGCGGCCGGAGTGGAGAAATGCTACCTCGCCGGGCACGATTGGGGCGCCGCGGTCGCCTGGTGGGTGGCATCGCGCTATCCTGACCGGCTGCACAAAGTTGCCATCCTCAACACGCCCCATCCCGCCGTGATGATGCAGACCCTATCCACCAACCCTGCCCAGCTAAAAAAGAGCTGGTACATGTTCTTCTTCCAGATTCCCGCCCTTCCGGAAGCCATCCTGCGCAATAATGATTGGGATTTGATGGTGAAAATGCTCACCAGCACCAGTAACCCCGGTTCCTTCACCCAGGCTGACGTGGACCAATACCGCCATGCCTGGTGGCGTAAGGGGGCCGCTACCAGCATGCTGAATTGGTACCGGGCTGCCGTGCGCATGCCCCCGGATTTGAACCTCGACCTGCGCATCCGGGTGCCGGCGTTGATCCTGTGGGGGGACCAGGATATCGCCCTGGAGACTGAGATGGCTTACGCCAGCCGTGACCTGTGCAACCAGGGAAAGCTGGTTATTTTCGAAGGCGCCGGGCATTGGATCCAGCATGATGAAGCCGAAGCCGTGAACAAGCACCTGGTCGATTTTTTCAGCTCCCCGACGTAGTATGAGCAATGCCGCCCCCGAACCCGCACCGGTTTACATACAGCTGCGCGAGCGTATCCTCAACCTCGAGCCTGAGACGGTGGATATTTCTCCATCCAGTGAAAATCCGCACGTCTGGGGTGTGATCGTCGAAACCGGCTACGACGTAGGCACAGCCACGCTCGTCTGCCTGGTGGATGGCACCACCAGCCTGTATTACAGCACGGGAGGGGGCATGCTTGGCAGCGGCGAGTACGCCTCCCTGGCGGAGGCTTCCAAGGAATTGGTCGCCCAGGCTGAGGACCTTCTACCACAAGTGTCTCCCGCCATAGATTATTCCCTGCCGGAGATAGGCCAGGTCAGATTCATCTTCCTGACCTATAACGGCACTTATTCGGCCGGCGCTACACAAGGTGCGCTCGCTGGGGGAGATCACCCGCTCTCCCCGCTCTTCGCTGAAGCGCAAAATACCCTGACTAAGCTTCGCCTCCTGGCGGAAAAGAAGTGAAAATGAGCATGACTCAACCAAGTTTTGACGTCGTCACCGGCGCATTCGGCTATTCGGGGAAATACATCACCCGCAGGCTGCTCAGCGAGGGGCGTTCCGTGCGCACCCTGACCAACTCGCTCAACCGCCCCAATCCCTTCGGCGGGCAGGTGCAGGCTTATCCATTCAATTTCGATGACCCAGGCAAATTGACA
>Ga0154818_1095_pt1 | contig 11126 bp, 11 predicted proteins | sample Rifle2008BG16ft_FD_116122 | JGI IMG/M metagenome (GOLD analysis project Ga0154818, IMG submission 116122) | Chloroflexi bacterium RBG_16_54_11 | reverse complement strand
CTGGCGAATATCCTTTCTCCCGTACTGGTGCAATTGCTCGAGCAGGGTTTGGGTGAGCTGGTGATGGAGGGAGGCTGGTTGGTGTTATCCGGCATCCTGGTGGAGCAGAGCCCCGAGGTCGAAGCTGCTCTCGCATCGCATGGATTCCATCTGGTTAATAAACTACAGCTAGGGGATTGGGTGGCAATCGTTGCTTCATGCTAATCAAGTGGTATTTCCTCGATTTTTCCACCGCCAGGTCTGATTATAAACGCACCAGCTTTTCCTTTTTTCTGCTGTCTTTTGGCACATTCTTCCATTTATCCCAGGCATTCATCAGCTGTTTGCCAATTGCGGTGATTCCCGTCTGGCTACCACCCAGATAGAACGCAATGATATTATATTTTTTCAACAGTGCTTTTTCTAATGGATTTTTACGTATATTTTTATCTTTTGTAATTATGGCATATTTATTTTCCCCCACGTACTTGAGCCATTCTTCATCGACCACACCTGGTTCAAATTTTTCAAGTATATGTTCTATATTGGAATGACCTAAATTGCGAAGTCCAAGGGCCAGGTTTATACCGAGATTTTCATCAACCAAAAATTTTATTGCCATAGACTGTGTTCAAACTGAACCGCAGTCCGGATCTTTGGAACGGGAATATTAAACCACTCACTCACTGGTTCCAACCGTTCCTTTTCACCTAAGTACAGATCATAAATATTACTTGTTGCGACACTATAACCAACTAAAGTTGGGCGTCCAAATGATATTTGTGGATCAATCATGATCAATCCATTTTTACCTTTTGGATACCACCTGCAAACAAATCCGTGTTCAGTAACTTCCTCAAAGTCTAATTTATCAAAAAATCTATCCGTTATCTCACCAATTACACGCTGACCATCTTTCAATAGTGCTACATACCCATTTTGAGGCAGTTGTAAAACAATTTCACTACCGCTGGTAAAGAAATTACTTCTTGCGAAGTGGGGTGTTTGCAAGTGATCGCGAGCATCTTTGAGGGCTTTTCGTATATGTTGCAGAGAAAAACCTCGATCAAGAAATATTTTCACAAATAACAGGTCAATTAAATCAAGAAAAGAAGCATAAGGTGAATCATCCGGAAGCGATCTTTTTACAACCGGGCTTTGTTCTCCGCCAGAATATTTATACCCTCGCAGCCAGCGTCTTACACGCCACCTGTTTATTCCAGTGAGGCGACTTGTGACAGTCAATGAATATGCTGGAGCATCGAGAGATTGTAGTAAATTATTCGTACCATCTGTATAGAGCGACATATTTATCCTATTGATTTTCTCACTCACTTTATTTTGCTCACCTGATATCTAAAAGTATTCACTTTCATTCACGGTGCGTACCGTAGACACAATTCAATACCTTAACTAACAAAAAGAGCGAAATCATCTCGATAGGCAAATTATACATCAAAGGCTGATTCGTTTTTAAGTCGTTCTTTCAACATCGGCATCTTGATGCCATGTTTCTTAGCAGCCTCGATGGCCTCCGGGTAGCCGGCGTCGGCATGCCGCACGATGCCCATGCCGGGGTCGGAGGTGAGCACCCGCTCCAGGCGCACGGCAGCCTCGGGTGTGCCATCCGCCACGATCACCTGTCCGGCGTGCTGGCTGAAGCCTATCCCCACCCCGCCGCCATGGTGGAAGGAAACCCAGGTGGCGCCTCCCACGGCGTTGATCAGGGCATTCAGGATAGCCCAATCGCTCACCGCGTCCGTGCCGTCCAGCATGCCTTCCGTCTCGCGGTTGGGGGAGGCGACCGAACCCGCATCCAGGTGGTCGCGCCCGATCACGATGGGGGCTTTCAGCAAGCCTTCCGCCACCAGGTTGTTGAAGCACAGCCCAGCCTCAGCGCGCTCGCCATAACCCAGCCAGCAGATGCGGGCAGGTAACCCCTGGAAATGCACTTTTTCCCGCGCCATTGAGAGCCACCGCTGCAGGTGCGAGTCTTCGGGGAACAGCTCCAGGATAGCCTCATCCGTGCGGTAGATGTCCTGCGGGTCTCCGGAGAGCGCCACCCAGCGGAAAGGTCCCTTGCCCTGGCAGAACAGCGGGCGGATGTATGCCGGCACGAAGCTGGGGAACTCGAAAGCCTCCTGCACGCCCTCGTCGTAAGCGCGTTGGCGCAGGTTATTGCCGTAATCGAACACCTCGGCGCCCTTGTGTTTGAACTCCAGCATCGCCTGGACGTGCTTCGCCATCGACTGCATCGAGCGGCGATGGTATTCGCCTGGCTTATCCCTGCGCAACCCCTCCGCCTGCTTAACGTCCATGCCAGCGGGCACGTACATGAGCACGTCGTGGGCGGGGGTCTGGTCGGTGACCACGTCGGGCACCACGCCGCGCATGGCGAGCTCGGGATAGATTTCGGCCGCGTTGCCAATCAACCCGATCGACCTGGGCTGCTCCTTCTGCTGGTATTCTTCGACTATGGTCATGGCTTCTTCCAGGGTGTCGACCACCACGTCCACGTAGCCCGTCTCGAGGCGACGCCGGGCGCGTAGTGGGTCCACTTCGACGATCAGTCCGACACCTTCGTTCATCGTGATAGCGAGGGGTTGGGCACCGCCCATCCCACCCAACCCGGCGGTGAGCACGAATTTACCCTTGAGTGAATCCCATCCGCGTTGCTGGGCGAGCGAGCCGAGGGTCTCATAAGTGCCTTGCAAAATGCCCTGCGTGCCGATGTAGATCCACGAGCCAGCCGTCATCTGCCCGAACATCATCAAGCCGCGCGAAACGAGCTGGTCGAAATGCTCCTGGGTGGCCCAATGCGGCACCAGGTTGGAATTGGCGATCAGCACTCGCGGTGCATCCGGGTGGGTCTTGAAGATCGCCACCGGCTTGCCGGATTGCACGAGCAATGTCTCGTCCAGCTCTAGCTCTTTAAGACTAGCCAATATGGCATCGAAGCATTCCCAGTTGCGGGCAGCCTGCCCGCGGCCTCCATAGACCACCAGGTCTTGAGGGCGCTCCGCTACTTCTGGGTCCAGGTTGTTTTGGATCATGCGGAAGGGCGCTTCGGTGAGCCACGATTTGCAGGTGAGCTGGGCGCCACGCGGGGCGCGCACCAGGCGGGGAGCTGACATAGTTCCTCCTGTTTGATTTATATTCAATTATGTGGAGGGGAGTTAACCGAACATCCCCTCCCGGCTGATTATACGCCAAGAGGGGATTGAAAAATTGAATTTACTAATTGCTAATACCTTAAGAAGGCTTATCCCTATGCAGCGACCTGGGAAAATTGGGCGAAGTTGGTCTTCGAAAGCTGCTCAACCAACATCTTTTGGGCATCGCTCCACACCGGTCTGAGCGCGCAATCATCCAGATATGTGCAGTTTGCCCCACCATTGACGCAATCATTCAACAGGATGGGTCCATCAATGGCTTCAACCACATCCAAAAGTGAGATCTCCTGAGCGGGTTTTGCCAGTTTGACGCCACCATGTGCACCACGCGAGGTCTGTAAGAGGCCAGCGACGGATAACTGAGAGACAATCTTCGCCAGGAAGGAGGGCGGGATGCTTTTCTCCTGTGCAATCTGCCCGGTGGCGACTGGATGGTTAGGATCTGACTGGGCCAGGTACGTTATGGCGCGCACTGCATAATCTGCCTGTTTTGTAATCTGCATGCTTAACTCCTATAAGTTTATATGATTTCTCGGATTAATTTTATATATTTTAGACTATATTTGACCAATTTACAAGTGACAGAGGTCACAGAGGAAATATGACGGTCATCATCCCTTCAGTTCTGTCAGGAGGCTCGTTTTACGCTGGCTGAAACTTACCAATTGAACTCACTTATGATAAGATAGATATCGACCGCAATTTCGGAGGAGAACCGATGAAACAAATCTGTGTGGTGGGCGTTGGCTACGTAGGTCTAGTGACTGCGGCTTGCTTTGCCGACCTGGGGAATATAGTGATCGCCCTGGACGTGGTCGAAGAGAAGATCAGTGGTCTGAAGCAAGGGAAACTCCCCATATATGAGCCCGGCTTGAAAGAGCTGGTGGACCATAACGTGCAGGCGAAGAGATTGTCGTTCACCACCTCGTATGAAGAAGGTCTGGTGGGGACGGAATTTGTCTTCATTGCCGTGGGCACGCCCATGGGGGTTGACGGTGAAGCCGATTTGCACTACGTGGAAGCGGCGGCGCGGGCGATCGCTGAGAACATGACCGCACCACTGATCATCATCAACAAGTCCACCGTTCCGGTGGGCACGGGTGACTGGGTGGCGGATATCGTACGGCGCTACCAAAAACAACCCATCCCGTTTTCGGTAGTCTCCTGCCCCGAGTTCCTGCGCGAAGGTTCCGCTATCGGTGACTTCATGCAACCCTTCCGCACGGTGTTGGGGTCGCTGGAACCCGAGGCCGCCGATAAAGTGGCGCAGCTGCACCTGCCGCTCAGGGCGCCCATCGTCATCACTGACCTGCGCACCGCTGAGATGATCAAGTATGCCTCCAACGCCTTCCTGGCGACTAAGATTTCCTTCATCAACGAGATCGCCAACATCTGCGAAGCGCTAGGCGCGGACGTTAAAGAAGTGGCGATCGGCATGGGTTACGACGCGCGCATCGGCAAGCAATTCCTGGATGCTGGCGTGGGTTACGGCGGCTCGTGCTTCCCCAAGGACGTCAAGGCGTTGGCCTACATGGCGGCGGAGAAGGGCCGCCACCCGGGGCTGCTCCACACGGTCATGGAGATCAACGACGACCGGCGTGAGATGGCGGTGACGCACATCAAGGAAATGCTGGGGGTCGTGAAGGGCAAGGTGATCGGGCTGTTGGGGCTTTCGTTCAAGCCGAACACGGATGACATGCGCGATGCCCCTTCCATCACCATCGCTCAAAAATTACAAGCCGAGGGCGCCAGCGTGAGGGCATACGACCCGGTGGCGATGGAAGTCGCCCGTCCTCTGATGCCGGAGGTGGAGATGATGCCCGACCCGTACACGCTGGCCCAGGGATGTGACGCCCTGGTGGTGGTGACGGAATGGAACGAGTTCAAGCAGCTCGACCGGCCGCGCCTGCGGGAGCTGATGCGCCAGCCGGTGCTCTACGATGGGCGCAACCTCTACGAGCCGGACGAGATGGTGCGCAGTGGCTTCATCTATCGCGGCGTTGGCAGGGGTTACAACCTAAATGGTCCCGCGCCTGAAGACGCGCATTCTGCGTTATTTTCCGCCAAATCTCCAGAGAACTGAGACACTGCGTGCCTCCCCGAGCAACAAACGAAATCAGTCGGTAACACCTGTAGTGAATATGGCTGCCAGCCAACCCCCCATCTGCGATTACGAAGGTTCCGATTACCAGGCCAGCTTCTGGGAGAAGGGTGACCGCCAGTACGAAGACCAGGTGGAGGGCATCGCCTTGCAGCGGCTATTGCCTCCGAAGGGCAATTTGCTTTTGGAGCTGGGCGCTGGGGCGGGTCGGAACAGCGAGCGCTACGTAGGTTTCAAACAGGTGTTGCTATTGGATTACTCGCTCTCCCAGCTCCAGCAGGCCATGCAACGGCTGGGTCACAACCAGCGCTACATCTATGTTGCCGCTGATATCTATAAGCTGCCATTCGTGGATGGATTGTTCGATTGCGTCACCATGATCCGAACGCTGCACCACATGGCAGAGCCGAAGTCGGCTTTGCAGCAGGTGCGGCGTTCGTTGAAGCCAGGCGGTGTCTTCATATTAGAGTATGCCAACAAGCAAAACCTGAAAGCCATCCTGCGTTATTATCTGAAGCAGCAGGATTGGTCTCCATTTACACCGGAAAGCGTGGAGTTCGAGAAGCTGAACTTCGATTTTCACCCGCAGATGGTACGCAACTGGCTGAAGGAGACTCGTTTCAACCTCCAGAGACAATTAGCCGTATCGACCTTCAGGCTGGGGATGCTCAAAAAGAGCCTGCCGCTCGACCTGCTGGTGAAATTCGATGCCTGGTTGCAGCCTAGCGGCGAGTGGCTGCAGCTTTCGCCCAGCGTGTTCACTCGCAGCCGGGCTGTCGGGAAATCCCCTCAGGCAGCTGTGGGCACGTTCTTCAAATGCCCCGTTTGCGAGTCATCCGACCTTAAACCGCATGGCTTCAGGATCATCTGTAATTCCTGCGAGCGGGAGTGGCCGATCAGGGATGGGATATTCGATTTCAGGCTTGGGTCGGAGTAGATTAACCCTTTTCAAGCACTAAAAAGTGGGATAGCCCGAATACCTGCAGCGGGGTTTTTTCCAGCCACCGCATCATTGCCCTAAGCATCCTGCCAAGATGGGGGAAGTGGATGATCAGGTTGTCATACGCGCCGAAAATGACCTGACGCTGTACAACCCTCACCAGCATGCCTGCGAACAATCGCTCCAAGTCACGGCGGGTGTAGACGCGCACGTGCGGCGCTAGCCGGTTGCGTATCCGTCTCGGTAGGTAATTGACCAGCGGGATGTTGCCAAAGCGATAACGCCCCCTCCAATAGATGCCATGCGTCTCGAAGGGATAGCCGCGGTTGGGCACGAACAACAAGATCACTCCGCCCGGTCTGAGCACCCTCAGCATCTCCTCCACGCACGCCCGGTCATCCCGCACGTGCTCCAGCACCTCGTGGCTGAGGATGGCATCGAAAAATGTAGCAGCAAAGGGTAGCTGCTCTCCGGCTGCGTTCACCAGGTGGGGGGAACGTCCGTGCGCTTCCAAGGCGCGCGCGAAGTCGTACTCCAACCCAATGAGCGCGCCGGTGTGGGGCGCCAGGTGCTGTAAGTATATCCCCACCCCGCAGCCGTTCTCGAGCATGCGCCCCGCCAGGCGCGACCCGCCCGCCTCCAGGATCAGGCTCAGGCGGCGTTCCTGTCCCGCCCGCCAGACGTAGGAGGGCTCGCCGTATAGCGCAGCCTTGTCCAGGTCACGTGTGGTCATCCTATCCTGCGGTGGACGAGTTTTGCCATCCATGGTGGAAGCCAATTTCGACCTTCATGCGGTGGTAATCTATTAATGGTCGTGGAGGATTTATACTTTTCGTCTCCTGTAACGGCCCATCCCTACCCGGAAGGGAAGGGAGATAAAAGGGGGATAGGTTGTGGTGAACCCAAAAATTACGATTTTATTATAATCCCTGCGGCATTACATGATCCGTCAATCGGTCATACGCCCCATACTGGAGCATCGGATATTTTTTTCGTTATCTCGGAAAACACCCTGGTGATATCGCCGCCCGGCCGGTAGGTGATTACGGGTAAGCCGGCGTTTTGAGCTGCCACGAAAACATCACACCCGTTGGGGACGACCCCGATGATATCGTGACCGAGCTGGGTTTTTATCTGGTCCACCTTTAGCGGAACAACCAACGGGGCGCGGTTGACTACGATGATGCCGAACTTTCCAGCCTTCACTCCCCACGTATTTAATTGGTCTGCAATCCTGATCCCTGCTGCCAGGGAAGTAGATTCGGGCTCGACGACCAGGGCAACATAACCACATTGTTGGATGGCAGCCTGGCTGGCGCCGTCGGGATGGCAGGATATATCCAGGATCACGTAGTCAAATATGGGCGTAATTATTTGGAAGAATGCTTCCATTCGTTGCGGCTCAAGCTCTCGATAATCAGCCACCTTTTGTGGACCGGTGAGCAGCTTCAATCCCGATGGCAGCTCAACCAGATGCGGGTAGATATTACGCGCCTGCATGTGCTCGAGGTCTGATGTAAAGATGCTGCTCTGATTTTGTCCCTGAGCCAGGTTCAATTGGGCAGAAAATGTCCCATAATCGGACCTGACTTCCGCTGCCAGTACTTTTTTCTGCTGCAAGGCGAGTGAAGTGGCGATATTGAGGGCAACCGTCGTTGTGCCAACTCCCCCCTTAGCGCCGATGAACCCCACCACCCGGGCTGGTTTTTTGGGTGTAATATGCCGGACCTGTTGGTAACGTAACAAGAGCGCTTTGATGCGGGCAATGAGCTCTTCCGGTGTGATTGGCTTTACGATGTACTCGTCCGCCCCGGCTTCAAACCCTCTCACCTTATCAGGGACCTCGGAACGGGCACTGAGCATGATGATGGGTAGGTCAAGCGTCTCCGGCTTCATCCGGAGCTGCTTGCAGACCTCTTCCCCGCTTATGTCTGGCAGCAAAACATCCAGGATGACCAAATCAGGCGTTTCGCTTTGGATCTTAGCCAGTGCTTCCGCGCCGTTTTTGGCAACAACGACGGCGAAACCCTCCGTATGCAGGGCATAACCAACCATGCGCAGCACGTTGGGTTCGTCATCCACGACCAGGATTTTTGTGAACCGTTCTGTAGTTTCAGACATACATCACTTCCTTCTCTCCACCGGGATGGTAACGGTGAATGTGCTTCCAACGCCCTCTTGACTATTAACGCTGATTGTGCCCCCGTGCGCTTCGATGAGCTGCCTGGAGATATAAAGGCCTAACCCCGTCCCGGAGGCGTTTATTTTTTTATTTTTATCGACTTGATAGAACTTGTCGAATATCTTTCCGCAATCCTCCAATGAGATACCGCACCCGTGATCACTCACACGGATGCAGATATTTCCATGATCCAATTCACCGGTAACTGAAATGCTTTCCCCCGCTTTAGAGAACTTGAGCGCATTCTCCACCAGGTTTGAAAGCACCCGCCTGATGCGTGCCGGATCGACCTCGGCGATTAATGATGGAACCGTTGAGGTGGTTACCAGGGGGATCTGCCATGCATTAGCCTGCTCCGTAAATGATTTGATAACATTCTCGATGACCAGACCCAGGTCGACTTTCTCCCAATTCAACGTCAGGTGACCAGCTTCCAAGCGGGAAATATCGAGCAATTCATTGACCATATCTAAGAGTCGATTCCCATCCTCCGCAGCCCGGGTCAGGAATTCTTTCTGTGTCCTGGCGACGACGACTTTCCCTTTCCGCAGCAGGTCTAAATAGCCCATTAAGCTAAACAAAGGAGAACGCAGGTCATGAGACACACTGGAGATGAATTCTTCCTTCAATTTTATAAGCCGCTTCTCTTCTTCCCTGGCTTGTTTACGCTCGGTGATGTCTTGGGTGATGGTGATGATACTCACAGGCTTGCCCTCATTGTCGCGGATGATGGAGGCATTTACCTCGGCTGGAAAGCTGCTGCCATCCTGCCTGAGCATGCTGTACTCGGTATTCTTGATATTTCCTTCCTCGAGCAGTCTTTGATTGTTTTGGACCACCAGGTCACGTTCTTCCGGCACGATCAATTGATCCGCACGCAGACCTTGCATGATGGCGGGGCTTTCGTACCCGTACAAGCGTGCCGCCTGTTGGTTGCAAAATAACAATATCCCCTCCGGGCTGGTCAGGGTGATGCCATTGGGTGATGTTTCAACCAGGGTACGGTATTTGTTCTCGCTGGCGCGCAGTGCATCCTCCGCCCTGCGGTGCTCGGTGATTTCATCGTGAAGGATGGTTAGCGTCTGGTGGAGGCTGCGCATGTTCAAATATGTAAGCAAGCCCACGGTGGAGGTCAACATGGTCATCAGGTTGACGACCTCGACGTATTCACGCCCTCGGACGCCAAAAGTGAGGGGAGGAGAATAATATCCCTTGATGCTCAAGATGGTCAGGATCAGGAAATAAACCAGCACGCCTCCGGTCATTCCGAGGGCGTACACAGGGGCAAGTAAGGTACCAGCGATCGTAATAGTCCAAATGTAGAGCGACCAGGCAGGGGAAGTTAATCCATCGAATGTGTAAGCTGCCAGACCGATAACGATGAAATTGCACCAGACATATAGATTGATGCCTAGCTTGAGATGTTTGCGACGCGACAATATCATGCAAAAGACTGACAGGGGGATGAAGATGCCCGGGAAGACGGTGGCGATGGCAGTTATAAATGGGCTTCCCAGGCCTATCGATTTCATCAGCACGAAGGCGATCACCAGGGTAACCACGATCCCCACGGAGATTACCATCAGGAGGTTGAACAAATGTCCCAAACGCTTTATTTCTTCTTCGTTGGGCTGCTTTACCGCAAACAGTTTTTTCAGGCTGGGAAGCAGTTTATTATTCAATCCCGTACCTTTTGTGTTGGAAATAGAGGGCGCGCCACCTGACTCTATCCCAAAAAAAACAATGAATCACACCAGCAGGTGAAATCTTCTGCCGTATTATTAATATGCAATTATTATGCCTGATGTGAAAGCTGTTACAACCACAGTAGCTGTGCTTCAACTACTCATTTTAGTATTATAATGTGGAAAGGTTATCAGCGCGAAACCATGTATTATTGACCCTGATACGGCAAAGTACCTTTAGCACTCATTGTTTTTTTTATCGATCATTCTCAATTAAGTGCGGGGAAAAAAGAGCGTTCCGTCCGGCTTTACAGGGGAAGCCAGATCGGAAAGAGAGCACCGTAATACATGGGTACTCGCGCAGCTAATTTTATAGATTAGGAGGCTGCTATGAGTGTCGAATTTATTTTCCGTCTGGTCGGGATGGTCGTATTTGCCATCCTGGGTGTGTATTTAGGCATCTTTCTGGGGAACTCCACCAACCAATCCCCGGTGGTCTCAGGGGTCCTGATGGGCTTGGTTGGGATGCTGTTCGGACTGATCCTCACGCCCTATTTAACCACGCGCCCGATACGCCGCATCCGCCGGACCTTGCTGAGTGTATCCACCCAGACCCTGGCTTCCGGGTTGACGGGTCTGGTGGTTGGGTTGGTCATCGCCGCCTTGCTCACCTTCCCACTGTCGCTGTTGCCTTCACCTTTTGGGAGGATCCTGCCATTCGTGGGCGTGGTCCTGTTCGGATATTTTGGGATCGCCATTTTCGTCTTGCGCCAGACGGACCTCTCATCTCTCATCCGTCTCACCCCCGGGCGCTCCAGTGAAGATTCCACAGCTAACTCCCAACCGTCATACCGGACAGTGCTCCTGGATACCAGCGTGATCATCGATGGTCGCATCGCCGATATTGCCCGCACCGGCTTCCTGGTGGGCACCTTGCTCATCACACGCTTCGTCCTCAACGAGCTGCAATTCATCGCCGATTCGTCCGACAACCTGCGCCGCCAGCGCGGTCGGCGAGGGATCGAGGTCATCTCCCAATTGCAGAAGGATACCGGCACCCCCCTGC
>Ga0154818_1136_pt3 | contig 11401 bp, 9 predicted proteins | sample Rifle2008BG16ft_FD_116122 | JGI IMG/M metagenome (GOLD analysis project Ga0154818, IMG submission 116122) | Chloroflexi bacterium RBG_16_54_11 | reverse complement strand
GAAGGCACGGAGATCGTAGCGCCGTGCAGCGCGTGCTACAAAAACATGTACTTCACGAATGTTCATTTGAATGAAGACCCCGACCTGGCTGAGCACATCAATGATGCCTTGAGCGAGGACAACCTGACCTACACGGGCAAGATGAAAGTTAAACATCTCGTCGAAGTATTTGCAAACGATATCGGCGTTGAGGAAATCAAGAAGCACGTCATCCATCCACTCAAGGATCTACGCGTGGCAGCCTATTATGGATGCCAGATCCTGCGCCCGAAGAAGGACCACGAAGACGTCGAGCAGCCGCACTTCTTCGAGGACGTCATGGCAGCCACCGGAGCTACCCCGGTGGACTTTCCGCTAAAGTTAACCTGTTGCGGTGGCTCACTATTAATCTCGAGCCGCCCAGCTGCATACGCCATGATCCGCAATATCCTCCATGATGCACAACGCGCCCAGGCGGATGTGATCGCCACCGCCTGCCCACTTTGCCAGGTGAACCTGGAATGTTACCAACAACAGGTCAACCAGGAATTCGGCACGAATTTCTCGATCCCGGTCGTGTATTTTACGCAATTAATCGGATTAGCGATGGGAATTCCACCCAAGAAACTAGGGTTTGGGAAGGAGTTCCTCAGCCCAAAGAAAGCTATTGATGCAATTAAAAATATCCAAAGTAAGGAGGAGGTAGTGACACAATGAGACGATATGTTTCTACGTTCAGCTGTGTAAGTACATTAGTGCACTGCTCGAGGGAGTCTAGATTATGACCGAAAAAATTGGAGTCTATGTCTGTCATTGTGGTACGAATATCGCTGGCACTGTGGATGTGGAAGATGTAGCGAAGTGGGCAGCTGAAAAGCTCCACCATCGCGGTGTGGTGGTGGGGCGCGATTACAAGTTCATGTGTTCGAGCCTCGGTCAGGAATTGATCGAGAAGGACATTAAAGAACTTGGGTTGACCCGCGTGGTCGTGGCGGCCTGTTCGCCTCACCTCCACGAAAAAACCTTCCGCAATGCCTGTAAAAACGCCGGGCTTAATCCATACCTGTGTGAATTGGTCTCCATTCGCGAACAGGTCTCGTGGGTCCACACCGATAAGGTAGTTGCCACTCAAAAAGCGAAGGCCATCGTTTCAGGTGGGGTCGAGCGAGTTAACTGGCACGAGCCTCTCGAACCGCTGCGCGTCCCGATCAACCCGGCGACCCTGGTGGTCGGTGGAGGCATCGCCGGCATCCAGGCGGCGTTGGAAATCGCCGATGCGGGCTTCCCGGTGTACATGGTGGAGCGAGAGCCATCCATCGGCGGACACATGGCGCAGTTCGACAAGACCTTCCCCACGCTGGATTGCTCGGCCTGCATCCTGACCCCCAAAATGGTGGACGTGGGCAACCACAAGAATATCACCCTGCTCACCTGGGCGGAGGTGACCAACGTGGATGGCTACGTGGGCAATTTCCAGGTGACGGTGCGCCAAAAACCGCGCTACGTCAAGACCGACCTGTGCACCGGATGCGGTATCTGCCAGGAGAAGTGCCCCAAGAAAGTGATCGACGACGTCTTCGAAGCCGGCCTGGGAAAGCGGAAAGCGATCTACACACCCTTCCCGCAGGCGGTCCCCAAGTTCCCCGTGTTGGATAAGCCAAACTGCACCTACTTCATAAAGGGAACCTGCAAGGCATGCGAGAAGTTCTGCCCCACCGGGGCGATTGATTTCACCCAGCAAGATGAATTCATCCAAATTGACGTTGGGCAGATCATATTAGCCACCGGCTGGCAACTATTCGACGTGCGTCGTATGCCGCAATATGGATATGGGAAGCTGGCGAACGTGTTCACCAGCCTGGAGTTCGAACGCCTATCCAATGCCTCGGGTCAAACCGGAGGCAAGATCCTCCTGCGCGATGGCGTCACCACACCTTCGTCGGTGGCCATCGTGCATTGCGTGGGCAGCCGGGATAAGAATTACAACCCCTACTGCTCAAGCATCTGCTGCATGCAAAGCTTGAAATTTGCTCACCTCGTCCACGAAAAAACTAATGCAGAAATTTATAACTGCTACATCGACATCCGCACCCCTGCCAAGGGTTATGAAGAGTTCTACCAGCGCCTGCTGGAGGAAGGGACCCATTTCATCCGCGGCAAGGTAGCCGAGGTCACCAATGCCTCCCGGACAGCCGAAGAAGAAGGCAAGCTGATCGTCCAGGTGGAGGACACCCTGATCGGCAAGCAGCGCCGTATCCCGGTGGACATGGTGATCCTCTCAGCCGGACTCGAACCAAGATCGGATGCCAAAGACGTGGCACGCTTGTTCGGTATCTCGTGCAGCGCAGACGGCTGGTACATCGAGCGCCATCCCAAGCTGGACCCGGTGGCAACCATGACCGAGGGAGTGTATATCGCCGGTGTGGTCCAGGGACCGAAAGACATCCCCGCCAGCGTGGCGCAAGACGCGGCGGCTGGAGCCAGGGCACTGGGTAAGATCCAGCAAAAAGAAGTGGCGATGGAACCCGTTAGAGCCACTATCAACGCCGATAAATGCTCCGGTTGCCGTATCTGCAATACCCTGTGCCCGTTCAACGCCATACTGTTCCACGATGACAAGATGGTGTCAGAAGTCAACCCAGCCTTATGCCAGGGATGCGGTACCTGCGTGGCAGGCTGCCCTGCAGGCGCCATCACTGGCACGGGCTTCAGTGACCAACAAATCCTGGCTCAGCTTGATGGGCTCTTACTGCTCAACGTCAAACGACTCGAGCCAGAGCCTGTGCCGGCTTAATGAGGAGAAAAATATGAGCGATCAATTCGAACCCGTAATCATCGGTTTCACCTGTAACTGGTGCAGCTATCGCGCCGCAGACATGGCAGGCACAGCCCGGATGAAGTATTCTCCCAATATCCGCCTGATCCGCCTGATGTGTTCGGGGCGCCTGGACCCAACTTTCGTGTTCAAGGCATTCGCCGGGGGCGCGGACGGTGTCATGATTACCGGCTGCCACCCAGGCGACTGTCACTACGTTGAGCAAAATTACAAGGCGCTGCGCCGCTTCATTATCTTGAAGAAGACCTTGCAGCAATTTGGGATCGAGCCAGGGCGGGTCAAACTGCTCTGGGCAAGCGCCGCGGAAGGTGCCATGTTTACCGAAGAAGTCAATAAATTCGTCGAACAGGTCAGGGCTCTTGGACCCTTAGAATGGCCAACCAGCGGAGGCGGGCTTGAGAGAATGTTCGCCGTCCCGGATACCATGCTGGTGAAGGAGGTGACTGCATGACCACCAATGGAAAACCGAAATTCGCCATGTACTGGGCAGCTTCGTGTGGCGGCTGCGAGATAGCCGTGCTCAACATCCACGAGAAAATCCTGGATGTGGACGCAAACTTCGAAGTGGTGTTCTGGCCTGTGGCGATGGACGCCAAATACAAAGACGTCGAATCCATGGAAGATGGTTCGATCCTTCTGACGCTGTTCAATGGAGCTATCCGGAACGATGAGAACGAACATATGGCCAAACTCCTGCGCCGGAAATCAAAACTGCTGGTCGCGTTCGGCTCATGTGCCAATGAAGGCTGCATGCCTGCCCTGGCAAACCTGTACAACATCCAGGAGATCGTGGATACCGCCTTCACCACGCTTACGACCGATAATCCGCAGGATATCCGCCCGCATCCCAACTACACGGTGCCTGAAGGCGAGCTGCACATCCCGACGCTTTACCCGGTGGTACGGACCCTCGACCAGGTTGTGCCGGTGGATTACTACATGCCTGGTTGCCCGCCTGAATCTCACCAGATCGCGGCGGTGATCGACCTGGTGGTCCAGGTTCTGCAAGGGAAAGCCGAGCTGCCCCCCGCAGGGTCGGTGATCGGCGCTGGTGGCTCGACCGTGTGTGACGAGTGTACCCGCACGCGTAATGAGAAGAAGATCACGAAATTCGAGCGTATCCAGAACATCATGCTCGATCCGGCGCTGTGCATTCTGGAGCAAGGTGTGTTGTGCAGTGGTCCGGCGACGCGCAGTGGCTGCACAGCCCTGTGCCCGAAAGCAGGCTCACCCTGCATCGGCTGCTACGGACCGGCGGAGGGCGCCGAGGATTATGGCTCACGCCTGATGACGGCAATCGCATCCGTCGTTGATAGCAAAGACCCAGCTGAGATCGAGCGTATCTTCGAAGGTATCCCTGACCCCGTCGGACAGTTCTATCGCTTCAACCTGGCAGGCTCACTGCTGCGCTTCAGCAAACCCGCGTGGAAAGGTAAAAACGGAGGATAACCTTATGCAAAGAATATCGATAGATCCCATCACCCGGCTGGAAGGCCATGGAAAGATCGAGATTTTCCTCGACGACGAGGGCAATTTCGCCAATTCCTACTTCCAAATCCCCGAATTACGTGGGTTCGAGCGTTTTTGTGTCGGCAGGCAAGTCGAGGAAGTCCCCATCCTCACCAACCGCATCTGCGGCGTCTGCCCGGAGGCGCATCACATGGCAGGCGCCAAGGCAGTGGATGCCGTCTACCACGTCGACCCTCCCCGCACTGCCAAGATGCTGCGTGAGCTGTTGTACAGCGCCTTTTACTGCACCGACCATACCACCCACTTCTACGCCCTGGCAGGACCCGACTTCATCATGGGACCCACCGCCCCAGTGGCCGAACGCAACATCCTGGGTGTGATCCATAAAGTGGGCCTGGAGATCGGCGGCAAGGTCATCCAAATGCGGAAGTACGGTCACAGCGTGGTGGAAATGATCGGTGGCCGAAAAGTGCATCCCTGCACATCCATCCCCGGAGGCCTGACGAAGGGCATCACCACAGAACAGCGCGATGAGATCGAGAAAATGGGTCGCTGGGCGATCGAATTCGCCCAGTTCACGCTGCAAGCCTTCAATGACATCGTGCTGGGAAACAAAGATTACTTGGACCTGATCCTGGGCGATATCTACACCCATCGAACCTACTACATCGGGATGGTGGATGAGAATAATAAGGTCAACTTCTACGATGGAAAAGTGAGCGTGGTCGGACCGGATGGGGTACGCCTGGGGAAGTATGCCCCTAATGAGTATCCCGATTGGATCGCCGAGCACGTCGAACCCTGGACGTACCTGAAGTTCCCCTACCTGAAGAAAGTTGGCTGGAAGGGCTTCGTGGATGGCAAGGATTCGGGCGTTTATATGGCTACTCCGCTTTCACGCCTCAACGCTGCCGATGGCATGGCGACACCCCTGGCGCAGGCAGAGTACGAGAAGTTCTATAGCACCCTGGGTGGAAAACCCGTTCACCAACGCCTGGCGATCCACTGGGCACGCCTGATCGAGCTGTTGTATGCAGCTGAAAGGTGGGTGGAGTTAGTCACCGACCCGGAGATCACCAGCGATAACTTCCGCACCATCCCGACCGAAAAACCGACCGAAGGCGTGGGAATCGTGGAAGCACCGCGCGGTACGCTTACCCACCACTACTGGACAGATGAGCGCGGCGTGACGACCAGGGTGAACCTGATCGTCGGCACGACCAACAACTATGCCCCCATCCAGATGTCCACCAAGAAGGCAGCCCAAAGCCTGATCAAGAAGGGTGGGGTTATCTCGGAGGGATTGCTCAACATGGTCGAGATGGCTTTCCGTGCCTACGACCCGTGCTTTGGTTGTGCCACCCATAGCTTACCCGGGCAGATGCCCCTGGAGATCACCATCCGGGATGCGAAGGGTAACACGGTGGATATTTTGAAACAAAATTGTTAGTGGTTAAATAATGTGAAGGCTCTAGGGTGCTACCTTAGAGCCTTCACTTATTATTCGGAGAGTCAAGTTCAGGTTGAAAACATTGGTCGTAGGTCTAGGGAACCCGATCCTGGGTGATGATGGAGTGGGATGGCGAATTGCCGAGGAAATACAGCATTCCGGCAGCCTCCCCCCTGGAGTAGACGTCGTCTGCCTGGCAGTGGGCGGGATCGGCTTGATGGAAGCGCTGGAGGGATACGAGAAGGCGATCATCATCGACGCCATCGTAACCCACCGGGACCCTATCGGCACCACCAGCAGCTTCAGACTCGATCAGGCAGCAGACCCATCCTTCAGTCACCTAACCTCAGCCCACGATACATCACTCCCCAACGCAATACAAGTGGGAAGTGACCTGGGGATCCGGTTACCAGACCAGATCACGATCGTGGCGATCGAATCCCAGAAGGTGTACGATTTTTCCGAAGAGCTTTCTACACCGGTTGCAGCAGCCATACCGGAGGCAGTCCGATTGATTATGGAAATATTACGGGAAAATAGGTAAAAATACGATCAATCAGGGGAGGAAGGTCACCGGCTAGGGCGTTATATTTGTTACTTGACGATGGCCTAAGTTTAGACTATAAGACTTAGGATGGACCCATCACGGGTAAAAATTTCATATTTTTTCGGATTAAACATGGCGCCCATGGAACGGTTCGCCTCTGTTTATTTGCATTTATTTCGAACGCACGTGAAATAAGGAGCGCACGAGATGGTAACCAAAGAAGACCTTATCTACAGGCAGGTATTCACCCTCAAGGATGGGGCAAGGATCTTACTTCGCCCGCTGACGCAGGATGACCGCCAGGCACTGATTGACCTGTTTGGTCCAGTAACTACGGAAGATCTACGCTACATGCGCCACAACGTAAAAGATCCGCAGGTGATCTGTGGATGGGTGGATGGCCTCGATTATGCGAGAGTGTTCCCCCTGGTGGCTGTCTTTGGCAGTCGCATCGTCGGCCTGGCAACCCTGCATCTCAACCAGGGACCATCCAGACACCGGGCAGAGGTGCGCATATTCCTGCCCAAGGATTTCAGGCACCGTGGTGTGGGAAGCAGGTTGTTGCAAGGTCTGATCGACCTGGCAAAACGGCACAATCTCTACATAATAGAAGCACAAATCCCCAGCGACCAAACCCCCATTATCCGCTCTTTCCAAAACCTGGGCTTCGAGCCAAAAACTACATTCGACGATTATTTCATGCTGCCGGATGGTGACCTGCGTGACGTCACCCATCTCATTTTGCGCTTAAGAGCATCGGACGATCAATTTTGATTTGCATTTAGATTAAAGCGACATTCATCCCAGGAGGAAGACATCACGACACACCCATTACTGTTAGCACTCACTAGAAGATAGTAATTTACAGGACGTCCTTGGAGGAACAAATGCAGAAAGTAACTTATGAGACCCCCGCACTTTACGGTGACCATCACGTTACCGAAATCCGACGTATATTATTAGAGTTACCCGGTGTTGACGACGTATACGCCAGCAGCGCCTTCCAGGTTGTCGAAGTAACCTACGATCCGGACAAGATCAACGACCTGGAAATAGCAGTCAAACTGGATGCGGCTGGATACCTCGGTGAGTGGACGGTGCCGGTTGAATCAGGCGCTACAGCCTATCATGCAGCCGCGGGTTTAAAACCGTATTTCCGGCACACCGCAGCATACGAACAAACCAGATTAACGGTCAGCTTTGCACAGAATGTAGCCTATCTCGGGCGGCCTCTTTGGCCATGCCCGGGGATGGGTCTTATCCCGAAGCCAGTGGAGGATTAATCGATGGTACTTAAAGGTAAACGGAGCCAGGAGGATCGGACTGCAGACCCGGCTGCCCGGGAGATGCTTATCCGGGCAGATGAGCTGGGCTTAAGCACCGCTTTCAGCCGCGCCGAGGAGATGGTGCCCTGCAATATCGGCGGAGCCGGCATGTGCTGCAAACAGTGCGGGATGGGTCCCTGCCGATTGACCAAAGAAGGGCAGGTGGGAGTATGCGGTGCTACGATCGACACGATCCAGGCGCGTAATTTAGTGCGCGCCATTGCCGCCGGCTCAGCCGCCCACTCGGACCATGGACGAGATATGGCGTTTACATTGAAAGCCGTGGCGAACAATGAAACTGAGGGATACGTCATTCGCGACGTAGCCAAGCTGCGCAATGTGGCATCCATTTATGGGATCAAGATAGAAGGTCGTTCGCCAAACGAGATCGCCAACGAGCTGGCAGACCTATATATCACGCAATACGGCCAGCAGAAAGGCGAGATCGTGTGTGTGAAACGGGCTCCCGCCAAGCGGCAGAAATTATGGCGTGAGCTGGGCGTGGTCCCGCGTGGGGTCGACCGGGAGGTTGTGGAAGCGCTCCACCGCACGCATATCGGTGACGACCAGGACGCCACCCATATTTTGAAACACGCCATCCGGACCGGACTGGCCGATGGCTGGGGTGGCAGCATGATGGCAACGGATATCTCCGATATCCTGTTCGGCACGCCGGCTCCCCTACTCGGTCAGGCCAACCTGGGAGTGCTGAAAGACGACATGGTCAACGTGGTGGTGCACGGGCACGAGCCAACGCTCAGCAACATGATCGTGGCTGCCTCGCAGGACCCGGAGATCATCGAATACGCCAAACAGGCAGGCGCCAAAGGAGTGAACTTATCGGGGATTTGTTGCACAGCCAACGAGATCCTGATGCGCCAGGGCATTCCGGCGGCGGGCAACTTCCTGCACCAGGAATTGGCAATCCTGACCGGCGCAGTCGAGACGATGGTAGTTGACGTGCAGTGCATCATGCAGGCACTGGTGGAATTAGCCAGTAACTTCCATACCAAGATCATCACCACCTCCCCCAAGGTGCAGATCAAGGGTGCCACGCACATCGAATTCGACGAGCACAAGGCACTCACCATCGCCAAACAAATCCTGCGCACCTCGATCGATAACTATAAGAACCGCGGTAAGATCCACATCCCCCAGGTGAAGGAAGACCTGATCCCTGGTTTCTCGCACGAATACATCAATTACATGCTGGGTGGCAGCTACCGGGCATCTTTTAGACCCCTAAACGATGCCATCATGGCAGGGCGCATCCGGGGAGTGGCAGCGGTGGTAGGATGCAACAACCCACGCAGCAAGCAGGATTACCTGCACAACTACGTGACCCAAGAGCTGCTCATGCAAGACGTATTGGTCGTGGAAACGGGGTGCGGCGCCATCGCAGCTGCCAAGCTGGGATTGTTGCTAGGTGAAGCGGGTCTGGATAAGGTAGGACCTGGTTTACGCGAAATTTGTGAGACTGTGGGTATCCCGCCCGTACTGCACATGGGTTCGTGCGTGGATAACACCCGCATCCTTACCGTGTTAACCCAGATGGTCGCCGAGGGCGGATTGGGAGACGATATCGACCAGATCCCTGCCGTGGGCCTGGCGCCAGAGTGGATGAGTGAAAAAGCGCTCGCCATCGCCACATATTGCGTTGCCTCGGGGGCATACGTCATCTTCGGCGGGGCCAGCCCGATCAGCGGGATGCCCGACCGCGTATCCGATAGCGACGTCGTGCTGAAGTACATCAGCACGGAGGGGTGGGAAAAGCTTTACGGAGGCAAGCTGGAATTTGTCAACGATCCCGATGAAATGATCCGCAGGACGCTTGCGCACATAGATAAGAAGCGTGCTGCGCTTGGATTACCGGTTTACGACCCTGCACGCTTTGGACGCAGTGGAGACAGCCGCATGCTCGAGTTCGAAAAACTGCCTTTCGCTGAACGCAGGCAGAAAATCTACGGCACCGCTGCCAGATGAGCGGGTAGAGACGACCGGAGGACATATGTCACGATACATTGCTACAAGAGCGATCCGGGGTGCAAACGCCCTGGTCACTGAAGCAGAATTAATGTTGGAAAAAGCAATATCGGAAAAAGGAGCGGATACGCCCGTCTCTTTCCCCAATACGGCGTATTTCATCCCGGTCATCGGTGGGATGACCGGTATGCAGGTTGAGAAATTGGGCCAATTAAAGACCGCCATGCAGCACGCACGGGGCTTGCTCCACCCTTCACCGTCACAAAACAAGTGGACACCTTACCTGGGTGAAACTCTCGATAGTGGCATGGCGACTTTGATCGCAGCTGAGACCATCGAGGTAGTCCGGTTCATCTATGGGTTACAGCCTGAACCGATGCCCGGTCTCAGCCTGGCAGGCGCCACCCAATATGGCGATCAAAACGGCTCGGGGCACCTGAATGGCCCCATCGATGACATACGCCTGCGCTCGTGGGGTATCCAGCTGGTGGATGGTCGTATGCCTGGGTTTGCCGCCATCGTGGGGGCAGCCAAATCCAATGAAGTGGCAGTCAAAATCGTGCGCGAGCTCCAACGCCGCAACATCTTGTGCTTCCTCTCGGGTAACGTCAATGGCCGGAGTATCATCCACCAATTGATGGAAGAGGGTGTCGAACTTGGCTACGATACCTACACCGTACCCTTCGGTACCGACACGATTAGCGCCATCTACGCCCTGGGGTTCGCCACCCGATCGGCGCTTACTTTTGGAGGCCTCAAGATGGGGCAGGCGCGCGAAATCCTTCTGTATAACCGGGCGCGCGTATTCGCTTTTGTCCTGGCGTTGGGTGAGGTGGATGACCTCAAGTACGCCGCGGCTGCCGGGGCGATCAATTACGGTTTCCCGGTGATTGCCGATACGGTCATCCCCGAAATCCTACCAACCGGTGTGACCACTTTCGAACACGTGGTCAGCATGCCCTTCGAGGAGATCGATGGCAAGGATGACCTGGAAAAAGCAGAAAGAATCGTCCAGAAGTGTATCGAGGTGCGCGGCGTCAAGCTTAAATTGACCGAAGTGCCCGTACCCGTGCCTTACGGCTCGGCATTCGAAGGTGAAGTGGTGCGGCGCAATGACATGCGGGTCGAGTTCGGTGGGAAGAATGCGCGCTGTTTCGAATACCTCGAAATGGCGGACCTCGAAGACGTGGTGGATGGCAAGGTGGAAGTCATCGGACCCGACTTCGCGAACATCCCTCCCCAAGGATACATGGACATGGGCATCGTCGCCCAGGTAGCCGGACGGCAGATGCAAAAAGACTTCGAGCCGGTGCTCGAGCGGCAGTTCCACTATTTCGTGAACGGCGCCTCGGGCATCCAACACATCGGGCAGCGCGATATTGCCTGGATACGCATCTCGAATATGGCTGCCGAGAAGGGATTCAACCTGGAACACTTCGGCAAGATCCTGCACGCCCGCTTCCACGCCGACTTCGGCGCCATCGTGGACAAAGTGCAGGTGACCATTTACACCGACCCGGCGAAAGTGGAGGAATGGCTGGCAAAAGCCCGCATCTCCTACGATTACCGCAATAAACGCCTGGCAGACCTGACGGATGACAAGGTAGAAGAATTCTATTCCTGCACATTGTGCCAATCTTTCGCCCCCAACCACGTATGCGTGGTCAGCCCGGAGCGCCTTGGATTGTGCGGCGCCTACAACTGGCTGGACTGCAAAGCCTCATTCAGCATCAATCCGACCGGACCCAACCAGCCGATCAAGCTGGGCAAACTGGTGGATGCGAAGAAGGGCTATTGGACGGGGACCAACG
>Ga0154818_1100_pt6 | contig 11618 bp, 13 predicted proteins | sample Rifle2008BG16ft_FD_116122 | JGI IMG/M metagenome (GOLD analysis project Ga0154818, IMG submission 116122) | Chloroflexi bacterium RBG_16_54_11 | reverse complement strand
TTTATAGTAACTGTAGGGTAAATCCTCGCTGATCTGCAGTAAAGCCTGCCGGATGACGTAATAATTGTCAAGCACCCATTCCGAGGCAAGCGTCAGGGTGACCTCACGGTTGGTAGCTTCGGCAAAATAGGCGTGTGCTTTTTCCAGCCAATCCGCATAGATCTTCAGGTCACGCCCGCCAAGGATCTTCTTGTCGAGCTGCCCGGGTACCTGGCTCACTTCCCGGTAATTGCTGACCAGGAAATTCACCAGCTCCTGCATTTGTTCGGTTTTTGACGAAGGTGACTCACCCGGGATAGGCAGCGCCTGCTCCTGGGTAATATGCTCCTGGGCATCCGGCATGCTTATCGTCTCCCGGATTTTTCCGCCGCAAGCTCTGCCGCGCTCGGTCTCACCTGTGAACGCGGCACGTCCTGGATAACCAGGAGAGGCTTGGTCCCATGCTCGATATAAGTGCGTGTGACGGTCCCATAGGGCCAGCTGACCTGGCCGGAATAGCCATGAGCGCACAGAACGACGATGCTCACGTCATCCTGCTGGGCTAATTCCTGGATGGCGGTAGACACACTGACGCTCTCGACGATACAGGTATCGCTCTCCACGGGCAGGCGCTCTTTCATTTCGAAGAGGTATTTACCCACCGCCTGGTGGCTGAGCTCCAAAATTTTCTCCGAAAGCTCGTTGATCTCGGTTGGGAACGGTTTCGGGATGGGCAGCTCGGGCTGGTGGATGACTGCTGCCAGGTACAGGATCGATTTATTCTCTCGCGTGCCTGTGAGGTCACCTGCCTGGCTTTCCCCGCGCGCCAGCTCGATCCCGGCAGATAGAGCGCACTCGGCGCGGCGCGAGCAATCGATCGGCAGGAGGATACGCTGGTAATGGATGCGATCTTGGGTTGCATTGGCTGGATCGAAGGCGCGCACGATCAATACCGGCAGGTAGATCATGTTGATCACTTTTTGGGTGACGCTGCTGATGTTCCACCGGCTCAATCCGCCGGACCCGTGTGTGCTGATCACCAATAGATCGATGTTTTCTGAGTGGGCAAAGTCAACGATATTTTCGGCGGTCTTGCCCTCGCGGATGGAATACTTGACCCGTTTTTTGGTCTCAGCCTCGTCTGTGTGGATATTTTCTTCCAAGTTTTTAAGCACCCTCTGCGCGATGCCTTGCATGTACGCTTCCGCCTCGGCTTTACGCAGCTGCCAACGTAATGGGTCGACGGAATTGGGCATCTCCTGGTACGAGGTTGGGTCAAGGACTTGCAGCAGCACGATGCTCGACCCAAAGATGCGTGCAAACAGCTCGGCATGCAGCAGCGCTCCCTCAGCGAGCGGTGATCCGTCTAGCGGCACGAGGATTCTGGTGAACATGATGGCAACTCCATTCTGCTCTGAAAACCAAAAATCGATTGGCACATTCCCCACCTGCCATCCAGATTTCCAAGCATGGTTTCCATAAATCGCCCCTGATTCGAATCCGGTAAATAAATTCTAGACATAGTATATCAAATAAAAATAATTTCTAGAAGCGTTTTTATCGCCAAGCATGGCTAAAAGCCAGGGCAACGTGGAAGCGAATTCATCGGTGTCAAGTAAGGGCAGGTCTGCCATCAATTCGGATGTGAACTGGAATCCAAGGTAGACCTGCCTCTACTGGTGTAAAATACATCGAAAGGTTGACTTATGAAAGTATTGTTCATCGGTGGGACGGGTATCATCAGCTCAGCATGTTCAGAGCTGGCGATAGGGCGTGGCATCGAGCTGTACCAGCTGAACCGCGGGCGTAGTATTCGCCCCGCCCCGCCCGGCGCAATCTGCTTTCAGGCTGATATACGCCAACCGGATTCTGTATCCAGGGTGTTGGGCGACCTGGAATTTGATGCCGTGGTCGACTGGGTTGCCTTCACTCCCGACCATATCAGGACGGATATCGAGCTGTTCCAAGGGCGCACCAGGCAATACATCTTCATTAGCTCAGCCTCGGCGTACCAAAAACCTCCCAGCCTTTTGCCCATCCTGGAGAGCACACCCCTCGATAACCCATTCTGGCAATATTCACGCCATAAGGCTGCCTGTGAGGCTCTCCTGGTAGATACCGGGCGACAGGATGGTTTTCCTTTCACCATTGTCCGCCCATCACACACCTACGACCGCACCCTGCTTCCCTTCCACGACCACTACACCACCCTCGCCCGCATGCTTCTCGGCAAACCGGTGGTCGTGCACGGCGATGGCACTTCACTGTGGACGCTCACCCACCACCGTGATTTCGCCGTGGGTTTGGTGGGTCTGCTGGGCAATCCGCAGGCGATCGGTGAGAGCTTTCACATCACCTCGGATGAATGGTTGAGCTGGAACCAGATCTACACCATCGTCGCCAGGGCTGCCAGCGTCGAACCGCACCTGGTGCACGTGCCTTCGGAGATGATCGCCAGGTTCGACCCGGAGTGGGGCGATTCCCTGTTGGGCGATAAGGCGCACAGCGCAATTTTCGATAACAGCAAGATCCGCCGCCTCGTCCCCGAGTTCAAGCCCGCCATCCCCTTCTGGCAGGGGGCGCAGGAGATCATCGCCTGGTATGGCGCAGATCCCTCCCGCCAGGTTGTCGACCCGTATATGAACAACCTTCAGGACCGGCTTGTGGCAGCAATGTTGGGTAAATAAGATTATAATAACCCTGCTTGTTAATGGAGGGGAAAATGTCAACTGTTCATCCACTCGTCCTGCAGCTTAAGTTTACCCGTAGCGAGTTCAAACGCGGCCTGAAAGGCATGACGGAGGAGGATGGCAGTAAGCGCCTGCTGCCTATGAATTGCATCAGCTGGAACGTGGGTCATTTGGCCTGGCAGGAACAGAGATATTTCCTGCATTATGGATTGGGACTGATGCCAGACCCCGGGCTGCAGGAATTATTCGCCTATGGCGCTCCGGCAAGCACGCCTTCCCTGCGTCAGACAATTTCCACATGGCAGAATGTCGCCAATGCGGCCAATGCGTGGTTGGAGGCATTGACCAGCGCCAAGCTGCAGGAGCATTTTATGACCGACAGTGGCAATCCCTCCACACGTACTTTTGGGTCGCTGCTCCAGCGTACCATCTACCATTACTGGTATCATAATGGGGAGAACCTGGCCATCCGGCAGATGCTTGGGCACACCGACCTGCCACAGTTTGTCGGCAATATCGACCGCCAGGCACCCTACTCCCCGGAATAGGAAAGTAGCCAGGGAGGATAATAAGTCAGGAAGGTTAGTGGGGAGGAATGTAAATTAGGAGTGTTATAAGGGAGGATTATTGATATGGAGGAATTAGCTCGTTTACATTGCACGCCGGTTACAGCTGACGCAATTAAATCAAGTGAGGCTGAAATCGGCAAGTTCCTATCAAGGCTGCCTGGCTGGCAGATCACCCTGAGCGAAGGCGAGCCGCGCCTGGGGAAAACGTTCAAATTCAAAGACTTCAACCAGGCGATGGACTTCACCAACCGGATAGCCAAAATTGCCGATGGTGAAAACCATCATCCCGCCCTGCTGACCGAATGGGGCAAGGTGACCGTCTACTGGTGGACGCACAGGATCAGGAATCTCCACCAGAACGACTTCATCATGGCTGCCAAGACCGAAAAGCTGTATGGAGGAGTAGCGTAGAGTGATGGATCCTCCCGGCAGCTCTGGCAGTACCCACGCCAACCGCTCCATGCCACCCGGTGTAATCATCCCCGAGCTGATTTACGATGACCTGGAGACGGCGGTCGCCTGGCTGTGCCGCGCATTTGGCTTTGTGGAGCGCCTTCGAATTGCCAACCACCGCGCCCAGCTCGTCCTGCAGGGGGAATCCTTGATCGCCAAGACTGACCCTTCCCAGGATGCCACAGCTTCATACCGGGTAAGCCGCGCGGACCATTCGATCATGGTGCACGTAGATGACTTGGGCCATCACTTAGAGCGGGCGGTGGAATGTAGCGCCAGGGTCATCAGCCCTCCCGCAGATTATCCATTCGGTGAGCGCCAATATACTGTGCAAGATATCGGTGGTCACACCTGGACCTTTTCCCAAACCATTGCCGACGTCGATCCGAAAGAATGGGGCGGTGTGCTGAGAGCCTTAGACTCCGACCAATCGCGATCATAGTTTGGATTTGTTTTTTCACATGAGTAAAGAACAAGTACCGGCTATATCTCAATATAAACCTCTTTATGATCTAGCCTTTTTATTGGGGGCTACGTTGATTATTTTCTATGCCTCGTTGACCATCAGCGCGGCGTTCAGCTTTATTAGCGGGTGGAAATTGACTCCGCTGTCTATTGTCGTAGCCACAATAATCGCCTCTATTTTCTATATCGCAGCCGGATCTAAAGGGTTAAGTATCCCAACAAAGCACTTATTCATTGGGTTAGCCATACTCGTTTTGGTTTGGTTGGTTGCATTGCTTGCAGCTGGTTGGATGTATGACCTTTCGTGGGATGGGCGCGATTACCATCAGCGAGCGGTTTATGAGTTAGCCCATGGATGGAACCCGGTGAAGGTGGAGCTGCAACCGTTATACACTTATTATAACCAATGGCTGAACCATTATCCCAAGGCACCTTGGATTGTCGCTGCAGCCATCTACCAGCTCAGTGGAAATATCGAGAGCGGTAAAGCCATGAACCTGGTACTGATCGTGGCATGTTTCATGATCACTTTCTATTTAATAGGTTCATATCACCTGAACCCGGTGTTGGTTACTGCTGGCAGCCTGGTATGTGCCCTCAATCCTGTTAGTGTGTACCAATCCTTCACCTTCTACGTGGATGGTCAGGTAGCTTCCATGTATGCAATCGTGCTGGTGCTCATGCTGATTGCCATCCGGCATCCATCACGCCTGGTGTTCCTGACCATCGGTGCTGCATTGGTCACGGGATTGAACATCAAGTTCACTGCGAGCATGTACTTGCTCATCCTGACGGGGGGACTTTTTATTTTTTATGCATTCCGTTGGTACTGCCAGTCATCAATCCTGCCACCGTTGGAGATTCTGGCTGCTGGCACCCTGGTCGGTATATTCGTAGCCGGGTACCAACCTTATGTGACTAACACACTGAATTATGGCAACCCATATTATCCGGTGTATGGAAGCCAGGTGTTCACCCAGGTTTTTCCCTTCAGTGAACAGGCACCATCGAATTTCGAGGGTAAAAACCGCTTCGAAAAGCTTTTCCTCGCCACTTTCTCTCGCTCTCAAAATATCTATGGTCAAGACAGCGGGCCAATCAAATTCCCATTGTCTGTTTCCATACGAGAGCTGCTTCAATATGGGGTGGCAGATATACGCGTAGGGGGCTTTGGACCATGGTTTGGCGCAGCCGTCTTACTGGCAATGGTTATCTGGCTGCTGTTATTCTTTTCCAATAAAATGCTTGGAATGATCGTCTCCCTGGTCGGGGGGCTGATTGCCTTTACCGCCTTGATTAATCCGGAAACGTGGTGGGCGCGCTATGCTCCACAGTGGTGGTTGATAGTGGTTCTGGTAATGTGTGCCGGATTGATCAGCCAACTCAAGTACGCGCGTTTGTTCAGTTACATCCTTCTGCTCATGCTGGCGCTCAATATTGCCATGGTAGCCGGTTCGAACCTGTCTCAAAACGCCCTCATTACGTGGAGAACAAAGCAGACATTTTCCGAGCTGGCGAGGCAGGGAGAAACCGTATTGATTTATGACCATCCATTCGAGCTCGCCCACTTAAAATTTGACCAATGGCACCTTCATTATCGGGTGGTCGATAGCTTGTCGGACCTTCCCTGCCCGCATCCATTCATGAAAGGTATCTACTACAGCCCTATAGACTGTTCCCCATAGATATTTCAGTGTTGTAGCACAGTCTTCCTGACCTGCTTAGCATTTCTTTCTCCGCTGGTTTTTCCTAGACCACCATGTCTGGGCTCCAGGGAGTGCCCAGGTCGATTAAGATCCAGCAGTATAATCCCCACAACCCGGCGGTCTTCCACGCCAGGAACAGGAAAGTGGAAAGGATGACCCAACAAAGGCCACGAGCTGTAACATGATATAATCCACCGTAATTGTCATAATTATATTATTAATGAGGGATTATGAGCTCAATTTTTCAATCACGCGGCTTTTTAGGAAAACGAAGGCAGGATGCACCGGCTGATAGAGTTCCACCCGGGCAATACGTCACGCCCGATTTTCCCGTGCTCTCAGCCGGGCCTACACCACGCACCCCCCTGGACCGGTGGAGCTTCGAGATCAACGGACTGGTCAGTCAGCCTACAAGCTGGTCTTGGGCTGATTTCCAGCGCCTGCCATCCCGCTACTTCATGGTTGACATCCATTGTGTGACCAAGTGGTCGAAGCTGGACACCCACTGGGAAGGCGTCAGTATCGACACCCTGCTGGAGGCGGTGCAGGTCGACCCGCAGGCACGGTATGTAATGGCTTTCTGCGATGGCGGTTACACCACCAACATACCCCTGGACGAGGTCACCGGTGGCAAGGCGTTTGTCGCCTACCAATACGATGGGGCATCCCTTCCACCCGAGCATGGCGGTCCGGCGCGCCTGGTGGTGCCGCAGCTTTACTTCTGGAAGAGCGCCAAGTGGGTGCGCGGCCTGACGCTCATCGAGAAAGATAAGCCTGGATTTTGGGAAAGTTTAGGGTATAACAACCACGGTGATCCCTGGAAAGAGGAACGCTATCATGGCGATTGAGCTGCTGAAAGAAGGGTTCGTACCGCGCATATTGGAGTGGCAGGTATCCACGGTGGTCAAGGTCAGGCAGGAAACGCCCAGCACCAAGACCTTTACCCTGGCATTACCCAATTGGATCCCTCACCGGGCAGGTCAGCATTATGACGTGCGGCTGACTGCTCCCGACGGTTACCAGGCGCAGCGCAGCTACTCGATCGCTTCCAGCCCCGAGCAGCGCGGCGAGATCGAGCTGACCATCGAGAGACTCGAAGATGGCGAGGTCTCCACTTATCTGCACGACGTGCTCATTTTAGGAGACCAGGTGGAGCTGCGCGGTCCCATCGGCGGTTATTTCGTCTGGGAGGCCTCCATGGGTGGACCGCTGCTGCTCGTGGCGGGCGGCTCGGGTATTGTCCCGCTCATGGCGATGCTGCGCCACCGCCAGGCAGCTGGCTCGAAAGCCCCGGGGCGGTTACTGTACAGCACCCGCTCTTACGATGATATCATCTACCAGCAGGAATTGGAGAAGCTGAACCAGACTGCTACGGGTTTTGAAGTGATCCATACCCTGACGCGCTTGCAGCCTGAAGGTTGGAATGGTTACAATCGCCGCATCGATAGGACGATGCTGGAGGAAGTGATACAGCCGCTCGGGAAAGGGCTGATCGCCTACGTATGTGGACCGACGGCCATGGTCGAAGCGGTGGCGAACACGCTGGTTACGCTTGGCATCCCTGCCGACCGGGTGCGCACCGAGCGCTTCGGACCCACGGGTGGGGTGTGATAGGAGGGTGATAAATGGATGATCTACAGGTCGAGGAAGACTATTCTTTAATGCTGGATGGCAACGCCATGGCTGGGCTTTTGCACGAGCTGTTCGACGTTGAGATGACGGTGGCAGACCTGGAATGCGCCAATTGCGGCCGGCACGGCGAGATGGGCAGCCTGTGGGCGTTCGTGGAGACACCGGGTTACGTCCTGCGCTGCCCCTCCTGCCAGAGCATCGTCCTGCGCATGGCTGTCACGCCCAGGGAAGTGTACCTGGATGCGCGCGGGGCGGCGTATTTGTGCGTACCTAAAAAACCACTCTAACCGGTCAAATTCACCCCAATCAATCTACCGATGCCGAAGGTGATAATAGCGGCGACCAGGCCAAACAGCACCTGCCTGAAACCGGAATATAGCACGTTACGCCCGGTGAACAGGGTGATGCCAGATCCGATGATGAACAGCCCCACCGCGCTAAAACCCATGCTGAGTGCCACTGCGCTGAGACCGCTCAGGAAGGCATAAGGCAACACCGGGATGATCGCCCCGGTGGCGAACAGGAAGAACGAAGTCAGCGCTGCCTCCCAGGCCGAGCCCCCCAGCTCCGATGGGTCCACGCTGAGCTCTTCACGCGCCAGGGTTTCGAGTGCGGCGGATGGGTCGCTGATGATGTGCTGAGCCACTCGCTCAGCCTCCTCCCGGGGTAATCCCCGCGCTTCGTAGATCAATGCCAGTTCCTCCGCTTCCTCCTGCGGGGCAGCCGCCAGCTCTTCCTTCTCGATGCCGATCTGATGCCGGTACAGCTCCCGCGAGCTCTGCACCGAGAGCCATTCTCCCAGCGCCATTGAGATTGCCCCCGCCAATAAACCTGCGAATCCCGTCACCAGGATAGCCGAGTTGTGCAGCTCAGCGCCTGCCACGCCCATCACCAGGCTCAAGTTGGATACCAAGCCATCGTTTGCCCCCAGCACCGCCGCCCGCAGGGCATTGCCACCTCCGGCGCGGTGTCTGCCCTCCAGCCTGGCGAGTGCTCCGCCTTCCATCCCGCCCTTAATCGTCTTTGCCACCTGGCTGAGCAGGCGGTTATGGGAGGCTTCGTCCACTCCCATCTCAGCTCCCCCTTCGGTGTGGGCATATTTGCGCGTATCCTTCTGCTCCATGCCGGCGATGGTAGGCAGCACAGCACTCACGCCGAAGCGTCTGGCTGACCATGCCAACAAACGAGTACGCCAGCCTGGTTTGAAGGTGGGGATGGACACACCCTCCTTTTGTAAGCGTGCCATCCAGGTGGCGGCATGCTTGCGCTCGGCATCCGCCATACGCCGGTACACTTCCGCCAGCCGGGCATCCTTCTCGATCTTCGAAAGGGCTTCGTACAAGTAGGCGCCATTCAACTCGTCATCCAGGCTCGCCAGGGCTGCCTGGTGTTTCTTCTCATCCATGTCTCCCTCCACTCGAGCATTCTCGTCGGTAATGAGCGAATCTTACCACGATGATAGTTTATATATACTTTCCCTGTCTCCCCAAAGTTTCCATCTTACTAATCTGCTGTACGGGTTTGCCAGGTGTAGGCATCGGATTCCATTCGATGGCGGTGAGTAGTATATAATAGCTCGCAGGTAACTATTGCCTGTGAAATCCAGGTAGGTTGATTCAGAAAAGCGCCCATGATTGCCCCTCCTCTCAAAAAATCGGCTGGTTTCTTCACCAACGTGTTGAAGCTGGTCAGTGGTACCACCCTGGCTCAGCTGATCACCATCCTGACCGCACCAGTCATTGCGCGGCTATTCACACCGGCAGCGTTCGGCCTCCTCAACGTCTTCGTCTCGTTGGTGGGTATCCTCGCTGTCGTAATCTGCCTGCGCTATGAATATGCCATCGTGCTGCCAGACGAGGATGCGGAGGCAGCCAACGTTTTTGCCCTGTGCCTGCTGATTGCGCTGGGCGTGAGCGCCATCTCAGCTCTGGTCTTGTTACTCCTGGGTCGCCCGCTGGCGGCGCTGCTAAATGCCCCACAATTGTATAAATTCTTCTGGCTGGTGCCCATTAGTTTGCTGATGCAGGGCTTTTTCCAGGCCTTGAATTACTGGAACACGCGTGTCAAACACTTCGGCCGGCTCTCCATCGCCCGTGTATCAGCTTCCCTCACTACCAGCGCCCTGCCCATACTGCTGGCGTTTTTCGGGCGTGCCGATGCCGCCAGCCTGGTCTTTTCGTACCTGGCAGGTACGTTCATATTTACCCTGGTTTTAGGCTTGCAGGTGCTGAGGGATAACCTGGCGATAATCACCCGCTCCGTCGCGCGCAGCCGTATGCTTGCCAACCTCAAGCACTATCGCAAATTCCCCCTGGTCGATTCGTGGGGTAGCTTCATCAATAACCTTTCGTGGCAGCTCCCTTCGCTCATGTTGCTTTATTTCTTCTCCGAAAGCGTGGTGGGGCATTATTCGCTTTCCAACCGCATGATCTTGCTGCCCATGACGCTGCTGGGCAGCTCCGTCTCCCAGGTCTTTTTCCAGCGCACCTCAGAGTTGCGCTCAGACCCGGCTCGGCTGTCCACATCGGTTGAGCTGGTCTTCCGGCGCCTGGCTTCCATTGGCCTGTTCCCTGCCCTGGTGTTGGGCATTGCCGGTCCCGAGCTATTCAGCATCGTGTTTGGCGCCAGCTGGACCGAGGCCGGACGATATGCCCAAATTTTGAGCCCCTGGATGTTCATCCTGTTCATCTCCTCCCCGCTCTCCACCTTGTTTGCCACCCTGGAACGGCAGGAGCTTGCTCTTGTGGTAAACGCCATCATCTTGGTGACCCGTTTTGCTGCCCTGGCAATTGGTGGCTTGAGCCACGACATCATCCTCACCCTGGTCATTTGGAGCGGGTCAGGTGTATTGGTTTACGGTGGCCTGGCGCTGTGGCTTCTGAAGCTGTCCCGCGTCGACTGGACCTCGGCAGGGCGTACCGTCTTGCAGCTGCTCCTTTATGCCAGCCTGCCAGCGTTGTTGATGGTGTGGCTAAAAAACCCCCTTGCTCCCCACGCGCTTGGGCTGCTTTGCCTCACGGCGGGGGTATCCGGGCTGTATTATGCCATTCTACTAGCTAGGGATCATGGCTTGCGAGAATACCTGCTTGCGCTGCTGCCCGCCCGAACAACCCGAACGGGGTGAAACCATGCCGCAAAACTACAGCCAGGCTTACTTTGATCTTCCCGAAACTTGGGACCCTGCCTCCTGGCAAAAAAAGGAGCCTGCCAGGGCCCGTGCCCACCTGGCTAGTCAATGGTTTCCCGGTGAAGTCCATTCCATCCTAGATGTCGGCTGCGGGAATGGAGTGTTCGCCAACCTGGAGGAGGCAGGCCGGCTCAAGATAGGTTTGGACCTCAGCCGAGCAGCACTCGCATACGTCACCGCTCCGCACTTGCAGGCAGATGCCTCCTACCTGCCTTTTGCCGACCATTCATTCGATGCCTGCCTCAGCATGGAAATGCTGGAACATTTGCAATCAGACCCATACCAGGATGCGTTGGTCGAGCTGCTGCGTGTGGCACGCACATATATCATGATCACTGTGCCTTATAACGAGAACCTCGCTTACAATTGCCTGGTTTGCCCAGCGTGCCTGTTCAAGTTCAATCCTTTCCACCACGTGCGCAGTTTTAGTCACCGGGTGCTGGTTGACCTTTTTGAGGTTCGTGCCCGCCTTATCAAGCTGGAGCCGATAGTCCCTATCCGACGCGAGGTTCTGCCTGCCTTGTGGAACCTGGTCAGTCGTTACCACCACCGCGGGGGACGTAATTTCACGACCGGCTCAATCTGCCCGCGCTGTGGTTTTACACGGAAAAGCGCCACACCATCCGGTGATAATTTACAAATTAACTCGAGACAGCGCTCACTAGGTCGTTTTTGGCCCAAAGTAACCACTTTCACCTGGTGGATGGCGTTGTACGAAAAGAGTAGTTGACGGCATGGATAACCAACGGGCTGTTCTGATGGTTGCCTATTTCTTCCCTCCCATGGGTGGTGATGGTGTGCAACGCACGCTCAAGTTCGTCAAATATCTGCCCGAATTTGGTTGGATACCCCACGTCCTGACGGTGCGGAGCGATAAAAGCCTGCTGGACCCAAGCCTGGAGGCTGAGGTTCCCGGCAACGTCTCCATCACCCGCAC
>Ga0154818_1013_pt5 | contig 12604 bp, 18 predicted proteins | sample Rifle2008BG16ft_FD_116122 | JGI IMG/M metagenome (GOLD analysis project Ga0154818, IMG submission 116122) | Chloroflexi bacterium RBG_16_54_11 | reverse complement strand
CGGGTGGGTTGCCGCTGGCGGGTAACCTGCAGCCTGTGATGATTATTGCGAGCCCCACGAGTAATATACACGCAAAAATGATTTTCTTGTTCATGGTCGCCTCCTTCGTGCCCAATGAGGATATTCTACATCATTTTACCGAGCGTTTTGTGTTTAATCAGCAGCAGTTGGGATGCAAGTAACAAGCCAGGGCTGCCCCTGCCGCCACCGTGGCGGTGAGCTTGAGGAACGTCCGGCGTGAGAGGGGAGCGCGACGTTTCATGGGTTATCTCCGTATGGATCGCCTATGTGGGAATTACCGTTAAGGACTATGCGATGGAGGTATTATAAGCGCGATTATGCAGGATTATTATCGATAGCTATACTCAGGCATACAATTGCTCAGGGTAACGCGCGAGTATAATAATATCATGAGCATTTACTCACTTGAGTGGGTTGAGAGGGCTCGAGTCCAGCCACCGGGTTTTTCGCCCGTGACGGTTGGGCTGTTGCAAAATATACTTCAGCGAATTGTTGCCGGTGTTCAGCCTGAAAAGATCATCCTGTTTGGCTCATACGCCTATGGAAACCCAACCGCAGATAGCGATATGGACTTGCTCATAATCATGGACACCACCGAGCGACCGGCTGAGCGGATATTGGCAATTTCACGTCTTCTGCGACCCCGCCCATTCCCTATGGATATCCTGGTCCGAACCCCTGCCGAAATTGATAAAGCTTTGGAAATTGGGGATTCCTTTATCCAGGAGATCATTACTAAAGGTAAAGTCTTATATGAATGGCGCTGAGGATATCGTCGAATGGGTAGATCGTGCAGAAGAGGATTACCAGCTATCCAGGATTTCATTGCGACGAAATATACCCCTGACCTATGGTGCCACCTTCCATGCCCAATAGTGTGCAGAGAAATACATCAAAGCATTGCTGATTTTCCGGCAAATTGCTTTCCCCCACACCCATGACTTGGCTGCTCTCAACGCCCTTTGCCAGAAAAATGGGATACTACTTCCAGTAAGTGAAGATAATCTCGATAAGTTATCGGCATTTGCGGTGGAAGTGCGCTATCCGGGCATCCAGCCCACAATCGATGAAGCGAAAGAAGCTCATCAAATTGCTAAAAGAATTCGCCAATATATACGTAGGCTGATCCGATAATGAACTCGTTAATCTGAACAATAATTATTAGAACTATGATTTATGGGATTGAAATGATTGCTATGATTAGTGCATTTTCAAAATCATGGTCTGTCATATAATCGATCAAATCGTAGTTCAAGACAATACCCATGCCTCCCTACCTCGTCCCTGCCAGCGAAATCCGCCGCGAGCTAACCGTATCCAATTCGCGTTTCATCTCCACCCTCGCCCCCGTCTTCTCTGTGGATGAAGCCAAGACCTTCATTGCCCGCATCAAGGCCGAGTTCCCCGACGCCTCCCACCACGTGCCCCTCTACCTCATCGGGCGCGGCACAGCGGAGATCGCCCACTGCTCCGATGCCGGCGAACCCTCCGGCACCGCCGGTCGACCTGCACTGGCTGTCCTGCGCGGCAGCGGGTTGGGTGACGTTGCAGCCGTGGTCACGCGCTATTTTGGGGGCACCAAGCTGGGCACCGGGGGCCTGGTGCGGGCATATTCAGAGGCGGTACGCCTCGTGGTGGAGGCCGTACCGCGCGCTGAAAAGGTACGCGCGCATACCGTTATGCTGGTCTTTCCCTACACTTACGTGGAGCGCATCCGCCTGCTCGTTTCCAGGCAGGATGGTAAGGTCCTGGATGAAGGCTTCGCCGCCGATGTGACCCTCACCGCCCGCCTGCGGGACGAAAACCTGCCGGCTTTTCAGTCGTCCTTGAGTGAGTTGACGAATGGCAGGGTTCAGGCAGAAGTCATCGAAACAACGAACGTTTTAATGCCTCTGACGCCGCCTTAATCCCGGGCAGTTCTACTCCGGAATTGAGTTTCTGGCTCTCCGCCAGGATGCGCACCGTCAGCGAGACAAACCTCCCACCCCGGCTGAGCCGCCTGGTCACCCCCGCCTGTGCCACAATGGAGGCATGCTTCTCGATAATCGCCACCACCAGTCCATCGAAATCATCCTGGTTAGCGCCCATCACCTTCAATGGAAATATGGATGGGAAAGGTATCCCATGCTGTTCTGGAGAAGAGGCCATCATTCCTGCGGAGCCGGCGTCCCGTCCCAGCCCGCCAGGCGCGCCGAGAGCCACCAAAAAGCCTGCCCTTTCAGGAAGCAGTTCAGCGAGTGCGAGTGTGCGCACGAGATAGCCGGGTCGGGGCAATAACCCGGATGGCCCTCGCACCAGCCCTGGCACCACGGGCAGCTATCGTCTGGCACATCCGGGTAAGGTGAGCCGTCGGGCAGCCAGCTTTCGATATCGGCAAAGTCGTACAGGATCTTATGGTTGGCGGTCACATAATCGCGCACCATGTTGTTGTTACGGTTGAGCACCGTCTGGTCGGCATCGATCTCCGTGTGACCGGTCATATAGACGAAGTGTACCCCGGGATATTCCCCTTCCAGCTGGGTCATCATATCCAGGTACTGCTGGACGACACTGGCGTCCAACCACGACATCTCCCCACACCACGACCACATGAAGGCATTCGCCTGTGGAGCCGAATTCAACATGTCGCGCGCCGTGGCGAGGAACGCGCCCAGGTCCCAGCTAAAACCGCTGTTATAACCCATGCGTAGGTACGCCGGGCTGCCCTGTTCGGGTGGAACCACCCACTGCTTGAGGAAATTATAGGTGGGTGGGCTGGCGTAGGCGCTCAAGTAATCCATGCCCGCCCAAAGCTGGGTGCCATGCGACGTGAAGCCATACGACCAGACCACGTTCTGCATGGCAGCCTGGACCCACAAATCGGGTACGAGGGCAACATCACGCTGGTTATGGTTGACGATGATGGCTTGCAGGGGCTCGTCATTGCCAACCAATGGCAGGAAGCGTGATTCTACAGCCTGAGGGTTGAGAGATTCTGCTACGGGGAGGCTGAATGGCGAGGATGCCACCACTGGTGTATTTTGGCTATATCCCAGGTATAACAGGATAAATAATACCAGCCAAACGATGAGCGCCAACCCGAGCGCAATCCGACGAGTTATCATGAATTCCTCCTTAGGATAGGCTACGGTTGGGTTGACATTTCAAGGATCATCTGCTGCATGTGCTCGAAATGCGAACCCTTCCAATATACCTGGTTGCAAGAAGGGCACCAATGGAACTCCTGGTAGTATTTCTTGGTCAACGGCTCCAGCCGGTCGATGATATCAGCCTTGTTCACCTGCTCGAGCGAGCTGTTGCAGCGCAGGCAGCGCTGGAAGGGTTTTACCTGCCCGGGCAGCTTGAATCGTCGCAGCACCTCCATGGCCTGCTGGCGTGGGTCGGTGTGGTGCAGGCAGTAGCCGAGGGTGATGGCTTTGCGCATCAACAGGCGGCGGTCGCGGGTTAACAAGACCCTACCCTCAATGACTGCCACCCGGCTCAGCTCGCCATCCTCGTAATCGTTCCGGTACAGGCTATCGAACCCCAGCATACGTAGATAAGTTGCCAGCTGCCCCAGGTGGTTATCCAGGATAAAGCGCGGCTCATCGCCGACCAGGAATTCCGCCGGGTACACCGTCACCTGATCACCCTGCTGCAGGCGGTTGGCTGAATCCGTCTCTTCCGCGTCCACCAGCACCCGCCCGAACTCTGTGTGAGGCACACCGAGCGATTCGATCAGGTGCTTGAGTGACTGGTGTGGCTCGAATTCGAGGCTGAAGGTGCTATTCTTCCGGTAATGGGGCAGGAAATCGTTCAGCACGCCCGTAAAGGTAAACGTGGCTTTCAATATTGGCTCGATCTGAACACAACCATTAAATCCGTTTCAGCCTCAAGGCCGACCAATCCTCGTCGATGGATATCATCGACACTCCCTCCAACCCAAGCGTGTGGGCGTAGGCGTTGATCGTGTCGCGGTTGATATCCGTCTTCACCCTGGATGTGCCCTTGTGGTAGGTGACCCACAACATCCCTTCCAGGGCTAAGAGCTCCTTCAGCCTGGGGAGCTGCTCCTCCAGCTCGCGCCGGTCGGCGACGAACACCTGGATGGCTTTCACCGGGCGGCTGGTTTCGCTCAGGATCACGATCGTATCCGGCATCGCCCCCATGCGCGCCAGGTACTCTCCAGGTGGGTTCACCAGCAGGAACTTGCTTCCGGGCTTGATGAACAGTTTTTGGGCGATTGATTTATCAGACATGATTCCTCCTTGACCTTATGGGGTCACATTCATGGATTTCGGCCAGCTTTTTGATTTCGTTCAACCGGCTGATGACCACCCAATCGAAGAGGTTAATCAGCAGCCAAAATATCCATCGTCGTTTCATCGAGATGATTATTTCGCGCTGAATATACGGCAGTATGCCATACGGCTTCCTTAACCTGTTTCACCGAAAAGCTGGGGGGGCGCCTGGATGGCAACCACCTCTCCCCGCGCGCACACCTGTCCATGGGCTGATAGCCAGGCCTCCATGATCACTTTGCGCCCCTTGAGCTCCTTTACCCTGGCGCGCACTTCCAACGGTATGCCCAAAGGGGTGGGTTTGAGGTAGTCCACTTTGAGCGAGGCGGTCACAAACCGGAATGCCGGCAGCGTGTCCATTGCCCGCCCTTCCGCCTGATACATTGCCGCAGCCGCAGTCCCGGTGCAGTGGCAGTCAATCAGTGAGGCGATCAACCCGCCATATACGTAACCGGGTATGGCGATGTGGTAAGGTCTGGGCGTAAACGTGCAAACGGTCTCCTCTCCATCCCAATGGCTCTTGATCTGCAGTCCGTGCTCATTCAAGCGCCCACAGCCATAGCAGTAGCTCACAATATCGGGGTAGTAATCCTGGAAAGCTTTTTCAATCATTTATCTGGCTCCAATTTCTCTGGCCGCGTCCCTTAATATCTCATAACCGCGTTCTACCAGTTGGTCAAGCTCGTCTACGTTCACCTCTGTCCCAGCTTCGAGGCGCTCAAGCTGGCGTAGAAGCGTGCCTCGCAAGCCGCTTGCCTGGTGAGCATAGGTTGAATCGGCCGAAAGCCGTTCGAGGCGTTCGACTAGGCGATCGATCAGTTCCATTTGCGCTTCATCCACCATACTTAGCATGTAAATTCGCCCATAGGCTTGATCTGCAACCTACCAAGACATGATACGCTCGGGAGTAAGCTTGACGAGCAGGTTTTCGGGGTCATTAAGCCAGGATTGTGGCTCGGATTCTTTCACTCCTTCCACTCCCAGGTAGCGGGTGTAAATGCGGCTGGCGATTTCGCGCACCATTTGGCGCGGTTCTGTGACCAATTCCACTGCGCCTTCTAAAAGTACCGCCTGGAGCATGTTTCCCTCCTGTTTTGACTCGATTAATACGGCTCCACGCGGGTTTATCTTCAGCTCGCGGATCTTACGCGTGGATGAAAAACTGCTGATCCACACGCACTCGCCATCCCAGTCGAACCACACCGGCACCACGTGCGGCTGTAATGTCTTTGGATTGGTGGTTGCCAACCTGGCGAGAACCGGCTCAGCCAGCACCGCTTCGATCATCTCTGTGCGGTCATTTTTGGGGCGATCTGCCATTCAGCTCCTCCGCAAGCTTACCGGGATGAGTATAGTACAAAACTTTGCCTGCCACAACTTCACCAGAATCACGAGAACCGGGTGGAATACCCGGCTCTCTTCAAGGAGGAGAAAAATAATGCGTGCATCACCATCCTATCAGATACCTTCCCCTCGTGCTTGACGCAATCCATGCAATTACCCAACGATTACCCGTCATTTACGGTACCTCGGCGTGAACGCTTGATTTCACTCCGTTTGCGCTTGGATTCGAGCCGTTTTATTATGGAAGCGCGTGTGGGGCGGGTCTTACGGCGTGGTTTGAGTGGCTCAGCTGCCTGCTGGATGAGCCGGATGAGCCGCTCCAGGGCTGCCTGGCGGTTACGTTCCTGCGAGCGGTACTGCCTGGCCTCGATGATCAATATCCCATCCGATGTCATGCGCTTGCCTGCCAGCCTGCCCAGGCGCTGTTTTAGCTCCTCTGGCAGGGATTTAGATGCGCTTAAATCGAAGCGCAATTGGACCGCCGTGGAGACTTTGTTGACGTTCTGCCCTCCCGGTCCGGTCGAGCGGGTGAAATCGAATTCGATTTCCTGTTCGTCAATTTGAATCGTGGGCGTGATCACGATCATGGCAGGTATTTTAAAGCAAGATGAGCATTTCATAGCCAAAATTAGATTAATAATACCCTAATGAATATTTTTCTCGAGGTCGTTGACACCCAAAACATTTCGGGATAATATAAGTTTCGATAACTCGGGAGGTTCACGAAGCGTTCATTTCTTATCTGAAAGGCGCTTGATCGCCGGCATGTTAACGTTTCGAGATCAATTGGTGGTTTGAACAGTCGGGATTAATGCTCTTTACTGACCAAACAGATGAGCGGCTGGGATAACCATCCGCTCATTTCGTTGGAGGGTACATGCAAAAGACGCTTGTGGCGGCAGCTTTGGGGGAATGTGTGCATGTGGCAGGGGTGATGAACTTCCTGCGCCTGGCAGAGGCCAATGGCTGGCGAACGGTTTTCCTCGGACCTGCGGTGAGGATCGAGGCAGTCTTGCAATCGGCGCGGGATGAAAATGCGGACCTGGTTGGCGTGTCTTACCGCCTCACCCCTGAAACCGGGGAGCGCCTCTTGGGCGAGTTTGCCGAAGCTGCGGATGAGCTGCGGGCTGCCGGGATGCGCTTTGCCTTTGGTGGGACGCCGCCCGTGGCGGAAAAAGCGCGCCGGTTTGGCTTCTTCGAACGCGTCTTCGATGGCAGCGAGCCCCCCGAGGAGGTGCTTGCCTATCTCAAAGGGCAAACATCCGCCACTGCCTCGGAGCAGGACTATCCCCAGTCCACCATAGAGCGCATACACTGGAAATCGCCCTTCCCGCTTCTACGTCACCATTTCGGTCTGCCGAGCATGCCAGATAGCCTGCGTGGTGTGGAGCAAATCTCCAAAGCCAAGGTATTGGACGTCATTTCGCTGGGGATCGACCAGGATGCGCAGGAAAATTTCTTCCACCCCGAGCGGCAAGACAACCGGCGGAAAGGAGCCGGCGGGGTACCCGTCCGCTCAGCCGATGACTACCGGGCGCTTTACGCTGCCAGCCGCCAGGGAAATTATCCCCTCCTGCGCACTTATTCCGGGACGGACGATTTTATCCGCCTGGCAGAGATGTACCTGGATACGATCAACAATGCCTGGTGCGCCATCCCCCTGTTCTGGTTCAACCAGATGGACGGGCGCGGTCCCTGGGACCTGGAAGGCTCCATCCGCGAGCACCAGGCTGTGATGGCGTGGTATGGAAAACGAAACATCGCGGTGGAGCTGAATGAACCGCACCATTGGGGCATGCGGGATGCCCCAGACGTGATTTTCGTGGCCTCTGCCTTCCTTTCGGCTTATAACGCCCGGCACAACGGGGTGCGGGACTACATTGCCCAGATGATGTTCAACAGCCCTCCCGGCACCTCCGATGCCATGGATGTGGCTAAAATGCTGGCAGCCCTCAAGCTCAGCGTACCCCTGGCAGGGCCTGATTTCCACATCTGGAGACAGACCCGCACAGGCCTGCTAAGCTACCCGCTGGACCCGGCAGCGGCGCGCGCCCACCTGGCAACCTCAATCTACGTGCAAATGGCGCTTAAGCCCCACATCATCCACATCGTCGGGCATACGGAAGCCCACCACGCTGCCAGCGCTGACGATGTCATCGAGGCCTGCCTGATCGCCCGCAAAGCGGTTGAAAATGCCCTCGCCGGAGCCCCGGATATGACCGCTGATCCCCTCATCCAATCCAGGGTGGCGCACCTGGTTTCCGAAGCCGGGGTCACCCTGCGGGCAATCTGGCAGCTTGGGGCGAATTCAAGCCCGGACCCATGGGCTGATCCGGTCACCCTGGCCAGGGCGGTGGGCGTGGGAATTTTGGATGCCCCACAACTACGCAATAATCCCTTTGCCAGGGGGCAAATCGATACCCGCATCGTTGGGGGTTCTTGCGTGACCGTCAGGCCGGATGGGACTTCTTTATCCGAGGCAGACCGGCTGGAAGCGTTTATAAAATAACGAGGAACGAGGGAGGTATATATGGCTGGAAAAATCAAGATCACCGTTATTGGCGCCGGGCATGGGGGTAAAGCCATGGCAGCCCACCTGGCGCTGATGGACTTCCCCACCACCTTGTATAACCGCACTCCCGACCATATCGCCGCCATCAAGGAGCTGGGTGGAATCGATCTCGAAAGTTATGATGGCGGTCCGCGTGGTTTTGGTACGCTGGCTAATGCAACCTCCAGTATGGCAGAAGCCCTCGAAAAAGCCGAGCTGGTGATGGTGGTTGTGCCCTCCTCGGCTCACGTGGATATCGCCAAAGCCTGTGCGCCCTATCTGACCGATGGGCAGGTTGTGGTTTTACATCCCGGGCGTACCTGTGGGGCAATTGAATTCAACAAGGTGATCCGCGACAATGGCTGCACCGCCGATGTGACCATCGCCGAAGCCGAGACGTTCATCTACGCCTCCCGCTCGGAAGGTCCTGCGCAGGCGCGCATATTCCGGATCAAGGAAGCCGTGCCCCTGGCTGCATTGCCCTCCAATCGCAACCAGCTTGTCCTGGACCACATACACCAGGTGTTCCCACAATTTATCGATGGTGACAATGTCTTGCATACCGGGGTGAACAATATGGGCGCCATCTTTCATCCTGCCCTCACCATCCTTAATTCAGGTTGGATCGAATCCACGCATGGCGACTTTCAATTTTACATCGATGGTGTGACCCCCTCGGTGGCGAAGGTTTTGGAAGCCCTCGATCGCGAGCGCGTGACGGTGGCTGCCTCCATCGGCATTCGCGCCCGCACGGGTATGGAATGGCTGAAGCTTTCGTACGATGCAGTCGGCGAGGACCTGAATGAAGCCATTCACAACCAGCCGGGATATTATGGCATCAAAGCCCCGCCTACCCTCAACCACCGGTACATCTTCGAAGACGTCCCCATGAGCCTCGTGCCGATCGCCTCCCTGGGCAAGCGTTATGGGGTTGCAGTCAGCGGAATTGATGGGATAATTAAATTAGCCAGTATAATTCATCGTACAGATTATTGGCGGCGTGGTCGCACGATTGAAAAATTGGGAATAAATAATCTGAGCACCGATGAGCTGATCCATTACGTCAAAGAAGGTGTTTTGGGTACAGATTAAGATCGGGATGGTTGGGATGGCATACTAAACTATCCACAAGGGAAGGCGAAATGGAAATCCAAGACCAATCCAACATGGTGATGCTCCTGGCTGTGCTTCAAGCCCAAGACGCGGAATTAGTGTCCGCGGCGTTGAAAAAATATGGCATTTCGGGCTATGAGCTATCGAGCACCGGCGCCTTCCTGGGCCGGAAAAATATCACCTTGCTCATCCCGGTCCAATCGACCAACGTGGAATTAGTCGTCTCTGAGCTGAGGCGTAATTGCCGGCAGCGGATCGAGTACGTCTCGATGCCCATCGAAGGTCAACCCCTTCCCATTCCAAGCCCCATCCCGATCACGGTCGGTGGAGCCACGATCTTCATCCTCGAAATCGACCAATATATGGAGGTGCTGCAATGAAACTGATGATCGCCATTGTCAACGATGCAGACTACGACAAGGTAGCGCGCGCATTGACCGAAGAGGAGTTCCGGGTGACTTGTATTGCCTCCACGGGAGGCTTGTTCCGGCGAGGCAGCAGCACGCTTTTGATTGGTTTGGAGGAGGAGAAGATAAATCGGGCAACCGAGATCATTAAAAAGCACAGCGCCAGCGCGGAGGGGGCGGGTGCGCAGAAAGCCACCATCTTTGTCCTGAACATCAAGGATTATATACGGTTGTAGGCAGTTATCCCCCTAATCAAAGCGCCTTTTCGAACAACCGTATTTCCTCCAGTAGTCCTTTCCCCTACTCCAGGGTGAGATCCTCGTCAATCACCAGCAGCATCCCCTTGCCTCCCAGCGCGTGCAGGATGGTCAGACACCTGCCGCAGATGCTGCTGGATACAGCGATCGGGACGAACTATTACGTGAAAAACACGGATTACGATCCAGCCGGGAGGGTGGACGTGCGAGACCTGGGGTTAAATGGCAGCGACCCGAGGATCAGAGTGGATTACACTTACTATGGATGGGACGATGCAAACGGCCAGGGGAGGCTGAGCCAGATAACGAGCGGGATCATGAGCGATCTGGACAGCCTGCAGTACCTACATTACGGTTATGACGAAAATGGGAACGTCATGACCATCGATGATTACGTGGCAGTTCGTCCACAACTTCAACGACAATCATTTGGATATGATCGATTAGATCGCTTGACGAGCGCCGAAGCGTTTAATTCAATCATATGGGATAATCCAGGAGGGGAAGGAGGAAGGGGAGGAATAGAGAGTTTGGATGGAACTTATGCATTACAAGCTTATACCTACGATCCAACAACCGGGAATCTAGCGAGCAAGGCGGGGGTGAGCCTGACCTACGGAGATACAAACCATGACCATGCGGTGACGGCAATGGGTGCGAACACTTACGGGTATGATGCCAACGGGAACCAGACTTCGAGGATTATCTCCGGAAGTTCCTATACGCTGACCTATGACCAGGAGAACCGGTTGGTGGGTGTAAGCGGAGCAGCTACCGCAACGTTTGTTTATGATGGAGATGGGAACCGGGTGAAGGGGACGATAGGGGGAACCACAACCACCTATATTGGGAATTACTTCGAGTGGGTAAGCTCAACCAACAATATGAAGAAGTATTATTATGCTGGAAACACAAGAGTGGCGATGCGCACAGGGAGCAGCACAATAAATTACCTGCTGGGAGACCATCTGGGCAGCACGGCTATTACGACAAATAGCAGTGGGGTAAGAACGGCGGAGATACGCTATTACCCGTGGGGGACGGACCGGTACACCTACAACCCCACCCCGACGACGTACAGGTTTACGGGACAGAGGAATGAGAGCGGGATTGGGTTGTATTTTTACGGGGCGAGATGGTACGACGCTTATCTTAACCGGTGGATCCAGCCTGACGCGATTATACCCGATCCAAACAATTCTCAAAGCTACGATCGCTACGTATACGCTTTCAATAATCCTGTCAAGTATACAGACCCGAGTGGGCATATTTCTTGGATCGCATTAATAATTCTAGGAGCAGCAGGTCTAACAGCTGGTGCAGGATATGTAGCCTTTGATATTTTAAGTGTAGCACATATTACTGATCCACGTGCTCCCAACCCCACATCAAACGATATGACTGGTTGGTTAACAGATCGAATAAATGAAAATTCAACTGCGCCTGTGACTCAGCTTTTAAGGGAAAATTTTACCAGTGGTGATCCGATCAAGATGGCAGGTGCATTAAAAGCTTGGACTGCAATCGTCAGAACAGGAGGAGTGTGGGATTATAAAATGGATATTACTCGGTCTGGTGTCCCTGAGAATAATAATATAAAGTTAGGCGGAATTACACTTAACTATCAGGCTATAGCTAACATTCATTTTGGTGCCATGGGTAGAGCAGTAGGTATACCTGGTTGGTTGCTAGAAAGCGGTGCTGGCGCATTCCAGATTTGGGATAACAAGGATGATCTGAATAATATTGGGACCTTAAGTACTTTATATGATGACCCCTATGATAATTGGATGATTAAATTCGGAATATGGTTATACGATCAATATGGTGATGAATTTGGTAATTTAACCTTGGAACAATTTGAGGAAGCATTAAACAACTATATAGAAGAAAATGGGGATCCAGGAGAACCTTTATCGAATTAGGAGATTGGGATGTCATACAAAAACTGGATTATACAATTAGTTAAAGCTGTTATATCGATTGGAGGGGTCCTGGTCATGAGTGGATGCGTACTTAAACTTCTTATACCAGCAACAGAAAGAGCTTTTTTACCTCAGGAATTATTATTAACCAAGGAGGATCTGCCTGCTGAATGGTCAGTGGTATTTGGACCCCAAAAAGTAAGTAACAATACGAAGCCCTCGAATTCAACGGAAATTGCTTTAATAAAGTCAACAGAAGCAGAAATATATCATGAACGAAGATGGGATGTCATGGAGAGGGTGTATCGTTATAATTCGGTAGAAGGTGCTAAGGAAGATTATGCATTAACCACAAGCTTCCCAGGAAAAACTGATGTTGATAGGTGGAGATTTATGAGTAATCTAGCCGATGAACAAAAAATTTCTTGTTATACATATGTAAACATGGAATATCCAGTTTGCAGTTGGGTAGCACGATATGAAGAATATGAAATCGAAGTAATCGCCTGGCTTGATCCAAATAGAATAAACATTGAGGATATACAAGAACTTGTAATTAAAATAGATGAAAAAGTTATCAAGAGTTTTGAGTAATAATATTAATGCATTTCCTAATCTGAATCTTAACAAAAGTGGTAAGCCAGAAGTATCCTAAAGGTTACGGAAAAAAGGTTGCGTAATCGGATCAAAAGTCGAATGATTTAAA
>Ga0154818_1085_pt1 | contig 13282 bp, 12 predicted proteins | sample Rifle2008BG16ft_FD_116122 | JGI IMG/M metagenome (GOLD analysis project Ga0154818, IMG submission 116122) | Chloroflexi bacterium RBG_16_54_11 | reverse complement strand
GGGACGGGGACGAACAAATCGTGCTCCATGTCCTGTCCCTCGAAGGGCTTGTCTCCGATCGTCACCAGCTGTGCCGCGTGCTGGCGCAGGGAGTTCGCCAGGTCGTTCAATTCCTCCCTGAACGTATCCCCCATCGAGATCAAACATACCGGGAAGCCGGTATCCACCATGGCGATGGGTCCGTGCAGGAAATCGGCCGATGAATAAGGCTCGGCTTGCATGTTCGCCAGTTCCTTGCACTTCAGTGCCGTCTCCCAGGCGGTCGAGTAGTTGAAGCCCCTTCCGATGAACACCGCCTGGTCGGAGGCTGCCAATGCCTGGGCTGCCCGGCGCGCCTGTGGCTCGGCTGCCAGCGCCTGCTCGAGCGCCCCCGGGACGGCCTGCAGCGGCTCGAGCTGCATGGGCGCGCTTTTCAGGCTGAGTGCCAGCAATGCCAGGGCTGCCAGCTGAGCGGTGTAGGTCTTCGTCGCTGCCACGCTGCGTTCCGGTCCCACCCCCAGGGCGATTTGATATTCCGCCGCCCTCGCCAGGGGGGAGGCCAGGTCATTGGTGATGGCGATCGTTGGCGCACCCTGCCGCCTGGCTTCCTCGACCACGCTGACGATGTCTGGCGATTGCCCCGACTGCGAGATGCCGATAACCAGTGCCCCCTCCAGGCGCGGCGGGGATTGGTAGCGCGTGAACAGGGATGGGGCTGCCAGCGCCACGCTTAGCTGGTTGAGCGCCCCGAAGATGTATTGCCCGTAGCGGGCGGCGTTGTCAGATGTGCCGCGCGCTGCGATCAGGGCGTAGGAGAACACGCCGCCTGAGAGCTGCCGGCTGATCCACGCCACCCGTTGGGCTTCCGTTTCCAACATGCGGCGGATGGCTCCCGGCTGGGCGTAGATTTCGCTCAGTAATTGCGACGGTTGGGTCACCAAAGCTCGCATCTCCACTGAGTGCCAGTTTATCAGTCTTTCCAGAATTGCGGCAGGTAGGTGCGGTTGGTTTTCAGCATATCCTCCAGCACCGCCTGCACGCAGTCCGCCTTGGGTCCTAACGGGTGCGCCAGCAGCGCCTGGAAAGCCGCTTTTCGGTCACCCTGCACGGCCGCCTGGGCAGTCAGCAGCTCGTAGGATTTCACCTGGGCGATCAAGCCGAAGCAAACTGCCGGCAACGGCTTGGCTGGCAGGGGGTGCACGCCATTGCGATCCACCCGGCAGGGCATCTCGAGCACCCAGTTATCCGGCCAGCCTTGCACCGCTCCTTTGTGGGCGGTGTTGACCACATGGGTCTCGCCCCGGTCGTTGTAATGGGCATCCAGGAGCTGTGCGGCGACGGTGGAATAATACGCCCCACCGCGTTTCATCAGGTCTGCCGGGGGTTCGGTGAGCGCAGGGTCGGCGTACTGTTGCAGCAGTCCCTTTTCGATCTCGATCACCTCCTCGCCCCGCGAGGGAGGCCACTTACGCTGCGAATCCAGTTTGTGGTCGGTGTGGTAGAAATATTGCAGGTAATAGTTGGGCAGCATTCCCAGGGCCTCGATGGTATCCGGGTCCCACTCGGGCTCAAGCTCCGAGCGCAGCGCGGTTAGCATGGCTTCCATCACCTGTGGCCAGATATCCTCCCCGTCGATGGTGAAGCCGCGGTGCCAAGTCAGGTGGTTCAGCCCAAGCGTATCGAGTTGGGTACGATCGGGGGTGATGTCACTGCCCTTGAGCCCTTTCAATCCATCGATGATGCCCATCTTGGTGGTGATGGCTACATTGCACACCCCCACCGAGGGCACCTCCGGGGCGTAGGTTTGCAGCGCCTGGGTGACCAGGCCGGCCGGGTTGGTGAAGTTGGCGAGCAATGCGCCCGGTTTTGCCACTGCGCGCATGTCGGCCGCGATCTTCAATACCACCGGGATGGTGCGCAGCGCTTTCGCCATCCCGCCCACACCGGTCGTCTCCTGCCCGATCAAGCCGTGCCTAAACCCCAGGTATTCGTCCGCCACCCGCGCCGGCATCTGCCCCACCCTGAGCTGCGTGATGACATAGGAGGCGTCCTGAATAGCAGCTCTCTGGTCGGAGGTCAGCACCACCTTGAACGGTTCCCCCCTGGCATGCACCAACCGTTGGGCGAAGCCACCCACAGTGCCGAGTCGCCCGGGGTCGATGTCCATCAGCCACAGCTCGCTCACCGGCAAGGAAGCCGCGCGCCTCAGGAACCCATTGACCAGCTCGGGTGTGTAGGTGGACCCCCCACCGATGACGGCGATTTTCATTACTCGCTCCGGAACAAATACCTTATGATTTAGATTTTAGCATTAAAAAATTCGTACGGTAGGTTTTAGACAAAGCGAATCCAAAATGATCCATAAGTGCTAAAATATGAAAATGCTGCGTGTGGTCAGGATTTTTCTCATAGCTGGTAAAACCCTACCTTGAAGCTGATTTAGACGTACCTTTTTTTATAAATTCAGGGAGGGTAGAAATGGAGAGAAACGGATTCCATCTCGTTGTGAAAGAGATTCACCCAGGGTGAGGAATTAATTTCCATGCTATCTCATCTTTTCCAAAAAATTTTTTCCATTTTGATGACATTACTGCTCAGCATCGGGTTGGGATTTCTTGGTTGTATGGGAGCGAGCCGGTTTTTCGAGGCGGTTTCAGGCGGTTTATTTTCAAGATGGACTTCGATTGGAACCCCACCGGGAAAAGCGATATCTATTCAAATCGCTGCCTCAGAATCAGCCTCGGGAAGGACGGTCGTAAAAACAGGGGAAGGGAAATTTTATGCTTATAAACCGGGATTATTTGCCAGATGGGTGGAAACTACCTGGTCATCTCCTGAAAAGACACGCCTCACTCCAAATTGCCTTCCCTTTGATAACCCTGAGCAGACATTTTTATCCCACGCGATCGTTGATTGTAACGGTTACTCTTCATGGGAATGGTAGAGCAAGGGGGATTTATATTTGGCGATAGATGATGGATCCGTTTGGAGATATCGTTATGGGATCAGCCTGCTGGAAGGATTGGTCATTTTGGCTATTGCGACAATTCTCGGGGGCGTCGGTGGATTCTTTTTGTCAAAACCAGTCCGAAAATTCATCCATCGGAAAACATAAAACGGATCACTGGTTCCTAAATCCGCGTGAAATAATATTACGCAAAGCATCCGAGCTACCCAGTCATAACCTCCAGGAACACTCTAAGATGGATACTACGCGTTAGTGCTACATACTCAAATATTTAAGCGCTTCGTACACCAGCAGGGCCGGCCACACGATACCTTTAAAGAAACCTAGCACGCCCAGCCAGAACGTGGTGGCGTGACCGATGAAATACACCCATGCGCCGATCAAGCCCAGGCCATACACCGCCCCTCCGGCCCCATTCCGGTAGATCACCTTGGGTCTGTAATGGATTTTTTCGCTCGTAATAGGTTCTTCAGTCATTTGATCCTCCTTATGAATATCATTCATCTGGATTATATATATGATTTATCCGCCATGGTTGCGACAGCACGAGTAACGTTGAACGTTGTAACCTATAAAGTTATTCTGGGTGGGTCGCCCTAACAAAATCAATTATGATTATGCCATGAGTATAATTGGGCAGTATGATGAACGCATCTAATCGGATATAAAGAAAGATAAAAGTTCATGCGAATCTTCTTGAATGTCATTGCTCTATTGTTGATCTTTGCCGGAGGAGTATGGTTCTTGCAGGGAATCAGTGTCATCCCAGGCAGTTTTATGACTGGTCAGAGCCAGTGGGCTGTATATGGCGGGATTGTCTTTGTCGTAGGGCTGGGTTTACTCGTGTTTGCCAATCGCAAGGTAAAATCACAGTCTAAAAAAATATAAATAATTCAATCCGGTGAGTATTCCAGAGAATCAGATTTGCGAAAAACCGAGAACAACCATTCGCGAATTACCGACCACGATACCCAGGTGAAAATGCATGGGGACGAGATTGAAATCGATATTCCGCTCGTTAAAAGATAGTTGGCTGAACAATTTCCCCAACTCGCTGAGAAGTCAATTAGGGTTGTACGATCAACAGGTACTGTAAACGCGATTTTTAAGCTTGGTAATAATCTCTGCGTGCGGCTGCCGCGTGTGGATACGTGGGCAGAAAGCTTGAAGAGGAAGCTTGTTTGGTTGCCAAAGCTTGCCCTGCATCTATCGCTCGCCATCCCGGAGGCATTGGCACAGGGAAAGCCGACAAGGTGGTACCCATATCCATGGGCAATCTATTGTTGGCTCAAGGGGCGTCCATATCAAGATAAACTCATCCGTGATGAGCGCCAGGCTGCTTATGACCTCGCAAACTTCATTGTGGAGCTGCGAAGGATGGATGTGTCAGGAGCTCCGCCTGGTGGTCGTAAACCATTGAAAGAGCTCAATTCAGTGAGACGGCTTGCGATTGATTCTGCCCAGGGTACAATAGATACTGAAACGGTATTGGCGTCATGGACACGTTCACTGGAAACTCTGCCCTGGGATGGGAAACCTGTTTGGATCCATGGGGACTTGCTTAAACCCAATTTGCTGGTTCGAGATGGTCGGCTCAACGCCGTCATCGACTTTGGCGGGGTTGGTATCGGAGATCCCGCGGCTGATGTGATTCCCGCATGGAGCGTTTTCAACAAGGTTGGTCGAGATGCATTTCGGCATGCGCTTGATGTCGATGACAACACCTGGATCCGGGCGCGTGGTTACGCCTTGCACCAAGCGCTTATGATTATCCCGTATTATCCCCAAACAAACCCTGAATTTGTCACCCTTGCAAAACGCACGATTGGAGAAATCCTGGCTGACATCAAGTAGCCTGGCTTCTTTCCGGCAGCATCTCACGTACTCGGCGTGGCTGGAGGCAGGTTAGTAACGTGTAAACGTTCGAACGTTTCAACGTGTGAACGATCCAGAAATGATCTCGAGCTCGTGCGGCAGGACATTTATTTCCAGCCGCCTGCCATCCACGCAGATGATCTCGCCATCGGTCTGGGCAGGCAGCGGCCCATCCAATGCGCTGATGCTGATGTGCCTCGCTCTGCCTGTCTTTATCTTCGCCTGGGTGGTCTGGTCACCCTTGGTGAAATGCGGGATCATCATGATCACCTCGAACGAGCTCATCTGCTCGGCGATGCACAGGTCGAACAGTCCATCGTCCGGCAGTGAATCGGGCGCCATGAGGAAACCACCTCCCAGCCGGCGCCCGTTCATGACCGAGATCAACAAGCTGCGCTGGGTGAGCGTTTCCTCGTCGTATACCGTGGTTGCCATGGGAGCCTTGTTATACAGGAACACCGTTTTCAGCACTGCCGCCATAAATCCCGCAAAACCTCCCCAACGCGGCAGCTTGTGCACCTCGATGGTGGTGATGGCATCGAACCCCACCCCCACGCAGTTACCGAAGTACCTGCCCTCCGGGTACCTGCCTCCCGCCACCCTGCCGATGTCGATCACGCGTCGGTGGTCAGCCAACAGGGCTTGTACCCCTCCTTCGATATCCGTCGGGATGCCCATGCTGCCGGCGAAGTCATTGCCCCTCCCCACGCTCAGCACCCCCATGGGGGGGATGGGCAGTCCTACCTGCTTGCATTGCATCAGGCCGTTGATGACCTCGTTCACCGTGCCGTCGCCTCCCGCCGCCACCACCCCTCTTCGACCTTCCGCCACTGCCTGCCGGGAGAGCTCGATGGCATGCCCCTCTTGCCTGGTGCGGACGAGATCGAAGTCGACTCCCTGCTGCTTGAGCAGCTGTTCGATCTGCGGCAGGGCTTTTGCGCCATTTCCGTTACCTGCCGCCGGGTTGAGTATGATCTTGTAGGGGTTGGTCATGCAGAAATTATATCAGCCACGAAAGTATACAATAAGACTATTTTATATCTCCCTCAGGCTTTAGCATTAACGGTCTCGATTAAAAGATTTTGTAGATAATGGATTTTCACTTTGTATAAAGACCTTTGTGTCCATTGTGCTGTGGCAACGTCATGATTTCGCTGTCCTTTGGTGTGATATTTTTGCTTGCCGTTCGGGCGATTCAGTAGTAAATTTAGGCATTCCAGACCCAGAAGTATCAAGGGGAGATAGACGATGAGTGACGCCAAAATGCCTGCCCTGTTCGTCGGTCATGGTAGCCCGATGAACGCCATCGAAGATAACGAGTTCAGCCGCGCATGGCAGGAAGCTGCCACGCAGCTGCCGACACCCGCTGCCATCCTGTGCATCTCCGCCCACTGGGAGACTCACCGCACCCAGGTGACGGCCATGGAAACCCCCCGCACCATCCACGATTTTTACGGCTTCCCCCGACCCTTGTTCGAAAAAGCATATCCTGCCCCCGGCTCTCCCGGGTTGGCTGACCGCATCATGCGCCTAATCCAGCGAACGACGGTCTTGCCTGACCTCTCCTGGGGGCTTGACCACGGCACCTGGTCGGTGCTGTGCCGCATGTACCCGCAAGCGGATATCCCCGTGGTGCAGCTGAGTCTCGACCGCAGCCTGGATGCGCCCGGACACTACAACCTGGGGCGCCAGCTCGGGGAATTGCGCCGCGCCGGTGTCTTGGTGATCGGGAGCGGCAATCTCGTGCATAACCTGAGGCTGATGGTTTGGGAGGATACCGCTTTCGACTGGGCTGCCGAGTTTGACGCCAAAGTGGCCCGCTGGATCCTGGAAGACGATCATGACTCCATCGTCCATTACGAAAGGCACGGCAAGCCGGCGTTGCTTTCGGTCAATTCCGCCGAGCACTACCTGCCGTTGCTCTACGTGCTTGGGACGAAGGAAGATGGTGAGCCTGTCAGTTTCTTTGCCGAGAAGATCTGGGGTGGTTCGATCTCGATGCGCTGCGTCAGGATTGGCTGATGCGGTCTGAAAACCCTGCACCATCTAGTTAGTTCCATCTTCGGAGGTTACAAATGCTCTTTTGGTTATATTTATTGATCGCCATCCTGACCGAGGTCGTGGGCACCACGCTGATGAAGGTCTCCCAGGGGCTCACCCGCCTCGTCCCATCGGTGTTGATGTTCGTGATGTACGCCATCAGTTTCGTCTTCATGGCTTTTGCGCTCAAGAAGATCGAGGTGAGCACGGCTTATGCCATCTGGTCGGGTCTGGGCACTGCCCTTATCGCCGGCATCGGCATCTACTGGTTCCAGGAATCGCTCACCCTGCCCAAGGTGGTGGGCACGGTCCTGGTCATCGCCGGGGTGGTGTTATTGAATTTGAAAGGATGAAAGGATTTTAAAACGTTTAAACATTCAAACGTTAATCAGGTCACTGCCTTCCGCCCGGCGTTGAACGCCTGGCGGTTGAGCTCAACGTATTTCGGTGGCACCCGTTCGGTGATGATATTTAGCCAAATCTCAGCCGGCAGCTCAACGCCGGTCAAATCCTCGCCCTCCATCAGCGCCGAAAGGGTTCCCAGTAGCACCACGTTGGCAGCCCGGATGTTCCCAAGCCCTGTGGCGATCGCCTCGCCATCCACGTACATTGCCTTCGAGGTCACCTGGGTGAATTTTTGCTTCAGGGTCTCGTCATTCGGATACGCCTGCCCGCTGGAGGTGACCGTCACCGGCTCGATGGCTGCCAGGTTGATGAGCGCCAGGGCGCCCGGGCGGAGCTGGTTCAGGCTGCGTAACGCCTCGGCTTTTTCGAACGCCAGGAAGACGTCCACCTCGCCACCGCCCACCAGGGGCGAATATACGGTTCGCCCCCAGCGCACGTAGCTGGTCACGCTGCCGCCGCGTTGCGACATGCCGTGCACTTCAGCCTGCTTGGCCTGGTACCCGCCTGCCAGACCGACGTTGACCAGCACGTCGCTCGCCAGGATGGTCCCCTGCCCGCCGACCCCCGCCAGTAGAAAGTTGATGCTATCTCTCATGCTAGGTCTCGCTCATCTCAGCAGCTCTGAAAGTGATCGCCTCGCGTGGGCAGATTTGGGCGCACACCTCGCAGCCCGTGCATAGTGCCGCGTCGATCAATGCCTTCGGGCGCTGTAGGTGGGCATCCAGCTCATCGCTCTTCAGGATGGCCGGGCAGCCGATGCGGAAGCACAGCCCGCAGCCGTTGCACTTGTCCGCCCACACTTCCAGCGGCACCCAGCGCTTGCGCACCTCGGGTAAAAGCACGCACGGCTCCTGGGTGATCAGCACGGCCGGCTCGTCCAGCTTGAGGTACTCCCTCAGCGTGGTCTCGATCTCTTTCACCGCGTAAGCCGGCACAGTTTTCACCTGCCTGATGCCGCAGGCGCGCACCAGCGCCTCGATCTCGACCGGGGTGGTCTCCTCTCCCTGCAGGGTGCGACCGGTGCCCGGGTTGTCCTGGTGACCGGTCATGCCGGTGACGCGGTTATCCATGATGATGGTGATGACCGGGCTGCGGTTGTACACCGTGTTGATCAGCGCCGGGATGCCGGTGTGAAAGAAGGTCGAATCGCCGATGACCGCCACGTGCCTTTCGGGGCTGCCCGCTTTAACCGCCCCGTGAGCGACGGCGATGCTCGCCCCCATGCAGCCGCAGGAATGGATGGCGCTCAGCGGTGGGATGAGCCCCAGCGTGTAGCAGCCGATGTCGCCATTCACCGGCACCTTGAGCTTGTTCAAGACGTAGAACGTGCTGCGGTGCGGGCAGCCCGGGCACAACACCGGCGGGCGGGAGGGCAGCGGTCCCACCTCCACCCCCGGGAGGGGCACGTGTTCGGATTGGGGCAGCAGGCCGGCTTGGATGGCAGACTCGCGCACTACGCGCGGGTCAAGCTCTCCCACCAGCGGGAAAATGCTCTTTCCCTCCACGCAGATGCCCATCAGCCTGACGGCTTCCTCGATGAATGGGTCCAGCTCCTCGATGACGATCAACCTCTCGACTGACTCAGCGAAACGGCTGATCAGTCGCGCCGGGAGCGGCCAGGTCATCCCCAGGCGTAAAATGGATGCCTTGGGGAAGACTTCCCTGGCGTATTGGTATGCCACCCCGGCGGTGAGGATGCCGAGCGAGCGCTCTCCCTGCTCGATGTGGTTGTAGGGGAAGCTCTCGGCGAACTCCGCCACATCCAACATGCGCTGCTCGATCACCGGGTGGCGCTTGACGGCGTTGCTGGGCACCATCACGTATTTCGCCGGGTTGCGCGGGAATGGCTTGGCTTCAAGAGGCTGCCCATCGGGAGCGACGCCCAGCTCCACCGCGCTGGTGGAGTGGCAGATGCGCGTGGTCAGGCGCATCAGCACGGGTGTGTCGAAACGCTCGCTCAACCCGAAGGCGGCGATGGTCATGTCTTTGGCTTCCTGGCTGTCGGATGGCTCGAGGCACGGTACGCGGGCGAACCTGGCGAAGGTGCGGTTATCTTGCTCGTTCTGGCTGGAATGCATCGCCGGGTCGTCCGCCGATACGATCACCAGCCCCGCTTCCATCCCGGTCATGGAAGCGTACATGAAAGCATCCGCTGCCACGTTGAGTCCCACGTGCTTCATGACTGCCATGGCTCGCCGGCCGGCGTAAGCCGCCCCGATCGCCACGTCCACAGCCACCTTTTCGTTCGGCGCCCATTCGGCATACACGTTGGGGTAGCGCGCCAGCTCCTCCAGGATTTCCGTGCTGGGCGTCCCCGGATAAGCTGAAGCGACGGCTGCACCGGCTTCCCATGCGCCGCGCGCCACCGCTTCATTGCCCGAGAGCATCTTGATCATGCGTCCTCCACGAGTAAATTGAATTCACTACCGCTCAGGTTGTTATTGTACCCCGGAAGTAGCAGTATTTACCAATCCTCGTCGTGATGCGGTTTCATATTGCAATAAATTATGCTATACTCATATCAAATCGAATCAGTCCGGTATCACCTTACAATTTAATAGTATCGGTTTCTATATAGACAGTTCAAAAACCGTTCGATTCTTGAGAGAGGAGAATGATTATGAACAAACCGAATGTCATTTGGGGTGTGATTTGTCTGGTTTTAGCCGCGGTTCTGGAAATACTAGACCTTACCCTACGACCGGATAGCATGTTGTTCTATGTCGGTGAGCAAAACCTGCGCTGGGTGCCAGTCGTAGTGTTAGCAATAGTCGGGATCGTTTTGCTGGCGACCGCTGGGCGGAAGGAAGAGACACCCGCTCCATCAGAACAGGTCAAGCCTGGGCAGGATCCCGAAAAAGCCGCCCTCAACAAGCGCCTGGAATCGGTTGCCTGGGGATTGTTCCTGATCATATTGGGCGGGTTTGCCCTGGTGCCTGATGAAACCATCCCCCAGGGCGCCTGGTCGATCGGCGTGGGTCTAATCATGCTGGGCTTGAACGCGGCTCGTTACCTTAACCAGATCAGGATGAGTGGTTTCACCACTTTTTTGGGCATCCTCGCCCTGCTGGGCGGGATCGCCGAACTGGTCGGTTTCACCTCCTTGAACGGGGCGCTTTTGCTCATCGTCCTGGGCGCTTACCTGATCGTCAAGCCCTGGTTCGAAAAACGCAAGCTTTTTGGCAAGGCTGAAGAACCTTGATCGTATTCGAATGAGTCGCTGCACTTGGCGTGCTTGCCATGAAATCGTCCGCAAGCTCAAAAGGTGAAGTATAATCATCCATGTTCTTGTCAGGGCTGAGATTGCTTGAAGCCCTGCCATTCCTACAATCAAAAACCAAGAAAGGGGTAGAACATATGCCAGCCATATTGGAAGTCGAAAACCTGGTAAAGAAGTACGGTGACTTCGAGGCTGTCAAGGGGGTAAGCTTCTCTGTTGAGGAGGGTGAAGTATTTGGCTTGTTGGGTCCGAATGGCGCCGGGAAGACCCAGACCATCTCCATGCTCACCGGCGTCATCCCTGCCACTTCAGGCACCGCGCGCATTGGCGGGCATGATATACACAAGGAAATGAGCCAGGTCAAAAAACTCAACGGGCTCGTGCCCCAAGACTTGGCTCTCTACCCAACCCTGAGCGCGCGTGCCAACCTGAACTTCTTTGGGCGCATCTATGGACTGCACGGCCGCGAGCTCAAGGAACGCGTGGAGGATGTTTTACGCATCGTCGCCCTCACCGAGCGCGCCGACCAGGTGGTGGATAAATTCTCCGGCGGGATGATGCGCCGGGTGAACATCGCCGCCGGTCTGGTGCACCAACCGCGCCTGCTCTTCCTGGATGAACCCACCGTGGGAGTGGACCCGCAGAGCCGCAACCACATCTTCGAGAGCGTGCAACGCCTCAACCGCGAGCGCGGTATGAGCGTGGTGTATACAAGCCACTACATGGAAGAAGTGGAGACTCTGTGCAACCGGGCTGCCATCATCGACGAAGGTCGCATCATCGCCATGGACACGATCAAAAACCTGATCGCCATGCTGGGCGGTGGGGTGGTCTACGTGGGTGTGAGTCAAATGGATGAAGCCACCCTGGCAGAGATCGCTGCCCTGCCGGCAGTGAAAGAAGCTACTCTGGTGCCTCAACCAGCCACCCCTCCCGCGCCCGAAGGCAAGGAACCCAGCGCTGAAGTCAAGCCTGTGACTACCACCCCGGTAGTCAAGGTAGTGGCCCGCCAAAACCAGCAAGCCGTGGTGAATGTGCTGGGGTATCTCAACCAGCATGATATCGCCATCACCTCGCTGGAGATCATGCAGCCCAACCTGGAGAGCGTCTTCCTGCACCTGACCGGGAAGAAGCTGAGGGAGTAAGCTGACATGAAAACGATAAGCATCGCGCTAAAAGACCTCCAGATCTTGTTCAAGGACCGGGGCACCCTTTTCCAGTTATTCGTTCTACCCCTGTTGTTCATCCTCGTGTTCAGCGGCGCCTTGGGTGCCATCAGCCAGGCTGATACGGTCACCATCCCCACTTTGGCGCTGGTCGACCTGGATGGAGCTGAAGCTGCCCAAACCATACTGAGCAAGCTCCAGGCTGATGGTAGCCTCACAGTCCAGTCCTATTCAGCTGCCGATGCCCAGGCGCAGCTGGATGCGAAGAAAGTGGTGGGCGTCCTCACCATCCCTGCTGATTTCACCCGGAGTATCCAACAGAGTCAACCTGTCACCCTGGTTTTGACCAGCGCGGCTGAAGCCGACGTTCAGGTAGTGGAGGCCGTTCGCCTGGTGATTGAGAGCATCGCTGCCGACATGACCCTGGAGAGCCAGATTATTGCCAGCCTCGAGCAGATGGGAGCGATGCAAGCCAATGCCCCAGAAGAGTATCAGCTCTTCACCACAGAGCGGGTGCTGGAACAGGCACATTTCCAATTTGAAACTGCCCAAGCCCGCCCCTTGATCAATATTGTCCAATCAGTCCCGCAGCAGGACGAGGCCCAGGAAGCCACCCCCGACCTCAGCCAGTCAGCTGTGCCGGGATTCACGGTGCTGTTCGTATTCCTGGCAGCCCAGACAACAGCTCGGTCCATCTATGAGGAGAAAAAGATTGGCTCCTTCCGTCGCCTGGTGGCTGCACCTCTGAGCAAGGCGGAGCTGCTGATTGGTAAGATCCTGCCGAATTTCATCACCGGGCTGGTCCAAATCGCAGTCATCCTGGCCTTTGGTAGCCTTGGGCTGCGCTTGCTTGGACTGACGCCTCTCCCAATAGAAAAGGCTCTCTTCGGGACAATCCTGATTGCCATCCTACTCGCCCTTTGCTCCAGTGCCTTTGGGATTGCAGTCGCGGCCATTGCCCGGACTGAAAACCAGATAAGCGGGCTCAGCACCCTGTTATTGTGGGGTATGGGTCTACTGGGCGGGAGCATGGTGCCACTCTTTATCTTGGAGCGTTTCCTGGGTCCGATCCCTATGATTGTGCCGCATTACTGGGCAAACCGGGCATTAGACAACCTTTTAATCCGTAGGCTCAGCCTGCCTGATATCACGCTTGAACTGGTCGTTCTGCTAGGTTTCAGCCTGCTGTTCTTCGCCATCGGTCTGTGGCGCTTCGACTTTGAACGTTAGTTCCGGAGGAGCATGATCATGAATGCGATCTACTATGTCTTATCTGTCGCCTGGAAGGAAATCCAGGTGATCTCCAAGGAACGTGCCTGGCTGGTGATCCTCTTCCTGCTGCCACTGATGATCGGAAGTTTCATGGGGGCAGGCAACCTGGTGATGAATCGCCCAGCAGGCGATCTTGTCCAGCTGAATGTTAGTCTGGTCAACCAGGACAGCGGGGTTTTTGGGACGGAAATGAGCAAGGTGATCCAGTCGATCGACCTATTAAAGGTGACAGTCTATTCGGATGTGGCTGAAGGTGAAAGGCAGGTAGCTAAAGGCGACGCCGCCGGGTTGATCATCATTCCTGCCGATTTCAGCCAGAAAATCAACGAATACACTCCCACCTCCGTTGAAGTGGTT
>Ga0154818_1070_pt9 | contig 13527 bp, 6 predicted proteins | sample Rifle2008BG16ft_FD_116122 | JGI IMG/M metagenome (GOLD analysis project Ga0154818, IMG submission 116122) | Chloroflexi bacterium RBG_16_54_11 | reverse complement strand
TCGGCTGCTTTCAGATTGAAAGCCCGGGAATGCGGTCCACGCTCAAGGAAGTGAGAGCGAGATGTGTGGATGACGTCATGGTGGCGCTCTCACTTTACCGCCCGGGACCACTCACCGGGGGGCTGAAAGATGCCTTCGTGAAACGCCACTTGGGGAAAGAAGCCACCGAGCAATTGCACCCGGCGCTCAGCAGCTTACTGGCTGATACCTACGGCGTGATCCTGTACCAGGAGCAGGTGCTGCGCATCGCCCACGAGCTGGCGGGATTGAGCCTGGCAGACGCGGATATGCTGCGCCGGGCAATGTCACACTTCGACCCAGGCAAACAAATGCAAACGTTGAAAGAGAAATTCGTGGGAGGAGCATTCGAGAGGCATCACGTCCCGGAAGACATCGCCAACCACGTCTGGGAGCTGATGGCGGCTTTTGCAGGTTATGGTTTTCCAAAAGCGCATGCAGCTTCTTACGCCCAGGTAAGCTGGCGATCAGCCTGGTGCAAGACGCATTACCCGGCCTTTTTCATGGCGGCGGTGCTGGCGAACTGGGGAGGCTATTATAGCCAACGAGTATACCTGACCGAAGCCCGCCGGCTTGGATTGAACCTGCGTCCTCCCCAGGTCAATTACGCCGAGCGCGAGTTCAGTGTGAAGGTCCTGGAAGGCTCGCCGGTGTTATTCATGGGGCTGGACCAGGTGCGTGAGCTGACCCAACGCACGCAAACGGCGATCTTGCGCCACCGACCCTTCTCAAGCCTGGCAGACTTCCTGAGACGGGTCGACCCGCGCCCGGTTGAAGCTGAATACCTGGTAAGGGTGGGGGCGCTGGATGACATCGGCACGATTCCCCAGCTGTTACACCAGCTTGAACACGGCGCCCGGCAGGGTGGGCAGCTTTCATTGTTTTCTTTCGATGAGCATATCGAGACTGATTGGAGCCTGGCTCAAAAAGTGGCTGCCCAGGAGGAGCTCTTGGGAATGGGCGTCATTGCCCATCCGCTCGAGCTGGTAAGCGAGCAGATCGCCGCAGCCGGAGCGTTGACCACCCTGGAAGCAGCCTCCCGGCTGGAGACACGCGTGCGCGTGGCAGGCATGCGCCAGACCTGGAGGCGAAGCATCACGACCCGGGGCGACTACATTTATTTCATGTCGCTGGATGACCTGGAAGGCATGCTGGACGTGGTGATCAGCGCGGAGGCTTACCGCCGGTCGAGACCTGCGTTTTCCACACAGGGACCATACATCGTCGAGGGACAGGTAAGCCTGGATGAGCGCAAGGGGGAGCCATTCATCCGGGCTGAACGGGTATGGGCGCTCAAGTAAACAGTGTCCGACAGGGATTGCCTGCCGGACACTGCTTATCTGTAACACTTACGAGAAACTCACGAACTTGGTAATGTACGCTGGTTCATTATTTATATTGCTTACACCTCACATATCTCCCGAGTTGGATAGCCAGAGCTAAGGTGCCGGTGGGACTGGGAATGGCGTGGCGTCCACCCAGTTGGATTGCCCGAGGACATTGACGGCGGCGATCCTGAAGTAGTAGTCGACCTTAGGTATATTCCCGGTGGTGTAGGTGGTCGAATTGGCTGGTACAGTTACAACGACCGGGTTGGTGAAGGCGCTATCCAGGGCACGTTCGATCACGAAGTTGGCTTCGTTGTTGGAATTATCTTCCCAGGTGAGAGTAACGCGCTCATTGTTACCTTGATTGACGGCGACTGCCACCAGGTTGGCGGGAGCAAGGGGTATATCCACGGTGATGATCGCCACATTTGAGAAGGCGGATGATCCAGTTGGGCTCGTGGCTGCCACCCGGTAGTAGTATGTCGTTCCAAAGGTGACCATAGCATCCGAATACGTCATGATACCGGTGTTGGGTCGTGATAGTGCAGTGCCGATCTGAGTGAAGTTCACGCCATCGGTCGAGCGCTGGACGATAAAGCCGCTTTCGTTCAAGGCGTTGTCCATCCAGGAGAGGGCGACCCTCGGACCGGCAGCGATGGAGGCTGCCAAACCTGTAGGCGCCCGTAAAACGGCGATGAATGGTGAGGCTGACTGGACAGTGAGGCTCATGTACTGGCCACCGTAACCGAGGGTGTTCAGCGCCACGACCCTGTAGACATATACGGTGTTGTTCCACTGGAAGGTGGTGTCATCAAGGCTGCGCACACCATGCGTGTTGGGTTGATCCAGCGGTGAGGGGCTTGTAGCAACGTCAGCCCACGTGGCGCCGCCATCGGACGACTTCTGCATCACGAACGAAGTCTCGTTGATCGAGTTGTCGTTCCAGGTTAGAGTTAGAATTGTGTTGTTTCCGCCTCCAGCGACCGACCATGCCAGACCATCCGGTGCAATGGGCGGCAGGGCAACCGCGACCGGTCTCATCATGTCCATTTCCTCGTGGCTCAGGATGTGGCAGTGGTAAGTAAACTCCCAGCCGAAGTTGACCAGCTGGTTCACGATCGGGTCAGTTGGGATCCCATTTGCATCCATATTATTAAACATGGCGGTCGAGCCAGCTGGCATCATGGGGTTCAACAAGCGGATGCTGTTAGGCAGCTCGAACGGCACGTACGGGATGATTGGTCGCAAGGCTACGATGGTGTCTTGTAACGGGCTGATACGCACGGTGTCCTTCCAGCCCAGCTCTGTTGGATCATTTGGTATGACGATGTTATCCCAGGTGACACGGTTGATGATCTGGACATCATACATATGCCAGTGGATGGGGTGCGTGTCCACCCCATTGTGGGTGATCTTCCAGATCTGGGTGCCGTCAATCCCCGTGGCAATGGGTGTCATCCCAAGACCAGCCGCGTCGAGCTTCGGGAGGTTGGTGGCGTCGATGAGCTCCGTCGGTGGGTTGATGAATGGGTACATGACGATATTCTGATTCCCCGGAGTGGCGGGGACAACCTCAAGCCCGATGTTGGCAGTCATGCGCCCAAACTCATCAAAGGCGACCGCGTTCATTTCATCGTGGATCCCCTTGGGCTGAAGTGGAACGGTGACCCTAGCTTTTGGGGATCGCAGCGTGTTGAAGCCAAAATCCATCCCACCCTGGTCTGAAATGCGGGCGAAGCCGTCACAGCGTTGGAGGGGAGCGCCGGGAGCATTGCACCAGGCGCTGGCAGAAAAGCTTGTGCCATAAGCTGAGTTGTAAGCTGCCTGCCCGACGATGATCGGGTGCTGACCCGACTCGAACACGCCCGAGCCATCGGCATGGTGCTTGAAGGCGTCGTAGAGGGTGTTAAAGTTGAAGGGAGCAGCCGGTGTGATAGCATTGATCTTGACTTGCATGATGGTGCGGGTGTTAGGCCCGTACCCGGGCAGGATCCGCGGGGCGCCGACCGGGGAGAGGTCAGGCGCGCCGGTGTAGTAGTCGTAGCTCGGGATGCGGGCGGGGAAAGCTGCCGGGGCATCGTTGTACAGGATGAGGGTCTGGCCGGCGAAAGCTGAGAAGTCGACGACCACGTCGGCGCGCTCGGCAGGCGACAGCAGCAAGGAGTGCTTGTCCACAGTACCCACGTCGAAACGGGTCGGGTCAGTGATCCAGGTGGTCACCTGTTGGCCGTCTACGACCACAGGAGCGGGCAAAAAGCCTCCTTCGCTACCGATGGCAATCCAATCCGGTCCTGCCAGGTTATACGGAGCTCCATTGAACATGATGCTCTGCAAAGCGGTCGGGAAGATGGTCGGATCGAGCTGTGCGGCGGCCACTTCGGCCGGGTTCAGGGCCACCTCGCTGTCGGTGCCTGTCGTCGGGTCGGCGATATACCACTGCAGGTTCCAGACGCGGTCGTTGGCGGCGTTGAGGATGCGGAAGCGATAGGACTGCGGATCCAGCGTCACGGTGGGGTAAGCCGTCCCATTTACCAGAGGAGTATCGTTGAACTGCTCCATCCCGGCGGAGATGAGCGGTGTGCCGGGGATGAGCTGTGGCTCGCAGAATGGCTCGGTATCATACTGCCAGGTGGCCGGGTTGTCGAGGACGCACGTTCCTCCCAATGGCGTAGTGAAGTCATCTGGCGTGCCTCTAATTCCATCCGGTCCTTCAGGATCCATGTCGTAATAGGGGTTGGCGATAGGCCCATGTAGCGGGGTGGCAGGTGGCCAGAACCACGGACCGTACATCCAACGACCATAGGCGCTCATGCCGCCCGGGTCACCAGGGTTCTGAGCCGACATATAGACGTGGTGGTACCATAGATTTCCGTAACTACCCCAGAGAGACTCATCCCAGGTAGGATCGGATTCGTACAGCTGGCCCGAGCGAGTTGCTGCATCGCCCTGTGGTATGAAGGTCTTTTCTTGAATGACCAGCGGGATTCCTTCACCCATATTTGCATATATGCCAGTTGGACCGAACAGTTTTTGTTCTGTCTCGTCAACGATTACGTAACCAGCAGCTACACCTGCATAGACGTTCAGGCGTGTCATCCCCCACATATGGTCATGGTAGAACATCAGGCGGGCGCTCTGCTGGTTGGTGTAATAGAACGTCATGCAACCATCGGCTACGCCGGAGCAGTCAGGTACACCCAGATCCGGCCGGGCCATGTCGGGGACAGATTCAACCGCCACACCTTCTGGCCAGGGGGTATTCTCGGTGGCAGGAGTAATCCACTGGTGAGCGGTTCCATCGCTGATCCAGGGGCTGGTGCCGCCATGCAAGTGCACTGTAGACCGGTTTTGTTTGAAGCATACGTACTCTCCTGTCATCGGATCGATAGCCTGAGGATTATCGGTGCACACTGGATTGCGCACTTCATCAGTGACACTGCCTGCATCCACCGGGGGCATCATGTCCATCGGACCCATGCCGGAGCCCATGATGCTTGTATCACCGGGCAGGAACAGGTCACCGCCAGAGCCAGCCGGCAAGAGGTTGTAGAACAAAAGCCTTACCGGTCGGTTCTTATTGGCTACGATGACCGGACCCAGGTAGTGCGGTTCGTCCACCGCGTAAGCCTGAGAGCCATCCGGCATAAGAGCGGGGACAGTCGTGCCATCGACCAGGGCGTTCTGAAGAGGGATGTGCTTGCTAAACGATGCATTGGCAGGTGTCTCAAGCTGGACGTACCCACGGAGGAGCGACCCGGTTGCGGGCAGGGAAGAGCTCATGCGCTCGCGATGCTGAATAAGAGCGATCACATAATAATCAGCATCGGCGGCGAAACCATTGGCAATAGTAAAAGTAGTCGTATCAGGCACGGCAATGGGGATGTACTGCCCCAGGTTGTTGGCAACGCCAGCACACTCACTGAAGTTAGCCGTGGGGATGCATAGAACGGGCAGACCATCCTGGAACTTCTTGATCCCACCTTGGGTGAGATAGCCCGAACCGGGATTAGTCACGGTGATCCCGGTGATGCCGCCGGCACTCACGAATGCCGTGGCGGCGGCGCCGGTGCCGGTCGGGTCAGCGATGTCGACGGTCGGTGCGGCTATGTAGCCCGAACCGGGATTGTCAACCCTGATCTCGCCGATGAACAGCGTGGCATGGGCTGTAGCGCCCGAGCCGCCGGGCAGGACGGGATCCCAGATCGTGCCGTCACGGATAGTCACACCCGGGGCTGCGGTATAACCAGACCCGGCGAAGTCCATGAAGACCCCCGTAATGGCGCCTGTCACGGGATCGAATGTAGCATGTCCTTGGGCTTGCGAGCCGTTGGGGTCATTCGGCGAATCGAAATCGACGGTCGGGATGGAGTAGCCGATCCCGGGAGTATCCAGGACGAGCGCATCGACGCCGCCGTAGGCTGTTGCCGTGGCTACGGCCTCAGGCACTCCATCGGTATCGATCCCTGATCTCCCGGCGCCCTCGAGGATGTTCGCGGCAAACGAGTAGGTGCGCGGTTGGCCGGTGAAAAGGAACTCTGCGCTGCCGAGGGTGATGGTGCTGTCCTGAGCAGGCGCCGAAGCGGCTACCATGGACAGGTCAGCTCCCGCTCCGACGTCCACAGGGATGCCTCGCCCGTAGAAAGCCAGCAGATCGCCGGCTTGCACTGACACACCCTTGAGAGGGAAGTTGAAGAATTCGCCCTTCTTCGAGTCGGCCAGGGCAGGGACGGTTAACAGGCCGCTATCGAAAACGACCGTGAATTCGTTTGCCTTGCCGGTAGGTTGCAGCACATAGGCGTTGAAGCTTTGTCCTGCTGATGCGGCTCCGCCAGCGCCTGCCTGGTTGCGTGTGACGATGCTTTGCAGAAAGCCATCGGGAAGGGCTTCGGGAAGGACGACGAACACGTTGCCAGCTTCCTCCGAGGCGAAGGCGCGGTCGAGTAGCTGGTTACCGACATTCCTTAGGCCGCCCAGGCCGCCGCCGCCCAAGAGGGTCACGACGGGCGCCGTGTAACCTGCGCCCGGCGTATCCACCGTGATGCTGGTGACGATGCCGTTAGTAGCGACCGTGGCGGTTGCCGTGGCGTTGATACCGGCGCCGCTCAGGATGTCTACGGTGGCAGCTGTGTAGCCAATGCCAGGGTTGGTAACGGTGATGCCGGTGATGGCGCCATTGGCGCCAACCGTGGCAACCGCCGCCGCCCCGGCGCCATCGCCGGTAATCTGCACAGTGGCGTCAGGCAGGGTGAACGGGCTGTTCGCCCAGTTTGGATAGGGACCGAAGTAGTGAGGAACCTTCGTCTCATCCACGGGGGACATTGGCATCGCCGCGCTGGGTCGGGTCTGGTTCAAGCCGCCGAAGATGAGGGAGACCAGCGCAAGCGATAAAAGCAAGTATTTAAGATATTTTCGACCAGTCATATAATTACTCCTTTTGATTTGAATAGAATTTGTATTGAGATCTATGAAACAATAAGACATTTTTTTCGTGAGTGAACTAGTAATAAAATTTACTTTGGTGAGCACGAGAAAGTTGAGTCAAATTTCAATATGTCCTCCTTTTTTTCAGGCAGCTGGCCGTGAAAAGCCATCCTTCAAGCGGGTAGTAAGACCATTTTTCCCCAAGATGTCATCGACGCAATCCAAAATACATTCGGGGTCGACCGGTTTGTTTAGATAATGAGCATGGATTGACTTTTCCTCCTTTTTAATTTCTGCGATGGATTGATCGGTAAGAATTAATACCGGTAAATTAGGATGATTGCCATGGATTTTCGGCAGCAATACATTGGGAGCTCCTGGCACATCCAGGTCAGATATGACAAGCTGGTATTTACCAGAGCCAAGGATTTCCAGGGCCTCACATACGTCGTCCGTGGCCGTGATGAGAAGACCGGCGCGTTGAAGAATGAGTAAAATGGATTGACGTAAATTTATATCATCTTCGACCAAAAGGACTAATTTATGACCCATAGAACCCCGTCACAATCCTCATCGCTTTGATTTTAAAGACAATTTATGGGTTAATAATTTGAAAAAGTTGGATTATATTGGCGTTTCCCCAATGGATTATTTCTAACAAAAAGGCGAGCCATTGCCGGTGGATGGAATCCACCGGCAACAATCAAAAAACCCGCTATGCGGGTTTGCCAAGAGTAGCCATCGGATTCCATCCGATGGCGATGAAGCGATAAGAGAAGGTTAGTGCGTGATTACGATATTAATTGGCACACCTATGGGGTGATACCCGGTGGATTCCATCCACCAACTATAGTCAGAAAACCCGCTGTGCGGGTTTACCAGAAGTAGCCATCGGATTCCATCGGATGGCAGTGAATCGATGGACGAAGCATTGTAGATGGTGGTTACGACAATATCATCTTCGGTTAAGGTCCGAGGGTAAACTTGCTCGTTGGGATGACTAATAGTGATAGATCGGGCGTGTTAAAGTACACATCCAATCAAGCTACCAGGCGGTATCCCACATCGCGCACGGTGATAATAAGCTGGGGATGGCGGGGGTCAGGCTCCAATAATTTGCGGATTTCGTGCATCTGCCAGCGGGCAATCTCGCGCGCTTCCGCCCGGCTCAGCTGCTGGTAGCCTTGAGATTCGCGGACCAGCTTTTCATAGGTCACAGCCTGGGGAGAATGGCGCACCAGGGTGACTAGGTAATCAAACGAGGATGGTGGTAAGGTGACATTGCTACAGTCTAATTTGACGGAGTGGGTATGCCGGTCCAAGGTTAAAGACCCACACTTTAGATAACGGGTTGGATCCAACTTTGTTGAGGTCCGGTCGATCGTCCCACCAGAAGAAATGGCAGAGAAGGGCTTCCCGTCAATGGACTGTAACTCAGCCAGCAAATCCTGCAGCTGGTTAGTGATCTCGCGACGCCGTTTGGGTCTATGCTCGCCCAGGAGACTGCGCACCCGGCTGAGGATGTTTTCAGGGTCGATCGGTTTCAGCAAGTAATCCCTTGCCCCCGCCCTAACGGCTTCGATGGCTGAATCCAGGGTGGCATGGGCAGTTAAGATAAGGATGGGCATGTCGGGATACAACTCCCTCAATTGAGGTAACAATTGAATGCCGTTTTGATCGGGAAGTTTGATGTCCAGGAAGGTCAAATCGAACGCGCCAGCTTGCAAGAGGTGGACTGCTTCAGTTGCATTGGCAGCGGTGGTGATGGCGTAACCGGCGCGGGTCAGGATCAATCCAAGACTGCGCCGTAAATTAGGTTCATCATCGATGATCAGGATGGAATGATTCGTAGTACCCATGCATAAAACTCCTCAAAATTCATACTCAACTGGTAATCGGCAGCCAAACGGTAAAGCAAGAGCCCTGGCCGGGCAGGTTATCAACGGTAAAAGGAAGCAACTTCTTTTTACAAATCTTCGCTGGTGGCAGCGAAATCCTCAGGGTTCGTCAATCCCTGGCCTCCAATAAACCGCCGTACGTAATAATCAAGAAACTCGTCATGCCTTGGTGACTCTTCATAAAGGGCATGAGTAAATTTCCACAGAACGTAGTTCGATTACGAGCGGGATCTTTTTAGATCCGGGGCATAAGTTAAGATCGTTCAACCCATTTCTCACCAGTAAGATTTTTAACAACTTTAGTATCCCTATTCTAATACAAATTTAATAATTTGAGGTTTGCAGTGTAACTTTTATTCGAATATTTTTTCGCCCTCCACGTCCGAATTAACCGCATCCGTCTCCACGTCCCTGGCTGAGGGTGGGTTCGAGAGCAATTCTTGGTAGTATTCATGCTGGATGACCAGGTTCATGATCTCGTTCGTACCGGTCCAGATAGTCATCAGGCGTGCATCGCGCAGGAGCCGTTCAATGGGGTAGACATTGGTGTAGCCGATGCCACCCATGACCTGCATGGAATCATTGACAACTGCCCAGGCGGTCTCGGTGGCAAACTTTTTCGCCTCCGAGACCATGCGCCGTACGTAGCTTGAACTATCCGTGGCATCGATGATACGGGCGGTCTCATGCACCAGGGCGCGGGCTGCATCGAGGCGAGTGAGACTTTCAGCGACCTTGAAGCTGACCCCCTCGAATTCTCGGATCTTTTGCCTAAAAGCCTTGCGGCGATCAGCATAGCGGGCAGCGATTTCCAACGCCGCACGCGCCAATCCGAGGGCGCCTGCCGCACTGGTCATCCTTTCGGGGATCATCATCTGGTTGAAGACCTCGTAACCCCCATGCTCCTGACCGATCAGGTTTTTAACAGGCACTTTCACGTCGCGGAAGTAGACCCGCCCGGTCCCACCTCCGCGCGCGCCCATCAGTCCGTAGACGTGCTGGACCTCCAAGCCGTCACTCCGTTCGACCAGCAAGGCGCTGATCGCTTTATGAGTGCTGATATCCGGATTGGAACGGGCGTACACCAGGAACAAGTCTGCGCCTTCGGCGCCCACGATGAACCGTTTTTGACCGTTCAGGATATAAAATTCACCCTCCCGCTTCAGCGTTGCCGTGGCGCCGAAGAAATCCGAACCGCCGCGCGGCTCAGTTAACGCCTCGGCAACGGTCAGCTCGCCGGCAATGATCGGGGTGAGATATTTTTCCTTTTGTTCTGCAGAGCCAAAGCGATAAAGCGCTTCTCCGACGATGGACGGCAGGGAATATAAACAGGCCAGGCTGGCGCCCAGCACTCCAATCTCTTCCAGGGCTAAAACTTCATCCGACCAGTCAAGACCACGCCCCCCGTACTCGGGCGGGAAGCGCAACCCGAGCAGGTGGCTCGAAGCGAGAGCCTTGATATATTGGCGCGGGTAGCGAATCTTATCAGCGTCCATGTCCAGCAGCAGCTGGCGGGATACACTTTGGCGGGCGAAAGCGCGCGCTTCATCACGCAGGCTGTGATGGGCGGGGGTCATCACGAAATCAGGCATCGATATCCTCCTCTTCTACTACTTTCAAATGGAAGGCAATAAACCGGGTATTAAGAGATTTTACCATTTATACGATTTATCCACGGACAAGGGCACAGGGGTCATATCCGTAGCATAAGTCGGAGTAATGACACGAGAAAATCAAACGCACGAGCAACAACAGGGCATGATTGCCCAATTTCCTGATCAGTGTAAAATCCTCGGAGCCACCGCCTTGTAAAAAGCGCGAACCTTTCACGTAATCAGCGCCTGCAGCCAGCAAGGCAACAAATGCAGGGATCTCTGAGGGATTGATTGAGTTACGATACTCTTACCTGGCGCCAGTATCCATTAGGAGCATCCCGAAACAAAAATCAGGGAAATTCCTATTCGGATTAGGAATTTCCCTGATAGAATGCGGCGGCTTTACCCAGGTATATAATGCTCACGCACTTGCCGTCGATATCACTCCCAGGGCTGCGCTCATCAATCCTTCCCGCGAAGAAACCTGAAATTTTTCGGTTAACAAACCGATGTACCGGCTCAACAATTTTTCGTTGATATCGAGAGCACGCACGATCTCTTCGTCCGGCTTGCCAAGCGCGATCAATCTCAAGATTTCCAGCTCGCGCCCGGTGAAGGTCTTGTCGTCCAGGGTGATATGTGAAACCTGGCTGGCCACTTTGGGGCTGATCCACTTGACTTTATCTTGCATGATACTATGCACGGCTACCAATAACATATGCGGGGCTTCATCCTTCGTAAGGTAACCTGCCGCACCATTCTCCAGCATCCCCAAAATATACATGGGGTCGTTGTAACTACTCAACGCCAGCACTTTTACATCAGGCTCACTCTGCCGAATGCGTTGAATAACTTCATACCCCTTTAACGCCGGTAATTCCACGTCTAGCAGCAAGATATCAGGTTTCTGTGAATTTGCCAGCTGGATTGCTTCTGTTCCATCGACCCCCTCACCCACCACAATGATATCCTGTGCGTTTGCTAAAAGGTTTCGGACGGCAACCCGCACACCGGGGTGGTCATCCACAATCCCAATTCTTATTTGCCTCTCCATCATCTTCTTAACGCCCCATCGGAGTATAGCCACCTGATTAATAAATATCTAGTAGGACAATTCCTCCTGCAGACTAGGGATTTCCCCCCAGAATGCCACTGCCGGAATTGGCAATGGTTGCGATTTTCTTCTTAAATTAAGTCATAGACTTGCGTTGTGGATTATTTTTCATACCATATGCTCACGGACAGCCATCACGGCTGCTTCCACGCGTGAGACTACCCCCATTTTACGGAAGATCATGTCCAGGTGTTTTTCGACAGTCTTTTCACTAATCCCCAACGACAACCCGATTTCCGCGTTTGTCTTGCCTTGTGAAACCAGGAGAAGGACGTCCATCTCGCGAGGGGTGAGATCTTTGTTGACGCCTTTATTATCCAGCATCTGGCTCAGCCTTTCAGCCACCTTACGACTAACCCAGCCTTTCTCTCCACGCCCGATCCCATGCACTGCCTCAACGATGATATCTGTAACTTCATCCTTGATCAGGTAACCCGCAGCGCCCATGGTTAACACCTGGGTTATATATTCCCGGTCATCGTAAGAGCTGAGCACAAGCACTTTAACCGGGATTGAGCTCTCGACAATCCTGGTTAACACTTCTACCCCATTCATATCCGGCATCTCGATATCCAGGATAACGATATCTGGTTTCAGGTCGGTAACCATTTGTAACGCCTGCTTCCCGCTATGGGCTTCTCCTACAACATTAATCCCTTCCGCAGCGTCCAACAATACGTGGATACCTTTGCACACAATCGGGTGGTCGTCAGCGAGCAAGACACTAATAACTTTCAAGGTATTAGGTGTCTCCCTCATTCCCTATATTATCCATGCTTTCCTGGATCGGGATAATTACCCGCGCAGTGGTGCCTTGACCGGGGGTTGATTCAACGCTAAATGTCCCCCCCAACAGGGATACTCTTTCGACCGCCCCAGCGAGTCCAAAATGTCCAAGTCTGACCAGTTCCACCCAGCTGTTCGGGACAACGAAACCGACCCCATTATCGCCAACTTCCAATTGAGCTTCCTCGGCATCGAAGGCAAAATGTACCTTGACCTCGCTGGCTTGCGCGTGACGGATGACATTGGCAAGGGAATGCTGGTAGACGCGGAATAAAACCAGGCGAATTTCCTCGGGCAAAACCTGCCTGTCAGGGGCCAGGTATAAATGCAAGGTCAACTCGGGATGGCTTTGGCTGAACTCTTCAGCATGCGAGCGGATAGCCTTCTCCAGGCCAAAATTTGCAAGCGCTGGGGGCCGCAGGTCTTTGGCCGTGTTCCGGAGCTCCTGAACCACTTTCAACAAATCTTGTTTCAGGTTTTCCACTTTCTCGTGGCTGTCTTCGGGCAGCTGGGCGCTCCAACTCTCAAGTTTATAAATCGAACTATACAGGTCCTGCAACGGGCCATCGTGTAGCTCCTGTGCCAGCTGCAGGCGTTCCATCTCCACGTGACCTTGCATGCGGCTTTTCATTTCAGCCATCTCGGCTTCTATTCGCTTACGTTTGGTTATGTTCTCCGCAATAGCAACGATGAATGCCAGCGAATCTTCCCTTTCATTCTTTTTTATTCCGGTGAAGGCAACGTTGAACCATACCGTGGAACCATCTCTTGCCAAAAGGCGGTGCTCCAATTGAAAACTTTGGACGCGATCCTGCTTAAGCTTATCCAGGAGCTGGATAAGTAAATTAGCATCATTGGGATGCCAGAAATTAACGATAGGTCTACCCCTGAGCTCGTGTTCAGAATATCCCATGATATTCTGAAAAGCCGGATTCGTTTCAAGTATATTTCCGTCCAGGTCCAGTAATTTAATCCCCAGCGCAGTCGAGGTGAAGATGGTTCGAAACCGCACTTCGCTTAGCTCCAGAGCTTCTTCCGCAATGCGTCTAACGGAGCTTTCCATTCGCAACGAATTAACCAGCGAGCTGGTATCAATTGCCAACCCAGTGCGATACGCCACATCCATCAGGTATGTGCGGTCCTCAACCGTATACGGAGTGCCACCTCGATCCCTGAAAAGGCTCAAGGTTCCCAGGATTCCGTTGCGTCCGTTAATCGGCACTACCAGCAGGCTCTGCACCCCGAATTCATCCATATAGCGAGTTTGCTCGGGTAAGGTGTTTTTCTTTAGACGCAACTCATCAACGGTCGGGATGAATAATGGCTCTCCAGTAAGAATGGTCGATGCAATGATCCCTTCCAACCTG
>Ga0154818_1019_pt25 | contig 13632 bp, 13 predicted proteins | sample Rifle2008BG16ft_FD_116122 | JGI IMG/M metagenome (GOLD analysis project Ga0154818, IMG submission 116122) | Chloroflexi bacterium RBG_16_54_11 | reverse complement strand
TACTTAAGTTCGTCCGCCACCGTTGTGATTCATATCACCACCAGGTAGGCTCGTGCAAGATGGGCAAGGATGCCATGGCTGTAGTGGATCCACAATTAAGGGTCTACGGTGTAGAAGGATTGCGGGTGGCCGATGCCAGCATTATGCCGGCCATAACTACCGGAAACATCCATGCCCCGATCATCATGATCGCCGAGAAAGCCAGCGACATGATCAAGAAAGCTCATGGATTAGCGGCATAGCCAGTTTGCAATGTCGACTCGCACTAGATGAGGTTGATGAATGAGTTTACACGGGAAGAAAATCGGGATCTTGATTGAAGGCGATTATTACGAGCCGGAGATCTGGTACTACAAACACCGCTTTGCCGAAGAAGAAGTCGATCTCCACTTTCTTACGCGCATGTGGGGTCTGACTTCCGAGGCGATAACACCTGGTTTCAAGGGACATGAGTACAAGATTCCGTTCGAAGGCTATGTCGAGAGTTTCGAGAACATGGATGACGAGACCCTCAAGAGTTATGCCGCCATCATTGTCCCTTCCGCCTTCGTTTCCGACCGGCTGCGTTATACCGAAGATGTCAATCGGATTTCCCCGGCGACAGAATTCATTAAACGCGCATTTGCTCAAAAAAACATCCTCAAGGGCATCATTTGTCATGGGATGTGGCTGGTGTCGTCTGTCCCTGAATTGGTACGCGGTCGAAAGGTTGTTGTGCATAACAACTTGATCGGTGATGCCCGGAATATGGGGGCAATCTACACCGATCAAGATGTCGTCGTGGATGGCGACCTGGTCACCGGGCGTACCGGAGGCCATTGCCATCTTTTTACCAGGAAGATCATAGATATGTTGTATGAGAAAGTTTAAATAAATAAATTATTCCAAAGGATGTATTGATGTTACTTTCTTCGCATGTTGCTCTATCTTGCAAGGATCCCCTGGTCAGTGAGCGCTATTACACTCACTATTTTGGTTTCCAGCGCGCCCGAGTCATACCACTGGGTGATGAGCAAATTATCTTTATCAAGTCCGGTGCTACCTACCTTGAGTTATTCCAATCCAAGGGCGAGACGCAGCTTCCTCCGTTCCAAAATGATGGTCCAACATATCCCGGTTTACGCCACATCGCTTTTCAGGTGGAGAATGTGGACCAAAAACTGGTTGATATGGGCGCGGATGCGCATATCACCCTTGGACCCTTGGATTTCAACGATTTTATTCCCGGCTGGCGCTCGGTGTGGTTGGCTGACCCCGACGGGAATATCGTGGAAGTTTCGCAAGGTTACGTTGACCAGGAAAATCCTCCTCAGCTGGTTGGATAGACCAGTGGACTGTTTCAGTCGAGATTCAAGGACTCCATTTACCAGGCAGATCCCATGAAGAACGAACAGCAAAAGCCGGCAATTCCCACGGGTGCACCAGGCAACGAGCGGATCTCCGCCATCAGCGATGGTGTATTTGCGGTCGCAATCACGCTGTTAGTGTTGGAGCTCACGGTGCCCGATCATCTCCCCGATGGTGGCATGCTGGCTTTATTTAAAGGACTGCTCCCCAAATTTATCAGCATCATGATCGCTTTCATCGTTCTGGGAGTTTATTGGGTTGGCCATCACAATATGTTCAAACACATCATACGCCACGACCGTGTATTAATGTGGTTGAACATCCTGTTCCTGATGTTTGTGGCGATGGTGCCCTTTTTTGCCGCCTTGGTAGGCGAGTATGGGGAGGATGCCCTTTCTCTCGCTTCATACGCTTTTTGGCTGATGTTGACCGGATTGGTGTTGGACGCTATCTGGTGGTATGCCTCCACAAATCGGCGTCTGGTTGATCCGAATATCGATCCCGACCTGGTGTTTTTTGTCCACCGCAGGGTATTGATCGCTCCAGTGTTTTATCTCATTTCGATTGGGGTTGCATTTATCAGTACCTTTATTACCAAGTTGATCTTCGTTGCAATCATCGTGATTTATGTGGTACCTTCATCGCTTGACCAGATCCACCATAAACAGCTGAGTGTTCAAGAGGATGTCGATTAATGCATATTACCGTTAATTTAGAAAGGATACAAATTTCAGTATGAATCGCATCAGATTTCCTTTTTCAGATACCATTGCTGGGCAGGTCAAACAATATGACCGCAGTACCGATTCTTATTCAGTTATAACCAGGGCAGGTAAGGAATTCACCATCAAACTTAAGAGTAACACTTACGCACAGCTGGTACGAAACCTGGGCGACCCTTACCAGGATGCAACCGGTCCGATGCGTGATATGTTGGTTCCGGGACGATTTTTATTCACCTATGGCACTTTTTACCCGGAAGGGAATGATTTCTTTTTTGAAGCTCAATTCCTGCTCTTCGTTGGTAGGGAACCCGATGAGTATGTCGTCGAAGGACCGGATTGGTGGGTGAAGCAAATTCGCCAATTAGGCGATTTTTACCTGGAGGCTCAATTTCCAGACGGTAAGGTCAACTATGATAATTACCGTACCACGATTACCCTTACGGGTGATAAGGCCAGCGATAATTACCGCCAGGAAACCGATACCATCTCGCGGCTGGTCTATGGTTTTGCTACTGCCTACATGCTCACGGGCGATGACCGCTATCTGGAAGGGGCCGAGAGAGGCACCGAATATTTACGCGAGCACATGCGCTTTTATGATACGGACGAGAATATCATTTACTGGTATCACGGCATCGACGTGAAAGGACATCGCGAGACGAAAGTTTTCGCTTCTGAGTTCGGGGACGATTTCGATGCCATCCCAGCCTACGAACAGATTTATGCCCTGGCAGGTCCGATCCAGACTTATCGGATTACCGGAGACCCGCTCATCCTTCGGGATGCCGAGATGACCATAGACCTGTTTGACCGATTCTTCCTCGACCGGAACAGGGGAGGTTATTTTTCACACATCGATCCAATTACATTGGATGCACGCAGCGACTCGCTGGGAGCGAATCGCGCCAAGAAGAATTGGAACTCGGTTGGCGACCACGCCCCGGCTTACCTGATCAACCTTTACCTGGCTACAGGTGAGGATCGGTTCGCCAGGATGTTGGAATATACGTTCGATACCATCACGAAGTATTTCCCTGACTATACCGAGAGCCCATTCGTCCAAGAAAAATTCTTCGAGGATTGGTCCGCCGACCGGACGCACATGTGGCAGCAGAACCGAGGCGTCGTTGGGCACAATTTAAAAATCGCCTGGAATCTGATGCGAATGAATAGCTTGAAAGGTAAACCCGAATATGTCGAGTTAGCTCGCAAAATCGCTTCAATTATGTCCTCGATTGGGGGAGACCAGCAACGCGGCGGTTGGTACGATGTAATGGAGCGTGAATTGAAACCCGGACAGAAAATCCACCGGTTTGCATTTCACGACCGTAAAGCCTGGTGGCAGCAAGAGCAGGGAATCCTGGCCTACCTGATCTTGAATGGTGTGTTGAAGGATGATGAGTACTTGCGCCTGGCACGCGAATCATCTTCATTTTACAACGCCTTCTTCCTTGACCATGATGATGGGGCGGTGTATTTCAATGTCCTTGCCTCCGGCATTCCTTACTTGATGGGGACCGAACGCTTCAAAGGTAGTCACTCGATGAGCGGATACCACTCCTTCGAGCTGGCGTATCTCGCCCAGACTTACACCAACTTGTTAATTACCAGGCAGCCCATGTACTTGCACTTTAAACCCCTCCCCGGTGGATTTAAACGCAACATTCTACGTGTCGCTCCTGATATCCTGCCCGCAGGCAGCATCCGGATTGGGGATGTGTGGATAAATGATGAGCCTTACAAGAATTTTGACGCATCTGCTTTAACGGTTAAATTACCGGCCATGCAAGAACGGGTGAAAGTCAAGGTATTGATTGAGCCCGTTCAGATGAATAAGACAGGTAAGGAAGACATGCTTGCTTATGCGCCAATGGTTGAACAAGCGGCGGGCTAATAATTATTGGATGGTTTCCTTGGCTATAAAGGAGTGTGGTCGGTGGAAGTAATTCAATCAATCGTACAGAACGTCAACGTCGTGAGGTTGGCTGGTGACCTGGATGGAAATACTGCGCCTGGTGTTCAAGCTCAAATTATGACGCTTACAAGCCCGAACGTGAAGATGATTCTTGACATGAGCGGTGTGTCTTTTATGTCCAGTGCGGGCTTGCGCATGTTATTGGTCATGTACCGGACGATTATGAGCCAGAGCGGTAAAGTTGTTTTAGTCGGACTGTCTGAGGATATCCGGGACACCATGCTAATGACCGGTTTTCTCGACTTTTTTACCTACCTTGAGACCTTGGATGACGGCCTGAAGACCTTCTCATTGTAAAAGGGTAAAAAAATGGAGCGAGTTGATGCCTATCCAACCCATGAGTATCAGGGATACAAACTACGTCCTGGTAAACCTTTTCCATTCGGCGCCACGTTCGTCCCCGGAGGGGTCAATTTTGCGATCTACTCCAGCCATGCTACATCCTGCACTCTGGTGTTGTTCGACAAAGGCGAGGGGCTTCCCAAGGTCGAGATTCCATTCCCGGATGAGTTTCAGATCGGCGATGTTTATTCCATGATTGTTTTTGGTCTGGACTACGAAAACATCGAATATGGATACCGAATGGAAGGTCCATTCGATCCTCAACGTGGCGATCGCTTCGACGCTTCAAAGATACTGCTGGACCCATATGCGAAAGCAATCAGCGGTCGAGATGTATGGGGGCAAAAACCCAATTGGGAAAATGTCTACCCGCACCGCGCCTTGCTGGTCTTCGACGACTTCGATTGGGCCGAAGATCGACCACTGGAAATACCGATGGAGGATTTGGTTATTTACGAAATGCACGTGCGGAGCTTCACCCGTCACCCCTCATCGGGCGTAAAGTTTCCGGGGACCTTTGCTGGGATCCGCCAAAAGATGCCCTATCTAAAAGAGCTTGGGGTTAATTGCATCGAATTAATGCCCATCTACGAATTCGATGAATATGAGAACAGTCGCATCAACCCTGATTCAGGGGAGCTGCTGATGAACTATTGGGGGTATAGCACGGTGGGTTTTTTTGCGCCGAAATCGGGCCTGGCAGCCACCGGGAAATTGGGGATGCAGGTTGATGAGTTAAAAGCCCTGGTGAAAGAACTCCACCGGAATGGGATTGAGGTCTTTCTAGATGTAGTGTTTAACCATACCGCAGAAGGGAATGAGAATGGACCGTACATTTCATTTAAAGGTATCGACAATAAAACCTATTATATGCTGACGCCTGAAGGTTATTATTTTAACTTCAGCGGGACTGGGAACACATTAAATTGTAACAACCCGGTGGTGAGGAATATTGTCTTGGATTGCCTGCGTTACTGGGCTTCAGAATATCACATCGATGGTTTTCGGTTCGATCTTGCTTCCATCCTGGGGAGAGACCAATTCGGATACCCACTTTCGAATCCGCCACTGTTGGAATCGCTCGCCTTCGACCCGATATTGGCGAAATGTAAGCTCATTGCCGAAGCCTGGGACGCCGGGGGACTTTACCAGGTGGGGTCTTTTCCAGCCTATGGGCGCTGGGCTGAGTGGAATGGCAAATTTCGGGATGGGCTGCGCAGGTTCCTCAAAGGCGAGCCGGGATTGACAGGGGATATCGCACAACGCATACAAGGCTCCCCAGATTTATATGCCAGCCGTGGACCCACAGCTTCGATTAATTTTATTACCTGTCACGATGGTTTTACCCTCTACGATCTGGTTTCTTATAATGACAAACACAACGAAGCCAATGGCGAAGGAAACCGGGATGGCGCCAATGATAACAACTCTTGGAATTGCGGTTGTGAAGGCTCGACTACGGATGTGGACATCAACGCCTTGCGCATGCGCCAAATGAAAAATGCAGCTGCGATGCTATTGGTGAGCCAGGGCGTTCCCATGATCCTCATGGGAGATGAGATTGCCAGGACTCAAAATGGGAATAACAACACCTACTGCCAGGATAATAGTTTGAACTGGTTGGACTGGAATTTAATGAATACGCAGGGTGAGCTTTTACGTTTCTATCAGAAAAGCATTAAATTCAGGTTGGCGCATCCTGTCTTTCGCAATCGTTGGCATTTGAGCAACCAGGACCGGGTCGGTAGTGGTTTTGCGGATATTTCGTGGCATGGCACCAAGGTCTGGCAGCCTGATTGGTCTGGCTCCAGTCGCCTTTTGGCATTCATGCTGGATGGCAAGCATGCTCGCGGGGGGATGGTAAGCGACGATGATATCTACGTGGCGATGAACATGCATTGGGAGAGCCATTGGTTCGAATTACCCCGTTTACCTGGAGATAAGCGCTGGCATGTTTTCGCTAACACTGGCGTTCCTTCTCCCGCAGATGTCTGGGAGAACGGTCAAGAGCCGGTGCTCGCTAACCAGGATGGGATTTTGCTTGGTGACCGGTCTGTGGTCATCCTGGTAGGAAAATAATTCTCAGGATAATTTGTCTGACTTAGTTTAGAAAGGAAAATACAATGGCTTTTACAGTGACTTCGAAAATGCTGGCCAATGGAGCAGCAGAGCTTTCTCTCTTCGGGGAGCTTGACGCCAGCGTTGCAAATGAGTTCAAAATGGCAGTTGAGAAAGCAGCTGCAGACAATGCAAAACAGCTGATATTGAACATGAAGGACCTTGAATTTATGTCCAGCGCTGGGTTGAGAGTATTGGTCTTCGCCAAACAAAAAATGGGATACGACGTCGATATTTACGTCATTGCTGCTCAAGGACCTGTGAGAGACACAATCGAGATGACCGGTTTTCATCACAGTGTGATCATGCAGGATGCATATAGTGCACTCTAGCCTGGCATGCATGGTTTCTTATACAGCTTTCTTTCATCGATTGCTTCTCATTTAGCGTTAAATGTGATGGAGGTACGGTTGTGCTTTCAACAATAGCCGAAAGAGTCGATTTCCTTAAGCATTCACTTTTATTTTCGGACACCTCCCCCGAGATATTGGAGGAGATTGCCTCGAAACTGGACGACGTAGAGTTTCAGGCGGACGAGATTATTTTCAAGTCCGGTGACCCTGGAGATTGTTTATATTTCATCAAAGATGGAGAGGTCAAACTATACAACGATGACCGCAATATTGCCCACCTGGGTGCATATGACATCATTGGCGAAATGGCGCTCCTTGATTCCTCGCCCCAGATGGCTACGGTGACGTCGATTGAAAAAACCAGCCTGTTGAGATTGGATCGGGCTTCTTTTGATAAGCTGATCCACGAACGAATTGAGGTTGCCCAGGGAATTATTCATATCCTCTCGAACCGCTTGCGTTTGCAGGATCAGGAATTGGATGAAACGCGCAACAGCCTTGAGAAAGTGATCCTCCCTTTGGGCATTGCCCTATCCACCGAAAAGAATTTGGATCGCCTGGTGGAACGCATATTGCTAGAAGCCAAGAAGTTATGTAATGCCGATGCGGGGACGATGTATCTCATCACGCCTGAGAAGCAACTTAAATTCAGCATCATGATCACAGATTCCTTGAATATTGCTTTAGGCGGGACGACCGGCGAAGAAATTCCATTTGCACCAATCCCATTGATCGATGAAAAAACTGGCCAACTAAATAATCATAATGTCTCCACGTATGTCGCCAATACCGGACGTTCCATAAATATTCCCGACATCTATCATGCTAAAGATTTTGATTTTTCTGGGACCATGGCTTTCGATCAAAGGACAGGCTATCGATCGACATCAAGTTTGACTGTACCGCTAGATAACCACCTGGGAGAAGTGATTGGTGTCTTACAGTTGTTTAACGCCCAAGATTTAACCAAAAAAATAATCCCCTTCAGCGCTTACCAACAATTGGTCGTTGAATCACTTGCGTCACAAGCTGCAGTATCTTTAAACACTCAAGAGCTGCTTCGCCGCCAGGAGATTCTGGTAAAAATCGAGCGCGATGTACAAGTTGCGCGCCAGATCCAGGTGGATTTCTTGCCAGATGTTTTGCCCCAACCGAAAGGCTGGGAGATTGTTTCCTATTTTCAACCCGCCCGCCAGGTTGCAGGTGATTTCTACGATGCATTCATGATCGATGAGAGACGGGTCGGATTTGTTATCGCAGATGTATGTGACAAAGGTGTGGGCGCTGCACTCTTCATGGCTCTAACGCGTAGCTTGATCCGCGCTTTTAGCTGGATAAATAAACTCAGCTTATCCGATAACCAGGTGACTTCTCCAGTCAGCCAAATGCTTGACTGCATTGAGCTGGGGTTAGACCCTGTTGGACTTACCAATGAATACATCGCTTTAACTCATAGCAAAATGAGCATGTTCGTGACCCTCTTTTTCGGCATGCTTGACCCGGAGATCGGGCAATTGACTTATGTTAATGCCGGGCACAACCCTCCTGTCCTGCTGGACTCGACTGGCAAAGTCAAAGCACGCTTGACCCTGACTGGGCCAGCCGTGGGGTTGATGCCCAATATCACTTACACTATCGGGCAGTCAACAATTGAACCAGGTGATACTTTATTTTTATTTACTGATGGTGTCCCTGAGTCACACAACCCTGAAAGCAAGTTATTTACCGAAAAGCGCATGCTCGACTTGTTATCAAAGCCCACTCCTTCTTGCGCTGTGCTTCTCACTAACATTGTCAATGAGCTAGATGATTTTACCTCCAATATTAATCCATTTGATGATGTCACGATGCTGGCCCTCAGGCGAAAGCTCGAATGAAACACTTGCTATGTAAGCCGGAAGGAACCGGTAATCTAATGCTCTCATTTTTATCGAAAGATGAATCCATTTTTCAGGCATCCAATGCCTTGGTGAGGCAATTGTAAAGATGAATAAGCGTACGAAATTACTATTGCTCGTTGCCTTACCTGTGGTTGCCATTTTAATTATCGGCGTAGTAATAGTCATTGCTCTACCCTCAAGTGCGACAGCCATTAATCTAAACGCAAAGTTATCGGAATTGGTTGGGGTGGTCCAAGTGCGTGACAATCAGCAAGCTGACTTCAACCAGGTCGATAACGGTTTCGTTTTAAAAATGGCCATGCAGCTACAGACGAAGGAAGAAAGTCGAGTCCGCCTGGATTTGTCCACCGGTTCGATCCTTCGGTTGGGACAATTGACTGTCTTCTCCCTCGATCCACCCACACCCGCTTCCGGGGGAGTGTTATCTCGAATCGAGCTGCAGGTTGGAAAAGTATGGATCGTTTTAAATGGTGGCTCATTGGATGTGAACACTCCGGGGGGTTTAGCCTCCGTGCGAGGATCCTATATGAGCGTTTGGGTGAAAAGGAACTCAAATGAAATTATCGTTTGTTGTCTTGAAGGCAGTTGTTCATACCAGAACGCGGGAGGAATCGTATACTTGACTACAGGGCAAAAAATTATATCATCTGATACGAATGTAAAGCCTGCTGCACAACCCATGGATCAGGCTGATATGCAGGATTGGCGGGACAATTCCCCTGAATCCTTAACAATCGTATCTCAAGTTGCCCCGCTTGCGCTGACTTCCACCCCAGCCTCTACGCCTTCAGTCTCATCCACCCCTACGGGATTTCCTGAGGCAACGCCGGTTTTAACTACTACGCCAGGGTTGTTGATCGCACCGTATCCCACCTATTATGCTGGTTTTGACCATGCTCTGATACAGGAGTGCCTATCTTATGGTTATACACTTGAGAATATTGAGAAGATGATCACCTGCCTTACTGATCTGTCCCTGACAATAACCCCTTGGATAATAAATCCATGAAGATATCTCAAAGGGATTGGATAATTGTTATGTTTGACAAATTTGAATTCACACAAGCTTTAAGCGCTGAATGCTTCTGAGATGGGGTGAATTAATCAGTGCTTTACCTGGTTGAGGTGTAAAAAATGAACAAGCGTACAAGAATATTATTTTTCGTCGCATTACCCGTGGTTGCTATTTTAATCATTGCTGTGGTGATAATTGCTGCTCTACCTTCCACTGCGACAGCTATTGATCTAAACGCAAAGTTATCGGAATTGGTTGGGGTGGTTCAAGTGCGTGACAATCCGGAAGCTAATTACAACCAGGTCGATAATGGTTATGTTTTAAAGACAGCCATGCAGCTACAAACAAAGGAAGAAAGTCGAGCCCGCCTGGATTTGTCTACCGGTTCGATCCTCAGGTTGGGACAACTGACTGTCTTCTCCCTCGATCCGCCCGCACCCGCTTCCGGGGGAGTGTTATCTCGAATACAGATGCAGGTTGGAAAAGTATGGATTGTTCTAAATGGCGGCTCATTGGATGTGAACACTCCGGCAGGTTTAGCCTCCGTGCGAGGATCATATATGAGCGTTTGGGTGGAGCGCATCACCAACCGTATCACCGTATGTTGCCTCGAGGGTTTTTGTTCGTATGAAAACGCGGCTGGGTCTGTCGAGATGACCTCCGGACAGAAAATCATTTCATCCGATCCAAATGTGTTACCAACGGTTGTGAAGATGGACATGTCGGATATCCAGGATTGGATCGATAACAGCCCTGAATCGGCTTCAATTGTCCCCCAAATCTTAAACCTTGTGGCAGGTTCAACACCTTCTTTGACACCTACTTCGACGCCTACTTTGAAACCTAATTTTACTTCAGCGATTACCGATATTCCCACCGCGACCTCTACTCCCACACTAACGAGTACACCATGTTTGGGAACCTACGTGCCGACCTTGGATTTCCAATTAACACCTACGCAGACCTACACTCCAACTGCAACGAAGTATGCAACGTCCCCGCCAGGTGTAACGCTTACACCAACGGCTACCAATACTCCTACCCCTACTCCCACACTAACGAGCACGCCTTGTCCGGGGACATATCCACCACCATTGAATCTCCAATTTACGCCTACTCCGACCCGCACTCCAACGAAGACTAGGACCGTCTCACCACCGCTGAACAATACTCCGACGGAACCACCTCCGCCGCCTCCGACGGAGCCACCTCCGCCTCCGACGGAACCACCTCCGCCGCCTCCGACAGAACCACCTCCACCGCCTCCGACGGAACCACCTCCACCAACGCAGCCGCCATATCCACAATGACTAATGTAAGCAAATGGACTAAATGGATGTTCAATCTGTATTTGGATACTAAAAAAAGCACGTCATTCGTTCTCTAGTGACCGAGATCCTTTATTATGCATGTGCCTGATTGAAAATCCAACCTATCGAGATTACCAGTATGGAAAATCTACAGGGAAGAAAAACGAATAGGCAGCATTGGTTCATCATAGTCACCGCGATGATCTTCATCATACTTGTGATCGCCGGTAACTTTCCTAATGTGACCAATCCACTCAACGGGTTGGAATTAGCAACCTGGGATACCTTTTTTCGTATTCGCGGTCAGAAGGCTCCCGATAGTGACGTTGTGATCGTTGCTATCGATGATGCCTCCCTCAATTGGGTTCATCAACCATGGCCATGGTCACGCAGCCAGCTTGCTGATATTGTAAATTGGTTATCCAATGCCGGGGCACGTGTGATTGGGCTCGATTTATTCCTTTTCGATCCATCCGCAAACCCTGCTGACGATCAAGTTTTGGCGAATGCCCTTACAAATGCGAATGCTACCGTCTCGGTTAACCAGATTCATCCGACCGTCGAATTTACCGGGATGACCAACGAGGTTCCTCTGCCGATCTTCCAAAAGTCATTATCGAGTTATGGCATTACTGAAGTCACTCGAGATCAAGATGCCATCACCCGCGGGGTCTCCGCTTATGAGTCTTTCAATGGAGATATTTATTACAATTGGTCGTTTCAATTGGCGCGTTTATTTTTAGGGATCGATCCACCCACCCATCCCAGCCCGTCTGGTTTGAATTTCAATGGGAAGCTTGTCCCGCTGAATAATAATAACCAGTTGTTGATCAATTACGCCGGACCATCCGGTACATATTTACACAAATATTCAGCCGCTTTTATACCCCTTGGTGACTACTCTCCGGATCTCTTTCGTGACAAGATTGTTCTAATCGGTGCAACCAGCCCAACTTTACAAGATTATTATCCAACACCTTTCTCGCCCTGCTCACCAACCCCCGGTGTAGAGATTGTTGCCAATACAGTCGCCACGATACTGCAAGAGAATTACCTCCACAAAGCGCCTCCCTGGACAACGGTTGTGTTAGTTATATTAGCTGCTATCTCGGCCTGGTTTATTTCAAGATCGTCCCGCCCAACGCTGGCAATTGTCTTATTGATTGGGGGACTATTTCTATATTTTGTCATTCAATATATCGTATTCGTCCAGGCTCGCTGGGAGTTTGCCGTGATCACACCCGCTTCGATGCTTTTTTTGGGCGTGGTTATTCCAACCCTGGATCAGGCTGTATCGCAAGAGCTTGAGAAACGCAGAGTACGTAATTTGTTCGGTCGTTTCATTTCGCCTGAAATGGTCTCGCAATTAATAGAAACCCAAAATATCAGCTCTTTGAACAGGCGTACTGAGCTCACGATCCTTTTTTCCGATATTCGAAACTTTACCACCATCTCCGAGAAACTTAAACCCGAAGAAGTGGTAGCTTTCCTCAACCCTTATCTCGCTGCAATGACGAAAGTCATCCACAAGCATGGTGGGACGGTCGATAAGTATGAAGGAGATGCGATTGTCGCTTTCTTTGGTGAGCCGATCCAATATTCCGACCATGCACACCGGGCTGTTGAGGCTGCCCTGGAGATGCGCCAGGTGTTGTACGACTTGAACCAACAGTGGATCGCAGAAGGTCGCACCAGGGATGGATTTGAAATGGGAATTGGCTTGAACACAGGCCAGGTTTTTGTTGGTTTATTAGGCTCAGAACAGCGCATGAATTATACAATTATTGGAGATAGCGCCAATCTCGCATCTCGTTTGCAAGACCAAACCAAGGAATTCGGTTGGCCTATCCTGATCAGCGAGAGTACCTACCAACAGGTGAAAGATGGTTTTAATGCTGAGTTTGCCGACTCGCGCCTCGTAAAAGGTAAAACCGAACCGGTTGGGATATATAAGTTGTTAGGCGCTAAAAACGCTCCGGAGAGCGAATTGGTAAAACCGCTTTATTATTTCCAAAATAAAGCCAAACCAATTATATTAAGTAGTAGTGAGGAGTTATAAATGGCAGACACGCCTGATTTTGAAAAAGCGAAGGAGTATGTCTTGCAAAGACTGGAGCATGAATTATCGCCTCACCTCACCTACCATAGTATCGAACATACTCTGAATGAAGTTGTTCCCGCAGTAGACCAGCTGGCAACTCTCGAAAAAGTGGATGCCGAAAATCACCTGTTGTTGATCACAGCCGCTTATTATCACGATTTAGGCTTTATTTATCAGCGCCAGGGACATGAGGAGATCAGTATCCAGCTCGCCGGGCAGACTTTGCCAGGGTTTGGTTTTTCTGACCCTCAAATCGAAGTGATTAGTAAAATAATCAAGGCAACCTGCATCCCCCAATCACCCACCAATCGCCTCGAAAGGATTATGGCAGACTCAGACCTTGATTACCTGGGGCATGCAGATTATTGGCGCAGGAGCAATGATTTTCGCCAGGAGCTCGATCATTACGGCAGTAAATTTTCTGATGAAGAGTGGTATTCCTTCC
>Ga0154818_1145_pt1 | contig 13673 bp, 19 predicted proteins | sample Rifle2008BG16ft_FD_116122 | JGI IMG/M metagenome (GOLD analysis project Ga0154818, IMG submission 116122) | Chloroflexi bacterium RBG_16_54_11 | reverse complement strand
CGCATTGCGCGCTTTGGGACGGTTGATACGCACGAGACCAACGCGGTCCCGCGTTTCTACGAGAATGGTTTCATGGGGGGTGGGCATTTGACCTCGCTATTGGGGAGAATAATGTAGCTTTTATGGGATTTGCCGGATTAAATTATACGCCAATCTGTAGAATCCTGTTTTTTCGTCTTTCGGGCGGCCACGTAGGTGTTCGTTCAGGCATCAAAGGGCAAGGCTGGCAGCCAAATCTTTTTGGTGGCGCTGAGAATGATCCAATTGCAGCTCCACCAACCATTGCAGCGTGCGCACTCCCCACCATGCATGCCTGGCACGGCGGCTCCAGCCTGGGGGCGATAAAGCCCGCAACATTTCGACTTCCTGCGTGCGCAGGTGGGAAAACTCTGCGTAAATCGCTCGCGCCGGCTTGCCCGGGGTATAATGGCCTGCCATCCAGGCGCGCGCGTCAAAGAGCGGCAGGGCAAGGTTGTTTTCATCCAGGAAGCGAGGGAGTTGAGCGGCAAACACCTGGCTTTCCAGCGCATGCAGGTGCGCCAGGATGTAATGGGGCATGGAGTCAGCCTGCCCAGTGGGCGCTTGCCAGGCAGCCGCGGGGATCGCGGCCACGATTTTTCCCAGCGCGCTCACCGTGACCTCCAAGGCTGATAATAACCCCTGGCGGTGTTCGTCTATTTCTTCCATGCTTCACCCTGGTACGCCATTCACATGGATGCGCTCGTTTGCCAGGCTGACATAATCGGGGCTGAGCTCGTATCCCACGTAGCGCCGGCCAGATTTGAGCGCCGCGATCGCCGTCTGCCCGCTGCCCATGAATGGGTCGAGCACCACGTCGTATTTGAACGAGTACAGCTGGATCAGGCGGTGGGGCAGCTCCACCGGGAATGGGGCCGGGTGACCGACCTTGCGCGCCGGCTCGGCGCGAAAAGTCCACACGCTCTTGGTGAACTCGAGAAAATCTTCCTTGGAGATGGTATTCTCCTTGTGCAGGGGATTTTGCCTTTTGAAGGCACCCTTAGAGAAGACGAGAATATATTCGTGCACGTCGCGCAGGGTAGGGTTGGCAGCCGATCTCCAGCTTCCCCAGGCCGTAGATGGGCTGGCGCTGGCAGCCTTGTTCCAGATGATCTCGCCCCGCATCAGGTACCCAAGCTGGAGCATGCTTTGGGTGATCCAGGCGTGCAGGGGGATGTAAGGCCTGCGCCCCAGGTTGGCGACGTTGATACATGCCCGCCCGCCCGGCACCAGCACCCTGAATACTTCGGCCCACACCCTTTCGAGCATGGCAAGATACTCCGGCATGGTCAGGTCGGCGTCATAATCCTTGCCCACGTTATACGGTGGGGAGGTGACCATCAGGTGGATGCTATTATCCGGCAGCTCGGGCATGCTCTCGGAAGAACAGCAAAAGAGGCGGTCCAAACAACTCTCGGGGAGGGGGTTTTCCGCAAACTCGGTTATGCTCTCCTGGGGCTGGTCGTGATACAACCTGCCGGCATAAAAGGGCGCCGAGTCGTGACTGGCGCGCCCGGCTATCCCAAACGAGCTGGTAGTGGTCCGGCCTGGTTTTTTACCCATGGCTGTTATTCAAGCAAATCCAGCACTTTAGCGCCGGTTGCCCTCAGGATCTCTTCAGGGTCGAGGCGCAGCAGGGCGTTTTCGGCACCACCACCAGCATAGGCGGCAGATAAGCCAAGCACCCGGCGGTCGATGAGCGTGGTCAGCTGCCGGCGATGACCAAAGGGAGGCATAGCCCCCACTTCGTACCCGCTTATCTCGAGCACCAGGCTGGATGAAGCGAGCTTTACTCTGCGCTTGCCCACCCCATACAAGTCTGCGAGCGCCCGGTAGCCGATGTTCGATTTCCCACAGGCAATCGCCAGCACCGGCTGCCCATCCACCGCGAACAGGATGGACTTGATGATTTGCTCCGGCTCGGCATTCACGGCCTGGGCGGCGGCTTCCACCGTAGGGGTGGGGACAGCGAGCTGCAGGACTTCACCTGAGATACCGTGAGCCTGCATATATTCCTCTAATTCACGCACTCCCAGACCGGCTGCCGGCATCCTGCTCCATGCTCCTGTATTTACGGATATTCTCCAGCTCGTCCTGGCTGTGGTCGGCGATGAGCAGCTTCACCCTGCCGCCGGTCATATCTTGCAGCAGCCTGCCCGCTTCTTTCCCGGATGGAGAGGCTAACCCCGCGTTCAGGGCAGACAATGAATCAAAATACAGCTCGTGCACCAGGGCGTATTGCACGTCGCCGTATAACACCTGCCTGATGCGACTGGTGGCTTCGCGGCGTAGACCGGGGATGCTTTCGGCGGCATGCAGGAAACGCGGCCAGTAATCATGAAAACCCGGCGTGGCAGTCGATTCGACCAGGATGATCAATTTATCCATGCTGACATTATACCCTTGGGGTTGGTAATTACTCACCCATCCCCCCTTTTTCCCCCCTTCCCTGTCACAGCGAAGGGGGGAAAGATCTCGAAAAACCATCCCCCTTTCGTGGTATGATTCCGCAAAGTGGAAGGCACGAATGGATGACAAGATCACCATCATCGAGGGACCACCCCCGAACTTCGAGGATGTACGCGAGGCCTGGCCTCTTGGGCTAAACGAAAGCCCGTCCCTACACAAGCTGGCGCTAACACGTTTACGCACGTTCAATGGGTCTGCGCTCGTGGAACGCTGCTACCGCGCCTGGCGCGATCACCAAACCATCCACCTCGAATTCCGGGGGGCGGATGGGGTGATCCACAAGACACCCATCGTAGCCTCCCGCACAACCGATTCGGACGAGGGGCAGCTGATCTACCTGTGGGTGCGCCTGACCGAGCAGGAAGCCCTACTCGAGCTTGGCTCCGATGATGAGCAGGCAGAGGACGACGACCAGGAACCGCCTCTTTAACTATATATAGATATCTACCTGTTGGGGCGCAGGGGAGGGATTTGATCGAGTACCTATGGATTCCTCCCCTGCGCCCCTACTTTTTTGACTGCCTGTTTTATATTTATCGGGATTAAAATAGCTCCAAGAGGAAATCCGATGGCAGATTTTATCCACGTAGAACTTAAAGATGGCATTTTTATCATCACAGTAGATCGACCCAAAGCCAATGCGCTTAGCCTGGAGATGGTCAAGTGTCTCCAGGGGGCGTTCAAAGATGCCTCCCGGCAGGCACAAGCCCGGGTCGTCTTGCTCCGAGGGGCAGGTGATACCTTCAGCGGCGGGCAGGATATTTACGAAATCCTGAAAGCCGAAGGTGCATCTTATCGTAAACACATGCTGGAGACCTACAACCCATTGGTGGTGCAAATCCGCCAGCTGAGCTTGCCTGTGCTGGCAGAGCTGCGTGGCACCGCGGCCGGGGCAGCTTTGGGGTTGGCCCTGGCATGCGACCTGCGCATCGCGGCCGAGGAGGCGCGCTTCGTGGTCGGTTTCCTCGGCATTGGGCTGGCGCTCGATTCAGCGGTCTCGCTGTTCCTGCCGGCGCTGATCGGCCTGGGACGGGCGACCCAGGCCGCCTTCACCAACGAACCCATAACAGCCCAACAGGCACTGAGCTGGGGGTTGGTCAATCGCGTGGTCCCATCAAAGGACTTGCAAACCGGTGCCTACGAGATGGCGCGCGCCTTGGCTTCAGGACCCACCCACGCCATGGGGCTCGCCAAGCGGGATTTCAATAAAGCCATCTACCCGCACCTGGAGCAGGTGTTGGATTACGAGGCACACATCCAGGAGATTGCCCGCGCCGGGGCCGAGCATCTAGAGGGTGTGCGCGCCTTTGTGGAGAAAAGAATGCCCAATTGGGTTTAAATAAATATTAACCGGCGCGCATGAACATCACGGCGATGGTCAGGAAGAAAAACAAAGCCCCCACCCCAACGCCTGCCAGGAGCGCTTCGCGGTAGCCACGCGCATCCTTCAGCGTATAAGGGGGAATAAGACCTTGTTTCTGTAAAATTGGACCTCCAAACCAGGCGAACAAGGTGCCTCCGAGCAGCCCGCCGATATGCCCCCAGTTATCAATGCCCGGCGTAAGACCGATGACCAGGTTCACCACGGCGATGATCACCACCTGAGATAGTGCCCGGCGGGCGATATTGCCGAACATCTCCCGGTTCTGATAGAGCAGCACGCCTTCCGCACCCAACAGACCGAAAATCGACGTGGATGAGCCCAGCGATTGGTCTGGAGAGAACATGAAGGAGATCACGTTCCCGGCAAAGCCACTCAGCAAGAACAGCCCCAGGAAGCGCCGGCGACCATAAAACCTCTCCAGTGTTGGCCCAATGTAGAATAAAGCGTACATGTTGAAGGCGATATGCAGGATGGAGCCGTGCAAGAAAATGGGGGTGAATAAGCGCCACACCTGCCCCTGCATGATGAGGTTGTTGGCTTTAACCCCCCACAATGCCGGGATATCTGCACCCAGCAAAGCCTGCGTGGACACCTGTACGAGATACACGACCACGCAGATACCGATCAGGACATAAGTTGCATACGAGCGGTAGACTGGACGAACAAGGGGCTCTTCCGCTGGAGGTACGGATGAAGGAGCGTTTCCGTAAGGCGCAGGACCGCCCTGGCTCATAACGTGACCTTCCGCGGGTTCACCCGGTGGTGCTCGGCATCGATGATGGAGATGATGGTGTCCACCGCCTCGTCCAGGTGGAATTCGTGATTGATCACCACGTAATCGAATGAACCCACGTGGGTCATCTCCTGGCGGGCGGTGGCGATGCGCAATTTAAGCCCTTCGGGTGTCTCCGTCTTGCGCTCCTGAAGGCGTCGTATCATCTCATCTTCATCCTGGACGGTCAGGAAGATCATCAAGGCCTCCGGGCACAGCTTGCGGATCGTGGCAGCCCCCTGGACATCCAGGCGCATGATCACATCCTTGCCGCTGGACAACGCATCCCGTACCTGGGCTTTTGGGATGCCCTTATAATCGTTATATACGATGGCGTACTCCAAGAGCTCTCCTTTCTCGATCATTTCGGCAAATTCGTCGTGCGTGAAGAAAAAGTAATCCCTGCCGTGGATCTCATTCGGCCTCGGGGCACGCGTGGCGGCCGTGACGACAAAATGAACCGGGAGGTTGCGCTCTTTCATCCTCTGGATCACCGTATCCTTGCCCACCCCGGAAGGACCTGATATGACGATGAGAAGTGGCTCCGGATTGGGCAATCTAAAATAAAATTCGGTCATAGAAAACTCCATTGACACGCATTATAATTCAGGCTTGCCAAGGCTGCGAGCACTACCACCCGGCATCTTTAGCTTGGAGAGCAGTTATGCCCATTTATCGATATCGGTGTCTGAATTGTAAGAAGCGCTTTGAAGTCTTTCTATCGTACAAGGAATACGGGGAGAAGGGCGTCCTTTGCCCACATTGCCAGAGCGACCAGGTTCAAAGGCGGATCGAGCGCATCCGGATTGCAAAATCGGAGGAAAGCCGGCTGGATTCCCTCACCGATACGTCTGACCTGGAAGGCCTCGAAGATGACCCGCGCACCCTGGGGAGGATGATGCGCAAGATGGGCAACGAAATGGGGGAAGACGTTGGGCCTGAGTTCAACGAGGTGGTCGATCGCCTCGAAGCGGGGCAAAGCCCGGAGGATATCGAGAAAGCCATCCCAGATCTGGAGGGTGGGGGCGAATATTTGGGAGATGAGGCGGACGAATAAGCTCCGTCCTTATTAAGCTCCACCCGCCGGCTGGCTGATCTTCAACCTGCGGGCAACCACCCTGCGTATCTCGTCTTGCACCTGGGCGGGAGGCCGGGAAGCATCGATCACCTCCCATCGTTCGGGCTCGAGGCGCACGAGCTGGTGATAGCCCTGGCGTACCCTCTGGTGGAATTCCAGGTCATAGGCATCCAGGCGGTTCCATTCACCCTTGAGCTCCTTGCGCCTTAATCCAGTTTCCACATCCACATCCAAAAGGATCGTCAGGTCTGGTTTCAGACCGCCGGTGGCAAAATCCACCAGCACTCGCAACAGCTCAATATCGACCTGATGACCATAACCCTGGTAAGCCAGGGTCGAATCTGCGTAGCGGTCACACACCACGACGCCACCCTTTTTCAAATGGGGCCGGATGACCTGCTCCACGAGCTGGGCGCGCGAAGCCTGGTAGAGAAGGATCTCGGTGCGGGGGTTCATTTCCTTGTTCTCGAGGTTATGCACCACCGTCCTGATCTGTTCGCTGATGGAGGTGCCACCAGGCTCGCGGGTGGTTAATACATCATAACCTGCCTGGCATAAATATTCCGCCAGCTTGGGTAGCTGCCGGGTCTTCCCACTGCCATCCGGACCTTCGAGGGTGATGAACATGAGCGTTTATTCCCTAAATATCCTGACGCGTCGATAAGGTTCCTTCCCGTAGGAATGGGAGGTGAGATTTGCCTGGCGGGCCATCTGGTGTTGCAAGCGGCGGATATAAGCGGTTGCAGGGGGCAGCTCGACATAGCGCTCTCCGTTCAATACCGCATCGATGGCCGCTTGGGTGCTTTGCATGGCCGGGTCTATTCCACGTTCCTCCTGGGCAGACGTGGAAAGATTATATAGATCGCTCAGGAAGTGCTGCATCTGGTTGACGGTATTGGCCCTTAATACATAGATGGGCATGCCTCGATTCTCCGCATCGATCACCGGGTGTTGCCGGCTGCGGTAGTAAGACCGCAGCGTCACCAGCACCTGGGCCTCCTCCAGCTCGTTCACCACCGCTGCCGGCACTCTCAGGTACTTGGCAGCCTGGACCAGCCGATTACGCGCCACTCCATAGGGATAAATCCGCAAGGGTTGGAGGGCAGGCTCCTCCTGCCCGGTATCCTCGTCCTGGCGCTCTGCGAGTGACTCGTCTTTACGGGTGCGTCCTTCTCCAAGGGGCAAACCCCGGTCTTTGCCAAACTCCATGGGCTGGCGGTTGAAGCCCTGTGCACCGAGAGCACGTTTGGCAGGCGGGGTGCTGCGCTCGATGTGAATTTCACCCCCCTCGTCGCGGAAGCGCAGCTCGGGTGGGGTCGGATAGCCACGTAGCAACGTGTCTACCGAGATGCCTACATCACTGTGCACTGCCAGGCGGTCGCGGGTTTGTATCTCGATCAGCACGTCGAACGTGGGGGGCGAGCGGCGCTCGAGCACCGTCTTCTGGGTGCCACGCCGGTGCGCTTCTTCATCGGATAAGGTCACCGATTCGATGCCTCCCACCAGGTCAGACAGCGTGGGGTTGAGCAGTAAATTTTCGAGCGTGTTGCCGTGGGCGGTGCCGATTAGCTGCACACCACGCTCGGCGATCGTGCGGGCGGCAGCCGCTTCGAGCTCGCGCCCGATCTCATCGATCACGATCACCTCGGGGTTGTGGTTTTCCACCGCTTCGATCATCACTTCGTGCTGCAGGGCGGGGGTTGAGACCTGCATCCGCCTGGCGCGACCCACTGCCGGGTGTGGAACGTCGCCATCGCCGCCGATCTCATTGGATGTATCGACGATGACCACGCGCTTGGTCTCTGCCAGCAGGCGGGCGGATTCACGCAGCATGGTTGTTTTCCCAATCCCGGGGCGCCCAAGCAGCAACAAGCTCTTGCCGCTCTCGATCAAATCTTGGATAATGTCGGTGGTTCCGTAAACGGCGCGCCCAACCCGGCACGTCAGCCCGACAATGTCGCCCCGGCGGTTGCGGATGGCGGCGATGCGGTGCAACGTTCGCTCCATACCGGCCCGGTTATCGGTATCGAAGGCGCTGATCCGCTCGACCACGTAATCGATTTCTGCGTGGGTGATTTCAACCTGGCTTAGCGTTTCTTCACGGTCAACGAAACGTGCCGTAGGTACCCGCCCAAGGTCGAGGATCACCTCCAATAAATCATCTGAGCGGTTAATGGTGGTTAATTGCCGGGCTATAAGGGGGGGAAAAACGTTCAGTAAAACATCCAGGTTATCGGTAATTCGTTTTCGCGTCATAACCATCTCAACATGCATTTTATAGTATTCATATCATCATGCGCGTACAGAAGCGCTTCATGTGCGTTTTTCGACTTCGCAGAACTCCATGGGCTGAGATTCGTCAATCCGGGCAATGGGCGCCGTTGGTTCGGGGTGGGTGCCATTCATGGCGGCGGGTAGAGGGTAAGTCTGCTTAGCGCGCTGGGCAATGGTCAGGTGGCGCACCATTACTGCCTGGCGCGGTCCCTGTTGAGCGCCAAGCGCCTCAACCGCTGATTCCAGCCAGGACTGGTAGGACCTGATGCAGATATATAAGGGTCGATTGCGCCTGCCGGGCAGCGTGCGCAGCAGATAGAGCAGCTGGCGGTCGAATCCTTCAGCGTCCGGATGGACGTACGGCTGGACCCAGATCCCATACCGCCCATATTTCAGCTCGACATAGGCGCACAAATTACCATCATGATATTGGACAAAGCCCTTCAAGCTCTTTTTCGGCAACGGCTCCACCTGTTGCACCAACCCAGGCACCACATCGCAGTAAAGTGAGCGGATGTCAAGCAAATCCACGGACCGTGAAGCCCTCCAGGCAACCGCATCAGCCTCTCCAATCGCCCCTCCATCCAATCGCCAAATGCGCTGGCGGGCATACACCGCAAACCCGGCCCGGTGCAATAAGTGGTACACCGGTCTGCTCTCATCGATATCTGCCAGGATATGGAACGCACCCCGGCTTCCCATCTGCACTGCCATGAAATCCGATAAGGCAGATAAATCGTGCAATTCCATGGCGTTCTCAGGCGCCAGGAACGAAAGCCGGGCATAAGAAGCGCCCTTGGCATAGGTCACCTGCCCGATGACCGGCTCAGTGGAGGGAGAGACGCACCGATATGTAAAAATACGGGTGGTGGGACCCAGGAAAGGCAGGAATGCGCCCATGGGTATCAATGCCGGACCGTGGATGAGCGCCCGGGTGCTATCCAGGAATAAACCCTGCTTGCGGTAGCTTATAAGAAGCGGTATATCCCGCCATCCAAACGGGCGAATGTTCATCCCGCCAGCTTCAAAAAATAGCGATGAAAGCGGTCGTCCCTGGTCAGCTCCGGATGGAATGCAGTCGCCAATAAACGACCCTGCTGAGCCGCCACGATACGACCATCGTCAAGCTTCGCCAGGATGCACGTGTCGGCCTGGACCGACTCGATCAACGGGGCGCGGATAAATACCGCATGGAAAGCCCTTCCAGCCGGGTCAATCTCCAACAAAGCTGGCACGTCCAACCCCACCTCAAAACTATTCACCTGGCGACCGAACGCGTTGCGCTCCACGGTAATATCCATCAGCCTGAGCAGGGGCTGGTCACGATGTGCATCCTTGGACAGTAAAATTGCCCCGGCACACGTGCCCCAGATGGCTTTAGCGCTGCCAAACCGGCGCAGGGGTTCCATCAAGCCATAACTGACTGCCAGCTTGGCTATCGTGGTCGATTCGCCGCCGGGGATGATCAATCCCTGCAAGCCATCCAACTGTTCGGGCAGTCGTACTTCTCTAGTTGTGACCCCCAGGCGCCCGAGGATCGCCTTATGCTCGGCAAAGTCACCTTGTAAGGCTAGTATTCCAATTTGCATTTACCAACCACGTCCAGCAATCCGCTCCACGTCGGGCATGGCAGAGACGTTCCGCCCCACCATGGGCTCGCCCAGGTTACGGCTGACCTCCGCCAGGATATAGGGGTCGTTGTAATGGGTAACCGCTTTGACGATCGCAACCGCACGCTTGGCAGGGTCGCCGGATTTAAAGATACCTGAGCCCACGAAGACCCCGTCCACGCCCAGCTGCATCATCATGGCCGCGTCGGCGGGGGTTGCCACCCCACCGGCGGCAAAATTCACCACCGGCAGGCGACCTTCCTGGCGCGTCTCGAGTAATAGATGGTAAGGTGCGCCAATCTCCTTCGAAAAAGCCATCACCTCTTCTTCGGGCAGGTTCTGTAGGTGGCGGATCTCACCCATTACCGTGCGGGCATGCCTGACAGCCTCAACTATATCGCCCGTACCCGCTTCGCCCTTGGTGCGGATCATGGCAGCGCCTTCCCCGATGCGGCGCAAGGCCTCCCCCAGGTTGCGGCAGCCACACACGAACGGGACCTTGAAATCGTGCTTATAAATGTGATTCTCTTCGTCGGCGGGGGTCAGGACCTCTGATTCGTCGATGTAATCCACCCCAATGGCTTCCAGCACCTGGGCTTCAACGAAGTGACCGATGCGGCATTTTGCCATCACGGGGATGGAGACGGCATCCATGATCTGCAGGATCAACTCCGGGTCACTCATGCGCGCCACGCCGCCTTGGGCGCGGATATCCGCCGGCACGCGTTCGAGAGCCATCACGGCTACCGCGCCAGCATCCTCGGCGATCTTGGCATGCTCAGCCGTGACGACATCCATGATCACACCCCCCTTGAGCATCTGAGCCAACCCTTTCTTCACCGTAAACGTATTTGTCTGTGCTTCCATTCCATAAACCTCCTGAAAACGGGAAAAGACTCCCGTGCTACCCCCTGCAACGCCAGTCTTGCAAACCAAAATTATCGGATTTTATAAGTCTTACAGCATTCTACCACGCCCCTTTTGGCGTGACAATCCGTCGAGCCACTCACCAGGCTGCCAGGACACTTGAATCCTGTAGACTATTTTGGTACAGTTAAGCAATTCTCAGTATAGCTCACCTGGCGTGGTGCTGAATGGAAAGAATTCAATGGAGAGTACTCAATGAACCTGATCAGCTTGAAAATCGAAAAACCAGATGATATAAATATTATTTTGGGCCAATCGCACTTCATCAAGACCGTGGAGGACCTGCACGAGGCGTTGGTCAATTCAGTGCCGGGGATCAAGTTTGGACTGGCCTTCTGCGAAGCCTCGGGGAAATGCCTGGTCCGCTGGAGTGGAACGGATGAGGCCATGATCGACCTGGCGCGCAAGAACGCCCAGGCCATCGGGGCGGGGCACAGCTTCATCATCTTCCTTGGAGACGGGTTCTACCCGGTCAACGTGCTTAACGCGGTCAAGATGGCGCCCGAAGTATGCCGGGTCTTCTGCGCCACGGCTAATCCGGTGGAAGTGCTGCTGGCGGAAACAGAGCTCGGGAGGGGCATCCTTGGGGTGGTGGATGGCGCATCGCCGCTGGGGATCGAAGCCGAGGAGGATATCGCCTGGCGCAAGGGATTCCTGCGGATGATCGGGTATAAGTTATAAAGAACGTTACACGTTTGCACGTTGGAACGTTGGAACGTTGGCACAGAATTGACAAAAGGGGGAATTGTGCTATAATACTATTGTACTATTGTTATAGTACATTTTAAAGACCAAGTGATGACACTGATGGATATCCGCATCGATAAGAACAGCCGCGTGCCCATTTACGACCAGATCAAGGAGCAGGTCAAGGGTTTGATTCATTCCGGAAAGATCAGGACCGGCGACCAGCTGCCCACGATCCGGGAGTTATCGGTCGAGCTCTCGGTGAATTTCAACACGGTCGCCCTGGCATACCGTGACCTGGTCAACGAAAAAGTGATCATCACCGAACGAGGCAAAGGGACTTTCGTCGCCGGCACGCCGGATGCAGAAGAAATGCAAAGGATCCGGGATGAAAAATTGAAAAATCTGCTCGAAGCGTTGGCCAGGGAGACCGATCGCCTCGGTTATACTCGCGAAGAGGTCGGGCGGGCGTTTGTTGACCAATATCGAAAGAGAGATAAATAGGCAGGTCCAATGAAAGGCAAAAAGAGAGAGGCTCCTATGTTAAAACAACTGATCATTCCTGATGGCTCGAATAGCAAGCCAAAAAGTAACCTGCGCGTCAGCGGAGTGGGAGGTTTTCTGTTCGCCGTCATACTCGCCTTGGCTTCGGTGGGCGTTGGCGTTATGGAGACGAACGGAATTTCGGAAACCGTCATGGTAACGTACCTGGTCGCCATGCTTCTGCTGGCATTTTACATCCTCCTGGCAGTGCAAATCGCCTCCCAGTGGGAGAAGGCGGTGGTCTTACGCTTCGGGAAATTCCTCAGCCTGAAGGGACCCGGATTGTTCTGGATCATCCCCATCGTCGACATGGTCGTGAACTGGATCGACCACCGAGTCAACGTGACCCCCTTTTCCGCCGAAAAGACCCTCACCAAGGACACTGTACCGGTGGACGTGGACGCAGTCCTGTTCTGGCTGGTGTGGGATGCCCAGAAAGCGGCCCTGGAAGTGGCGGATTACAAGGTGGCGATCTCATGGGCGGCGCAGACGGCACTGCGGGAGATCATCGGGCAGATGACGCTGGCGGATATCCTGGTCGGGCGGGCCAGGATGGATGCGGATTTACAGAAGATCATTGATGAGCGCACTACACCGTGGGGTATTACCGTGCAATCGGTCGAGATCCGCGACGTGGTCATCCCCCCAGACCTGGAAGACGCCATGTCGCGCCAGGCGCAGGCCGAACGCGAGCGGCAGGCGCGCGTCATCCTGGGTGAATCGGAGCTGCAAATCGCTTCCAGCTTTGCCCAGGCGTCCGAAGCCTATCAGCATAACCCAACCGCATTGCACTTGAGAGCGATGAACATGCTCTTCGAAGGTTTGAAGCAAAAGGGAGCCCTGGTGATCGTCCCCAGCAGCGCGGTGGACACGATGAACCTGGGCAGCATGAGCGGGCTGGTTTCGCTGGGGTTTACGCAGGCGAACAAGGGCAACGAGCCGAAGGCTGAATAAGGGAACTATTTGCTACAGGCTGGGCTGGTCGCGACCCGCGTCAATGGCCTGTGTAAAAACTTGACCGGTCACGACCAGCTCGAGTATTGTAGGGGGGTAAATCACACCCCTGTTAACCATCGTTAACAAGTAAATCCCCCTGGAGATCGATTTCCATGGGAAATGAAGCACAACGCTAGGTATGGGAACCGCCAATTCGATCTCCACGCCGGCACAGTTGGCGCAGCGGGCGATGGTCATTGCGTGTGGGACGATCGCGCCCCGGCCGGCGATAAAAAGTGCGAGCTAAGGAGACCGAAAAGAAGCTAGACACAGGAATGTGAAGCATATTGGCAGGTGGCCGGGCAGGGGATTGGAAAAGCTTTGTTTCACGTGAAACAAGCCGATAGTCCGTTTCCGGCATCCTGCATGTTTCACGTGAAACAATTACAGATAATTGCAGTTTGATTTGTATTATAAACTTGTTATTGTATGATATCATGCTATTAATTGGGGTGGGACAATTCAGACGCACCGTGACCGAAATCACCCCCTGAGCTGCCCAAAACGATGCTCTAGCCCCCGTTTTCTCGCCCCCAGGCCTCCAGCAGCTCGTCCAGCGTATCCAGGTAGGCGTCCAACCCGACGACCTTGCCTGTAAAGGCTGGTCCGAGCAAGCCCAGTTGTTCACCCGCTTGTTGCCAGGCCGCCCGGTGCGATGAGTCTTCGGGTAAGGAGCAGATGGCATGCGTCCAGGTGCGCCACAGAGGCCAGAGGGCGTCGTGAGGGGTTGGGCTGTCCAGAATGACGTCCACGGCGCGCTGGTAATAGGGCCAACGATGCGGATGCAAGCGAACGGGCTTTGCGCCACTCGGCAAGGCAGCATAGGCAGCCTGCCAGCCTGGCATCCAGGTGCGCATAACCCCTGCATCCACGGCTGGCGCACCCAATAAGCCCAAGAAGCCGGCATACAAACCG
>Ga0154818_1118_pt5 | contig 14383 bp, 10 predicted proteins | sample Rifle2008BG16ft_FD_116122 | JGI IMG/M metagenome (GOLD analysis project Ga0154818, IMG submission 116122) | Chloroflexi bacterium RBG_16_54_11 | reverse complement strand
ACCCCAGGTGGAGAAAACCACCGTCCCGGACCCCGAGGGGTTTGCGCGGGCTTATCTCGTCCTTTGGAAGGCGGAAGAATACCCCGCCATGTACGTCATGTTAACCAGGGTCAGCCAGGACGCTTATAGCGAAGCTGACTATACGGACCGTTACCGGAAGGTGGCAAACGAAGCCGCCCTGAGCAGCTGGGATTACGAGATTCTTTCTTCGCTGAAGAACCCTGAGAGTGGCCAGGTGGGTTATCGAGTGACGATGCACAGCATCCTGGTGGGCGATATTCAGCGTGAAACGATGATGAACCTGAGCCTGGAAGATGGTCAATGGAAAATCCAATGGGACGACTCGCTCATCCTGCCGGAGCTGCGGGGTGGTAACAACCTGTTGATGGATTACCGCATCCCCTCCCGGGGGAACATTTACTCCCGCGATGGGCGGGCCCTGGTCGCCCAGGCGGATGCCGTGGCGATTGGTCTGGATACCGCCGCGGTCGACCCCGAGCAGGAAGATGGGCTGCTGGGTGAAATTTACCGGCTGACCGGAGTTCACCCCGAGACTTTATCCGGGATGATCGAAGCCTGGCGCCCATATGGATATTACCTGCCCGTGGCCGACATCTCGGTGGATGCGCTTGCGCCGCGCGAGGCAGTCCTGGCAGGTTACACAGGGGTGATTTTATCACCGTTCCGCACGCGTTATTATTTCGATGAGGGCATCGCGCCTCACATCCTGGGGTATATGAGCCTGATCCAGCCCGAAGAGGTGGATTACTACAAGCGTTTGGGCTATCGAATCGATGAACGTGTGGGGCGTGGCGGGCTGGAATATTATGCCGAGAATTCGCTGGCGGGTGTGCGCGGTGGGGTCTTGTACGTAGTTGACCCGAATAACAATATCGTTACCCAGCTCGCTGCCACAGAACCCCAACCTGCCCAGGCGGTTTATACCACGCTGGATTATGATTTGCAGCTGGGCTTGCAGCGCAGCAACGCCCTCAGCGCTGGCATGTTGGGCGCCATTGTGGTCCTTGAACGGGACACCGGCCGGGTGCTGGCGATGCTCTCTTCGCCCGGGTTCAACCCCAACCTGTTCGAGCCATACAACGAAAATTATAGCTATCTGATCAATGATTTATACGTCCCCACCACGCCCTTGCTTAACCGGGCGACCCAGGGGCAATACCCTCTCGGCTCGGTTTTTAAAATCGTGACCATGTCGGCGGCGTTGCAGAGCGGGTTATATACCCGGGATAGTGAATTCGACTGCGGTTACTTTTTTACCGAGGTGGCGGGCATCCAACCCCACGACTGGACTTACGATCATTACCTGGAGGACGGTAAGACCCAACCCAGCGGCAGGCTCAACCTGGTGGAAGGTCTGATGCGCTCCTGCAACCCGTTTTTCATGCACATCGGCCTGGATTTTTATAACCGCGGCATGTTCACTGCCATCTCGGATATGGCGCGCGGTTTTGGATTGGGCAGCTCCACCGGCATCGAGATTGGCGATATTGCCGGGCAGATCCCCGACCCGGAGAGCCAGGTGGATGCATTCAACCTGGCAATCGCCCAGGGTAACACCTTGATCACCCCTTTGCAGGTTGCTGATTTCATTGCCGCGGTGGGCAACGGTGGCACGCTTTACACGCCACACGTGATCGATAGGATCGTGCCCGTGGTGGGTGACCCGACTTACGTCTTTACCCCAACCTTGCGCGGCAGCTTGCCCATCTCACCGGAGAACCTGGCCATTGTCCAGGAGGCGATGGGAAGCGTGGTGATGAACCCACGCGGCACAGCCTATCGTACCAGCGCCTTTGGGATCAACAGCTTCGTCAGCAGCACGGGCATCCCGGTGGCAGGCAAGACCGGCACCGCAGAATCGGGCTACACCGATCCACACGCCTGGTTCGCCGGCTATACCTTCGCCGGGCGGGAAGATCGTCCTGATATCGCCGTGGCGGTCCTGGTTGAAAATGGGGGTGAAGGTTCGAATGTGGCGGCGCCGATTTTCCGGCGTGTCTTGGAAATTTACTTCCTGGGCAGCCCGCAGATTCGCTATCCGTGGGAGGCTCAAGTCGGCGTGGTGGCCACGCCGACACCCGAAGTGACCGAGACGCCCACGCCCGAAGCCACCGAGACCACTACGCCGTAGAACCCGGGATATCCATTGCGTGGCTTGATTGTTCGCTGCCAGTCTGGTTTTTACACTGTCGAGACCGAAACCGAGAGTTTGAGCTGCCACCTGCGTGGGCGGTTGAAGAAAAGCAAACGCCAGGGCGATATTGTTGCGGTCGGCGATTGGGTGCAGATAACGCGGCTGGAAAATGGAATGGGGACGATCGAAGCAGTTGAAGCCCGCCGGCATTTGCTCTCACGCATGTCGCCAACCCCGGGCGGAGAATACCAGCAAATCATCATTGCCAACCCCGACCAGGCAGTTTTCGTCTTCGCCTGCGCAAAGCCGGCACTGCACCCAGGTCTGCTGGACCGCCTGCTGGTGGTGGTTGAAAAGCAGGGCATCCCTGCGCTGATCGTAGCCAATAAAGTGGACCTGGTGAGCACGCCACGGGCGCAGGAATTATTCTCCCATTACGAAGCCTTGGGCTATCCACTTCTCTATACCTCGACGAAAAGCGGGTTTGGCATCCCGGAATTGGCTCTGAAGCTGAAAGGCAGGCTTTCGGTATTGGCTGGTCCATCCGGAGCGGGCAAATCCAGCCTGCTCAATTCCATCCAGCCGGGTCTTGGGCTGGCGGTGCGAGCCATCAGCCCGGCAACTGATAAGGGGCGGCACACCACCGTTGTACGCCAATTATTTCGCCTTGACGGTGGAGGCTACGTGGCAGATACGCCCGGACTCAAAGCGATGGCCCTCTGGGATATCCGCCCGGAGGAGCTGGATGGTTACTTCCCTGAGCTGCGTGGGTTGGTGGCGGATTGCCAGTTCAGCGATTGTACGCACGTGCATGAACCCGGTTGCGCTGTGCAGGCAGCCTTGGCAAAGGGAGAAATACATCCGGAACGGTATGCTTCCTATGTAAGGATGCGCCTGGGTCAGGAAGAATAATGGGGCTGTCCAAAAAGGATGATTTTATCATCGCATACCGCTAAATGTAGGTCGGTTATCCTCATCCGACGCTATACATGGCGGCTAGGATAGCCGCCCTACGTCTTTTTGGACAGCCCCATTTATTACAGAAAGAAGTATAATTCAGTTGGTAGCATGTCATTCATAAAGAATACTTGATTGGACGTACTTCACCCACAGGTCTTGGCTCCCGCCTGTGAGGTTTTCGTCATTAGGAATATGCTGACTTTGAACCAAATCATCATCGTTGGAGTAGTTTAATCAAGGAATCCAGATTGTCGATGTGAACAGTAATGATGGAAACGATTCCGGATTCTGATCTGGTGCGCAGCTTGCAAGCGGGCAGCCTGGAGGCATTGGGTGTGTTATACGACCGGCACCGAAGGCTGGTGTTCCGCACGGCCTTGGCCATCACCGGAGATGCCGAAGCAGCCGCAGACCTGCTGCACGATGTTTTCCTGCGCCTGTTTCGCTTCGCTGCCCATATCGACACGCACAGACCCCTGGAACCCTGGCTGTACCGCATGACGACCAACCTGTCATATACCTGGGTCAAGAGGCGACAGCGCTGGCTCCGTCCATTGGAGGATGTGGCTGATTGGCTTGCCAGCACCCGGAAGGACACCCCCTCCTACCAGGCAGAAATGGACGACTCGTGGCGACAGGTGCAACAAGCTGTTTCTGCTCTGCCTCTTTCTCACCGGGGAGTGGTGGTCTTGTATTACATCGACGATCTCTCCTTACAGGAGATTTCAGAGATCCTCGAGATCCCTGTGGGAACTGTGAAATCCCGCTTACATTATGGTCGCCAGGCGCTGAAACAAAGCCTGGGATTATTGGCAGGCGAGATTTTACCCGATCTTCAATACGAGTTTACGTAAACCTCGAACCTGCTCCGTTGATAACAGGGTACCGTGAGTGAGCTTTAGCGTGCAAGCCTTCCTGTTGGTTCAAAGGTGGTGAGTGATGGATAAAAAATCCGACGCATTCTTGCGCAACGTGCTTAAAAACTGGGTCAAGCAGCAACGGCCTCCGGATAATGGACGTGCCCGTCTGTTCTGGGATGCAGCACACCTCTCGCGCAATAAAATTGACTTATCTGTACTCTTCTTCCGCCCTCAATTTAAATCATATCCCCAATCATCGGCAAACGATTGGCCTCAGACGCTATTTTCCTGGATCAACGAGAATTCATTACAGTTTGGTGTCCAGGCGCGTTTGGGTTAACATGCACCTTAAAAACCTAACTGCAGCGCTATTGCTGCTTGGGCTAGCGGCCTGCAACAGGGTTGAATTGACGCCTCCGGTTATTCCAACTCAACAGACCGGCCGGACAACTATGCCTTCCCTACCGCCTGAAGCGACGGCGACGTTTCTTCCCACCCCGTTGCCCTCGCGCCTGCTGTCCATCTGCCTGATACAGGAACCACGCTCGTTGTTCCTATACGATGCCGTCTCGACTTCTGAACAAAGCGTCCTGGCAGCCATCTACGATGGACCCATCGACATCGAAAACTTCACCTCACAGCCGGTCATCCTGGAAAAAATCCCCTCGACAACCAGCGGGGATGCATTACCCCGGGCTGTCCAGGTGAATGTGGGCGACCTGATCGTTGATGCGCTAGGGTCTCTGACCAACCTGGGCGAAGGGGTTCAGTACTTGCCCAGTGGATGCGATGAGTTGGCTTGTGCGCAAACCTTTTCGGGAAGCGGACCGGTGCAGATGGACCAGCTCGTGTTACATTTCAAGCTGCTTCAGGGCTTGCAGTGGGCGGATGGCAGCTCATTGACCGCAGCCGATTCGGTATATTCTTATGAGGTGGCGCAGGGCCTCTATTCATCCACCTTGCCTGACCGGTTGAGTCGCACCACCTCCTACACCGAGCTGGATGAGCTGACTGTAGAATGGGTGGGCGTGCCCGGGTTCTTCGATGGGCTCTACCAGATGAAGTTCTTTTCACCGCTGCCCCGGCACGCCTGGGCTAATATCCCGCTCACCGAGCTGCGCAGCGCCGAGGCTTCCTCTAAAACTCCATTGGGCTGGGGCGCCTACGCCATCGATGAGTGGGTGCCGGGTGACCATATCACCCTGCATGCCAACCCGCTGTATTTTCGGGCGAGCGAAGGACTGCCGTACTTTGACAATTTGGTCTTCCGTTTCGTGTCCGACACCCGTGAAGCCCAATCAGCCGTGCTGGCAGGCGAGTGTGACCTGGTGGACCCGGCAGGCATCCTCGAAACACAGGCGGCCTCACTGTTGCAGCTGCGCGACGAGGGGCGTATTTTCCTGGTGTTCCAGCCTGCTTCTGCCTGGGAGGTGCTGCAATTTGACCTCAGCCCATTAGCCGAAGATCGCTCGGCATTCTTCGCCAGGCGTGAAGTCCGCCAGGCGCTAGCCATGTGCATCGATAGGCAGGCGCTGGTGGATCAGCTCTCCGCCGGGCGGATGCAGGTGGCTGACTTGTACGTGCCCCCTGAGCATCCTTTATACAACCCGCAGGCGAGGCATTACACGTTCGACCAGCAGGCGGCCTCCGAGCTGCTGGTGGCCTCGGGCTGGGTGGATGCGGATGGTGATGCCTCCACCCCCCGCACTGCCCAGGGAGTGACCGGCATCGCGGATGGCACCAGCTTCACGGTACAGTATCTCGTTGCGGACGACGAGGAACACCGGGTGGCTGCGCAGATGATCCAGACCGACCTGATGCGATGTGGTATCCAAGTGGAGATGCTCCCCCAACCGGTTGAGTCGTACCTAGCGGCCGGTCCGGAGGGTGCGGTGTTCGGGAGGCAATTCGACCTGGCCCAGTATGCCTGGATGACGACGGTCGAGCCACCCTGTTCCCTGTACCTTACCAACGAAATCCCCGGACCCTACCCCGAGTATCCAAAGGCATGGGGTGGGGTGAACGCGGCAGGCTTCAGTAACCCGCAGTACGACCAGGCTTGTCTGGAAGCGCTACATTCGCCGCCAGACTCGCCTCAGCAGGTGGAAAAGCACGCTGAGGCTCAGGCGATCTTTGCCGATGACCTGCCTGCCCTGCCACTTTACTGGCATTACCGGGCGATTTTTGGACGCCCCGATATGTGCGGCCTTTCGGCGCCGACAGCGACGGATAGTATCTTTACGGATTTGGAGTTGTTTAATTACGGAGAAAACTGTCCGTGATAAACGACCACAATGGAAATGAAAGCGACCATTGACCAATTGGAGGATTCTGAGTATATTCGGGTGTTGGAAGACGTTAACAAAAGGTTAGAAACTCGTTATAATAATCCTCCACAAATTAACCTAAACCCTTGAAAGGAGGTGCCCCCTCGAGATTAACGTTGAGTTATGATCGTAAGACACTGTTTTGTTGTGTAACAATATCCAAACCAAACTATATTCTCTTTGGAGGAGAAAATAATGTCCCGTAAATCAATCTTTTTAGCCCTGAGTTTTTTGGTGCTCGTCGCCCTGGCGCTCGCGGCCTGCCAACCGACGGAAGTTGTCAAGACCGTCATTGTCACCGAAGTAGTCCAGGTTGCTGGCACCCCGGTAGTCAAGGAAGTGATCATAACTGCCACCCCCGCGCCCGTTGAGCCCGAGCCGGTTGAGCCGAAGATCATGGTGGTCTGCATGGCGCAGGAACCCCAATCGCTATACACCTACGAAGGCTCAGCCTTGGTCAAGTCGGCTGTGCTTGAGGCTGTGTACGACTTCGGTATCGATGCCCGCACCTTCGAATACCAGCCAGTCGGTATAACCGCTGTACCTAGCTTCGATACTGGCGACGCGGTGAAGACCGAAGTCACCGTCACCATCGGCGATAAGGTTTATGACGCTGTTACCGACGAGGTTGTGACCATTGCCCCGACCTCCACCGTCACCCTCAACCAGCTTGAAGGCGATCAGATCCTGGTTGATTTCGCTGTCACACCTGAAGCCAAGACTTTGGAGCTTGCAGTCACTTGGACGCTGGTCGATGGCCTCACCTGGGAAGATGGCACCCCTGTTACCACCAAGGATATCCTCTTCTCATGGGAGGTCTGGAATTCGCCCGATACCCCCCTCAGCAAGTATACTCCTGAGCGCTCAGCTTCCTATGTAGCAGTCGATGACAAGAGCTGGACCTGGACCGGCCTGCCCGGCTATACCACTGGCACTTACTTTGTCGATGCTATCATATATCCGCTGCCTGCTCACCTGTATGGACCTGAAGGTTCCCGCCCGCTGACCGCGGCCGAGATGCTGCAGGATGACGAAGTGCTGCGCGATCCATTGGCAAGTGGGCCCTTCAAGGTCGAGGAATGGGAAGCCGGCAACTTCATCCGCCTGGTCAAGAACCCCACCTACTACCGCGCTAGCGAGGGCCTGCCCAAGCTGGATGAGCTCATCTTCCGCTTCGTGCCCGACACGAACCAGCTGATCGCTCAGCTAGCCTCCGGCGAGTGCGATCTGGGTACCCAGGATGCCGCTTTCGAAGGCTCGCTGCCCCTGATCCGCCAGTTCGAGGCTCAGGGCCTGTTGCTCCCGCAGGTGGTGTCCGGAACCGTATACGAGCACCTCGACTTCGACACCCAGCCTGTGGATACCTACCAGGGCTTTGCTGCCACCGTGACTAATGATGATGGCACGCCCATCTTCGCTAATGCCAACATCCGCAAGGCGATCAGTTACTGCCTGGACAAGCAGGCTATTGTTGACCAGACGACCAACGGCGCTGCAGTAGTGCAGCACGTATACGTTCCTTCCATTCACCCGCTCTACGCCGGTGACGAGAACATCACCATCATCCCGTTCGATCCTGCCGCAGGCCTGGAACTCCTGGCTGCTGAGGGCTGGACCGATTCTGATGGCGATGGCTTCCTGGATAAGAACGGCGTCAAGTTCTCCTTCGTGCACAGCACACGCACCAACGCTCTGCGCCAGAAGGTGACCCAGGTTGTCCAGGCCCAGCTGCTTGAGAACTGCATGATCGAAACCTCCATCATCCTGGTCGGTGGCGAGTTCTTCAACGACGGCCCCGATGGCATGGTCTTCGGTCGCCAGTATGACTTGGGCGAGTTCGCCTGGCTGACGGGCATCGAGCCGCCCTGCAACCTGTACCAGGGCAACATGGTACCCGGTCCGGAAGCCGGCTGGGGCGCCCAGAACAACACCGGTTGGGTGAACGCTGAATTCGATGCCGCCTGCGTGGCTGCCAATACGACGCTTGACGAAACTGTCAAGGCTGAACAGCATGCCCTCGCTCAGAAGATCTTCTCTGAGAACGTGCCTTCGATCGTTCTGTTCGCCCGCGCCAAGATCCTGGTTACTCGCCCCGAAATTGTGGGTGTGATCATGGATCCAACCGCCAACAGCGAATTGTGGAACGTCGAGAACTTCGACATCGAAAGATAACCAATTTTTAGACCTTTGCTGGGGATGGCAGCAATGCCGTCCCCAACAATAAATTTTTTTGGGAGACAGCATGACCAATTATCTTATTCGCCGTTTCTTCCAGATGGCTCTCGTAGTCCTGGTGGCGTCGATGGCGATCTATTTTCTACTCTGGTTGGCTCCTGGTGGTCCGCTGGATGAGCTCAAGCTGGGTGCCGATCGCAGGACCCGCTTCAGCGCTACCGATATCCAGCGCGTGGCCGAGTATCTGGGTCTGCATCGCGGCCCGGTCTGGGGCTATCTAGCCTGGCTGACGGGTGAGGACTGGATGGATATCGTGCCGGAAAATCTCTGGCCGGTGAGCGACCTCACCCATGAGCGCGCTCCACTGCAGCGGCCAATCTGCCGCGAAAACAAGGCTAACTGCGGCAGGGGTGTATTGCGGGGTGATTTTGGCCTTTCGTGGTATGTGGCGCGCGGAGCCCCGGTTGGCGAAGTGCTGCTCTCCCGTCTGCGCAATACCTTGATCCTCATGACCTCGGCGACGTTGCTGTCTCTGGTCATCGCCGTTCCCGTTGGAATTTTTTCAGCGGTCCACCAATATTCCCGCCTCGATTATCTTTTTACTACCTTTACCTTTATCGGCACGGCCATGCCCGTCTTCTGGTTTGGCCTTATGGTGATTATCTTATTTGGCGGCAACCAATCGCCGATTTACAAGATCTTCAATTTGCCATATCTGCCCACCGGCAATGTCACCCTGGTGCGCTCGCCGCTTGCGGGTAGCGTTCTAAACATACTTAATGCCAAGCCCGGCTCGTGGATCGATATCGCCGTGCACGCCATCATGCCAACGATTGTGCTTTCTCTGCTTTACATGGCAGGCTGGAGCCGCTACATGCGCTCATCCATGCTCGAAGTGCTGCGGCAAGACTATGTGCGCACCGCCCGCGCCAAGGGGTTGATCGAACGCCTGGTCATTGCCAAACATGCCCTGCGCAATTCCCTCATCCCGCTGATCACCATTGTGGTGTTCCAGCTACCCGGTATCTTCGGCGGTGCAACCATCACCGAAACGGTCTTCAATTGGGCGGGTATGGGTTATTTGTATGTATATGCTTTGGGAGCTAACGATTACCCGGTCGCCATGGCTTTCCTGTTCATTAGCGCAGTGCTGGTAGTGATCGCCACACTGCTTGGCGATATCCTGTACACGATCGTCGACCCACGCATCCGCTTTAGCTGAGTTATTGGAGATGAAGAATGGCTGTTGCTGAATTAGAACGTGAAAGCCTGGGCTCGGTCAGAGAGGAAAGCCTTTCGAAGATTGTCTTTCGCCGTTTCATCAGGCATAAGCTGGCTGTAGCAGGTATGTTTGTGGTACTGGTATTTGTCCTGGCGGCCCTTTTTGCGCCGGTGGTTGCGCCTTTCAATCCTTACAAGCAAAACCTTGGTCCGGCATATGGCAATCCATCTGCGCAGCATTTGTTGGGCACCGACGAGCTGGGTCGTGACGTCTTCAGTCGTCTGGTATATGCAGCCCGCCTGTCGCTTTTCATTACCCTGATCGTGAACTTCACCACTGAGACCACGGGCACCATCGTTGGGGCCATCTCGGGCTATTTTTTTGGTTGGGTCGACATCGTGATCCAGCGTTTTGTCGAGCTGCTGATCTCCATCCCTACATTGCCATTATTGCTCTTCTTCTCCGCCATGCTTCGTGGGATCACCGTCCCTGGCCTGCCTGACGAGTGGTCTCAGGCGATCATCATTTCCGGCGTGTTGATTGCCTTCGGTTGGACCGGTTCCACTCGCATCGTGCGCGGCATGGTGCTCAGCTTGCGCGGACAGGAGTTCACCCAGGCCAGTCGGGCGTTGGGCATGAATTCCTTCCAGATCATCATTCGCCACATGATCCCCAATTCCCTGGCGCCGGTAATTGTCGGTTTGACGCTTGGTCTGGGTAACGTAATCGTGCTCGAAGCAGCGTTGTCCTTCCTTGGCTTCGGTATCACTCCACCGGTGCCGACCTGGGGCAATATGCTGCAGAATGTGCAGGAGCGCATGTGGCAGCAGCCCTGGCTGGCTTTTTACCCTGGCTTGTGCATATTCCTGACTTGTTGGCATTCAATTATATTGGTGACGCGTTGCGGGATGCGCTTGACCCGCGCCTCAAGCGTTGATGGCTGTCCAACCTGGAGGTGTTTTCGCCTTCCGGTTGCGCCGGATTGTCTTTTGGGTCTTTGGTGGAGAAGAAGAAGATGAAAATGAAAAGGTTCTCCCTGATTTTCATCGCCGCCTCGTCGCTGCTGCTGGTCGCCTGTGCAACCTCGGGCAGCGGTGGGGAACCTACGATTGTTCCTGGTAATGACGCAGAGACTGCGGTATTGCCGACAGAGCCATCAGGATTGTCAGAGACAGCAGAGCCGGAGACCCCATCCACACCGGAAACCAGCGATTTTCCCATTTTCGAAGGCGCGGTCGATTATAAATCAACCGGCGACGGCACATACATCTCTTACAATGTCCCCGACACTACGGTGGAGATTGTTTCCAAGTTCTACCTGGAGCAGTTGGCTGCCCAGGGCTGGGAGCAGAAAAACAAGCAAGACACCGGTTTCGGCGGCTCGATCACTATCGTCCGCTCCAAGCCGGATACCACCATTTCCGTCACCATCGACACCAACGCGGTAAACAACGGCGTCCGCGTTCTCATCACACTGATACCAAAGTAAGCCATTTCATCCATGTCTGCCATAAAAAATCCCTTCCAACGTGGTCCATCGCTAACCAGCTTCATCTTTACTCTCGTCCTTGGATTAGGTGTTTTCACGTATGCGGCTTTTTCTATCTACGCGCGCGATGCGTTATGGTTCTTGCCTAATTTCGAGGCGATCCCTTCTGGCATCTTCGTGCGTTGTTATGGTGAGGTTGTATCGGTGGAACCGGGCAGCGCTGAATTTACCGAGGTCACCCGCCTGGTCAACGCGCAGCTTTCAGGCGACAAGCAGTGGCAGGATATCACCATCTCCGACAAGACCTTTCAAGATTACCTGACCGATCCATCGATGGTCGTATTAGAGCTGGTTTACCCTGAGACGGTGGATGTGCATACTGGCACTGCCATGTTTATCAATATCGATTCCCTGCTCACCCCGCTGGTGGGTCGTTTTGCCCGGGAAAATATCTTCCTCGGCTCCGTGAATATGAAATTTACCGGAGGCCGTGTACACGTGCAGGACACACAGCCGATCAAAGATTACCTCGATCAATCCGGAATTTGTGCTTTAAAATAGAGCTAGGTTTTTGTGTGCGCTTCTCTCGGATTAAAGCCAACCTGCAATCTTATTAATTTTGGAGAAACCTGTGACTGATAAGAATACACAACCGTTGCTAGAGGTCAACAAGCTGAAGACATATTTTTTCACTGAAGATGGCGTTGTTAAAGCCGTGGATGGGGTTGATTTCTCCGTCGGGCGTGGCGAAGTTTTAGGCCTGGTGGGCGAGTCAGGCTGCGGCAAGAGCGTCACCTCACTATCCATCATGCGACTGATCGGCATTCCCGGCAAGGTGGTGGAAGGCACGATCATGTTCGAAGGTCGTAACCTGCTGGACCTCTCAGAAGCCGAGATGGTGCACATGCGTGGCAACCGTATATCCATGATCTTCCAGCAGCCACAATCCAGCCTGAACCCGGTCTTCAAGATCGGCGACCAGGTGGCAGAAGTGCTGCAGATTCACCAGAACATGAGGAAGGAGGAATCTTGGGCCAGGGCGGTTGAACTGCTGCGCCTGGTTGGAATTGCGGACGCCGAGAGCAAGGCGCATGCCTACCCCCATGAGGTGTCGGGCGGTCAGGCCCAGCGCGTGATGATCGCCATGGCATTGGCACTGAACCCCCAATTGCTAATTGCCGACGAGCCCACCACCGCCCTGGATGTGACCATTCAAGCACAGATCCTTGACCTGATGCGCGACCTGCGCACTCGCATGGATACCGCCGTCATCCTGATCACCCACGACCTGGGTGTGATCTCCGAGATGGCCGACCGGGTGGCAGTCATGTATGCCGGGCGCATCGTGGAGCAGGCGGATATCCGCACCTTGTTTAAGAACCCCTTACACCCGTACACCCAGGGCCTCATGGCATCCATCCCAATCCTGGGCACGGTGAAGGAGACGTTGGACGTCATCCCCGGCTCGGTTCCGAACCTGGTCAACCTGCCTCCAGGTTGCCAGTTCGCCCCCCGCTGCCGGGCACGCATGGAATACCAGCTATCCATCTGCACCCAGGTGGAACCCCCATTGCTGCCGGTCGAACCAGAGCACCTTTCGCGTTGCTGGCTCTACCAGGATTACGAGGGCCATAAAGCCCCCCTGAAGCCCGCCTGATCCCACTCACTTGGAGATACATATCATGATTGATCAAGCTGCACATACGAACGGCAAGAAAAACCTGATCGAAGTCAAGGAGTTGGTCAAGTATTTCCCGGTACGGGGCGGTCTTTTACAACGTATCGTTGCCTGGGTACAGGCGGTGGATAACATCAGCTTTAACATCCGCGAAGGTGAGACGGTGGGGCTGGTGGGTGAATCGGGCTGTGGCAAGACCACGGTAGGGCGCACCCTGCTGAGGCTGATCGAGCCCACCAGCGGCTCGGTCGTCTTCAATAACGTGGACGTGGCCCAGCTGAGGGGCGGGGAGCTTAAAGCCATGCGCCGGAATATGCAGATCATCTTCCAAGACCCTTACGCCTCCCTCGACCCACGCATGCCGATCGGCGAATCCATCGCCGAGGGCTTGAAGATCCACAATATTGGCACCCCCCGTGAGCGTTTTGAAAACACGATCGAAATGCTGCGCAAGGTGGGCATGGAGGATTACCACGCCCGCCGTTACCCGCACGAATTCTCCGGCGGTCAACGCCAGCGCATCGGCATCGCCCGTGCCCTGGCGTTGCGCCCGAAGTTCATCGTCGCCGATGAGCCCGTCTCTGCGCTGGACGTTTCGATCCAGTCACAGGTGCTCAACATCCTCAAGGATCTGCAGCGCGAGTTTGGGCTCACCTACCTGTTTATCGCCCACAACCTGAGCGTGGTCGAGCACATCTCCGACCGCGTGGCGGTGATGTACCTGGGCAAGATGGTCGAGATGACCACGCGTGAAGAGCTGTTCCGCAATCCGCTGCACCCCTACACCCAAGCGTTGATGTCTGCCATCCCTATCCCCGACCCGACCCTCAAGCGCGAGCGCATCATCCTGCAGGGTGACGTGCCCAGCCCGCTGAATCCCCCCGGAGGCTGCCGCTTCCACCCCCGCTGCCCGGTGGCCCTGGATGTGTGCGGCATCGAAGAGCCGCCTTTCCGTGAGGTCAGTGACGACCACCTGGTGGCTTGCTGGCGGGTGGAATAGAAGCAAATTGTAGCCGGGACCGTTGGTCCCGGTTTTTTTTATTGATTTTTAAAACCGTGATAGAATGATTCCAGTATGTCTGCCTACCGGGTTTTGGTCGTAGACGATAACCATGAGGTCAGGCGCATGGTCACCGCCAGCATCCGGACGCTCGGCGTGGAAATCGACGTGCTGGATGTGCCTTCGGCGGAAGAGGCGTTGTTCATTAGCGCTTCCCTGCCGCTCGACCTGGTGGTGTTGGATTTCCGTCTGCCGGGCATGAACGGTCTGCAGATGGTCGACCGGCTGCGCAAGCGGAAGCCCGAGATGAACATCATCCTGGTCACCGGGGTCGAGGATGCTGCCAGCCGCAAGCAGGTAGCCGAGGCGGGCGTGGCTGCCTACTTCTTCAAACCCATAGAAATTGGCACCTTTCTCGATGCGGTAAAGCGCTGTTTGTGGTCTGGCCAGGTCAGCGGACCAAGCGCCAGTGGGGGACCAAGCGCTACCAAGGGACCAAGCGTCAGCGAGGCACCAA
>Ga0154818_1103_pt5 | contig 14425 bp, 11 predicted proteins | sample Rifle2008BG16ft_FD_116122 | JGI IMG/M metagenome (GOLD analysis project Ga0154818, IMG submission 116122) | Chloroflexi bacterium RBG_16_54_11 | reverse complement strand
GGTCAGCTCCCCACATACGATGGTTGGCTCGTGGATAAGGCGTGACAGTTTCAACACGTCCAACACCTGGATGGGTGGGTTCAGCTGCCAGTGGCTGTCTGAAGGGGTGTACCACCCAACCGCCAGCCTGCCACGCCCGGCTTCCAGGATAGCCGCCAACGAAAACCCTGGTGAGACGGGTTGGGATTCAGCCACGATATCCAGCGAGGATATGCCGATGATGGGGATATGGCGCGCCAGGGCAATCCCTTTGGCAAGGGCCATGCCAATCCGCAAGCCGGTGAATGATCCCGGGCCAGTGGCGACCGCCAGCTGTTTCAGGTCTTGGATTCCAACCCCAGCGTGCGAGAGGACCTCATTTACGGATGGGGCAAGCTCGACGGTGTGATAGTCGTGGCTGCACCAGACGCATTCCCCAAGCACCTGGATGCCATCGTAGATGGCGATGCCGATATTGCGGGTCGAGGTGTCAAGCGCTAGTAGCACTCAGCCTCCATAGATTAATTTGCGGAAGCGGGCTAATAAGGCCTCATAATTTTGTCCGCGCGCCGAAAAGATCAGGTCGCGCTGTACGTCGTCAATGTAGTTCAAATGCACCCACAATCCCTCTTCCGGCAACACTGGCTGGACGCGCTCCGCCCACTCGACAACCATGGGACCCTGGTCGAGCATAATATCCAAATCGAGGTCGAGCGCTTCTTTCGGACCGTCCAGGCGGTATGCATCCAGGTGAAACAGGCGCAATCCGTCGGAGTGACGGTAGACATTGACAATCACAAATGTAGGGCTGGAAACCGGGTCGAGCGATCCCCAACCGGCAGCAATCCCTTGTACCAATGTGGTCTTCCCAGACCCGAGATCACCCACCAGCGCCACCAGGTCGCCCGGTTTGAGTAACGCTCCGAGGCGCATCCCCACCCGGCGGGTCTGTTCTGCGCTTCTGCTGATGATCTCCAGCGAATGGGAATCAAGGATGGGCATGAGAGAATTATACAGCGGATGATTAAATTCGCAAGTTTATAACCACCTGAGTTGGCTTTTGGCAGTGCCAGTGAGGTGCTGATGGCTATCCTTTCGTCTTTAGATTAGCAAGTGATGCCGCCACCCGCTTCATACCGACGTTCTCGAAGAAGATATCCACGATCTCATCATCGTCCTGGAGGCGGCTGTTCAATACCATGCCCGCACCCCAAACGGGGTGCTCAACGTGTGTGCCAGGCTGGAACTTTTGCTCTGTCACCCGTGCGGCACCGTACCGTTTCGATTCCCATTGGATGGTTTTCGCCTCGAAACTGGTCCGCCTGGATGGGATGGAAGTGCGCATGGAACTGGTTCCATCCAGCAGGCTATCCGGGATATCGGAGAGGTAACGCGAAGGTTCGACCGGCTCTGGATAGCCGAAGGCATTGCGGTTTTGAGCATAAACCAGGTAAAGCCTGTCTTTCGCCCGCGTGATCCCCACGTAAAGCAAGCGGCGCTCTTCCTGCATGGCTTCAGGGTCGTCAAAGGATCGTGAATGTGGCAGCGTGCCTTCATTCAAGCCGGCAATAAATACTGCCGGGAATTCCAGCCCTTTGGCGGCATGCAACGTGAGCAGGGTGGGGACGTTGGCGCTGGATTCGAGCGTATCCTGGTCGGAGACCAGGGCGATATTTTCAAGGAATTCAGCCAGCGACCGGTCCTGGTATTCTGCCGCCAGGCGGCGTAACTCCATCACGTTTTCCCAACGGTCATTCCCCTCATCACTGCCGTCATCGATATAGGCGTGGTAATCGGTTTCGTCGATGATGCGGTCCATGAGATAAAGCGGCGCCAGCTCACCCACCTGGGTGATCCAGCGGGATAATAGCGCACCGAAACCCGAAAGGATCGCCAACGCCCTGTGGGGGAAGGAGTCTGTTAAAGGTTCAGGGTCACGTCCCATCTGGAGCAGAAGCTCGCCCGGGGTCAGGTTGTTTTTCTGCGCCTGGGTGCGCAGGGTTTGCAGGGTTTTGTCACCCACCCCTCTCTGGGGAGTGTTAATCACCCGGACGAGGCTGGGCTCATCATTCGGGTTATGCACCAGGCGCATGTAAGAGATGATGTCCTTTACCTCGCGACGACCATAGAAACGTTGAGCCCCAACCAGCTTGTAGGGGAGGGCGGCGTGCAGGAAGGCTTCCTCGAGCAGGCGTGATTGGGCGTTCGTGCGGTACATGACTGCCACGTCCCCCGGTTTAATTTTTTGGCGTCCCACCAATGTGGCAATCGTATCAACAATGAACCCAGCTTCCTGGCGGTCATCATAAGTCTCGTGCAAGGTGACCTTCAGCCCTTCACTGCGTTCGGTGAACAGTCGTTTTGGTTTGCGGTTGGGGTTTGGATCGATCACCGCCATGGCTACATCCAGGATTTGCTGCGTGGAGCGGTAATTCTGCTCCAACAAGATCACCTGCGCATCCGGATAATCCTGCTCGAAACGCAACACGTTGCGGTAGTCCGCGCCTCGCCAGCGGTAGATCGATTGATCGGCATCGCCGACGGCGAAGATGTTGTTGTGGTACGATGATAGCTTTCGCAGCAGTGCATATTGCGCCAGGTTGGTATCCTGGAACTCATCCACCAGCACTTGCTCGAAGCGGCGGGCATAGCGTTCACGCACCGCTGGGTTATCCTCCAGCAGGAAGGCCGTGTAGAGAAGCAAATCATCAAAATCCACCGCGTTGTTCGTCAGTAGCATCTGCTGGTAGCCGATATAGACTCGCTTGACGACTTCATCACGGTAAGTCTGGAGGGGGAACTCATCCGGGAGGATCAAATCGTTTTTCGCTGTCGAGATTGAGTTTAAAACCCCGAGGGGGCGGTATTGCTTTTCGTCCAGGTTCAGGTCGGCGAGGACCTGCTTTACCAGGCCCAATTGGTCATCTTCGTCGAAGATGACGAAGTTTGCTTTGAAGGGCAGGTTCTCGGCTTCCCGGCGCAAGATGCGGGCGCAGGTGGCATGGAATGTGCCCAGGGTCACCCCCCGCGCGGTTTCGCCCAACAGGTTGATGACCCGGTTTTCCATCTCGCGGGCGGCTTTGTTGGTGAAAGTGACTGCCAGGATGTTGTGTGGGCGAACGCCCATCTTGCCGATCAGGTAGGCGATGCGCTGGGTGAGCACGCGCGTCTTGCCAGAACCAGGTCCCGCCATGACCAAGACGGAACCCAAACCTGCCATTACAGCTTGTTGTTGTTGGGTGTTCAGACCAGCAAGGAGGTCCATCCGGCAAATTCTACCATACTTGCAAAACTCAAGATTCCAGAGCATTTTTGCGTTGCTGGTTGCGAAGTTTTCTGCTCTGGGCTAAAATCAGGCCATGGATTGGGGCATGATCGGGCACGCCTGGGCAGTCAACCTGCTCGCAGAGCACGTGGCATTGGGACGTGAACGGCATGCCTATTTATTTACCGGCCCAACGGGCATCGGGCGGCGCACACTGGCGTTACGCTTCGCCCAGGGATTGAACTGTACCAGGCCCCCCGCACCTGGTCAGCCGTGTCGCACTTGTTCGACCTGCAAACGCATCGAGATGATGCAGCATCCCGACCTCACGGTTGTCCAGGCTGAACGTGAGGGGGAGACGCTGAAAATCGACCAGGTACGCGACCTGCAACATGCGCTTTCGTTGGCGCCTTATGAAGCCCGCTACCGGGTTGCCCTGATCCTGCGTTTCGAAGAGGCGCATGCCAGCGCTGCCAATGCCATGCTCAAGACGCTCGAAGAACCTCCGGCCCGGGTGGTGGTCATCCTGACTGCCAAAAGCGGCGAGAATCTCCTGCCGACCATCGTTTCGCGTTGCGAGGTGATCCGCTTGCGCTCGCTCCCCATCGCCGAGACGGCCCAAGGCTTGCAGCTCCTGCGAGGCGTACCGGCGGATTTGTCGGAGACGCTGGCGCACATTTCAGATGGACGCCCGGGTTATGCCATACGCTTGTCCGAGCAACCCAGCCTGCTCGAATCTAGGAAGTCTGCCCTGGATGAGCTGATCGGCTTGCTGGCTGCTTCGCGGCGTGAGCGCTTCGCATTTGTGACCGAAGTTGTCAAAGATAAAGAGCAATTGCGTAACGTGTTGCAAATTTGGCTTACATTCTGGCGTGATGTGCTGGTTTTTACCGCCGGGAGAAATGGATTTATCACGAATCTGGATTATTCGAGCCAGGTGGAGGCGTTGGCCTCCTTCACGGGGTTAGGCGACGCACAGTTCCACGTGCGCGCCGTTGAACACGCCATGCAACAGATCGATCGCAATATCAATGCCCGCCTGACGCTCGAGGTTTTGTTGATGGATTTTCCCAGGATTAAGATCGCCGGCTGATAATGAACTATGCTATACTGAGATTGAGTCGCGATCCGGATGAGCACATCCTCTCAAAATATAATAGAAAATAATACCACCCGCTCCTCACTGGAATTACTTTATCATATCAGCCGCGAGCTGAGCTCAGCGCTCGACTTGTGCATTGTTTTGGACCGAGTGCTGGATTTATCCATGCAGAACGTAGGCGCCATCAACGGTTCCATCATCGTCCTGGATGATAATGGAGCTCCGGTTGAATCTGCCATGGTCGCCGGTGATGTTATTCATAACAATACGACCCAACGGTTGAGAGAGACACTTGAAAAGGGTCTGTCAGGCTGGGTGGTGCGTGAGCGCCGGGTGGCGTTGGTAGAGAATACGCAGGCAGATGACCGGTGGATGCCGCGCCAATACGAGGATGATGAAAAGCAGCTTCCCAAGTCGGCTTTATGTGTGCCTTTACTCACACGCGACAAATTAGTAGGGGTCCTCACCCTGGTCCACCCGCAAATAGGTTTCTTCGCTTCCGAACATGTTGCCCTCTTGCAGACAATTGCAGACCAGGCGGGGATTGCAGTGCTGAACGCCCGGCTTTACGCTGAAAGCCAGCGCAATGCCAGGGTCATGAGTGCCCTGGCGAAGAGCGCTTCAGGTATATCTGCCAGCCTGGACCTGGATGACGTTTTCATGGGTATCCTTGAGCAGACTGAGCTGGCGCTCGATTTGCAAGCCATCATGTTGACCTTGGTCGATCCCCTTACCGGCAGCTTGGAGCTGAGAGCCGTAAAAGGATCGATGAAGGGTAAATCCATGAGTTTGCCTCACAAGATTGAGCGTGGAATATCACGCTGGGTGGCCGAAAACGATCAAGGCGCCCTCATCCAGGATGTGGTCAAGGATGAGCGCTTCGACCCTGATGCCGACCAACCAGGTAGCCTGGTCTCCAAATCCATCCTATGTGCACCCATCCACTACCGGGGGCAGGTCATCGGCACCCTGGAGGCTGTCAACCCGCAGGATGCGGATCTCGACCAGGATGCTTTGTTGATCCTTTCAGGGATTGCGAATCTCGCCGGCACCGCCATACAAAATGCACAATTATTCAAACAGCTGCAAGCTGCACATCAAAGCTACCAGGATTTGTTCGAAGATAGCATCGACCCAATCCTGATTACAAATTGGGACGGAGAGATAGTAGAAGCCAACCGGATCACCGTCTTGATTACGGATTATTCAAAAAAAGACTTAACTTCCAAGTCAATCCACCAGATTCACCCAATCGCCCAGGATTTATTGGGAAAGGATTTCGCCCACCTGCGCTCGGGGAAAACGTTATCTTACGAATCAACCTTGCATACTGCCAGTGGGCATGAAGTGCCGATTAAAGTGTACGCCCGCGAGATTCAATTGCATAATGTCTCGCGCTTGCAGTGGATTTTACGCGATATCACCGAGCAGAAAAAGCTGGATACGCTGCGTGATGACCTGACCTCTATGATCTACCACGACTTGCGCTCTCCCCTGGCGAACGTCGTCTCTAGCCTGAGCTTGTTGGATACCATGTTGCCGACCGATGACCCGGCTTTGAAATCTCTATTGGAAATCTCCATGCGTTCGACCGAACGCATCCAAAGGATGACCGATTCATTATTGGACTTGAGTGTGCTGCAGACTGGGCAGCCGATTGGCACCCGCAAGCTGACCGACGTATTGGCATTGGTTTATGAAGCTGTCGAAGCGATAGAGTCATTGGTGCATAGCAAGAGCCAGCTGATCAGTTATAAGGTTCCGGAACGTCTACCCAACGTATCGGTCGACCAGGATATGATCCGCAGGGTGGTGATAAATCTCCTTGAAAATGCCAGTAAATATTCGCCTCAAGGGAGCAAGATCGAGGTGGGTGCCCGCCAGGAGGCTGACCAGATCGTGGTCTGGGTGGCTGATAACGGACCTGGGATACCCGCCTCGGAACACGAAAGGATATTTGAAAAATTTACCCGCTTGAAGTCAGCGGGTGCGCCGAAAGGGCTTGGTCTGGGATTGGCTTATTGCCGCCTGGCCCTGCAAGCTCATGGCGGGAAGATAAAGCTCGAAAGTGAGCTCGGGGTTGGCTCGCGTTTTATTTTCTCATTACCCATCGCGACAGCCTGAATCAGCAACAAGAGGAATGATCATCTAATAATGCAGCAAATCGAGCGCGGTATTTATTACGAAAATTCATATCCTGGGGTAACCGTCGGCGCAATCTTGCTTCCCATGGGTACGATCATGATCGATGCGCCCTTGCGTGCGGAGGATGCCCGCGCCTGGCTGAACCAGCTTTATAATTTCGGTGCAAAACCAAACCGAGTGCTGGTCAACCTCGATGCTCATCCAGACCGGACCCTGGGGGCGAGGTCGATGGATTGTACGATCATTGCCCACCAGAAGACCGCTCAGGTCTTCAGGGGTCGACCTTCCGTATTTAAAGGGCAGAATGCCGAGAGCGGTTCGGTCTGGGAAACGTTCGATGATGTCGTGGGAACGCGCTGGGCGCTGCCTGATATCACCTTTACGCACCAGATCACGCTTCATTGGGGTGAGCAGGATGTGCTCATCGAATACCACGCCGGTCCGGCGCCGGGTGGCACCTGGGTTGTCATCCCGTCGGCGAAGGTTGTCTTCGTGGGAGATGTTGTGCTGCTCAACCAACCCCCTTTTTTGACCAACGCTGATATCCCTTCCTGGTTAGAAACGTTGGATACGCTCATGGGTTCCTACCGCGACTATATCGTGATCAGTGGTCGGGGTGGGCAGATCGGTGTGGAGGCGGTGAAGACTCAACAGCGCCACCTGAAGAACATCCTGCGAGGTTTGGACCGTCTTGTCAAGCGCAATGCTGCCGCCGCCGACGTCGAACATTTGATCCCCAACCTGCTCTCCGATTTGACTTTTCCCGCAGAGCTGCATGACCAGTTTTATCAGAGGTATCGCCATGGTTTGTTCCAATACTACGCCCGACGTTATCGCCCCAGCGAATCCAGCGGCGAGTAAATAAACCTGATGGCGAGCTCCTCCTATCAACCCATATTTCAATTGACGCGTGGCGACATTATCGAGTCGATCCATTTTGGTGCCATCGCAGTCGTCGAGCCCTCCGGCAGAGTATTCGCCTGGCACGGAGATCCCGAGCTGGTGACGTTCACGCGTTCATCGGCCAAACCCTTACAAGCGCTCCCTTTTTTGGAAAATGGGGGCGATTCATTCTACGGGCTGACCCTCCAGGAAGTAGCCATGCTGTGTGCTTCGCATTCCGGCACGGATAAGCATGTGACTGTGGTCAGGTCTCTCCAGGCGAAAACCGGTGTCAGCGAAGCGGATTTGTTGTGTGGTGTGCACTCGCCATACGACAGGGCAACTGCCGAAGCCATGCGCGCCCGCGGAGAAGTCGTGACACCCAACCGGCACAATTGTTCGGGGAAGCACACCGGGATGCTGGCGTTGGCGCGCCTGCTGAATTATCCCCTCGACCCAGGCGGATTGGATTATATCGATCCACGTCACCCGGTGCAAAAGTTGATCCTCGCTACGCTGGCTGAAATATGCGAACTTACCCCGGGTCAAATCCGGATCGGTATCGATGGATGTTCAGCTCCCAATTTTGCCCTGCCCGTGCGGAGCACTGCCCACGCATTTGCCCGTCTTTGCCAGCCTGATGGCTTACCCGATCGAAGGGCCGGTGCGTGTCGATTGATCTCGAAAGCCATGCTCACCTATCCGGATATGATCGGCGGACCCGATAATTTCGACACTTACCTGATGCAGGCTGCCCAGGGGAGGGTGATATGCAAGGGAGGCGCAGAAGGGTTCCAGGCATTTGGCATCCTGCCGGGCGCCATCGAGCCGGGCTCTCCTGCCTTGGGAGTGGCGTTCAAGGTTTCGGATGGTGACCTGAAAGGTCATAACCGCCCTTATGGCGACCCACGTGGGCACGTCCGCCCGGCGGTGACCCTGGAGATCCTGCGCCAGCTGGGCGTGTTCGACAACCTGGCTCTCGAGGTGTTGGCAGATTATGGCCCTGGGTTTCCGGTGGAGAACTGGCGGAAAATAAGGGTGGGTTGGGCTTCCCCGTGCTTTAATTTACAATACGCACCATGAGCCTGCGCGATTGTGCCTTGGAAGTCCATCGCCGTTTGCTCGAACAGTATGGAGACCCATCCTGGCGTGAAACTTTGTCGATCCTGGATGAATTGATCTCTACCATTCTCTCGCAAAACACGAATGATACCAACCGAGACCGGGCATTTACGCAGCTGAGAGCCCGTTTTCCCACCTGGGAGGCCGTGCGCGATGCCGATACAGAGGGTGTGATTGACGCCATCCGGTCAGCCGGACTGGCTAATCAGAAGGGTCCCCGCATTCAACAAATATTACGGAGAATAACGGAAGAGAGAGGCTCTCTCGACCTTGAATTCCTGCGTGAATTGCCAGACAGTGAAGCCATGGGCTGGCTGATGCAATTCAATGGGGTGGGTCCTAAAACCGCTTCCATCGTTTTATTGTTCTCCTTAGGGAAACCCGCCTTCCCGGTCGATACCCACATTCAGCGCGTGACCGGTAGGATCGGTTTACGCCCTGAAACGATGAATAATGAACAGGCTCACCAACACCTGGCAGCCTTATTTCCACCCGATGCCTATAAAGCTGCCCACTTGAATATCATCCGCCTGGGTCGTGAGGTCTGCCATCCCCGCCGACCGGAATGCGAGCGATGTGCGTTGCAATCTTTATGCGATTACTACCAAAAGTCACAATTTGGATTGTGAGGGATGTCACCAATAAATAATGACAGTTGACAATGCGGTAAAAATATCTTTTGAGGTATCATCAGGGCAGAGAAGTGAGCAGAGGATATTTCCAAACGCTTACACTCGTTGCTGTTTCCTCCTTTGGCGAAAGCCTCCGCTGGGCACCTCACCACCCCAGCGGAGGCAGTCATTTAATTCATGATTCAAAAAACCGGGATCAGGATAACAATAAGCGCGGTTACTTACTCGGCAGGATGACCGTAAAGGTCGTTCCCTGGGGGGATGATTCTAACCAGATGCGCCCACGATGTTTTTCGACGATGGATTTTACGATTGATAAGCCCAACCCCGTTCCAGGAGTGCTTTGGGAGAGGTTGCTGCCGCGGTAGAATTTTTCGAATACGTGGGGTTGGTCATCCAGGGGGATTCCAGGTCCATTGTCAGCCACTTCGAGCACCACCTGGTTGGCTTCAGCCCTGCATCTGACCTGGATCTTACCCAAAGGTGGGGTGAACTTGACCGCGTTTTCAACCAGGTTGATCACCATGCGCTGCATATGGAGTGGATTGCCGAGAATGCCTGGAAGGTTTTCCCCCATCGATAGCACCAGCTCCTGCATTTTTTCGTTCACCTGGAAATCGAGCTGGTTAACGCTCTGCGTAACGATCTCTGCTAAATTGACTTCTTCCATCTGGATGTCGTAATCGGCTTCCACCCGCCCCAGCTCCAATAAGTCATTGATCAAGGATGTGATGTGTTGCACGCTGGTCTGGATATGGGCTATGAACTCCGCTTGTTGCTCATTGACCGTACCAACTTTATCGATCAATCCAAGAAAACCATAGATGGCGGTCAACGGAGAGCGTAAGTCGTGCGAAACGGTGTTCACAAAATCGGTTTTAATTCGGTCCATCTCCTTGAGATGGGTGATTTCCTGCAAGACAGCCACAACCCCAATGCCGGGGATGAGGCTTGCCTGGGCGCCATATACACGTCCGTCCTCTATGGATATTTCGCCGTGGTGTGGGAAGGGGTTTGACGAGTTGAATAGCGCTATCAGGTCTGGATTAAGCAACGCTTCGCTCACCATTTTTCCTTCGGGCTGCTCTCCTGCCATGCAAAATAGGCTTCGCGCCACATGATTGACCATCGATAATCGCCCGTCCAGGTCCGCCAGGATGATTCCGTCCCGATGCTCGTTGAATACACGGGTGAGGCGGTTCCATTCCTGCCACCTTTTTTGCCGCGCCAATCCGCGCTGGAGCGAGATGAGCATTGTGGATGGATCCACCGGGACGGTCAAATAATCTACCACACCGATTTCCAGCGCACGCTTCAGGTCGGGGAGGGTGCAATTTGGGGTGATTAATATAATGGGGATGTAAGGGTGATCTTGTAGGAGGTTTACACAGGCATCTATGCCTTCAGCGGCGCTTGGTAGGACCAGGATAACCAATGCCTCCTCGAGGAAGGTGTTGTGCCAAGATTCAATCTCTTGGGGGTGCGCTATCCTGGCAATGTCATACCTGGCTGTCGTTAATATCGAATCGTCAAGCAGGTCTTCAGCGCCTGGTGCTGAATAAACTAGTATTCGAGCGCTCGCATCCATAAGTAAATAAGCTGCTTAGAACCCTGGGTCACTTATTGGGGAATTGAAAAGCCGATCGTAAATCCTTTTCCATAACTGCTTTCGACCCAAATCTCGCCCCGGTGAGCCGAGATGATCTCTTTGATCATCGGCAGGCTGATGCCTATACCTCCGAATCGGCTGGCTTCCTTGCTGCCGAGATTGATTTTTTTGGTAAATAATTTATCCACCAGGTTCTCATTGACACCAATACCCTCGTCTTTGATGACTACTAATGTACGCTCGTTTTTCCTTTCAACCCTGATGGTGATCTGTGATTTTGGCAGGCTGTATTTAAGCGCATTGGATAGGAGACCCTCGATCACCTTCGTGATTTGCGCTGAAAATACCGTCACCAACGTTGGAAGAACGGGCATCTCAACTTTGATCGTGATGCGGCTTACCTGTGCAATTGCGTGGGAGCGATTGACTACTTCACATACCAAATCATTCAGGTTTACCTGCTCGAGGATGCGCACATGAGCTTTAGCATGCATGTTTTCCATCGCGTCGATAACGTCCGTCAAGACGCCTGCATCTTCCTGGATGGCGTTCAACGCATTGGTTTGTTTTTGATTTAAGCGCCGGTCGCGCAGGTTCGCTAACCCATCCAAATTCTTCATCAGACTCAATAATGGACTGCGTAATTCATGGCTGGCCTGCAATAACAGGTCATTTTTTAGGTCTGAATCAATTGAGGTGTAGATGTTTGCTTGCTGCTGGTGAACCAGGCGTTGTTCCAAAACCTGGTAACGGCGTGAGTTTTCGATCAACAGCGCTGCATATTCTGCGATGATTTCGAGCATCCCTTGCTGGTCGTTGTTGAATGGATGAGCCTCCTTGCGCATCACCGCAATCATGCCCACCACATCATCTTTCCATTTTACCGGAGCAACCAGGATCGATTCAACTATGCCAGGTAGCGTTATTCCTTTCAATGCCTCCCCTTGAACGGATACGGCCTGACCTGAGACGGCCACCAGGTAGCTAAGGCTGTTGTCATAGGGCTGGTCCATGTCGGATTGCGTGAACCCATCAACATTCAGGCAGGCGCGCAGGATATACTTTTTCTGCTCTTGATCGAACACCAGCATCCAGGCACCGTCGGATTTCGTAACCTGGCTGGCAATGCTGACGATCCTCTCGTATAAGGATGATTGGTTTCCCGCAGATGGGACAAGCTTTCCAATCGAGAAGATTTCCACCAGGTCGCGACTACGCTGTTCCATTTCCTCCTTGATCTGATCCAATTGCCGGGCGCGTACTTCGAGCTCATTCTGCTTTCGAAATTGGTTGAGCGTATCCTCCACCACGTTAACGATTTCTGCTTCGCGGAGGGGAAACGTGATGAAATTGGCTGCGCCCAGCCTGAATGCTTGCAAGGCGTCACTCTCGCCACCCTTCGGGGTGACGACAATAATGGGGGCATTTATCCCCCTGGCCGTAAGCGCAATCAACAAGTCTTTACCACTGATCCCAGGCAGGTGCAGGTTGGTTATGATGAGGTCCGGAGTAAGCTGATCGATTTCTTTGAGGGCAGTCGAAGCAGATTCGAGCACATCAACGAGATAACCCAAAGGTCGTAAAGTTTGATTGGCGATCATGTCGCTGGTCTGCGGATCGCTTTCGACGACCGTGATGCGTTCCCTTTGGTTATCCATGACATTAATCATAGCATGTTTGTTGAAAAATAGCTTGAAAATCCTTTAGAGTTAGAGTTTTGTAAGAATCGTGCCTGGATGCTTGACTTTGTATAGGGGATGAGCATACAATGGTAGCAGCATTTATCGATATTCATCCAATCAGTGGTGGGCATCCTATGGATTATAAGGATTATTATAAGATATTAGGCGTTGGCCGGCAGGCCAGCAAGGAAGAAATTAAACGCGCCTATCGAAAACTGGCGTTAAAGACCCACCCTGACCGGAAATCCGGTGATAAAAAAGCTGAAGATAAGTTCAAGGAGATCAATGAAGCTAATCAGGTCTTGAGCGACCCTGAGAAACGGGCGCGCTATGACCAATTGGGTGAGTCGTATTCGCAATGGCAACAGGGAGGGGCGCCGGCAGGTGGGTTCAATTGGGAGGAATGGTTTACGACCGCACCCTCCGGAAGCGTGCGGGTGGGAAGCTTGGAAGACATCTTGGGAGACGAGTTCTCTGAATTCTTCCGGCGAATCTTTGGTGGCATGCCCGGCATGGGAGCCCAGCCTCCACGGCGGGGGTCCGTCACGCGTAGCCAGCGTGAAGCCACGCCCTCCTTCCAGCAAGAGCTGACCATCAGCCTAAGCGAAGCCTACCAGGGCACCACCCGCCGTTTCGAGCTCGATGGACGTCGCCTGGAGGTTAAAATCCCACCAGGCGCCAGGACCGGCACCCAGGTGCGCGTGGCGAATGCCGTCCCTACCAGCGCTTACGGGCAAAAGGGTGACTTGTACCTGGCGATCAGGGTTGCTGATGACCCGCGTTTTGAGGTCAAAGGGAATGACCTGCACACCGAAGTCTCCATCGACCTTTACATGGCAGTTTTAGGTGGTGAAGTCACCGTCCAAACCCCGGGTGGAAATGTGGTACTAACCATCCCGGCCGGCATCCAGCCCGGGCAATCTATCCGCCTGGCGGGGCGAGGTCTTCCAAGTTTGAAGACCGGGAATAAGCCGGGCGATTTATACGCCCATATCAAGGTAAAAATACCTCATAACCTCACACCGCGCCAAAAAGATTTGTTTCAAGAGCTTAAGCGTTCGTAAGTTAGCTGTCCCATACAACTTTCATACAGAAAGGAGTTTTTATGTTAACTGAGGCGAACCTGAAGGAATTACTTGGTTTTACGGCAAACAACCAGGTGCTCAGTATTTACCTGAACACCGACCACACCGCAGGCAGTTCAGATGTATATAAATCGAATTTACGAAGCATGTTGAAGGATATTGATTTACCCTCCGACGTAGAAACGGTCGAGAATTACTTCAGCAGAGAGTTTGACTGGTCAGGGAGCAGCGTGGCATTATTTTCTTGTGCTCCTGCCGATTTCTTCCGCGCTTATTCCCTTGCCATCCCCATCCGCAACCAGGTGGTGATTGCCGACCGACCATACGTGAAACCGCTTGCGTCGCTCCTGGATTATTATGGCGGATACGGGGTGGTGTTGGTGGACAAGCAGGGAGCCAGGTTGTTCTCATTTCACCTCGGGGAGCTCAAGGAACAGGAAGGCATCTTGGGCGAAAGTGTAAAGCATACCAAGCGCGGGGGAGCCTCCACGAAACCAGGCAGCCGGGGCGGAGTTGCCGGACAGACTCGCTATGAAGAGGAGGTCGCTACTCGCAACATGCGCGACGTGGTCGATTTTGCCACCCAATTCTTCGCCCAGAATAACGTCCGCCGGGTCTTGATCGGTGGCACCGACGAAAACATCGCCCTTTTGCGTAACCAGCTGCCAAAAAGCTGGCAAAGCCTGATCATCGGCAGCTTTCCGATGGGCATGACAGCCAGCAAGGTGGACGTGTTGGACAAGGTGATCCAGATTGGCAGGCAAGTGGAGTTCCACAAACAGGAACAGTTGTTGAAAAGACTGGTGACCGGGGCAGCCAAGGATCAAAAAGGGGTGCTCGACCTGGATGATACCCTTGGCGCGGTGCATGATGGAAAAGTGCAAGTGCTGGTGATCCGCGATGGTTATAAGGCGATGGGCTA
>Ga0154818_1087_pt9 | contig 16183 bp, 13 predicted proteins | sample Rifle2008BG16ft_FD_116122 | JGI IMG/M metagenome (GOLD analysis project Ga0154818, IMG submission 116122) | Chloroflexi bacterium RBG_16_54_11 | reverse complement strand
TCATCTCGAACCGCATCCTGTGCCCGATGATCAACGAGGCCATTTTTGCCGTGCAGGAGGGCATCGGCACGCCTGAAGCCATCGATACGGTGATGAAACTGGGGATGAACCACCCCATGGGACCTCTGGCGCTGGCCGACCTGGTGGGATTGGACGTGGTGCTGTTCGTCATGGAAGTATTGCAGCGCGACCTGGGTGATGATAAGTATCGCCCCTGCCCGTTGCTGCGCAAGATGGTGGACGCCGGCTACCTGGGTAGGAAAACCGGCCGGGGGTTTTACCAATATAATCAATAAAGGGCCGGGAGATTAAGACGATGGATACTCCGCTATACGATGTGTACGATTACGTCATCATCGGCTCGGGTTTTGGGGGCAGCGTGTGCGCCATGCGCCTGGCTGAGAAGGGTTACTCGGTGCTGGTGCTCGAGCGAGGTAAACGCTTCGAAGATAAGGATTTCCCCAAGACCAATTGGAATATCTGGAAATTCCTGTGGCTGCCTGCCCTGCGATGTTATGGCATCATGCAGTTCTCGTTTTTCCGCAACATCCTGGCGCTGCATGGCGATGGTGTGGGAGGCGGCAGCCTGGTGTATGGCAACGTGCTCGTACGACCGGACGATGAGATATTCAATAACCCCACCTGGAAGCATTTGCAGGATTGGAAGAGCGCCCTTCTGCCGCATTACGAGACCGCCGAGCGTATGCTGGGGGTCACTCTAAACCCGCGCCAGTGGGCAGCCGATGGCATCTTAAGCGGGATTGCCACCGCCATGGGCGTCGGTTCCACCTTTCAACCGACCCGGGTGGGTGTGTTCTTCGGCATCCCCGGGGATGCCGAAGGTAGCACCGGGGATGCCGAAGGCAGCGCCAGGGATGCCGAAGGACAGGAGCTCCCTGACCCTTATTTCGATGGCGCCGGTCCCGCCCGAAAGGCGTGCATCCATTGCGGGGGTTGCATGGTGGGATGCCGATATAATGCCAAGAACTCGCTGCCCAAGAATTACCTCTACTTTGCCGAGAAATGGGGGGCGCAGATCCTTGCGGAGGCGAACGTCTATGATGTAAGGCCTTTGGCTCCGGGCGAACCGGATGGAGGGCGGTATGATGTTGCCTTTCGTCGCACAACTGCCTGGTTCGGAGGGCGTGAAAAACGCCTCCGCGCCCGCAACGTGGTCTTTTCAGCCGGCACGCTCGGCACGTTAAATTTGCTGTTCAGATGCCGGGAGGTGAGCCGCTCACTCCCGTCCATATCCCCCCGCCTGGGTGAGATCGTGCGCTCGAACAGCGAAGCCCTGCTCGGGATGATGAGCCCCGACCGGAAGATCGATTATTCGAAAGGGGTCGCCATCACCTCCATATTCCGGGCTGACGCCAAGACCGCCATCGAGCCGGTGCGCTATTCCGCTGGCTCATCCCTCATCCGCCTGATCTCCGCTCCCCTGATCGACCCGCAGAGTAGCTTCGTAATAAGGCTGTTCTCACTGCTCTGGAAGATGGTCAGCCGGCCGGGGGTTTTCCTGCGCACCTACCTCCTGCCTGGCTGGGCAGAAACCACCACCATCCTGCTTGCCATGCAAACGGAAGACAACCGCCTGCGCATGCGCCTGGGTCGCAGCTGGCTGACCCTCTTCCGGCGTGGCCTGGTCACCCAGTCGGCAGAGGAGAACCCCGTCCCCACCCGCATAGAGATGGGACACTACGTGACGGGAGAATTTACCCGCCACATCCATGGCGACGCTGCCGGGTCCATCGTGGAGGTCTTGTTCGATACTCCCATCACCGCCCACATCCTGGGCGGGGTGCCCTTCGGCCACGACGACCGGGAAGGTGTGGTCGGGTTAGACTGCCAGGTGCATAATTATCCCGGCTTATACGTGGTGGATGGCTCGATCGTGCCCGCCAACCCGGGCGTCAACCCCAGCCTGACCATCACCGCCCTGGCGGAATACGCCATGAGCAAAGTGCCACCCAAACGCGCCTGACGAGGCTCCCCCCGGGTCAAATCTAGTATCTTCTCATCACGAGCAGGCGCTCGGCTCGACCGAATAACCTGCTGAATAAGTTCACCATCCGGCTGATGCGCCTGAAGTAAGGCGGCATCTCACCTTTTTGGATTGTCCGGAAGCCGAATTTTTGGTACATCGGGCCGAGCTCCGAGCGGCAGGTGAGGTGGATCCTTCCGGGGTGCTGCTCCAGCATGGATTGGATGATCGCCCGGGCAACTCCTACCCCGCGCCATTCGGGCAGGACGGCGATGGACGCCAGCTCGGATGAGCCATCCGCGTGAGGCTTCACCTGCCCGCTGTCGATCACCTTTCCATCCTGATCGACCGCTAATATGAAACGCCGCCAATCCAAGCTGAGCGGGCTGATATTCACCTGGGCGATGAGCTGGCGAATCGTGGCTGCATCAGCCTGCGTGGCTGGACGCAAGGAAATTTCTTCGCTTGAATGTCCCCGGTCCATAAGCGATTATTTTTCCCTATAATCATAGTTCCGTCAAGTGGGAGAGGCTACCGCTCACCTTACTTGGTCTTCAATGAGCAACAGCGCTCGCCAATGTTTCTCGAAATAATTGGTGGTGTGACTGCTCACAAAATAATTGATTACCTGTAGCGGCGCAGGGGAGGGATTTGATCAGGCTTAATTCGGAATTCCACCCCTGCGCCTCTATTTTTTATATATTTGATATGTTGTAAGCCAGACTTGTATCGCCTACGGTGTCGTTCGTCCTGGTCCGAGTAACGGGCACAGGAAAAAGTCATCCCCTGCATCTTGCATGCCATTGCTGTTCAGGTCCACCCACCAACGCCCACCCAGGTAACCCGGATCGCCGGGACCGAATTCGGTAACGTGGTCTTCAAGCAGCTGGAAATTCCCTTCCATCGGCAGGCTCTCCGCTGTCACGAAGGTGTCGTAATACAGGCCCTGACTCGATACATAGATTGTTCCAATTTCACCGGCTCGGCCTCCTTTCGCATACGCCGGGACGGCTAATGCGATGACGGCCAAAAACGTAACCATAACTATCATACTCTTACGTAACATTATCTTTCTCCTTTTGGTCCTTCGATTTAGATTCACTCGAATTTCATCGAGTGTACGAATCTCACTATAACAGCGAGATGTTACCAATTCCTTGAGCGAAGGTTACGAAAAGCTTAACCATATACTTCCCATTCGCGAAAACCCACTCTTCTTTTCAAAAAAACCGGCTATTAGATAATATTCATCTAAAACAAGAGAATTTGGTGTTATTCTTTCTAATGAACTTCACTTGACAGTGAAGTGTAGTTTTTTCGCTGTTGGAAGAAATCGACCTCCGGGTTGAGAGACCTGGCGGATGTAATACTTTTGTAAGTTTTACAGCAGTTTCCTGAAATATATTTCGGATAATCTGGGGATCATGGAAACAATGAACGGAACGAAAATCCTACTGGTTGAAGACGAACCCAGCATCGCTGAAATTGTCGAACTGTACCTGAGCCGCGCTGGATTCCAGGTACAGGCATTAAAAGATGGGAACGCAGCCTTGGAGTCTCTTCAGAATGAGTTTCCTGACTTGCTGGTACTCGATTTGATGCTACCAGGCTTTGACGGGTTGTCGATCACCCGTTGGTTGCGCGATCGTAGCGAGGTGCCGATCATCATGTTAACCGCCCGGCGTGAAGAATCGGATCGCATCGCTGGGCTGGAGATGGGCGCCGACGATTATATGGTCAAGCCGTTCAGCCCGCAGGAGCTCGTTAGCCGGGTGAGAGCGGTGCTGAGAAGGTCAAAGGCGCCTGGAGGCGAACCGGTTGCAGCCATTCATTACAATGATCTGGATATCAACCCCATTACCCGCACTGTGTATGTGCACGGCGAGGAAGTCCTGTTGACTGTCAAGGAGTTCGATATGCTTTGGTTGCTTGCCCGCCACCCAAGGCAGGTGTTCAGCCGCGTTCAGCTTCTGGAGCAGGTATGGGGCTTCGCCGAATATATCGATCCGGGCACTGTCACGGTACATATCCGCCGCATTCGCGAGAAGGTAGAAGCCGATCCATCCGCTCCATTGCATCTGCAGACTGTTTGGGGTATTGGGTATAAATATGAGCCGTGAACCGGTGAGTCATCCTCTGAGCTCAATTCCACCGTTAACTTCGAACCACCTGCAGCCGCTCAGGTTCGCCATAGGTGTGCTGCTCGTCATGTTTGCCTCATTGTTCGTGTTTTGGGTCGCAATGGAGCCCCCCTTGAATGAGCTCGGTTGGATGGCTGCTTACCTTTCTGGGACTGCCCTTGGCTCCATCGCTATCGGATACATCGCCTATCGGACAGGCTGGCTGAACCGTGCGCCTAACCTGCGTTGGGTATTACTGGCCGGTTATGCCCTCTCCAGCCTGCTGACGTTTTTCAATGTTTGGATAACCGCAAAACTCATGTTTGCCAGCCGACATGATCTGCTTCTGGCGACGATCCTGTTGATTTTTGCCAGTGGTATCGCCATGGTGCTTGGGCTTTTTCTTTCCACTGCCCTGACTGACCGCATCCGGCTGATCAATCGAGCGGCAGGTGCCATTATGCGCGACGATTTAAGCGTTCGGGTCGAGGCGCAAGGGAGGGATGAGATAGCTGAACTGGCGCATACCTTCAATGAAATGGTCGTCCAGCTCCAGGCGGTGGAGCATAAAAAGCGTGAGCTGGAGGCTATACGCAAGGATCTGATCGCCTGGGTCAGCCATGACCTGCAAACACCGCTTACTTCCATGCGAGCGATTATCGAAGCCCTGGCTGATGGCTTGGTGGCCGACCCCGATGACGAGCGGCGTTACCTGGCGATCATCCAAAAACACATCCGCGAGCTCTCCGTCCTGATCGACGACCTCTTCCAGATGACGCAATTGGATGCTGGAGGGTTGATGCTTGATCGCGATCAAGCTTCCCTGGTTGACCTGCTCTCCGATACCTTGGAGAGCTTTCGGGCTTTAGCTACCCGGCAAGCCGTCGACCTGACCGCTTCGGTTGAACCAGGGGTAGACGTGATCTACATGGATACGCGCCGCATCGGGCGCGTATTGAACAACTTGATTACGAATGCCTTGCGACATACTCAGCCGGGAGGCAGCGTGCAGGTTGTTGCGGAACGCATGGGTGGGATGGTAAGGGTAAAGGTGGCGGACACGGGCGATGGTATTGCTCCGGAAGACTTGCCAAACATCTTTGATCGCTTTTACAGAGGAGAGAAATCGCGCAGTCGTTCCACCGGGGGAGCCGGATTAGGGTTGGCGATCGCCCGTGGCATCGTCGAAAGCCACGGCGGCGAGATCAGCGTTGAAAGCAGCCTCGGCATGGGATCGATATTCTGCTTCACCCTGCCGGATGAAACTATAACTCACCGTTAATGCTCATCCTTGTGGAAGAGTAGACATTTCCCTGATAGAAATCACTCGCCCGCGCTTACCAATTCACAAAGGTGGGCTGTGTATTTTTTCGTAAACCTCCTAAATGCTTCAATCATGTTAATTTAAAACTTTTGTTGTGTAAAAACGACTTCCTCCGCTGGAAAAATATCTTCTAGAAAATTAGGGTATAATGAGGCTTCATAATTTAGTTCAACCGGAGTATACATATGGATCAGACGAATGCCCAGGTAGGGCAGGAGGAAGCACCACAAGGTCAGATAACCGAGAATAACACAGAAGAGCGCCCAACAACAAGTTCAGCCTCGATGGAAAAACTGTTGCAGGAAGAGGGTTTAAACATTGATTTTCCTAAGCAGGGTGAGATTCGAACCGGCGTCATCGCCAGCATCATGGATAACGAAATCCTGGTGAGCATCGGTACCAAGTCGGAGGGGGTTATTTCAGGGAAAGAGAAAGAACAGATTCCCGCCGAAACGTTAACCAGTTTCCAGGTTGGTCAGGAGATCCCCGTCTTTGTCCTCAACCCGGAGGACCCCAGTGGTAATTTAGTCCTCTCCTATATGCGCGCCCGTGAGGAGAACGATTGGCTCGAAGCTGAAAAAATGAAGGTATCCGGCGCAGCGTACGATGGACAGGTCATTGGATATAACAAGGGGGGCTTGATCGTACCGCTTGGCTTATTGCGCGGCTTCGTCCCGGCTTCGCAGGTCAGTGTCATGCGGCGTGGTGAAGGCGAGGAATCGGCCGATGCGCGTTGGAACAAGATGGTTGGCGAATCCATCAAGGTAGCGGTGATTGAAGTGGACCGTGCCCGCCATCGCCTGATCCTCTCAGAGCGTTCCGCTCTCCAGGAAACGCGTGAAACGATCAAGGACCGCCTCCTGGATGAGCTGAAGGATGGTGACGTCAAGACAGGTCGTGTGACCAGCCTTGCGGATTTTGGCGCTTTCGTGAACATCGACGGTGCCGACGGTCTGGTGCATTTATCGGAGATAAGCTGGGAGCGGATCGATCATCCCGGTGAGGTATTAAAAGTCGGGCAGGAAGTGAAGGTCAAGGTAATTGCTGTCGACCAGGAACGCAAGCGGATTGGGCTTTCCATCCGCCAGTTGTTGCCCGACCCGTGGGTGGTGAAAGTATCGAGCTTAAAGGAAGGTCAGCTCGTGGAAGGCACGATCACCCATTTGACCAAGTTTGGGGCGTTTGCTAAGCTGGACGAGGAAATGGAAGGTCTGATCCATATCTCAGAGCTCAGTGACCAGCGCATCAACCATCCCAAGGAAGTGGTGAAGGAAGGCGACGTGGTGACCCTGCGTGTGATCAAGGTCGATTCGGAGCGTCGGCGCATCGGGTTATCGCTGCGCAAGGTGGATTCGTTGGCGTACGCCAACATGGATTACGAGATGATGCTCTCGGGTCAGAAAAAGCCCTCCATACCGGTCGAAGCGAAAGTTGAAGACGCGCCAGCTGAAGATGCGCCAGCCGAAGATGTGCTGGCTGAAGAGGTGTCAGCTGAAGAGACACCAACCGGACCTGAACAGGTAATCGAAGAAGACCCTGGTGAAACACCGCCACCCTTGAGTGAGGAAGAATCCTTGCCCATGCCCGTGGAGGAGGAAGAAACCACGACCGTACCGTTGGAGGGTGAAAATTAAAACCCCGTAGGCAATTATCATTGCGCCTGTACCCGCTGCCTTTGCGGGTGAGGAGGACGCCCTTTGAACTTTGTCCGACGAAGCAACCTGTGCCAGGCGCTCTTCCTGGCGCTCCTCTTTTCAATCCTCCCTATTGCAACTGAACAAAATTATGTACTGTAGAGCAACGATATACTTGCTTAAAGGACTCTAACACAATACATACATTTGGGGGATTAAACTCTGGTAGAATAACCAATCGGATAAAATATATCTTGATCGATAAGTTGATGAGGAAATTGTAATGGCTGGAATGGAACGATTTACACAGCGAGCCAGGCGGGTTTTGAGCCTGGCACACCAGGAAGCTGAGCGCATGCGCCAGAATTACATCGGCACTGAGCACCTGTTGCTGGGCCTGATGAAAGAAGAGGGCGGTGTGGCTGGCAGGGTGTTGCGCGAGCTGGGCTTGGATGCCATGCGGATGGAGGAAGTGATCATCCGGATTACCGGTACGGGACAGGTGACTACCGTCAAACTCGACCTTTCGCCCGGCGTGCAGCGGGCATTGGAAAATGCGGTTGAGGAAGCCCGCAAGATGGGGCACCATTACATCGGCACCGAACACTTATTACTCGGTTTGGTCCAGCTCGGCGAGGGGGTAGCGCTGGACGTGCTGCGCAAGATGGGCGTCTCGGCAGAGCAGATCCGGCGGCAGACACGCCGGGTGCTGGATGAAAACAGCCATACCGCTCCATCTGAGCCATCCACGCGCCGCTCTGCTGTGGGAGCCGGCGAGCAGGTCTCCAAGGAAACCGGGAAAACCAAGACTCCCATGGTGGACCAGCTGGCAACCGACCTGACCAGCCTGGCAGAAGAGAGCAAGCTCGACCCGGTGATCGGACGGCAGCTTGAGATCGAACGGGTCATTCAGATATTAGCCCGCCGCAACAAGAACAATCCCGCCCTGATCGGCGAGCCCGGCGTAGGCAAGACCGCCATCGTGGAGGGCTTAGCTCAACGCATCATCGAAAACGACGTTCCCGCACCCCTGATGAACAAGCGCGTCATGCAGCTCGACGTAGGCTCGCTCGTAGCCGGCACCATGTACCGCGGGCAGTTCGAAGAGCGCCTGAAGCGCGTGATCGATGAGCTGAAATCATCCGGTGCTATTTTATTTATCGATGAAGTGCACATGCTGGTGGGGGCGGGCGCAGCCGGCTCTTCGGTGGATGCTGCCAATATCCTCAAGCCGGCCCTCTCGCGTGGCGAATTACAGGTGATCGGCGCTACTACGCTGGACGAGTACCGCAAGTATATCGAGAGCGATGCTGCCCTCGAGCGGCGTTTCCAGCCCATCATGGTGGATGAGCCTACTGTGGATGAAACCATTGAAATCCTGCGCGGGGTGCGTACCGCTTACGAAGAGCACCACCGCCTGACCATCTCCGACGAAGCCTTAGACGCTGCCGCGCACCTTTCTGCCCGCTACGTCACCGAGCGCTTCCTGCCGGATAAAGCCATCGACCTGATCGACGAATCGTCCTCCCGCGTGCGCATGTACAAGAGCCAGGCGGCAAAGACTGCCAAGGAATTGATGGTCCAATTGAAGGGGCTGCGCCAGGACCACGCCCTTGCCCTCGAGGATGGGCGCGCCGACGACGCCCAGGACGTCCAGGAACGCATGGACGAGCTCGAAAGGCAGCTCGAATACCTGCGCACCGGCTGGGACCGTGCCAATTCCCCCACCGTCACATCCGAAGATATCGCCGAGGTGGTGGCAATGTGGACCGGCGTCCCCGTGATGCAGATCGCCCAGGCCGAGTCGGAACGATTGTTGCAGATGGAAGACGACCTGCAGAAGCACATCATTGGGCAGGACGAAGCAATCCAGGCCATCTCCAAGGCCGTCCGGCGGGCGCGTGCCGGCTTGAAGGACCCGCGCCGCCCAATCGGCTCGTTCATGTTCCTGGGTCCCACCGGGGTGGGCAAGACCGAGCTGACCAAGGCCCTGGCAAGGTTCATGTTCGGCAGCGAGGAAGCCCTGATCCAACTCGATATGTCTGAATTCATGGAGCGCCATACCGTCAGCCGGCTGGTGGGCGCGCCTCCGGGGTATGTCGGGTACGAGGAAGCCGGTCAGCTCACCGAGGCTTTAAGAAGACGTCCCTATTCGATCGTAGTCTTCGACGAGGTGGAGAAAGCCCACCCCGAAGCGCACAACATGCTGTTACAGATCATGGAAGAGGGGCACCTCTCCGATGCGCGCGGGCGCAAGGTGGATTTCCGCAACGCCATCGTGGTGATGACCTCCAACATCGGCGCCGAGATGATCAAGCGACAGACCTCCCTGGGTTTCGCTTTGAAGATGGACGAGGTGACCGAGGAAAAGCTGGCTTACGAAGAAATGCGTAAGAAGCTGATGGAATCGCTCAAGCGGGTTTTCCGCCCCGAGTTCATCAACCGCCTCGACTCGGTCATCGTGTTCCGAGCCCTCAGCAAGGAAGATATCCAGGAGATCGTCAAGCTGGAGCTGGATAAGGTAGCCGACCGCCTGAAGGACCACGACATCTCGCTGACTGCCACCCCGGCCGCCCTCGAGAAGCTGGCCGAGCTCGGCTATGATCCCGAAATGGGCGCCAGGCCTCTCAAGCGTGTCATCCAGCAAAAGGTGGAGGACGTGCTGTCGGATGCGCTGCTCTCCGGCACTTTCGCCGATGGTGATGCCATCTTGGTCGACTTCCGCGAGGACGAGATCGTCCTGCGCCGGGCTGAGGAGACCATCCCCGCCGCCGAAGAGGCGTGAAGCATACCATGAATATTAAGTAACATTTAATTTCCGCTCCCGGTGATATCAATACACCGGGAGCTTTATTTCTGTCTAGGTCTACTAATTCCGATCGCTCAATGTCGGATTTGATGAATTGGTGTAGGATTCTTTACTCCTCCCCTAAATCCGACTGCTCTGTGTCGGATTTGGGGGAGGTGGGAGGGGGTCGGGTTTCGTATGGGCGAGTCATACTCCATCGTAGGAGAAATATACGCCTCCATCGATCTGGTTACCCTTTCTACTTCACTATACAAACGACTCGCCCGTTCTCCTTTGTCACCCGGTGCCATTATGGTTTCGTAGAGGTGGTTGGTGTGTCGCCCCTACATATGGATCATGCGGTCGTGTCCTTTGTAGGGGCGGCCCGTCAATAGTATCATCCATCTCGGTTTTCCATGATTCTGTCACATCATCGATCCTGGTTAACGCTGGGCGGGTCGCCCCTACTGGATATAGACTGGTATTTTGTCGTTGGGGCTACCCGTCCCTGGTATCATCCACCACAGTTTTCCTCGATTCTGTCACATCATCGATCCTGGTTAACTCTGGGTCGCCCCTACAGTTAGAATGTTTGTGAGAATTAGACCCGTAAATAATACGTTCAAACGTTTAAACGTTATAACGTATAATTTGACCCATGCCCAAAACTCACACCCAATACGTCTGCCAGCAATGCGGGCGCACGTCTGCCCGTCCCCTGGGGCGCTGCCCTCAATGCGGCGCCTGGAACAGCATGGTCGAAGAGATCGTGGCTGCCCCCGCCAAAACCATCCATGCCGCCGGGCGCGGCCTCACCGGCGCCTCCACCCCTCGACGCCTCGCCGAGATCGAAGGCGACGTCGATGAGCGCTGGGCGCTCTCCATCGGCGAGTTCGCCCGTGTGCTGGGAGGCGGTATCGTGCCGGGCTCCATTGTCCTGGTGGGCGGCGACCCGGGCATCGGTAAATCAACCCTGCTGCTGCAGGTGGCGCTCGAGATGGCTCGCCAGGGCGTGGTGCTCTATGTTTCGGGGGAGGAATCGGAGCGCCAAATAAAGATGCGCGCCATCCGCTTGAAGAAAGATGAAAATGGCGACATGCCCGAAGGGCTGCTGCTCGTCACCGAAACGAATTTAGGCGTGATCCTCGAGCATATCATCACCGTGAAGCCTTCTTTCGTTATTGTCGACTCGATCCAAACCACCTACATGCCCGAGCTCGAATCTAGCGCCGGCAGTGTCACCCAGGTGCGCGAGTGCGCCTCCCGCTTGCGTGAGCTTGCCAAGAGCTCGGGTGTGGCGGTGTTCCTCATTGGTCACGTCACCAAGGAGGGCGCTATCGCCGGTCCGCGCGTGCTCGAGCACATCGTCGATACTGTGCTCTACCTGGAGGGGGACCGCTTCCAGTCTTACCGCCTGCTCAGGTCGGTCAAGAACCGCTTCGGCGCCACCTCCGAGGTGGGGGTGTTCGAGATGCGTGAGCGTGGCATGGTGGAGATCACCAACCCCTCCGAGGCTTTCCTGGCGGAGCGTATGGTGAACGCCCCCGGCAGCGCCATCGCCGTCACCATGGAGGGCACACGCCCCATCCTGGTGGAGGTGCAGGGACTCTCCAGCCCGACCACCTTCGGCAACCCGCGCCGCAATCCCAACGGGGTCGACTTCAACCGCCTGCTGCTCGTCACAGCCGTGCTGGCGAGGCGGCTGGGCTTGCGCCTGGGCGAGCAGGACGTGTTCGTCAACGTGGTGGGCGGCATCCAGGTGGAGGAGCCGGCTGCCGACCTGGCCATCGCCGCTGCCATCGCTTCGTCGATGCGCGACGTGCCGGTCAAAGCCGACACGGTGTTGATCGGCGAGGTTGGGCTTTCCGGCGAGCTGCGCATGGTGGCCCAGATGCCGGCCCGCCTGCGCGAGGCTGCCAAGCTGGGCTTCCGCAGCGCCATCGTGCCTCGGCGCCTGCGCAAAGCCGAGCCCTGGCCTGATGGTCTCGAGGTGGTGGAGGCGCGCTCGCTGCGTGAAGCCCTGGAGCGGGCAATGTTGCCGGGGGAGTAAATAAGGGTTGAACGTTCAACGTTTAATGTTAAATGTTCAAATATTTTTGTTGTCATTGCAGCCAGTCCAGCGGTCCCTTCAGCTGGACGAGTCCAGCGGTCCCTTCAGCTGGAAAGGTCTGGTGCTCTTCCAGACCTGAAGCAATCCTCCTTTTACATCCGAAGACAACTATGCCCTACGTAGTCACGGACAACCATCAAGTTTCTTAGGACGGGTGATCTTCCCCGTGGCAACCTCCTCCCGCCGTCATTGCGAGCGAGCGCCTTATGCGAGCAGCCTGCCCCGAGCGGAGCGAGTGGGTGGCAACCTGTAGCGTCTGCATGCTCCCGCTATCTCCAACTCGACGGTTTTTCAATGTACAGACCTTGTAAAATAACCACTTATTAGGATTTGTCCGGTCTTTAGTCTGAACCCCAGTATGTATCGTTGAAAGCCGTACAATAAAGTGATATTATGTACGGCAGGAGTGGCGTATGGAAGAGACCAAGCTAACTATACGGTTACCCCGTAATTTACTTGAAAAAGCAAATCGATACGCGACACAGAACCACACCACTCTTTCTGCGTTAATCGAGGCTTATTTGCAGGACCTCCCGTACGAAGGATCGCTAGAAAATGGGCCGATTGTCCACAGGCTGAGCGGCGTTTTATCCCAATATGTTTCAATTGAGGATTATTTCGATAACCTGGAAGAGAAGTATTAATGTACTGACATTTACCCCCGCGCCGAGAGTATTCGGGAGCTAATTTTCGACGCCTGCTCCGTGCCTGTACAATTCACCTGTTTTATGGTAAATTAGGTGAGTTAACTCACCGGATTTAGGATTAATTAAGTGACTTTATATCCCAGGGCGATACAGCAAGAGATCGAGAAAGTGCTTTTTAAAGGCAAAGTACTGGTTATTTATGGAGCCAGGCAGGTGGGAAAAACAACCCTGGTGCATATGATCCAGGAGAAATACCTTTCTGAAAGTTTATATCTCAATTGCGATGAGCCTGATATACGCAATTCCCTAAATGAAAAAACATCAACTGAGTTAAAACGGCTGGTGGGATCGAAAAGCCTCATTTTGATTGATGAGGCACAGCGGGTTAAAAACATTGGTCTCACACTAAAGCTACTCGTAGATAATTTCCCAACCATTCAGGTCATCGCAACAGGCTCATCCTCCTTTGATTTATCAAACGATATCTCAGAACCTCTCACAGGAAGGAAAATTGAGTTTCATCTGTATCCTTTATCATTGAGAGAACTTATATCGGGATCATCTGCCCTGGAAGTGCAACGCTTAATTGGGTACTACATGCGTTTTGGGACGTACCCTGGTGTGATTTCAAGTGGGGAACCAGATAAGAATCTACTTGAGATAACGAGTAGCTATCTTTATAAAGACGTACTCGAATATCAAACCGTGAAGAATCCAGATTTACTGAGGCAATTATTACAGGCGCTCGCCCTACAAGTCGGCGCTGAAGTTTCATTCAACGAGCTGGGAACATTATTGGGTATTGATAAGGCAACAGTGGCGCGTTACATATCCTTATTAGAAAAAGGATATGTTATTTTTCACTTGCCGCCATTCAGCCGTAACCTGCGTAAAGAACTCGGCCATCGACGGAAAATCTATTTTTATGATCTGGGCATTCGCAATGCACTGATCAATAACTTTAATACTTTTAATATCCGTCAAGATACCGGCATGCTATGGGAAAATTTCTTTGTTAGTGAACGACTTAAATACGTCCACAACCAGCGTCGCCATCCAAATATGTATTTCTGGCGATTATACAATGGCACCGAGATCGATTACCTGGAGGAAGAAGGCGGTGTGCTGACTGGATTTGAATGCAAGTGGAGCATGAAAAGATGGCGTAAACCTAAGATCTTCCTGGAAAGTTACCCTGGAAGTCAAGTTCATCTGGTGAACCGGTTTAATTTACTCGATTATTTATAAGAAAATTCCTGCTCCAGCCCCTCGAACAAATCCCTCTCCCGCAGTCCATCCTCGGGCGTCGGAAAAGCGCGCGTAAAGGTCTCGGTCGAACCTAAATAACGCCGCAGGAACGCCATGGGTCCTTTCCGTGCCATCGCGCCGCCCAGCTGGCTCGAGTGGCAGGCGGTGGCCTCGTCGCGCACCTCGCGCACGCTCTTACAGTCGATGCGGGCGTGGGTGGGGAAATCTCCATCCGCCACAACGCTCACCAGGTCGATATCCCGGTTGCGCCCGAAGTGGCGCGGGTCCATTCCGAATAGTGGCCCCAGCCTCACCGCCCAACGCAGCAGGTCTTTGGGCAGAGTCTGGTAATACACCTTATCCGGCTGGTGGGCCGGCAGGTTAGTGGTTATATTTAGATTCGCCGCCAGGTCGATTGCCACCAGGGTGGCTTTATGCATGGCGATGTGGTCCGGGTGCTTGTACCCGCCGATGGGGTCGTGCGTCACCACCACCTGCGGCTTGAGCAGGCGGATGTAATGCGCCACCTTTTCAGCCACCTCTATCACCGCCTGGGTGGCCAGGGCGTTGGGGTGCTGGTTATCGGCGCTGCCGGGCATGCCCGAATCGCGGTAGCCCAAGAAGTACACGCCCTTGAGGCCGAGGATTTGGGCCGCGCAGCGCAGCTCCGACTCGCGCCGCTCGGCGATGGAGCCGAAGCCTTTAAGTAGCTCAGGGTCCACCTCGCCCCGCGTGGCGCAAACCAGGTGCACCTGCACCCCCCTCCGGGCGTAGAGTGCCAGCGTGCCGCCCATGCCGAACGTCTCGTCGTCCGGGTGTGCCAGGCAGGCAAGCATGGTCAGCTGTTGCAAGTTTCCGGGGTGCATTCAATATACCGGCTGGGTCCGATCCACCTCACCTGCCCAGGCGTTCAATCCCCCCTTGAGGTTGTGCAGTTTGCGGAACCCCGCCCCCAGCAGGATGTGTAAGGCGCGCGTCGAGCGGACGCCGGCCTTGCAAATCAGCACGATCTCGTCAACCGGGTCCAGCTCGTCCAGCCGGCTGCCCAATTGACCCAGTGGGATGGTCTGGGTGCCGTCGATGTGCGAGATTTCCAGCTCGTGTGGCTCGCGCACGTCCACCAGCTTGAGCGGCACGCCCGCCTTGAGCTTACGGTCCAGCTCGGAAGGCGTGATATCCCATTCCACACCCGCAGACCCGTCTTCCACCTCACGACCTGGCACGCCACAAAAAGCATCGTAGTCGATCAGCTCCGTCACGCTTGGGTTCTCGCCGCAGGCACTGCAGTTGGCATTTTTATGCAGCCTGACGAACTCGAAGGACATGTCCTGGGCGTTGTAGAGCAGCAGCCGGCCTATGAGCGGGTCGCCCAGGCCTATGATCAGCTTGATGGCTTCGGTGGCTTGCAGGGTGCCGATAGTGCCCGGCAGGATGCCCAGCACGCCGCTCTCGGCGCAGGATGGCACCAGTCCCGGCGGGGGCGGCTCGGGGAAAAGGCAGCGGTAGCATGGGCCTCGCCGGGCGTCGAACACGCTTACCTGGCCCTCGAAGCGGTACACCGACCCATACACGTTGGGTTTTCCAGTCAGCACGCACAGATCGTTGGTGAGGTAGCGGGTGGGGAAGTTGTCGGAGCCGTCCACCACCAGCTCATACGGCTCGGCGACGCGGCGTGCATTGGCGGAGGTGAAGGCTTCGTTGTAGGTTTCCACCTGGATATCGGGGTTCAAGTCGAGCATGCGCTGGCGCGCCGATTCGACCTTCAACTGGTCGACCGTGGAGGTGCCATGGATCACCTGGCGCTGCAGGTTGGTGCGGTCGACCACATCGTAGTCCACCAGCCCGATGCGACCAACCCCGGCGGCCGCCAGGTACAAGGCTACCGGCGAGCCCAATCCTCCCGTGCCAATGATGAGCACTGACGCTGCTTTCAGCTTGCGCTGCCCTTGCATGCCCACGTCTGGGATGAGCAGGTGGCGCGAGTAGCGCAGGATTTCTTCGTGAGATAGGTCGGGTAACATGCTGTGAGTATAATCCATTTTCACCATGCCACCTGATAAGCCTCACCGGTCACCAAAACCTAACAGGTCTCAAAGACCTGTTAGGTTTTATTGATGGTCAGATAGAAAAATCTTCCCCGTGCCAATTGCCATTGGTGGGAGCATGGATGTGCGGTTTTTCCTTTGCGTACCCATCCACCTGCTCTTCCAGGTCTTCGACGCGTTGGATCAAATCCACCAATGAAGCACCCATCAGGTCAGGCAAGGAAGCGTGGTTCAGGTCGGGGGCGTCAGTTTCACGGTGTGGCTTGCTGCGCAGGACGTTTTG
>Ga0154818_1020_pt3 | contig 16726 bp, 11 predicted proteins | sample Rifle2008BG16ft_FD_116122 | JGI IMG/M metagenome (GOLD analysis project Ga0154818, IMG submission 116122) | Chloroflexi bacterium RBG_16_54_11 | reverse complement strand
AGTATATTTTAGGTAGAAGATATTAATATGGAAGCCTTATATGGCCAGATTTCTGAAGTAAATTATATAAATCCAATTATTTTAGCTTGCTTTACCTATCTAAGTGAGGGTGCTCGAATGCAATTTATTACAAAGTTTAAAAAGCATCCACATCCCAAACCGCAGTTCTTGCATACATTTAGTGAGTTGATATTGGGTGTTTATTTAATATCTAAAGGTTTTTTTGCCGAATATGAACACAAATTTGATTCGGAAGAGCCTGATTGGTCTATTCTAGACGATTTTTTTAATGTAACAGCGATAATTGAGAATGTTTATCTCCATATTGCTGATAAAACGGGAAAAAATATCGACACACAGAAAAAGGCAGGAAAAATTGCTGTTGGTTATCTGGTTAATCGTTATGATATAAAACACATTCGCCTATATGAGAATGTCCAAGATAAAGCCAGTGGTTATAAGGATTTGATAAACCAATTAAACGTTCCTTATGTGGTCGCAGTGTCTATAGATTCTTTATATCCCATTGATGATCAAGATATGATTGATTGTTTGATGAGTAGGGAGGAATCTTTATTCAAGCTGTATCCATACTTGAGTGGTATCTTAAAATTCGAAGTTTTTAGTGGAACATATAGGTTTCGATTTTTCAAAAATATTGATACTCTTCACAATATCGACATTCCTTCGGGGTTTTTAGAATTACCAGAGATATTCTGATACCATGTCATTTCCATAATTTCTTAAACTTAGATAATATAATTTACTAACCCAATCTCCAGAATTGTCAGAACAGTAAAATTTAATCGAGTAGAAATTACACCTGGAAGTTGCCAAACCACTTTTTTGAGTTCTTAGTAATTCGACACCTGTTCACCAATCGATCTTGAAAGTATTAATATAAAAACCACCCAATCTTATGGCATTGGGTGGTCGTGTTATTAAAAATAGATCGCTTTTTTACGTAGCTTCAACCGGTGAGGTCGTCCTCGTGTACACCTTGAACGCCGGCGGGGTCTCGATGTGCTTTTTCACCGCACACAGCTCGGCCGACCTGACCAGCGAGGGGATGTATTTCTCCGGAAAGCCGGGCGGGATTTGGATCTCGATGTCGACGTTTTCGACCATGCCCGTCTGGGGATTACTTTGGCTTCGCTGGATGACCCTCAGCCCGTCCGTGGGCAGGTTGCGCTGCCTGCAGAACCTCAGCACGTAGATCCCCGCACAGGTAGCGATGGAGGCCAGGAACAATGAGAAGGGTGCGGGAGCAGACCCCGGCTCCCCGTTCTGCCCCGTCTGGTCGGTCTTGACCGTGAACGGCCCAAAGTGAGCATCCACGCGGTCGCCGCCCGGGAAATCAACTGTCATTTCCATGAGAACTATTCTCCTTATCAGATAGGTATTACTCGGTCCAGTCCCTTAGATGCAAAACGCAGGTAAAGGTTTCCGTTTACTCAAACCTCCAGATGCGGGTGGAGGTAGATATCACCAATACACCCTCACCCTGCCCTCTCCCTAAAGGGAGAGGATTTCGGCGGTGAAGCCGCCTCCACCACCAGCGCCCTGCGCCACCAAAACAGCCAATACAGGAATACCGAAATGATGTAAAGCACGATCGTGCCCAGGAAGGGCGGTCCAAAACCATAGCGCACTTGCAGCATCCCGCTGATGGTCGGGCTGATTGCCCAGCCGAAGTTCCACGACATGCTCACCAGGCTGGCGACCATCGCCCTGGACGAAGGCTCCACCTGTTCCATGACGAATGTCTGGTAGACGGGAGCGCTCATGTTCATCAGCGCTACGCGGATGTAATATGCCACCGCACTGATCCAGAACAGGGGTGAGAACCCCAGCAGGATGAGGAAGGGGATTGAAATCCCCTGGGTGATCACCACGATCTGGATCTTGCCCAGGCGGTCTGCCAGTGGAGGTGCCACCAGCAAGCCCAGCCCCATCGCCAGCGACCCCCAGGCAAACATGACCCCGATTACCTGGTCTGACTGGTGGTATTGGACTCTGAAAAACACGTTCATGAACGGCATGATCAGCCCGGCACCGAGCGAAGTGATCAGCATGGGCAGGACGAGTTGGGTGAGCTTCTTGGGGTTTTTCGCCGCGTAGGAAAACGGGGCAAATACCGTCCGCTCGGCGCGGGCGAGGCGCGGCATGCGGATCAGGAGCAGTGGTAGGATGCTGAGCCCGAGGGCAACCGCCACCACCAGGATGGAGCCTCCGTACGCCTGGTAGCTCTGCGCCCCCACGCTGCGCAGGCTCCCCACCCAGCTGGGCAGGTAGCCCCCGACCCAGTTGCCCAGCGAGGCAGAGACCATCTGCATGCCGGCGCTGAAGCTGAATAAATACGTCCGCTCGCGCTCGCTGCTGTTCTCCATCAAGAACGGGCTCATCGTCACCCCGGCCAGGCTTTGCGCTGCACCTGAGAGGATGTTCATGGCATACAGGTTGCCCGTCGCTGGCCAGATGACCATCATGGCGACGGAGAGGCAGATGATCACGCCCGACAGGAGCAGGGAGGCTTTACGCCCCAGCCTATCTGCCAGGTAACCCATGGGTAAGGCAACGATCAAAGCCGTGATGCTGCTGGTGGTAACCAGGTTGCCTAACAGCTTTTGGTCGAAGCCCAGGGACAGCACGTAGAAATTGAACAGCAGGCGAAAAATGCCTACGGCCGCGCCAGCAATGATGGCGTACAGCAAGTAAAGCCGCGCGTTGGGCTTGAAAGCCACCAGGTGTTCTGCGTAGTCTTTCATGCCCCGCCCGAGGCTGGCGATCATGCCATATCTTCTCCACTCACCGATAAGAAATGTTGCAAAGCGTCAAACGTCTCTTCCACGGCGGTTTTTCGCACCGTGTAGCGTTTCTCTTCCTCGATCCCTTCCAATGAAATGTAAACCAGGCGCGCCAGGCGCAAAGCATTCAGATGGTGGATCACCGTCGGGGCGCGCAGGCGCAGGCGCTTGGCGAGCTGGGAGGGGGTCTGGGGTTGGTCGCTCAAATAGCGCAGGATGCGCAGCCGCGTTGGATCGGAAAGCGCCTTGAGGGCCAGGAGCATGGCGTCTGGCACCACCTCTCCCGGCACGAGCGCCACCTCCGCCGGACGGGCTCCAAACAGCACCACCCACTGATTTTTAACCCTGATATCGAACATCACCAGGGGTGTGCACCAATATGAGGGGACGAACGTGACCTCATCCGCACCTTCGATGGCAGCTATCTTCACGCCCTTGGAGAGCTCGATAAATAATTCTGAAAAGCCCAGGTGCGTGGATAACTGCTGGGCCCTGGCGAGGGCTTGCTGCAGGGCTGGCTTGATACGCTGCTCCTCCTCGGAGAAGAATACCGCCACGTAGGCCTGCAAGGCAGACAGGTAAGCCTCCCCGAACTCCTCGGGGTGCGACCACCAATTCAAGAGGTTTACCAACCACTTCGATTGAGCCGGTTCTTTTTTACCGTGGAAGTGCGTCTTTATGCGCTCCGCGTCACTCTCGTCCCATGCCCGGCGTGCCATCACCTCTTTGAGGATTTCCAGGATTTCAGGCGCTTCATCACGATGGTATGACAGGGTAGGCAGGCGTTCAACCGGCGGGATCCTGCTCAATGCCCACAGCACAGCTGCCGCATCGCGCGGTTCGGGTAAAGACGAGACCCAGGCGAAGGGACTGCTGAAAAATAGCTCTTGGGATTGTTCGAGCACCGTGCGCTGGGGCGCGGCAAGGCGGGAGCGCACCCCGGCAGCCCAGGAACCCCTCAGCCCAAATTTTTCCGGGTAGTGCAAGACGTTCAGGCTGGCGAACAAGTCGTAGGCGGTGCCCCAATCCCACAGGATGCGTGGCTTATGCTCGGTCATTATACGTGGCTTTGAGAGAAGCTGGGGGAGACTGCTGACACTGCACAGTCTTGCAATTGTACCTCCGGTACGGTTATGGGAGGCGGTATTCTCAGCTGTATCCGCATGCGCCTGCTTTTATGCACCTTCTTGATGGAAGCCAGGGCACGTTCCTTTTCGGCTTCGCACAAGATGTCTTGTAAGTGCTCTTTGACAAAGGTATCGAAATCGTGGTTCATAGCTCCATCCTTAGATAAACATCTATGTTAGACATATATCTAATTAGATGATAATCTAATGTTTTCGTTTTGTCAATAGCCAAATACGAGCCGGTCCCGGCAGGCTGTGGATAACTCGGGGATAACTGTGGATAAGTCCATCGAATTGTGGATAACTTATCTAATTTTTGTGGGATTGTGTACTCCTTTGTGCAGAAGCCCTGGGGTTTTCCACAAGCCTGTGAATACCCCGCGGCACGGCGCCAATTTAGTACAAGTTTTCCACATTTTCCTCATCCGAGCATGGGGATGAAAATATCGATCTTTCAGCGGATATGCAGGCTCGCCGCACCTTGATATACCACCTGTGGGCCCTATTCCCATCCTTTTCAAGTTATCCACATATCCACAGGTACTACTACGACTACGATATATATATATTATTAACGAAATGGGGGTTTATATCCTCATCTGCTTAAAACATAAGGTTTGGGCTGGAAAAAGTTTTACCGTTTACGGATAACGGAAAAAAACGTTCCTGCTTTGACGGCGTTATATTTATTGTAGCCGCCATTGAACATCGCGAGCGCTCTCTGATATCGATTGATCTTCATCGATATCGAGCGATGCCTCGATGACGGATTCTACAAAAAAGCCGAGATTCGTGATCTCGGCTACAGAAATGCTCAGGAATACCTAACGGTTTTAATAGATATTAGATAGGTTAAATATTGTGGTTCACTTTTATGGATACGGCGCATCGGGAGGAGGTATTTCCGGTGGTGGGTAGGGGGTGGAGGTGATTTCGACGGTGTTGGTGGGGAAAGGGGTAAGGATGGGCCAGGGGGTAGGGGAAGGCCTTGCGCGCACGGTAGCGAGCGTATCAGGATCCGTTGTGGGCAAGGGGCCGGGGGTATATGGGATGGGAGTATTGGCGTAATAAACCGTTCCACCTTGCTCTGTGAGATGTACGCCTAATAAAGTATCAGTTCTAAAAACAAGTGTGGATGCTGCCGCTACCAGCGTAAAATATCCACGCGATGGAAAGTGCAAGGTGCGTGTAAAGACAAGGGTTTGGTTCTCATCAATCGCCACTCCCCAGCTCGCCCCGCCTGTGAAAACCATCGGGTGAAGCAGGCCTTCCTCCCAGCCCTCCGGTCCCTCAACGACAATACCCGCTTCATGATATAGAGAAACACCCAGTTCCGGGATGTCCCTATGGCTGGTGACCGTGATAGTGACGATCACCGGTTCTCCATAGGTAATTGGCTCGATCGCATGCAATTCAATGCAAACCTCACCTCCCTCGCTGCAGCTTTCATTGCCAGAAGGAGAACAAGCTGCCAGGAGTAGGAGGATTAATGCATGAGCAAATAATCGTTTCATCTTCATCTCCTTCTATTTGGGAAGCACAACTTCGCTACTTATAAACCAGGGTCAGGTAAGCTTGCATATCCACGGGCAGGACATAAACCCTGAAATCGTCTGAAGCGGTTTTAATGCTATCGCTCACCACAGCAGTGGCGTCACAATATCCTGTCCAGCCTGGATGCGGGTCGATGTTTACCAGATAATTGTGCATCACATCCAAAGCGATACCACATTCCCATGTGCTAACATAAGGAATTGAATAAGCCAATTCATCAAGTTCACTTTCTTCATCATCGGAATGGGCATGCAAGTCGATACGAGTTGGAACACCCTCGAGAGTGAATACCTCAGTGATTTCAGGGGTAAATGATGGGGGGGAGTCAAAATCGATCGTGTTCTGGTAGATTGCCCGCACGGCATGATGGGCATTGTAACCGCTGGCCATCCACCTTTCCCAAAATCCATAAAACCATATTGTCTCGGGTGGTTCGAATACGACCCTCGAGATTGGATCGAAGGAAAAATTGGCGCTATCGTAACCATCGCTCGCGCTGTCGATAAGGTCAAATAAGCTTCCAGCAACGCGGCCTTCGACGAGATCCCCTTCCGGCTTCCCATCGCCAATCCCGTGAGCCTCCAGGTCGAATGTATCGATATCCGGCGCTCCTGTGCACGGACCTATCCCCTTATCATAACATTCATCCTCGTTTGTGAATAATGGGAAGAAATCCGCCCAGCCCTCCGACCATGCGCACCATACATCCTCCTGAGTAAAAATATCATGCTGCCAACAACCCGGGTCATCCCACCACCACCATCCGGTCATATTCCACATGTAATGGTGACCGGTTTCGTGCACCACGGTATCGGAGGAAATAACTTGTTCATCAGATATAAAAATATATGGCCCCCCCACGCCACCGTTGAAGTAAGAACTACATAACCCCCAGGGATAACATGTTGCATAAAGTTCCCATTTTGCCGTCACCGACCCTGGATCGACCGGGGGATTGGTATTATTGAAAACGTGTTCCCAGGCACGACGCAGGTCCTGAAAAATCCACATCGCTCTCTTTGCTGGATCATAGGTTTGAATTACGTAATCAAATACAACATCTCCATCCGGTACGTTATCTTGCACACTACTAGTCCATTGGTATAAATCGTCACTTAAATTAACCACGCGACGTCGGGCTACATCAGTGTCATTGTAATCAGCTTCAAAGATAACATACAGGTCAAGACCAGATGCATCTTCATCATAATTCCATATATCTGAAAATTGAAAAAAACCACTATCAATTGTATGGGTTATACCATATGGGTCGTCATAACCTCCAATATCCTGGTCATATAGTTTTACTGTCGTAAAGGGTGCTCCAACTGTATTAGTGTATCGGTCAATGTAAGATAAAGTACCGCTTACGGTCACAGTTCCGGCTACATATTTCCTCAACATGATGTCATCAACCCAGGGTCCGTCGAACACGTTTCTCCTGTCGCTGTAAAACCGCCAGGCAACCCATACCGTGCTATCTCCAATATATGCGTTCAATGAAATGCTTTGCTGTTCCCAACCCGCATTGCCCGTCCACCTGCCAACTTCCTGGAACGTTCCATTATCTCCGGAAACTTCTAAAACCAGGTAATCGCAGCAGCTTTCCATTTGCCTCCACATCCAGAAACTGATATCAGCCTGGAAAGCGTCACTCAAATCAAAAGGCCCGTAAATCATCCTGGTATTCATATTATTGAAGTAATCGTTATTCGTTGCTATCGGATCACGCCCATTGACTCCACCCCGTGCCGGCCAGGCAGCCAGGTTGCCGGAGTGAGGCCGGTAGTTGTCATCATCCCATTTGCGATCATAGCCATCATTGCTGAGGTCGACCACGTTCCACAGTGAAGTCGGCCAGGAGGCTTCGAAAGTTTCATTCATGATCTCATACGGGCCACAGGATTCATCCAGCGTAGCATCCTGAGCTTCTGCGCCTGGTTTAGTCTCGGAAAGTTTCGTCTCGATAGATGCTATGGCTCTGGGCTGTATTTTCTGAGAGACCGGATGTCTCAAGTCGCGTGCGCCAATAGACAACCCGAAGCTCAAAACGGTAAAAATCACCAGGCTGTAAAAGGATTTCATCTGTACCTCCCCTTAATACTCGCAGATGCTCTCATTCTCTCATTCGAGACTTTAGTAATAAGAAGTTGGCAAGCCCTTGAGAGAATTACGTTGATGTTTTGTCAAATGTTGACAGGCTGTTAATCGTTTTGCTCCCCCAGTGATGATGAACAATGAATCGGTAACGCAGATATTGAATTAGGGGTCTTTATTTAACTGAAAGACTAATACTACAGTATAGCTAAACAACTCGCCAATCAAGTGTCAATTGTCACCCCCCGTGTGACATTTTTCACATTGCTTGCAGGATCGGGTCTGGAAAAAACGTTACACGTTGGAACGTGTAAACGTTTTAAAGTTATTAAACTTTGGAAAGACCCGCCCCTACGTAGGAATGGATTTTGTGGGGGCGGGTTATTTCAATATCATGAAACGTGTAAACGTTGCAACGTGCAACGTTCAAACGTTTATTACTTCATCATGATCGGCAGGATGCTGACGTAGGCAGCCGCAGTGATCACATCCTTAGAAATGAATACCTCCGAGTCCAACACGGAGGTGGCAGTCAATGTGGTGATATTCGTCTCACCACCCAAGGCACCCTCGGGTATCGTTACCTCCACCGCTACGGTCACAATCTCTCCAGGTGCTAACGGCCCGGTGTTATCGCCTCCCGGGATTGCAGGCCACAAACTACTCACTTCCAAGGTGAAAGTGTCGGTATAGTCACCCGTGTTAGTCAGGGTGAATCCATAGATGAATACACTGCCCGGTCTGCCAGCTCCGCCTGCAGGCGCCACCATGTCCACTGCCGGGTTCACGTCTGCAGAAGTAGTGCCGGTAGCCGAAGCCGTACCGCCCTCGAAACCACTGGCGTTCAGGGTGAAGGTATCATACTTCGATCCCAGGTCGGTGGGGATGGTCACCGTGACCGGCACCGTCGCCGAGGCGCCTGAATCCAACGTGCCCGTGGTGGCAGGCGCTACCGTCGTCCAGGCGTTGCCGGTGACGGATAGGCTGACGTCCTGCGCCGCCGGACCCAGGTTGGTCACCATGTATGTGTACACCACCTGCGTGCCAGGGTCGCCTGTGCGGGTATCTGTGGGAGGGGTGATGGATACGGCCCATGGCTCCACGCAGCCGCCGAAGAAATCATTCGCGATCCTGTTCATCACGGCTGAGCGGGCAGCCAGGTTCGGCAGGGCTTCGAACGGATAGCCGAAGAAGGCGGTCCTGAAACTGGCGCCATCGAAGCTGATGGCGGCGTCGCCAACATTCCCCATGAATGCCAGCTGGGATTGCCCATCGGGGTTGACGATGTCGGAGTAGTTGGTGAACGGGTAGCTCAGGGAGTAGGGACCCAAGCCGGCGAAGGCATTCTGCCCGGTGACCATGGTCTGGTTGACGTCGCTGTTGAAATTCAAGATGTGCAAATAGTCCGTACCGAAGGGAGTGAGCCCCACATCGTAGAGATAATCCTGGCTGGAGAGGAAGAAGTTGCCGCCCGCATCCAGGTAAGCCCCGACGGCAGCTTCATTATCCGCGGTGAACGTACCCGACCACGGTAAACCGGTGAACCACATCACCTGCTGGTAGCCGGCAATATCAACCTCTGCTGGGTTGCCTTGTGAGCTCGTATCCCAGACGTTGTATTCCAGACCGAGATCATCCAAGGCGGTGGTATAAGCGGCACGCACGTCCGGGCCATCGGCATCGTCATCCACCAGCAGGATGCAGGGCAGCGGATCCAGCGAAAAGTCCACCGCCAGGTCGCCATCCACCACCACGGTCAGCTCCTGGGGTAAATGTAGATCAGCCCTGGCTTCCATGGTCCAGGTGCCTTCGGCAACACTGGTGGTGTAAAAGCCATTCAAGTCGGTGTAAACCGGCTCTACCGGAGCGTCGGTGAACTCAACTTTTGCGTTTTGCAGGGGTGCGTTCGAGACCGAATCCCTTACGTAACCGCTGACGGTGTAGACGGGCAGGGGCGTCAGGGTGAAATCCTGCGTGGTCACGGTATCGGTGGTCACTTCCACCCCACTCACCGTGAAGGGCATGAAGCCGTAGGCGGAGGCTGTGACGGTGTAGGTGTCTACGATCAGGGTGCGGGTATAATACCCGGTCGCATCGGTTACGGTTGGATAGAAATTACCTGTGCTCCCCTCGGCAACAACGGTGGCATCCTGGATGGGAGCTCCACCAGCAGCCGAAGTGACGTGTCCATCCAGACTTCCGATCCCGGTGGTGAGCAGGCAGTTGCCCATGTGGGCAAAGGTGCCGATGGAGGCTTTGACGAAGTTGGTGAAGTACACCGGGTCGGTATGGGCAGTGGTATCGCCGGGGCCGTGGTAATATGGGTTGAAATCGTTCTGATCTTCTATAGAGAGGATCGAAGTGTATCCTTCGTCCCAAAAAGAGCTGTGGTCGCTGCCTCCGCCTAAGTCGGTAAGGATTTCGGGGACAAGGTTAATATTATAAGCAGCCACTACATCAGAAAAGAGTTGAGCCAGCTCCTGGGTGGGCGGCATGGTGGGATTGTAAATAATATCAATATCCGTAGGACTGCCGATCGTATTCCATGCGATCATATCCAGGTTGAGATACCCGAGGATGTTCGCCCCGGCATTGTGTTCACGGTTGGCATAAGCCGCGCTTCCCAACAACCCCTGTTCTTCGCCGGTCCAGAAAGCAAAGCGCAGGGTGCAGCCCCATTGGAACTGCGAAAGGATATCTGCTGCGATCATGCCAGCCACCGATCCACTTCCATTGTCATCCGCGCCACCAGGAGTGAATTGTACATCGTCGAGATGCCCGCCGATGATGAAAATATCATCCGGGTTGACCAGCCCCGGGATCTCACCGATCACGTTGGGGTTGGTGGCATCGCTCCAAACATGGTACTCGACGTCTAACCCCAGGGCCGCCATGTGCTGCCCCACGTAGCTGGTGGCCTTTTGGATATTTATTCCACTATAGGTATTGCGGGACATAATGGTATACCACTCACCATCCACCCATACCTCCCGCTCTCCCGCCAAGCCTTCGTCGTACTCATAAACCTTTTCTGTAGTAACCTGGTCCATCATCAACTGGATAAGTGGATCAGGCTCGATCACCTGTGGGAAAATACCTTCGCTTTGTGCTGTAGATAATGTTTTGGGAGTTAATGTAATCAAGCGCAGCTCGGCACCTGCCTGGGTTAGTGCGTCGACCTGTGCTGGCTCCATGCGCAGCAATACGCCATTGGTTGTTTCGAGTAGCACCTGCCCATATAAGTTATAGTCAGGCGTTGGGCGGCTGAGGTGGCTCTCAGCCAGGTAATACGTGCCGGAAATCAAATCAGGGTCGATTACCCGGTACACCAATCCCGCCTTATCCAATGCCTGCTGCCCCTCCCGGTTTGCGCCAGTGAGCAAGCCTGCCTCCAGCCTGGCGTACATGGGCAGCCCGGTGGAGGCGAAGCGGGAAAGGTCATCGGGTGCGCCTAGCTCGACCAATACGAGGGCGCGTGGGTCAGCCGAGGCAGTGTTGGTTGCCTGGGCGTTGCCGGTCAGGGTGACCAGAAAGACCAGCAATGTGATAACAATAAATAAACGGTTTTTCATTGATCACACTCCTTTAATTTTTTCTAATAAATCAGGCTGGCATTTTACAAATACGGCATTTTTATTCCAGGAATGGTCTTCCAGTATTTTACTTTGTTTTTGATTAAAAACCGCACTCAGAGCTGCCTGAGTTTTGGATAGCGTATGGCAACCCATAGCCCATACAACAACGAGATGGCAGCCCCAACACCGACCGAGATGGGGGCGCCCAGCCAATCGGCCACGTACCCGGCCTGCAAGCCGCCCAGCCGGAACATGCTCTGGAAGGTCATGCTGTAAACGGCCATCACCCTGCCGCGCAGCTCGTCGGGAGTGATGAATTGCAGCAGGGTGTTCGCCAATGCGTTCTGCCACACGAAGCTGAAGCCGATGCCCAGCGTCAACACTAAGGACATAGAAAAGTTGGCTGAAAATGCGAACAACACCAGGAAGGCGGGGAAGGCCAGGTTGCCCAGGGTGAGCAGCCTGCCGCGGTGGGCGTTCGAGGGCAATGATGCCACCACCAGCGCCCCAATGACCGCCCCGACCCCGATCATGGAATACAGCAGCCCCAGCGGGAGCGCTTCAGGCGCCTGGCAGCCCATCACCAGGTTGCTCGAATTGCACAGGGCTGCCACCACCCCCTGGGCGCTTGGCTTGAGGATGTCGCTGGCAAACACAGGTAGCAGCGTGTTGTACGGCATGGACAGGAATGCACTTACCGCGATCAGGCTGACCAGCACCAGGATGGTCTGGCGCTGTAGGATGAAGCGCAACCCACCCGCCATATGACTTAACGGGCTGGTTTCCGCTGCGGTAAGCGTCTTCGGCTTGGGTAAGCCCCGCATCATCACCAGGCTGAGGATGACGGCGACGAAAGATAAACCGTTGAGAAAAAAAGCGTTGCCCTCACCGGTTGTAGCGACCAATATCCCTGCCAACGCCGGACCGATAGCACGCGCCCCGTTGAACATGGCTGAATTCATGCCGATAGCGCTGGTCAGGTCTTGCTTGCCTTCCACCATATCCACCGTGAAAGCCTGCCTGGCGGGCAAATCCACGGCTATAGCCGCCCCCAATATGAATGCCAGCAGGTACACGTGCCAGATATGCACCCTCCCACTCCAGGTGAGCCACGCCAGCAGGAAGGCCTGCACCAGCATCACCGACTGGGTAACGATGATGATGGTTCGCCTGGGGAAGCGGTCGGTGATCGAGCCTCCCCACAGCGAAAGCGGGATGAGCGGGATCAACCCGATAAAACTGATGATCCCCAATGAGGCTGCCGAGCCGGTGAGCCGGTAGACCAGCACCTGCTGTGCCATGGTCTGCATCCACGTGCCGATCAGCGAGATGCCCTGTCCGACGAACCAAAGCAGGTAATTGCGGTGTTGGAAGGCGCGGAAGGTCGCCGGCAGCCGGGTGCGCGTGTACATTTATTGCGCCAGCTTGGCTACTGTGACCCCTTCACCGCCTTCTTGATCGCCCCCAGATTCGAATGATTTCACGTGTGAGTTATGGCTTAAAGCTTCGCGGACCGCCAGGCGCAATTTTCCCGTACCCTTCCCGTGGATGATGCGCACCCACGGCAGCCCGGCCAGGTAAGCCGAGTCGATGTAACGGTCGAGGACATCCAGGGCTTCTTCGCTGCGCTGCCCGCGCAGGTCGAGCTCTATCCCGGGTGATTCGGCATACAGCTGTTTGGCTGGCGCAGGTGTCACTGCGCCCGTTGCCCTGCCAGCTGCGCCTGGGTGACTGGCAGCCATCAGCTCGCGCGCCGTGGGCAATCCATAAGCGCCTTGTACGGGCGGCGTCTCCTCACCGATCAGCTGCAGCTCCGCCAGCCTGGCGCGGATGCGCAGCACCCCCACCTGAACTTCGGCTTCCTCTTCACCCAGGGAAGAGACCACGCCTTGTGTGTTCAGCGAATGCAGGCGCACTTTATCGCCCAGGCGGACGGCACGCCTCACCGCCGAAACGCTCGCATCGGGTGAACGGCGTTCAACCGGCGCCACGACGCTATCCTGGAGCTCTTCGACCTTACCCTCGGCTTCTTCGATCACTTGCAGTGGCTGCCGGGTACGGGCAAGCTGGCGGCGCACTTCCCTCAACTCATCTTCAACCGCTTCTACCTGCTCCGCAGCTTCCTGGCGGGCTTTTTCCAGCACCTGCATACGCTCGTCTTCGATCTTTTCCAGGCGTTTTGCCAGTTCGCTGCGCAGGCTCTCGGCTTCCCGGTGCGCATTTTCGGCCGCCGTGCGGGCTTTGCGCGATAGGTCGCGCTGGCGGTGGATTTCATCCAGCAGATCTTCGGCGCGGATGTCCGCCGGGCTAAGCTCGGAGCGCGCCGTGGTGATGATTGGCTCAGGCATTCCCAGGCGCTGGGCGATCGCCAGGGCATTCGAGCGACCGGGCAGCCCAATCGTCAGGTGGAAGGTCGGGCGCAGCGTATCCAGGTCGAATTCGACGCTGGCATTCACCACACCCGGCGTGGAATGTGCGAAGGCTTTCAATTCGGGATGGTGCGTGGTGACCAGGGTGGTGATGCCCCGTTCGAGCAGGTGCGTCAGCAAGGCGCGTGCCAGGGCTGCCCCCTCCTGGGGGTCTGTGCCGGCGCCCAATTCGTCGAGCACCACCAGCGAGCGTCCGTCGGCATTTTGCAGGATGTGGATGATGTTGGTGATGTGCCCCGAGAACGTCGACAGCGATTGTTCGATCGACTGCTCGTCCCCAATGTCGGCGTAAACATTGTGGAACAGGCTGATCTCAGAGCCGGAATTTGCCGGGATGTGTAGCCCCGATTGCGCCATGAGGGCCAGCAAGCCAATCGTCTTCAGGGTGACAGTCTTGCCGCCCGTATTAGGTCCTGTGACCACCATGGCATACGTCTGGTCGTCCAGCTCGACGTCGATGGGTACTACCGTGGCGGGGTTGAGCAGCGGGTGGCGCGCCTGGTATAAGCGGATGATGCTGCCCGGGTGACGGGAGGAGGTTTTGCTGATCGGGTGCAAGGCGGGCGCGCTGGCTGACAGGCTGTCGGAATATTTAGCTTTGGCGAAACACAGGTCCAGGTCGGCCAGGCATTCGACTGTGTTAAGGATGTTGCCTGCCTGCATGCCTACCTGCATCGAAAGCTCGGTCAGGATGCGCCGTTCTTCATCTCGTTCGGCGAGCTGGAGCTCGCGGAACTGGTTGTTGTGCTCCACCACGCTCAGCGGCTCGACGAACAACGTTGCCCCCGAAGCCGACTGGTCGTGCACCACCGCCCGGATGCGCCCTTTGAACTCTGCCCGCAATGGCAGCACATAACGCCCGTCGCGCTGGGTGATCAATGCCTCCTGCAGGTAGGGCGAGGTATGCGGGTCAGACACCATGCGCTGCAGCTTGGTCATCAGCCGGTCGTGGGCAATGCGCAGGTCACGCCGGATAGTGACAAGCGCATCTGAAGCGCTGTCCAATATCTCGCCCCGCTCGGAGATGGCGCGCGTGATCCCATCCACCAGGCCCAGCTGGGTGGGGATTTGTGAGGCGATGGCAAACAGGGTCGGGAATTGCCCACCCAGTCGCTCGAAAGTGCGCACCAGGTTGCGCGCCGCCACCAGGGTCGACTTGATGTCGAGCAGGTCTGTGGGCGCCAGCACGCCGCCATGCGCTGCCAGATCCACAGCCTGGCGAACGTCGCGCGCCCCCCCGATGGTGAGGTCCGGGCGGGTGACCAGCATATGCACCGCCTCGCTCGTTTCCGCCAGGCGGCGGTTGGCTTCGTCGATATGGTCGACCGGCTGGAGCTGGTGTGCCTTTTCGATCGAAGCTGCGAAGGCGCAGTAACTAGCCAGGCGTTCCAATACCTTGGGAAACTCGAGGGTGTGTAAGGTTTTTGCATCCATGAATATTTTATTGTCCAAAATACAGACAATCAGGGAGTGTACCACAGGAGGTTGGCACGAGGAGGAGCGATTTGCCTTATAATCAGATATTTAGATCAGGAGGCGCGCGTATGCAATACACCTATGCAGTCTTGGGGTCCGGCCGGCAGGGCACAGCCTCGGCTTACGACATGGCCCGCTGGGGAGAAGCCGGGCGGGTGGTGCTGTGCGACGTGGATTTATTGGTTGCCGAGCGTTCAGCCCGGCGCGTGAACAAGCTGGTCGGGGCAAACGTGGCAGAAGCCATGCAGGTGGACGTCACCGATAGCGCCGCAGTGGAGAAGGCGTTGAGGGGTGTGGATGCCTTCGTCAGTGCCGTGCCATATTACTTTAATCTGGGCATCACCCGCCTGGCCGTCAAGGTGAGAGCCAGCATGTGTGACCTGGGCGGCAACACGGATATCGTCAAGCAGCAGCATGCTTTTGATGCCCAGGCACGCGCTGCCGGCATCAGCATCATCCCCGATTGTGGGCAGGTGCCAGGGCTGGGCACGTCGCTCATCGTCTATACCATGGGGCTCTTGGATGAAGTCAGCGATGTATTCATGTGGGATGGAGGCCTTCCACAAAACCCGCAGCCGCCCTTCAACTATCTGCTCACTTTCCACATCGCCGGGCTGACCAACGAATATGCCGAGCCCGGCATCTTCCTGCGCGATGGCAAGATTACCCTGGTGGAGCCGATGACCGAGCTGGAGAGCGTGGAATTCCCCGATTCGGTCGGCACACTGGAGGCTTTCGTGACCGGCGGTGGGACGAGCACCATGCCCTGGACTTTCGAAGGCAAGCTGCGCACCTTGCAAAACCTCACCCTGCGCTACCCGGGGCACCTTGAGAAATTGCGCGCCTTCTGGGATTTGGGGCTGTGGGATTTAAAACCGGTCCGAGCGGCTCAGCACGAGGTGGTCCCACGTGACGTCTTCCATGCCCTGTATGAGCCCAAGGTCACATTTCCAGGCGACCCCGAAAAATCGAGGGATATTGTCTTCGTGCGCGTCAAAGCCGTTGGTAAGAAGGCCAGTCAGCCTGCCGAGGCACTGGTCGAGCTGGTGGACCGCTTCGATGAGAGCACCGGTTTTACCGCCATGGAACGCACCACCGGCTGGGATGCGGCCATCGTGGCGGAGATGATGGCACACAGGGTTACCCCGCGTGGGGCGGGCGGCGTGGAAGCCTTCGTGCCGGCAGGTCCGTTCATGGATGAGCTGCGCCGGCGAGGCTTTCACATCCTGGAGAAAGTGGGTTAGGAGCTGCTTGATTACCGTATGAAGATTTGCTGGCAGTGGATCAGGGGCGTTGGCGTGCTCCTGCTGGCTGCAGTGGGGATGCTCTCGGGCGCGCGACCGGCGAGCGCCTTCGAACCGGGTAAGGATTATTGGTTCGTTGAAACGCTATCGGTAAGCGAGGTGGCACTGCCGGCCGGGGTGGTCATCCGCGCATCCGACCCGGCAAGCAGCCCACGTGGCAGCCTCATCCTGGAGAACCAATCGGAGACGCTGCTCTTCGTGCTCTCGTTGAATTATAAGGATGCGCTGGTGATGGCGACCCCCGACCCGGATTGGAAAGCCCGCCTAAACCTCGCCCACGAGGTGGCATCCTACCTGGTAGCGCCTAACCGCCCTGCCTATCTAAATTTGGAAGCCCTCACCGACCTTGATCCTCAC
>Ga0154818_1040_pt1 | contig 16856 bp, 16 predicted proteins | sample Rifle2008BG16ft_FD_116122 | JGI IMG/M metagenome (GOLD analysis project Ga0154818, IMG submission 116122) | Chloroflexi bacterium RBG_16_54_11 | reverse complement strand
TTTTGGGCGCCGACGGTCTTGCGGACGTTGATGTTGTTCCAGGCCGCCCCTTCCAGCAGGACGTTGGTTGTCGTTGGCTTGTTTGGAGCTATCTGACGGGGAGGCGTTTCAAATTCGTTTGCATCAGCGCTACCGGGAGCGTCGTAGACTTCTGATTCGGCTCCACCCATCACACCCGCGATGGAGAGGGAACCTGCAGTGTCGCACACCAGGACGGTGAACGGGTCGAGGGAGCGATCCATGCCATCCAGGGTGGTGAGTCGTTCTCCGGGGAGGGCAGTGCGGGTGATGATGGTGGGAGGGTTGCCTGCGGCGCGTCTGACCAGCACGTCATAGTCAAAAGCGTGCAGGGGTTCACCCACTTCGAGCATGGCGTAGTTGGTGACATCGACGATGTTGTTGATCGGCCGCATCCCCGCCAGCTTGAGGCGGCGTTGCACCCAATACGGGCTGGGCTTGATGGTGACGTTTTGGATCAAGCCGAGCACGAAACGTGGATTAAGCTCGGGGTTGGTGATCTCAATCGAGGCTTTGGTCGATATCTCCGGTCCGCCTGTAGGGAACTGGAAGAAATCCGCCGGGATGTGCAACGGCTGACCGGTCAAAGCAGCAACTTCGCGTGCCACGCCCAGGATATTGGCAGCGCGGGCGGTATTCGGCAGGATGTTGACGTCGAAGACTGCATCACCGATGTAGTCCACCAGCGGGATGCCGACCGGAGCATCGTCGTCCAGGATGATCACCCCTTCATGGTCATCCGAGATGCCGAGCTCTTTTTCGGAGCAGATCATCGAGTAGGATTCAATCCCGCGGATTTTCGCCGGCTTGAGGGTGGTGATCACCTGCCCCGGCTGGTGTCCGTCGTAGATGCGGGCTCCCTGGCGGGCATACGCTACTTTTAGTGGCTGCGGCAGGGGTCCAAGCCCCTTGTATGGGTAAAGGTTGGGTGCCCCGGTCAAGACGATTTGTTCTCGCTCTCCATCGAACAGCCGGCACAAGACCAGGCGGTCGGCATTGGGGTGCGGCATTACCTCGATGACGCTGGCGGTGACGATCTTATCGGGCTCCCAGGACAGGCCGGAGAGCAGCGATTCCGAATTTTCAGTTACGCTTGCGTGACCTGCCAGGCTCGATTGCGGGAGTGGAAGGCCGATGTAGTCGATGTGCTCCACTTCCAACCCCGCCATGGTCAGGAGTTGTGCAAGCTCGGGAAGTGGCAGCGTGATTTCAACAAAGTCTTTCAACCAGGAAATGGGGATTTTCATATATTCCTCCAGGTATTTAGGTACTTAGGTACTCAGGCGATTAGGCACTTAGGCGATCAGGCACTTAGGAATCTACGAATCCTGAGTTTCGGTCTTCATTTTCTTGTTCAATCTCAAGAAGATAATGGGAGGGATCATCCTGTATTCGATGGGCACTTCCAGGTTCGTTATCTCCGCGCTTGCTTTTCTTGAGGAAAGAAATATACCCGTTCAGCAGGCGGCGTAATTCCTGGATATCACTCTCTGATTTTGAATATGCATCTTTCGAAATATAGCCTAATTCATATGCTAGAGAGAGGTGTGTATACGTCTCCTCTAATGAGCCTCGGGCCAAATAGCAAAATCGTACTCCTTCCTGGTAGTAATATCGTCCATAACCTTCTGCGATATTTGCAGGTATGCTTTGAGCTGAACGCCGCATCTGCATCCCTAACGCCCATTTCTCATCCTTTGGAAGTAGTGGAATTATCTGCTGTTGTACGTGTATGGCAAAAGCCATTGCTTTCTGCCATACAATTAATGTTTCGATCCCTTTATCTTCAGACATACAGTTTTTTCCTGATTCACTTAAACATCAATTTCTAGCTGATTACCTGATCATTGATCACATATTCACCCAATTACCTGATTACCTATTCACTAATTACCTTTATATCAAAACTGTTCCAAAAACCTCATATCATTCGCCCAGAAGTTGCGGATGTCTTCGATGCGGTGTTTGAGCATCATGATGCGTTCGGTGCCCAACCCAGCGGCGAAGCCGGAAAATATACTGGGATCATAACCGCCATTCTGGAGCACCACTGGGTGCACCATTCCACAACCTCCGATCTCCAGCCAACCCGTGCCGGCGCACACACCACAGCCCTCACCGCCACACAAGAGGCACTCGAAATCATATTCCGCACTCGGCTCGGTGAAAGGGAAGTGCGAAGCGCGGAAGCGCGTGCGGATACTTGGTCCCAACAGGCGGCGTGCGAAATCGCTCACCGTGCCCTTCAAATCACCCAGGCTGATGTCCTTTCCCACCACGAGCACTTCGAGCTGGTTGAACTGGGTCTCCTTGCGGGCGCTGATCTGCTCGTAGCGATAGCACATGCCCGGAAGGATGGCCCGGATGGGCTCGGGAGCATATTGCCGCATGACGTGGATTTGCCCGGGAGAGGTATGCGGGCGAAGGGAGACGTTGGGCATGCTGGTATAGAAGGTATCCCACATATCGCGGGCAGGGTGGTGGGGCGGCATGTTGAGCAGCTCGAAGTTGTATTCGTCGGTTTCGACCTCTGGAGAGCGATAAACCTGGAAGCCCATGTCGACAAAAGCGCGTATGACCTGCTGCAGTGAGTTGTTGGCCGGATGCAGCCGGCCGATGGGGATCGTCCGCCCCGGCAGCGTGACGTCTAAACGCTCGAATTGCAACGAACGTTGTAGAGCTGACTGGTGTAAGGCTGCCAGGTGGGAAGAATGAGCCGCCTCCAAGGCGCGCTTGACTTCATTCGCACGCCTGCCGATGACCGGTCGTTCTTCTTTAGACAGCCTGCCCAGCTGGTCGAAGACCAACATGAGCGGGGCGGACCGCCCCAAATGGGCGATACGCCAGGCTTCCAGGCTGGCATCATCTTGGGCCGATTCCAACCCCAGTAGTGCGTTGCGCTCGATTTGATCCAAATCTGCTAACATAGACACCTCCAAATCAATATCCTTTTCATCAAACCGGAATCAAGTCGAGAACGGTTCGATGAATCAAAAATCCCGTCCCATCAAGGGACGGGATGGATCTCCCGCGGTACCACCCTTGTTGGTCGCAATTGCGACCCGCTCCACCCGACGGCCATTTGGCAATCGGTCCCCTGGGTAACGCCTGGGTAGCGTTCCTGGCTACTAGTTGGCAATCCATTCACCCGGACAGCTCGGGAGGGAACTTCACTGGATTTCTGCCTGGCGGGGTCTCAGTCTGTGCCCGGCGCCTCCCTGTCGGTTTCGAACCAGCTACTTTCCTCTTTCAAAGCCTTTGTATCTTGTTCCCCCTATTATCCGCAAATGTGAGCTTCTGTCAAGAGCTCGGCTATTAGGTTCAGATCCAATTTCGGGCAAGGCTCTATTGGTGGTTATTTTGAAAAGCCCTAATGTTGAAATATCGTCTAATTGGAGATAGCGGGAGCATGAAGACGCCACAGGTTGCCACGCCGCAAGAAGCAGTGCAACCGCGAAGTCACTGCAGGAGTGCTTGCGGCTTACCACCAAGTACGGGTGGTATCCCGCAATGACGAGGTGTTTTCGTAATCAAACCATGCGATAGCAAGAGGGATTCCCGCCCACTCCAGAACGAGTTTGAATTGCGAGTATAATCTAGCCAATGGGCAAACGCTATTTATTGGTTCTTCTGATCACCCTGTTCACCCAGTTAATATTCTCTGCCTGCCGAACCAACAACCACGTTACGACCGACACTCCAGGTGCAAGGATCACATCTGAGACGAAGGAGGCTTCGCCAGAACCAACCCGGACACCCTTACCATCTACGCCCACGCCTACGCCCACTCCAATCCCGTTGGCTGCCATCGTTAATGGCGAGGCGATCAGCATGGACGAATTCCAGGCGGAACTCGACCGTTTCGAGGCTGCTACTCAAATAACTGGCACGATTCTGGCATCAGACACGCACAGGACCGTCCTGGATGAGCTGATCGACCAGACCTTGCTCGCCCAGGGCGCAGCGGAGAGTGGTTTCCTCGTGGATGAGAGCATGCTACAATCCAATATAGACTCACTGGAGACCCAGCTTGGGAGTGCCCAAGCATTACAAGACTGGCAAACGGCGCATGGCTATTCAAGCGAGGATTTTCGGAAAAGCTTAAAGCGTGCGGTGGAAGCTGCCTGGATGCGCGACAAGATCACCGCGGGTGTGCCGGAGACAGCCGAGCAGGTGCACGTGTTTCAAATCCTTTTTGCAACTGCCGTTGCTGCAAATGAAGTGTATGGTTTATTACTATCCGGAGACGATTTCCTCGAGCTGGCTACCCGGTTCGAGCCGGAGACGCGCGGAGATTTGGGAAGGTTCCCCCGCGGTTATTTACAGGATGCTACCATCGAGCAGGCCGTGTTCGCCCTGCAACCCGGGCAGTACAGCCAGGTGGTCGAGACCGAGATCGGGTTCCACATCCTGTATGTGGCGGAAAGAGATCCGAACCACGCCTTGCAACCGGATGCGAGAAGCGCATTACAGCGGCAAGCCTTACAGGAATGGATCAGAGAGCGAAGAGTGCAAAGTGAGATCCAAATTTTTTTGCCATAGGGCCAACGACTAGGGGAGATCACGTATGGATACATACGAAATATCCTTTGCTCCAGAACCACCCCGCAGGAAACGGACACCTGCGTTAGTGTGGAACGTCTTAACCATCCTGGTTTTGGTGACCACCCTATGTGTCATATCGGTATTCTTACTGATCTTCGTCGATCCGAACAGCAGTCTGAATCCATTTCCACCGTCCACACTGTACCCAACCCTGGTGCCCCCCACCGCAACGGTGACCCCACGCATCACCATGGTGCCGTCCTGGACACCGACCGAAGCCAATCCGGGATTGGTGGCGTATCAACAAGCGAGCCAGACTCCCATTAGCACGAACACTCCCGGGGTGACCTCAATGGATATAGAACCTGCGGTGGCAACTCCTGCCGGCGGTTTCGCATTTATTACGCAACAAAGCAGCCCCTCTCAAATCGCCTGGACGACTTTTCACCCGGATGCGGGGTGTGAGTGGACAGGCATCGCCGGGCAGGCTACCAGCCTCAACGGAGAAGCTGTGCGGGGGCTGTTCGTCCAATTGGGTGGCTCTTTACCAGGCACCGAATCCATCGATAAGCTGACCATGACCGGGCTGGCAGATGAATATGGCCCGGGCGGGTTTGAGTTCATATTAGCCAGCAGCCTGGTGGCTACGAATGGCACGTTGTGGATCCAATTATTGGACCAACAAAACCTACCGATATCCGACCGGGTTTATTTTGAAACTTTCAATGATTGTGAAAAAAACCTGGTGATCATTTACTTCGACCAGGTGCGGTAATACCTTAACCCCATAAATCTTTCATGTAAAGGGCATCGTCTTCCATGACGGGGCTTTCACACAAGATCCTGCCCCGGCAGCGGAACGTTTTCAGTGCTTTGAAAAGCCCTTCCAGGTCCAGGTCTGAATCCTTCAATAAAAGGTGTTCTTTTTCCCCTTTTTCACCGTACTTTATGCCGGATAGATGGATGTGTAGATGGGAGAGGGATTCATCCCCCAGGGTCTTCGCATACCGTTCCAGGATTTTGGAGAATTCTTTATAAGAATTTATCGAGCCATCTCCCGGGCGAGCGTGCAAGTGAGCAAAATCGATGCATGGCTTGACCGCCGGTATGGCTTCAGACATGGCAAGCGTGTCTTCGAACGACCCAAGCATGGCAGATTTACCCATGGTCTCGGGGCGTAAGGTGACCGGATTACCGGCTGCGTGAAGCTCCTCCACGCAACCCGCCAGGCGTTGGATGGCAAGTGGCAATATCTCTGAAGCTGGTTTTCCAAAGTAGGAACCGGGGTGAAAGACGATGTCCGTCGCTCCGGCCAGGTTGCCGTAAATGGCGGCATCCATCAAACGCTTGCGCGATTTGATCCACTCATCATCGCTGGCGTTGAGGTTGATATAGTATGGGGCGTGGACGCTGATGAGCACATCCTGCCCTGCTCCGGTACGTTTAATAGATGCACAAGTCTGTTCTGTCACCCTGACGGATTGTACCCAACCCAGCTCCAGCGCATCCAAGCCGAGCTCCTTCAGGCGTAAGATTGCACCAACGCTGCCGCCGGGTTTTTTGGGAGTGGAAATCGGTGAGCCGACTGTTCCAAAACGGATGGAATTTGTCATAAGTGCCTCAAAACAAGGATTGAACGAATGACCATAACGGGGGACCCAGGATCAAAAGACCGATGGCGATACTGGTGATGGCAGCGATCAGGACCGCGGCTGCGCCTACGTCCTTGCCCACCCGGGCAAGCTCGTGGTGTTGGTTGTTGGAAGCTAAGTCGACCACCGCTTCGAGGGCAGTGTTGAGAAATTCGGCTATCCACACCAGGGCAATCGCCAGCAAGATCGATGCCCAGCTGGTGGCATTGATGCGCAGGAGGAAAGACATCAGGATGACCAGCACACTGACCAGCATGTGGATCCAGGCATTGCGTTGGGTGCGTATGACAACCCACCAGCCTGAAAGGGCATACCTGAACGCCTTGATGCGTGTGACGAAAAAATCCTTGATCGACTCGGTTATCGTCATAGCGTGTTTTTCAACTTGACCCCAAGTTGGGTCAAGATAATGTCTTGGGCTGCCTGCATCTTCTTTTTATCGGCTCGCTTGAGATGATCGTAACCGAGCAAGTGCAGCGTTCCATGGACCACCAGGAGTTGTAATTCGTCTGCCAACGAATGCCCCCCGGCAAGCGCCTGGTCTTGGGCGCGCGGGAGGGAGATGATCACATCTCCAATGTAGGTGGAGTGTGTATCAGGATCAGTTTCACCTGAAGGAAATGAGAGCACGTCGGTGGGTGCATCGATATTCCTGTATGTGTGGTTCAGCTGCTTTAATAGCGTATCGTTACCGATGACGATACTCAGCCCTGCCCGTGGAGAGGTATTTTCAGCCTCCAGGACAGACTGGGCTGCGTTCAGTAATAAGGATTTTTCCACAGGAAGCCTGACAGCTCGTTTAACTTGAAGGTTGATCATGGCTCTGAGTGGTTCAATCAGCCTGTTTCGTCTTGAGGGGAGGTTTGCTCAAGCGCATGAGATGCGGGAGGCGTTTCGCCATCCGGTATGCGATATGAAACCGGGCGGGTTTTTATATCATTTTCCGATTTAGGGTACACTATGCGCGGATGGTAAACCCCACGCAGAGTGGAAACGAATGAATCGGTGACCCGCTCCAAATTGTTCAGGGTCAGCTGGGTGCCATCGAGCTCGCCGAGCTCCAATTTATCTTTCACGACGCTCTTGATCAATTCTTGCAGCTCGTCTTCATCCCTGGGCTTTTCGGCCCGCACGCGCGCTTCGCTGGTATCTGCCAGCATGAGCAAAGCGACCTCCCGCGTGGCAGGTTGCGGGCCTGGGTAGCGGAATTTGCTGATATCGACACCATTCTTGTTCATATTTCCCAGCTCGAGCGCCCGGCTGTACTGGTAGCGAGTGATGGTGGTGCCATGATGTTGCTCGATGAACTCGACCAACTGGCGCGGCAAGTGATATTTACGAGCAAGCTCGACACCATCCGGGACATGCCGGATGATTACAGCGGCGCTGGTTTCAGGGTCCAGGTCATTGTGAGTGTTTATGCTGCCGGGGAGCTGGTTTTCAATGAAGAAGAAGGGATTTAGTATCTTGCCGATATCATGGTATAGGGCGCCTACGCGCGCCAGCATCGCATTTGCCCCGATGGATTCCGCTGCTTGCTCGACGAGATTTGCGAGCTGGAGGCTGTGTTGGTAAGTGCCTGGCGCGTTCCGCAGTAGCAACTGTTGGAGAGGGTGATCGGGGCGTGAAAGCTCGATTAGCTGTAGAGCTGTGGTCTGTCCTAAAAATTGAGCCAGGTAGTAATGGAGAATCAATGCGATGCTAACAGAAGCAACGCCATTGATGATTGCCGCCAGGGTGAGGGTAGCCAAACCGATCCAATCTGCTGTCGGTTGGTTAATCCGGAAAACAACAGCCACGGTCGCCCCGGATATGGCAATAGCAGCACCTGCCCAAAAGAATGAAGTAAGTCGCTGAGCTTTCTTCAATATAAATATGCCAAATATACTGCCCAATAGATAATACAGGGTGAGCACATGCGCGTCAGGGAGGTTGTAGGGGATCAGGAAAGCCAGGGGCACCACCGAGATGATTGCCAGCTCTGCAGAAAATAACGCTGAGATGGTTAATGCAAAACCCATCACCGGGTAAACGTACGGTATGACGGCATGCCCTGGGATGAATAGCCTGGCGACAACCAGGAAAAACAGGAAAAGCACCAGGATCACGGTGAGTTTTCTCATGCCCAGATCACCGGTGAACGTTCTAGGATGGTGGCGGACATATAATATGAATACACAGGTTGACAACAAGGTCAATCCCACTGCACTGAAAATATCCTGCCAGCGGTTTTGTGGCTGGGCGAGCCCGTACTGTTGCAGGGCTTCATAATCAGTCACGTTGATCACCCTTCCACCTTGTACGATGGTCTCGTCGGTCATAAATGACCGCATGACCGGGGTGACGTTCTCCCGTGCTAGCTGCCGGGCTGTTTCGGTCAATTCCTGGCTGTACAGGCTGTTGGGAACAATGAACGCCTGGACCAGCGTGCTGATGATTGTGGACTGGTCATCAGGGAATGACAGGCTGACCAGCGAGGGTATCTTTTGCTGGGCTGTGGCAAGATTATCAGTACGGATGGGTTCGCGCATCACCTGGTCCAATATCGAAGTCGTTTCCTGCGATACGCTTTGCCAACGCGCGTCCCCCAACGATAGGATGCCCCTGATCGTGTCTCGACTGAGCTGGACGCCATCCAATGCTGCCAGGTCGCTGGTTTTTTGCTCCAGGGATGAAAACTCGTCCGCACGAACCGAGTTAATATAAATCAATGTATTGTGCAGGCGCTCCAGCTGCTGCCGGGCGATGCTGGTATCCACCGGTGAGTAAACTAAGGAGACTTCGGCAGCAGCTGCGTCTTGCTGCCGGGCAGTCAGGACCTGACTATTGAATGTTATGGTATGCGGGGCGTGGATGTCATAAGGCGCGACGTCTCCCACGCTGAGAGGAGGCGTAGTGATACTCCCGATGATGGGGATTAACAACGCCAACAGGATAAACCCGCCGAAAACCAGGAAGATCGACCCCAGGAAGAAATGACGCCGGGTTAGTTTTAAAGCAGACACGTTTTATTGTAGCAACCTTCGAACCACCTGGCTCGCTTGATCACCGGTCGCCCGACCCTGCAAGCGAGGCATGAGGATTTTCATCACCTTGCCCATCTCACGGATTGAGGTAGCTCCAGCTTCAACGATGGCTTCCCTGACCATACTCTCCAATTCTTCCTGGGAAAAGGCTGCGGGTAAATAACTCTGGAGAATCTTCATCTCCTCCTCAGCCTGGGCCACGAGCTTAGGGCGATTCGCCCTTTCCGCATCGGCAATCGCTTCGCGACGGACTTTTATCTCCTTTTGAATGATGCCCAGATAGGCTGCCTCGTCCATGTGAGCGCCTTTTTCGACTTCAGCTAGCTTGATGGCAGATAATGCCATGCGCAATGTACTTTTACGGATTTCTTCTCCATGCCGCAGGGCGTCTTTTAGGTCGGACTGGAGAGTAGATTTTATATCCATGGGGATTTCAAATTTCCTGGTTCTCGATAGGATGGTATTTTGATTATAACGTATCTTGTGAACTCAGGAACTCAGATTAATCTTTAACGATTTCACCCACCAAAGCGCCGTTTCGCATGCCTGTGATGTGTACATCCATAAGCTGGTTATAGCAGGGCACCGAAGAGTTTGCCCGCAGGCGTAAATAGTTATCTGATAGACCACTTAATTCCCATTGGCCTGCGCTGACAGGGACAGCCTTCTCCCATAGCACCTGGATTTTACATCCCAAATGCCTGGCCATATACGTGGTTGAGCTATCTTGCACTATCGCCCGCATCCTGGCATTGCGCTCCCTGGCTATGGCGTTTGGAACCTGGTCAGGTAAACTCGCAGCAGGAGCGCCAGACCGGGCTGAATAAGTGAATACGTGCCCACCGGCAAATTCCATCTCTTTTACGAAAGCTGAGCTCTCGGAAAATTCAGCCTGGCACTCACCGGGAAAACCGGTGATGACATCGGTGGTGATTGCCACACCTGGGATGGTTGCGCGTGCCGCCTGGACCAGCCTTGAAAATGATCCTGCGGTGATGCGACGTCCCATCCGATTCAACGTTGCCTGGCTGCCCGACTGCAAAGGCAAATGCAGGTGACGGCATAGGCGAGGGTCCTGCCAAAGCTCGAAGAATTCAGGGGCAATATCCCAGGGTTCAAGGGACGACAGGCGCAGGCGAGGTGTATCGGTATCAGCCAGGACGGTGTTCAGGAGGGCGGAAAGATGTGAAGGGGAGGCGAAGTCATATCCCCACGAACCGAGGTGCACACCGGTCAAGACGATTTCCCTGGCGCCTCCCTCCAGGGCTGATTGGATGTCTTGGAGGACCGCACCGATCGGGCGGCTTTTGCCGCTGCCACGCGCCAGCCTGGTGATGCAATAGGTACAATGATTATCGCAGCCATCTTGTACCTTGATGAAGGCGCGCGTTCGAAGGCGCGATCCAGGGATGGGCTGCCTTCGCACGGTTTGGTTAAAAAATCCTTCAACCGGGAGATCCAAGACGAGTGGGACGAGGTTGTCTTTATCCGGGTTGGCAACCACCTGGGTAACGCCGGGAATCTGAAGCGCTTCACCCGGATTCAACGTGGCCCAGCAGCCGGTAACGATGAGCCTGCCCGATCCACCGCGGGCAGCCTGGCGGATCTTCTGGCGCGAGTCTGATGCGGCAGCCGAAGTGACCGTGCACGTGTTGATCACCACCAGGTCTGCAGCATTGACGTCGGAGGTAAGCCCCAGACCTGCCATCCTGAATTGGCGGGCATAATTTTCCAGCTCACTTTGGTTGAGCCGGCAACCCACCATATCTAAAAAAACTTTCATTTTACTTACGGTCTATTCACCGCTAAATTATCAAAAAGGATATCAGCTCCGGCTGTGTCGAAGGTGCCGGCGATCAAACCAACGTTACCGGCGGTGTAATCTGCATCGGTCTGTTGGTCCACCTGGGAACCATTAACGTACAGGGTGAGGGTCGACCCAACACAGTCAAAGCGGATATGGTTGGTGGCAGCACCCTGGGTTATCTTATCGCTTTGGAGCAGGTTTTCACTGCCTAGGATATTACCGCCATCGCTGGTCATTTTCATGATCCCATAATATCCATCGCTGCTTATTACGCCATAATAAAACTTGTCCACGTCGGTATAGCGGCAGATGATGCCAAAGTCATTGTCATCTGGTCCACCGTTCTTGGTCGCATCCGCCTCGATACGCACATCGGTGAAGCTTTCCTTACCAGGATTCGCCCACGCATCGCTATTGGTATCATTAACGATTATTCGATACGCCTCATTGTAATAATCCGTCGTCCGGGAGGTCTCGCTGACTTGATCCCATTTTTTATTGTTATCGGAGAAATCGTCCGAAAATAAGACATCACTTGGGGTGCTCCTGGAAACCAGGCTGGAACAAGCCAGGCTTGCCAGGGTTAATGCGAGTAGGACATATAAAAAGCGCATCGATTTCATTCATGCAACTCCTCGTTTATATGATTTGGGATGGATTTTACCATTTACGGAAGAAGGATTTTATAACAATATTGCAAGCTTAGCGTGCTCTATGTGGGTCGTCTATCTGATCAAGTATGCCCGAGTACGAGGCTGGCGGTGAATGTCTCGCTCAGTGGTTCAAGGGTAATAATACTCCAGCATCCTTTTGGCTTGCGCAGCGATCCACGAATCAGGGTCGATCAATTGAGCCAGGCTTAGCCATTGGTGCGCCATTTCTGACTCACCAAGATATAGGTAGGCAGTTCCCAGGTGCAGGTAGGCGGGAGAAAATGTGGGGTCAACCAGTAAGGCATGCAGTGAGAAGCGTTCGGCGGATTGATAATCCAGGAGCGCCAGCATCACCTGGGCCATGACGTCCAGCGAACTGGCTGCGTCAGGATCGAGGGCGATAGCCTGCCGGGCGGCCGGGAGAGCCAGCTCCCGGATTTGGATTTGGTATTCAAGGGCGAACTCGGCCAACAGGCGATAAAAAAGGGGCTCCCGGGGGTTGAGCCGGATGGCTGCTTCATAGACCGATTGAGCTGCCGGCAGGTCGCCCGCCTTTGCCAGGATATTGGCAAGCTCGGAATACAGGAAGGGATCATCGGGGCTCAAGCTGACGGCATGCTCCAGGTAGTCGGCAGCCTGTTCATATTCCTCGTGCCGTTCCCAATACAACCCCAGAAACGTATTGGCAAGGATTGAATTAGCATCGATCTGTAAGGCATGTTGCAGCTCATAGAAACCTGATATAGAGACTGAGCCTGACTCCTGGACGGACATTTGCCCGCGCGCCTCACCGAGGAACGCCCAGGCATCGGCGTAATCGGGCCGTAGATCGACCGCGTGCAGGAACGCTACACGTGCCAATTCCCAATCCCCTGAATTGGCGAGCTGGCGCCCGGCGATCAGGAATGTATAGGCTGGCTCATCGAAGAGGCTGGCAGTGCGGATCTTGTCATGCAAGTCACGCGCCTGGGTTGCGCGAACCGGATCGATCTGGGCAGCTTGAATTAAAAAAGGTAGCGCCTGGATGGGGTGGGTGGCTGCGTACAACGAGCCGATCTGGTAATAAAGGGGGATGTCGGACGGAGTGAGGGCAAGCAGGTTTTGAAGCGCCACCAGGGCGGCGTCATAATCGCGGCGTTGAAGATACAGGTTCGCCAAACGCTCATACACCTGGCTGGTGCCACCCGACTCGCCGAGATGCTTCCAAATCGCTTCCGCCATCCACGCCTCACCGTCCTGGAGGTACGCATCGCCTAATAAGACCTTATCGTCGTAACTTAGACGAGAGAGAGTGCCTGGACGCTCGAAATATAAGATGGTTGCCTTCGGGTCGCTGGCCTCCAGAGCCAGTCGACCGGCTTGAATGTTCAGGTCGGACCGCCATGGAAAATACAAGCCTGCAGAAGCCAGGTCCTCAGAAGCACTGAGCAGATTTCCCCGGGCGATGGATTGGTTGGCAAGCAGCAAATAGCGTGTTGCAGCACGCGGATAGGGCGTGAGCCCGAGGAGGGTAACCATCAGGCCCACCAGGAAGATGCGTAGGTAATTGCTTGCCGGAGATTCACTCATGACTCAGTTAGATTATAGTGCAAAAGAGTTGGATTGTTTGCCATAATCAAGCGTCGATAGTACGATGGGGACGTTCGAATACTGACCGGCAAAAGACAGTCGCGGGCTAGGGGCATGATTTATAATGGGGTTATCAATCTCACGTTGGAGGAATTGCATGGATTTCGAATTAACTGGTGAACATCGCATGGTTCAGCAGATGGTGCGCGATTTTGCTGAAAAGGAAGTTGCCCCGATCATCAAGGAATTTGACCGGGCTCAAGAAATGGCTCCGTTCATCCTGCCACGCATGGGGAAATTAGGTATCCTGGGTATCTGCCTGCCCGTCCGGTATGGAGGGCAGGGAATGGATTACATATCGCTTGGGTTAGCCAGCGAGGAGCTGGAAGTGGTGGACAGCACCCTGCGGGTGGTACTATCCGTCCACATCGGGCTCAACAGCCTGGCTTTATTCCAGTGGGGCAGTGAGGACCAAAAACAACGCTTTTTGGTGCCTCAAGCCCGGGGGGATAAAATCGCTTGTTTCGGCCTCACTGAGCCAGGGGCGGGCTCAGATGTGGCGGCAATCACCAGCACTGCCCGTCGCGCCGGCGATGAATACGTCTTGAACGGGGAGAAGATGTGGATCTCGCTGGCGACCAAGGCCCACCATTGCCTATGGGTTGGAAGGACGAATCCCAATGCAGCTGACCCCCACGAGGGTCTGTCCGCCTTCATCGTCGAGCTGGATCGCCCCGGTGTGACGACCGGCGACCTGCACGGGAAACTGGGCATGCGGGCAGGCTCTACCGGTTGGATTAATTTCCAGGATGTGCCCGTACCGGCCGACCAGAGGATCGGTGAAGAGGGGGAGGGCTTCAAGATTGCCATGTCGTGCCTGGATAACGGCAGGTACACAGTAGGGGCCGGGGCGACCGGTCTCATCCGGGCCAGCCTGGAGGCGAGCATCAAGTACGCCAAAGACCGCAAAGCCTTTGGGCGTGAGATCGCCAAATACCAGCTCGTTCAGCAGAAAATCGCCCGCATGGTCCAATCTTACGAGGTGGCAAGGTTGTTGTACTTGCGCGCCGGCTGGATGAAGAACCAGGGATTGCGTAACACGCGGGAGACCTCATTGGCGAAGTGGTTTGCCACGGACGAATCGTTCGATGCAGCCTCCGAGGCGATCCAGATCCATGGGGCTTATGGCTATAGCGATGAATATAACGTCGAACGGTATTTGCGCAATTCTCGAGGCGCGATCATCTACGAGGGGACGAGTGAAATCCACCAATTAATGCAGGCAGGATACGCATTAGGGATGAGGGAAGATACCTCCTTGCGGTGCGAGTTACCCGCATATGATGTGGAGGCGTGGCAATAGCAATATTGGGTAAAAACGCAGTATAATAAATAAGACCACCCGGATCGTTGACGACCGGGATGAGTGTAAGCAAACCAAATCGAATAACTATTTTTGACCCCTACCATAAGAATGAAAGGAGGGTACCATGTCAAGTAAACAATCCTCAGCAACTCCCCATACGGAAGATAGGAAGAAGGTCACCGTTAATCTCGTCCAAGAGATGAAACGGCGCGGTGAGCCGATCAGCATGCTCACTGCTTATGATTACCCGACTGCCCTGATCATGGACCAGGCAGGATTGAATATCATCCTGGTGGGAGATTCGCTGGGAATGGTGGTCTTGGGTTACGAGAACACCCTGCCAGTAAGCATGGATGAGATGATCCATCACTGTAAAGCAGTTGCGCGCGGCGCAAAATATGCCCTTTTGGTGGGTGACATGCCATTCATGTCATACCAGGCTGATGCAGCCGATGCGGTACGGAATGCGGGTCGCTTCCTCCAAACAGGCGGGATGAATGCCATTAAATTGGAGGGAGGCAGGGAACGCGCCGAGACGATCCGGGCAATCGTAAATGCAGGCATCCCCGTGATGGGTCACCTGGGATTGACTCCTCAGAGCGTACACAAATTGGGTGGCTATCGCCCGCAAGGTCGTGATGCTGAAGCGGCATTACGCCTGGTGGAGGATGCGCAGATCCTGCAGGAGGCGGGTTGTTTCAGCCTGGTGCTCGAATCCATACCCGGGAAGTTGGCAAAGCTGGTGTCGGGGCGCCTGGATATCCCTACCCTTGGGATTGGCGCAGGCGCCGGCTGTGATGGGCAAGTATTGGTGACGCATGATTTACTGGGCATCTTCGAACGTTTCACACCCAGGTTTGTCAAGCGTTATGCCCATCTGGCTGAAGAAATGAGGCGGGCTTTTAATGAGTTCAATGATGAGGTCAAGACGCATGCCTTCCCTGGAGCTGAGCATACGGTGGAGATGAGCGATGACGAATGGCAATGCCTGGAGGAGAGGCTCAGCCAGGAAGGCTCACTCTTCATGCTGCGTGACCGGGCTGTGAGATAGGGGGAAAGGTTGTTAATTGCGGGGACAGGCGCACTGGCGTGTCTTTTCGCGGCCCGGCTGGCTGCAGCCGGGGACGAGGTAAGCATGTTGGGCAGCTGGCCTGCTGGATTGGCTGCCCTGCGCAGGTACGGCGTGACCTTGCATGACCTGGATGGTAGTTTGAGTAATTATACGGTTAAAGTCGTGGAAGCCGCAGACTGCCGGGTGGATCACCTGCATGCATTGGTGCTGGTCAAATCCTGGCAAACGGAGCGAGTGGCGCACCAGCTGGGGACGTGTCTATCGGCAGGCGGGATCGCCTTGACCTTGCAAAATGGGTTGGGTAACGATAAGGTGCTCGAGAAGGTACTCGACCCCGAGCGGGTGGCCCTCGGAGTCACCACGGTTGGAGCGCGGGGGCTCGAGCCAGGTCACGTCCAGTTTACCGGGAATGGGAAGGTTACCCTTGGAGCCCACCCCCGGTTGGGTGGATTGGTGGAGTGGCTGCAAAAAGCCGGTTTCCAGGTGGAGACGGTGACTGATCCGCGCTCGCTGCTGTGGGGAAAGCTGGTGATCAATGCCTCCATCAACCCATTGACAGCCTTGCTGCGGGTAGCAAATGGAGAATTGCTCGAACGACCCGCTGCCCGGAAGCTGATGGCCGAAGCAGCCCGCGAAGCAGCATTTGTCGCCAACTGCCTGGAGATCCAACTGCCATACCCAGACCCGGTCACGGCAGTCGAAGGAGTGGCGCGTAGTACTGCGCCCAATTATTCGTCCATGTTGCAAGACGTGATACGCGGCGCAGTAACCGAAATTGAGGCTATCAACGGGGCAATCGTGCGCGAGGGCGAACGCCTGGGGGTGCCAATGCCGGTTAACCAGGTGTTATTGCAATTGGTGCAAAGCCTGGATCATCACTGATCGAGAAAACGAATGGAAGTAGTCGTTACCCTGGATGAATTTAAGCACGCGCGAGACAAGCTGAAGGAGCCAGTCGGATTGGTGCCGACTATGGGCTTTTTGCATGCCGGGCACCTTTCTTTGGTCCGTAAAGCCCGACTCGAATGTGCCAGCGTCGTGGTGAGCATATTCGTCAATCCCAGCCAATTTGGACCGCAGGAGGATTTAGGCAAATATCCTCGCGATCTAGACAGAGACCTGGACCTGCTCAGAGAGGTGAACACCGA